>Ga0307514_10000047_pt1 | contig 328848 bp, 312 predicted proteins | sample 16_EM_MG_FD_203088 | JGI IMG/M metagenome (GOLD analysis project Ga0307514, IMG submission 203088) | Populus trichocarpa ectomycorrhiza microbial communities from riparian zone in the Pacific Northwest, United States - 16_EM | ecosystem: Host-associated > Plants > Roots > Unclassified... | reverse complement strand
TCTTCGCATCGTCGACGACCGTATATTCCGCTTGTATCCTCGGTTCCATGCCGAGCAGGATAGTCGATCTGGCAACACCATGGCGATTCATCCAGTCTTTGAAAGCGGCCTTCTCTGTAGCGGTCGCATTTGCTGCTGGCTCTTCCGGCTTGTCGTCGTATCCTTTGATGATGCCGTACACTTGCTTCTGCTCGAGAAGTAGTGCCATCTTGGTTGCCCATTCTGCATAGTTTGTACCATTGAACTTGGTGATGGTGATCGTAGTTGAACTCATCTTGTATCTGTTATGGGGGTATTTTAAGTCCCAGTTTCAATACAACATTTATTAGACTAAATACAGCCGCCTATCTAATTCCCTCTTTTCTCCTCGTCTTATCCTGAGACTCAACCTCTTGTCCGTTCACAAGAGCACCCTCTAAAAACAGTCCCCGTTTTCTTCCTGATCGTGATAGTGGGACGTATCGATAAGTTTCTCGAAAGGTAATCTGCCCGTCGAAAGAAATCTGCAAACGTCGTACGTGATGCCAAGATACTCGGCCGAGTTCAATACCCAATACTGCCCAGAGGTATTCCTGGTTTCCTCGTACCAAAGAAACAATTCTCCGAACTGTTGGACGAGATGATCGTGGGCCGTACGTTTCTTCGATTGACTCAAGGTAAACATAAATTTGGATATCACTAATAAGAAGTAGTGATGATATTTTGAGGGTTGTGTAGATAGAATTCTTAATAATATTTTAAGGTCTTCTTCGCTGGTAATGTCTGACTGTGGATTGCTGCTAGAGCTTGGTTCTTTTCATCGTCGGGGACGATGTGAGCTTTTTATAATCGGTGCCTCAGGTCAAGCTTGCCTTCGGCGTTCCGTCATGACCACATTGTTTCTTGATAGCTTATCTTCAGGAACAACTGAAGTGTTCCGTCGATAGTGCCACGAGTTCCCCTAGGTTATCGTGTTCATGCATGAGCTGTTTTATGACGTTACGTCCCCTCTCGGGCAGTCCTCATGATCATGATATCAATCGCCAATTGTGCCAGCTCATAACCTCGTGTTCGACATCTTGCTTCCCATTCGTTCAGTAGCTAGAACATCTGACGACCTTAGTCTTATCAGTGCTTATCGCAATATAATATTAATAGCTCTTCACTATTAATTGCCTCACCATTAATTTGGCTATTCGGCATTGCGTCAGAGATTTAATCGGCGACCAACCGATACTCCGCTAGCGTAGATTATGACACATTCTTTTAACGTTGCAATGCATACGGTCTTAACTCAATAAGCCGGTTTGCTTCTGGCCTCTTATCTTCAGCCAATGTCATTAATCCCCCAGACACTGCATGCTTAGGTCTTGACCTTCCGTAGACCGGGGAGTGCCGCAAGTGCTCTCACCGCTTAGCGCGTGAGCTTGCAGATTCCTCGTACTCGCATATTGCAATTACGTCTGCTGTGCATGTTGCCCTGCGTTATCGCAATTTAACTATGCATTGTCCCGCTAGACAGGGTTTGATAAGTGTGGTCATTAATTATGCGCACTGCTGAAGGTTTTTCACTTCCCAGTTATGGCGACATAATTGCGTCATCATATTTGAATTTGCTAGCGTGACTTAGTCATCGCTAAATGATCAACACACGGCTCAAGTGTAACTCCGCTAAGAATCACTTGACTGACAAACATGTTCACGTAATCGCAGGTAGGTGTTTCGCATATGATTATCTTAAAGATTTGTCACATGTACCTGCTTCGTTCAAACATGTATCATTACTGCTGCTAAAGGAGAACCCCTAACAGTATCGCAATCGTCAGTTATCGTAGTCTCTCGGACTGTACGGGTGACATCCAGCAGCCGCCGTCAGAAATACGGCGGGGTGCGGGGTAATTGCGAAGCTTGTGGAGACGCTTCTCTGTGACGATGTTGACCTCCACTCGACAAACGAAAATGGAAGTGCTGATTGTCGGTGCCCTTTTTAAACGCAAGGGCTTATAACCTGTTGTACGGTGGCGTGTGCTCGAGTAGTCGAGTGTGCGCGGGCGTATGCGAAGGTGTGTCTGTTGTATCATGTAACGAGACATGTCGCATCGACATAAGGTCGATCGATGACTAATGGTGCTAACTACAAAAGAGGCAAGTTACATCATAGTCCTTGGCATAGTGATATCCGTACTTCCAATCAGCTCAACATTGGCATGCAGGATACAATCTAATGACTACAATTGCCGGCTCACCTTAATTTGACTGTTATTTGTACTCTCAGAACATACCTTTTCTTTACTGGAGCTTTCATCATGATTTGTTCTTCATGCATGCTAGGGATTTGATGTTTGTCGAAATCAGATATTGTCTGTTATGATTTGTCACAAACTTCAGGCATTCAAAATATGCTAGGTGGGTGGGAGCTTGCCGGTCACTGATTGAGCCGCTGAGCGGAGACTGGCGTTCATATTCTATCTCTTCAAGCTCTCTTGATCGAAATCGGTTCACACAATCTATTTTAATATATGTATTTTTGCAGGCCCACACATACAAGTTAGTAAAAATGTAGTTAAGTCTGCATTAAAAGAGTTGTGAATTCAAGCCTATTCGAGGAAGTGTGGTATACAAGTGAGTGGGAGTTTCTGGTCATCTGCAGAATTGCTGAGCAGAAGCATTCAATTGAGGTTCACTCTCTCAAACTGTAGCTTGATTATGAAGCCTGAATGACAGATGATGATTTAGAATCTTGGAAAGGTAAGGTCCAAACGTTCTTCTTAGTCAAAATCCAGTTAAGTGAGGTTACTCATCGCCCAGGGCTTGTGCATCTACAGTATGTTTGTGGTGGACACCATCCTCCAAAGGATAGGTTGACACAGAGCATGAAAGTTATGACATTTAAGCATTGGTCTTTACATACCGATCAAGCATAGATTCTCCTATTAAGGTAGAGCCGAGGGGGATGAGCCGCGCCTGCACCTAAAAGTTTAGAGTCTGACAGATATCACTCTGTGTGCTGGCAGCCACAGATTCAAAGGTAATGCAAAGTGGGCATACACCATACAGAGGCATGCCTGGAGTGGGATCATATGTGATTAATGAGTGCCTGCTTGTTGAAATTTGCCTTTGAATACAATATGCGTGCGGTGTCAAGTCTCGGACCATCACACTCGAAAGGAGAGTGAATCTGAGGTGTGCCTGAAACTCATTCCTGAGGGAGGAAATTCTCAGCTGGATTCTTCAGGTAAGCCTGGAATACGTGAGCGGTGTCTTAGGATACGATAGCTCAACGCGACATCGCTTATACAGTCTTTCTATCCCCGGATGATTAGAGATATACTTGGCTGGATCTGCCTCAGGAGCGTCGAGATGTTGATAGCGATTCTCTTGTGCAATTGACAGTACACTATTCAGCACTGTTGATTCAGCGAATATTCCGAATTTTTTTTCGCAATTGTAGTATCTGGTGCGCCTGGAATAGACAAGAAACAAATCATTTGAATTACACTTAGAGATTCAGACAAACCTCATGACTGGAATCCCGTTTGCAGATTTGGGTATTACAATTCCACTCAGACAATATACAATAAAGATGATATGTGACTGTAGCTTCGACAGATTGACACAAAGAGAAATGTACAGCACCACAGAATTTGACTTTGTCGACCATTAAACCTGTGCACCTGCTGTTCATCACATATTGGATTATCTGAATGATGCTATGTCACAGTTTACCAGATATCTGTTTATCATTGACTTCATCTCATATTCATCACTATGATCAACTAACACAAAATGGAATTGAGCTCTTGCCAATACTCCTCACATGTGCCTTATTCTCCATACCATCTGCCTCTATTGCATCAGTTGGTGAGATTGTGTTGGCTGAATGATTAAATAGGCGTACCTTGATTATACAGCCCAGATAGTTATCGTTCATCCTCACCATCTGATGAGTAGTCTCCTTGCTTCATAAGCTGAAACATATGTTTCTCTTGACACTTCAGAATCCGGTATATCATCGAAACAGTGATGTTTCGTTGGGTCATCAGGCCATGCAGGACTCTGATTCGTGCCACTCTGGAGAGCTGGTAGAGATCACTTACTCTGTTATCATAACCACTTGGTTCCGTTTTCAATAGCCATCTGTATGGAACTCTGTTTTGCCCAAGTCGGACAATCTTTGCAAATGCCTACCGCTGCTCATTCAATACCCAGAACTTCTGAGTTATTACCGCATGGTTTGCTGCTGTGAGATGTAGGCCTGTCCAACCCACTTTGGGTGTAGTTACGAACACAGAGGGATTTGGCGAGATTTGGAATTTGAGCTGCATTTCTGTACGCTCATCGTTGCCCATTTCCGCATACATATTGAGAATGTCCAAATGATCTGCAAAGAACTTTATGAGCCACCACTTCGAATGGCAAACTTCTCAATACTGAACTGGTGTTATCTGGATCGAGGACCTCCTCGCCATCCACTTGCTTTTAAACCTCTCTCGCATCTTGCTCGGTCTTCTGTTTGTCCTCAATGATCACTTTCGGTTGCTCTGATGTATGTTGGGCTGATGGGCTCCTACTCCGGTGCTCTTGAAATTCATCATGAGGTTAGATATTTCACAGACAGGCTTTCGGACCCAACAAGTACGTGGAATATAATTAATTCTATTTACTCAATCAAAACTTACATTAATAGTACTATCAGTCTCTTTCCCACCTGCCTCCTCATCAACCACTCATTCATTTTCATTGGATCTCTCCGAAGTCTAGGTATACTGAGTAGCAGTGGGGTATAACTAACTGGAACAAGGCTAGCGGGGATTAACTTGGCAGGTCTAATTACGTGCTCCGCAATATGCTTCCCTGTAGCTGCCTTCATTTCTACCAAACATTGTTTTACATTGTATCCCAGTTTCAACTTCAAGGCATTAGACAGGGAAGTGTTGAATGCAATCTGATGATATAGAGGGCCATTCATCATTCGCCCAGTTGCGTATAATCCCATATACTCTTCGTACAATTCTTCATGCATCAAGGTGCACATGCATATCGCAGTCAGACAGTATGGTTTTTTCAGGCTACAATTTCGTTTGATGATATTAATCAGCTCCTCCTAGTGCCTCACATCTGTGTACAAAGCTTGGAGTTGATTGATGGATGTCTGGTCATTGTTGCCATTCAGCACTCGACAAATCACAATCATAAAAGTTGAATTTGGCAACTCTTGGAGGTTACCTCCCACTTTGTTACTCACTCGTGCACTCAAATCCGTTACCGGTCACTTGTTTCCTCACCTTCCCTTCTTCCTCACCTCCCGAACCTCGCTTGCACATTTGTTCAAAACCACCACAACCCACTCTCACCAGATATATTCGGCATTGTCGAAATTTTCCAAATGCAGCAAGGTTACAAAAGTCTCCAAAGAATTTGCAACCGCCGTCTCCCAGTGCTGAGATCTATCTCGAAGCTGTTTCAGACTGTGCTGTCCCGGGATAATGGACCGATGCTTCTTCTCCAGAAACCCAGCCACCCATACGTTCTTCCACTTGTTAAATGAACTAAAGTTGGACTGCCCCATCCTTTTGGCAAATTGCTTTAAGGAGAATTCCATTTGGTTCAAGCCGATTGGGGCATTGCCTTTGGCACCGCCCAAGACTGAAACATCGTCACTCTCATAATGTGCATTGTATTGGTCATAGGAAATCTCTGGTAATGTGAGCAAATCAGCAATCCCTAGAACATCTGTCCTGGGCGGTTCTGCAGCTGGGTGATATCGTTCCGTTGGGAAGCTAATGGGGGGTCTCCCAGGTACGCCCAGAAGTTGTCCTGGTGCACTGGAGGCAGAAGAGTTCGGCCGAATGACTGGATTGTTTCCAGTGGGTGCTGGAGTCATTGGAGGTGCACCTGGAGTTGACAGCTCATGTCCTGTGAATTGCTGCAGGGGAAACATTTGAGGTCCACCATATCCCCCTTGGGGGAAATCATATTCTTGCCACAATGGCCCATAACTCGGTTATTGTTGGGTCGGACCAGTGCTAGGTTGAGAGCTTGGTGCCACGTTGAATGGAGCCTGGTGGTAGAACTGAGAAGCGCCTGGAAATGGTGGCTGGAAGGCAGGTAATGATACCCTGGTGGTTGTGGTGGTGGATGAAACTGATTCACAGATTGCCCGAATTGCGTGTCTTTGCTCTGGGTATTCCCAGTATTATCATCTGATGCTCCCACATTGTCATCTGGGCGTAGTCGGGAGCCAAACAGCCCACCTGTTCGAGCAATATTGGTTGGCTTCGGCTTAGATCCGTTCGTCAACACCATATGTGTACACAAGATTGGTAGTAATCATATTCTCAATTCAATTGGTGATTTCAAATCAGGCGAAGTATAGTTGAAAATATTCAAGGAAGCAGTGACCTTCGGCGGAATGAAGGCCGCTTATATCCATCTTCTTTGTCACGGACTGTGGTGTTGCACTGCACCATTGTTCCATGAAACCCGGCTGAGAAAAAGATATCATAATTACCCACATTCTATTTTTCTTTGTTATATGCACGAATTCGTATACTAGGAACTTGGATATATGCTCACCTTTGTTCGGTTCCTGACTTTACAGGTCATAGAAGGGATTCGACAGGATATCTCGAGGAAACCAACAAGAACTATTTCCGGTTGGAAGGTTAGCATGAGTAGGCATTTTACACTCAAAATGTGAGTGGACGGCCTACTACTTGATTCAATATGAGGCCTGTTAGTCGAGCAGCAACAGTGATTGCATCTTTGTGAGCCCCTTGTGCAAAGATTGTTCTCGCCTCAGGATCAACCTACCGGTCAACGATTGTTACTGACGAATACATCCTACCAGCATACCAGTTCTCGATGATTATTGAGCGGGTATACAGCCAGCTAGGAGACTTACTTATTCATTGTATTAAGCTGATGTTATCTGCTGCTTGAGCCTCGAGCAGAGACATAATGTGCAAAACGCTGCAATCACATAGTATACGATAAGGCTGATCATAGTAGCATTTGATGAACAGTATTAAAGGTTGATCGCAGTGATGACAAAAGATGCTTTCTTTGCTAACAATTTTCAGTAGATAATGTGCAGCATTATTGTGCAGGAGTTGATAGATATTTTCCAGGTTTGTGGAGAAAACTGATCGTAAATTGACTTTGTTTTACCCCTCCTCTACATTTGGTGGGGTGTGATGCGGCTTTGATAGTGATAAGCTAACCTGAGTTAGAGTTGGCTCACTTTCAAAACAATATACCTGAGGCTCAAATCCAGCAACAAATCATACCCCCTAACGTATATCATGTGGAAGCGAGAAATCCACTAGAAGCCAGATACAATCTGTGTTAGATGGCGACATATAATTTCCGTTCGTCACCTCCCCCAAATGTCTATGTACAGAGCCTCTGAATTGCTGGGAAGTGCCGAGTAGAAATGGAAAAGAGCCTGCACATTCAAGTTAGCACTGTCACTGCTAAATAGAGGTAACTGGAGATTACTTTGAGTAAATTCCCCCATTGCAAATATATCCAATATTAACCCTGTCTGGAGCGCAGTGACATACTATAGACTGGTACAGGTGTTTCTGGTCCATCTCTGTTGTGTGGAGTGCGATTTCCATGCAGGGGCCGGTAAGAGTCATCATCCGAGTCGGTAGAGTGAAGAATTGAAATATAGGAACCATCATCGGAAATTTGATTTCTGTGGTTGACTGCAGGGGTGTGTTCAAAGCGCACCCTGGATTGCTTGGGAGTAACAGGAACAATGACTGGTGTTTCCTTTTGGACCTTTTTGGCGTCCCTCTTTTCCTTTACTGCTGTATCCTTATCCTTATGTTTCTTCATCCCCGCAAGTATTGACTCTCCAGTTATTACTGCTGCTCTTTGACTATTGGAAAACTGATGTATGTCCTTTTTGGAAGGGCGAATATTTTTGATCTGTTCTTGTAACCGCTGCAGTTGGGTTTGGGCAAGGTCCATCTGGGTGAGAGAATGCTCAGCAGCATGTGAAAATCGCAGGATCCAATTGCAGGCTTGTCCCTCAGTTGCAGTGTTAGCAAAAGTGAGAGCATAATTTGTATGCTGGCAGATGTCATGTCAAGTGTATGGTGTTTTCTCAAGTATCTGAACTCAAACTTGCTTTGATGGAGGTGATCTTGGCGGAAGTTGTAGCTGGCTCAATACTACTCGTCGGTTGAAAGGAACAATTCCAGCCACCTTAAATGCGGCTTGGATATTGTGTTTTGTATATGCTTTCATACATGCTTGCTTGTACAAGGGGAAATATAGGTCTTGGCTGATGGCGCAGGAGGTAGATAGAAAGTACTCCTCGACTGCTTTGCAATAGGCAAGCTGCAATGAACAAAAGAGTCCAACATCAAGTGGTTTTAAAAGATTGGTTGAATGTGCTGGTAGACAGAATACGATGATGTTATTAACTTCGCAGTATGACAGTAAGGTGTAGTCGATATGAGATGCATATCCATCAAGTATCAATAAACGCTTTTTCTTTGAGCAATGTACTCTGCTGATTGGATCATAAATTTCTGTTAACAAATGCATTGCCATCGTATTATCAGTCCACCCCTTTTTGGATACTGCAAAGCGTGCATTCTGATCTTCTGCATGAACATTCTTGTACCAGTTGAAGCATTGTACTGCTCCATTTGTAATAAGAAAGGAAGGAAATACAAAGCCATCCACTGATACAGCTTCCAGTGCTGTGATAAATTCCCATTTTCCATCTTGTTTTACCAGAGTGTTCTTTCACCCCTTGCGTGTTACACACTTGGTTTGTGGGAATATTCCCATAACAAATCCCTTTTCATCAACATATTTAATAATCTTTGCCTCAATACCTTCCTTTCATATAACCCAGTCAAGTTTGTGATAGTGGTCTTTGATAGTATACAGATTACTGGCATATGTACGTTGGCGATCTATGCGGCAAGCAAATTTTGAGGCCAGTTCAGAGTGGCAATTCAGAAAGCGAGTAATCCAATCTTTTCCGATGAGATGCAATTGCGCAGGGTTTTTGCCTTGTGGGAAGTTTCAAACTTGTACTTGACGAAATCGTTCTTCTTTTGCCATTGCCATAACCGAGTCCATTAAATAATCCAGGTGAGGTGGCATCCCAAAGTCATTGAGTTATAAAATCCATCGTACTATTGCTTTCTCTGCTGCAGGCCAAAAAATTTTGATATTCCTGATGCGCTTCCTGCCGGCTTCTGCGTCCATTGCAGCGATGACCCAAGTTCGATTTTTGCAAGTCATAAGCTTCTGCAGCCTTTTGAAGTGACTTAAATATACCCTCATCAAGCCCATGCAGGGCGAGCTCATACCGCTCTTCAAGTGTTTTCTTCATGAGGGCACTTCGATCTTTGACTGTTGGCATGGCGGGTACATATGGATGTGGCTGTTATGACGGTTCAGAGTTGGAGAGCCCAAAGCGGGGGGGAATGCGGGGTTATATGAGACGATTACCCGGCCGTCTCGCTTCTGGTGGATGTCTTGGTTCCACGTGATATATGTTAAAGCTTCATCCAGATTCGTCAGAACACTGACTATTTCGCAATTATGTTCAACACCTGCTGGAAACATGTTAAATGCTTTATCTGGAAAAAGAAATAATTCAACGAAAACCGATTGAAAGCTGACTATCAACAATATCACCCATTATCGATGAATGAAGGGCTATTACCCAACTGGATTCTACCACCTGCTGGCTTCCCTCACCCTGAGCCATCATGGTTTGCCTACAGTAGGTGCACCCAAATGGCCATCGACAAGCTGTCAATTAATGATCTACTAATAAACACCGTACCAGGTGCACCATTACCGACAGATACTCCCAACACAGAACCTATCGACCCTCAGCAGCCTGATCTCACCTGTACCCCTGATCCAACAAAGACAAAGGCTCAGATGCAGGTAGTTGGAGTGGATAATGCGGGGGGGAAAGTGTATGGCAATGCAACTGGATTGTACAACAAGCATTGAAAGTAGTCAGAACAATGGAATCCATCGCATCCATTTCGAACCACAAACGACTTTCAGGAGGTTCAATCGTTCAGCCACCAAACGAAAACATCGATAGATCAACATCTCAGGCATGGACTGGAAAATTTCGAAATCGAATCCTTCCAATCAGCAGATGCCATGTGACAGCTCCTCTCTGACTGCAATTGTGGGCCTGGCAATGATCGTTGGATTGAAGATGACTCACATATCTTTGGAACATTATACTGCAGGGATATTTTCAAATGTATCCAGTTTCTCCTAGTACATCTTCCTTTTCAGGTACCCCTCGATTTCGAACCAGTGCGCCTCACTTACTCTGAGGGCCTTCGAAGCTACAGGAAGATGAATATTGGCAATTGGTGATGAGATACACAACATCAACTTCGTGCCGGAGCGACGATTGTGCCAGTCATTTGAGCATCTGACCAGACTCACTTGACCAATGTTTCGGGTGATCAGCAAGCCTGGCCGCTGTATCATACAATTGGTAATATTAGAAAAGATATCCGCCAGACACCTAAAATGCACACTAGGATTCTCGTTGGCCTGATCACATGTCCACTGAAAGGTGCCAAAAACATTGACGAAGCATGGCCTTCCGTGGTGGAAACTGTGCTGTTCCAACTTAGGCATCTTGACATCACTGGCCCTGACTTGAAATAGGATTGTGCAGATGGATTGCAGCGACACTGTTATCCTCTTTTGGCTGTCTGGGTTGGTGATCATCCAGAATAAGTCATGGTTACTCAAGTCTCATATGGCTCGTGCCCAATGTGACAAATTCCGAAAGGTGCCTTGATGGGGCATTCCACCTACTGACCACTCGATCACTCAAGAGACTCGCATATTCACTCGGAAATGCTGGAGGACAATAATATTGATGCTCTGTAAACTCTAGGTGTCCACCCAATCCGCAAACAGATCTGGCAATACCCTCTCTGCAACGTCTATCGGCTTTGGCAGCCTGACAAATTGCATCAGCTGCTTCTGGGTTTAGATAAAAACTTATTGAACTGGCTGTTCAAATACCTGAAAACCAGACAGGACAAGGATCAATTTGACATTCGATTCACATCGGTGCCATGATCTCCCGGTCTCCAGCCCTTCTCTGAATCATTTGAGTCATTGAGAAGCGGCACCTGGCAAGGTAATGAGATCCATTGAATGATCAGAACACTGGCCATGAATTGCTCTCCAATTCTTGTCTTCTCCTAGGACGACAGGAAAACTGCGGCGGAAACAGCCTCCAATGATATCGCAATGGGAGCAGTGTGGATATTATGTTAATTCTCTCCACTTGTTAGTCAACAAAATCACTCGGATCTATCCCTCAAAGCACTGGATGATGTTCTCAAGCGATTTTACCATATGAAATTAATTTTTCAAGAACAGAAAATGTCGAAGTCTGCGAAGGCCAAATTGGATGACCTGTTGGCAATGTAATCCCATCAGTTACACGAACAAAGGATTCAAAAGATTTGTGCTGCAATGGAGGCCTTTGTGTCTGGAGCTGAAAGGTTTCCTCAACAAAACGGAAGCAATTTCAAGTGTGCCTGAATAAAGCCCGGCAAGCAGTAATCACTTGGTCAGATGCTGATCGTCAGAAGGTAATAGAGCAATTGGAGCATGAAATACACAAAGTAACAGCTGCTAGACGCAACCTTTTCAATAAATTATTCCAACATCATGAGTGACAACTATTTCAGGAAGTCGGGACCAAGACAACCAGTTCCAGAAGCATATTCTTCAAACAACTTGTGATAATGAAAACTGCAGCCGACGACGAGGATTGCGGGGTGGGAAACATGACCCTGACAAGCAACTACAATTTCAGGTCCGGCTATCCGATGCCGAGACAGAAGCTACGACCTGGACCTTCGCTGATATGGAGTGCGTCACTATTCAGCAGGACAGAGAGATTTATGGCATCACCTTGAAGGAACAGAAGCAGTTCAAGAAAGAATTCTCCATCCGCTTGATCCAGTTTGAAGCTTGGTGGAAGACGATCAGCATTCAGGCACTCCAGAAACCAATTGAACAGCATGTAATACATTTCCGATATCCAAAGATGGATCTTGTGAGCCATATATTAGAGTCAATTCGCGGAATGGGTTCTGGTGACAATTTCACCACTGATATTTCTGAACCGCTACATATCACCAACGTGAAAGAGGCATTCAGTACACACACCTTTGACAACACCTCACTCCGCCTGGCTTCGGAAAGCTATTCCCCTCGCAGGGCAAAGCAGGGTTTCACTTTGGCTTAATCACGATTTTCCCTGTGTGTGTCCGCTCTGCCAGTATGTGACCATGTCGAAAACAGAGGGTACCTCGTCACCAAATCCACTCAGCATTGACGTCAATCGGTAGTCCCTCTTCTGAGGCCACTCGCCTTCTTTCGAATGGTTTACGCCAGTATTTACTGACCAACTGGGATCAGTGAGGACAATTCTCCGAGCTCACACCTTACGATAACATCACCATCCGCCCGCCCAACCACGTCGAGCCCCAAGATGGTTAGCACGCCGTGAATGACCTAGGGAACATTCATGTCCGGACCTCCCAAAGTTCTGCTCGTAAGATCAGTTGGGGTATTCCACTGCAAGGTTACTCAATGAGACCCTGGACCAGGCGGGAGCGAGGATTTCAAACATGATGGACATCAGAAGTTGTGGTTGCAGGTTATACTCTATGAATGGAGGCAAAGCACTAATTGCAAGTCTTTGGGAGGCTATGCCCATTGATGGGGATGGGAGTTCGGCTGCAGCCGGGAGAATACGGAGCAGCACCCACCTTTGGCCGAACATCACTGGAAAAAATGTATACATGGAACGACCGAGACAACAAGAAGGATCTGGTGGAGAATACGGGGGGCTGTGACTGCGACATTGCCGGGTGGGTTTTAATTTCGGGGCTTCAGGTTGTGTCAGATTCCGGGGGTCTTTAGAGTTTTAATTTGCGCGGAAGTGGTTATAGGATCTTCTGTATATAAATGCCATGGCTGATAGCGGCCGAATGCAAAATGATTAAAACAAACAAACAAACAAGAGGTATATAGTTCTAGCAACAAAGTCAATTACATTCGACAGATGCTCAAGCATAATGACTGGTGTACCGGTCTTGACTATATGGAGGAGAGACTGTCATATCTTGCACTCCAAGGCTGGTACCATGTTGACTCTGCAAAAGTGTTCAACTTACTGTCCAATACTGATAAATGGCGAAGTACACACAGAACCCATCCAATACCTCTCCAAACAATTCATGACGAGCCCTTCATCCGGCCTATATCACAGCAGGTATATCCTAGAAGAGAAACGCATGTCTGCAGAGTGTGCAGAAGTATCAAATTAGCCTCACCCAGAGATGCATCAGAAGATTTCGGAATTCCCAACTTTGGACAGCTATTCGGCGCTCAAATTGAAGAGGACTGGGAACACAAAGTTTGTGGACTCATGCTCGGATATGATCAGAATGTAGTCATTGACAGTATATTGATTAAACTCTAGAATAGGCTGTTGTACTACAGTCAACCATTTCACAACCCTACTTCTGTTGAGCATCTGGGACTTGATTGCAAGGTAGAATATACCAATGCCAACCAAGGGATCATGCCTGAAGCTCATAACATCTGGGTCCAGTATATGCAAAGTGAAGAGACTGACCATGATAACACCTTCCAAGGATGAATTACTTCTTTTCCTATATTATACTTCAGCTGGACTCCACTGAATTAGATCCTTCAATTTCAGGAGCGCCTAACAGCCGGCAATGCAATATCGACCTTTTCAAGGAGGTGCAAAATGACTTAACAATTGGTATCACATTCTCAAGTTCAAGAATACGTGGTGGTGATTATATCAAAGTTCAAAGATTTTTATGGTTGGACTGATTGTGTTGAAAGGTTCATCCGGGTTGTCAAACAGACGAATAAAATGCATATTGTACCCGTTGGAGCAATAGTTGGACAAGAAAATTTGGTGCGGGAGAATGCTGCATTAGGTGGCATCTATAGCATATGGCTTGTAAATAATCATGTCGATTTAGATACCTACTGGACTCTATATTAATCAGTTTAGATTGCCTGATTCAGGTGTGGAGCAGTGAGATAGTTTATCGAATTGTACTATTCAATATAGTCATTATATATTATCATGTCTGGAGAGTCTGGCTCCAGGTTCACCAGAATGGTCTTCGCGACTTGTCTCGTAGTCCCAGGAGCTCCGAAATTGTTCCAACTTAAAGGAATGATTTTATAGCATTCAGAAGACAACCTCATTCTCTTTAAAATATTCTTGTATTCTGTTCCGCTACTTCAGAAGTGTTGAGGAGCACCTGAAAGTACTTCTGAGAGCACCGGCACAGCACCTTGTTTTGCATTCAGCCATTTTGGGAGCTTCTGGTAGCTTCTCACAGGATTGGTGTGGCTATTCAGAATAGCTGAGTCGTTCAGTCATGACTTCTGAACCATTTTACATTATGCTGATGTCAAATGAAGGATAGCGTAGATTGAAGCTATGAAATTGATTAAAATGAGAGTGAGGATGACGATGAGGACGATCAACCGGTAGTGATCAACAAATTCAAAAAGTCCGCTTTCACATCGGAATTGGTATGCCTCATAGGGAATCCTGGGAGTGCATTCAAACTACCTATGGGCTCACAGCAGAGTATGAGCTGGAATGATCATTGGTGTCAGAGGAGCAGTCGAATCAACATTGAGAGTTCAGAAGCCCACTGACCAGTCCTGGTCGAAGCCCTTGATATTGTACTGTGAAGAAATTGTGGTTTCCGAGATGGCATCTGAGTTTTTTCATGTCTTTGAAGGATATTCACTTGTGAGAAGCTCAGGGCTTGGCTGCGTGCTTGGGAGGAGCTCTGCACCGGTTATCTTGGTATTCTTTATGGTTTTGATTTATGGTCGTGATACCGCCCTGGAGGGGTGTATGGCAGACTTACAGTGCAGTCTTCAGATGGTATTAGGGTTGAGTGGTGGAGCCGTGTTCACACTACTTCTTGTGTATGTGTCAAATAGATGAATCGACAAGTCAATATACCCATCACTAATTTGGCAGCTGCACCATATGTGAATGTACGCTTCCCTCGGTGCCAGGATTGGTTCAACATTTCATGAACATTTCTACTGCATTCTAGTATGCTATTGGAAAATGACCTCCATTATCAGTAATCTCAGTACTGATTACACCATCTATGCACAAGCCTATTCACCAAATTAGTAATTTGTGAACATAATGTGGAAATGAATTCAGGAAGCTGCAGTATAAGTGGTCCACACTGCATGGAGCTTAACTGTGCCATTCCACCACGTTGGTATTGTGACTCGGCAAGCTGGTAGCCGTCATTCGCAGATTGGAGGACACTCTTCTGCTGCCCCTACAGCTGCTGCACATTCCTTGCTTATTTAACACTTGGGTTAATAGTCTCAGTCTCACCTACATTTTCAAATGCAGTAACCACACTAGTCACTGAAGGTAATAGACAGAATTTCCTCATTTGCAGGGCTGATGCATTGATCATCTCGCTGCTAGCTAAGTTATTATCAAATGTAGCTGCTCGGAGTATTTCAGTCTGTGGAGCTGTGCTGCACTCGCCGCTTTCTCTTGATTTTGAATCTGGATCCAGAGGGATCTTCAAAGTCAAGTTGATTGTCAGTGTACTTCTGACTATATCAGACTGCTGTCCATAAGATCTTTTATAATCTCAACCTTTGTACCCCTGTATTATCATACTGGAGCAGCATGCCCTCCCTTGGCTTGTTGGAATGCTTGAAGAGGTTAAACTTCAGGTAGCTGAGTCAATCTCTGGCTTGCTGCTCCTGAACGATGGCAATCACATCTCATCGTTACAAGCCAGCATTGCCACAACCAGCACCTCCAATCTATCGAATAAGGTTTACTGATTATATATTAAACTGCAATGCCCATGTTGTGGCTCCCCATCATGTGTATTATCACTTGATCACCAAGGCTGCAAGGTGTGCTGGAGGCTTCATTTGATGGTAATTTATGTCTAGTGAGAAGTTGAGGAGCCATCAAACAGGTTAGTGTGGAATGGTAAGTACTTGAATTTGCTGTACATTTGCATATGGATCACATATCTGTAATTGGTATACACTGTGAGATAGTTTGTGTCTTACAATCCGACACAATGATTATCCCGATATCAGAGCATTTAGACTGTCCAGAACAACACTCGGCCCAACTGAAGATTGATGTGGTTGAGTATCATGCAATGTTGTAATAGATGCATTTATCACCAAATACCATAATCCAAGTGAGTATTCTTGTATTGTCTCTCACCAATTCAATTACTGGAAGTAAGAAGCTAGCTTTTTGGTTGTAGCCAGTCAATACAGCACTGGTGTTTGAGTTGTTAGCTATCTCCTCTAGGAGCACAGGTTATTAATATAGTTGAAGTATATATAATTCAGCCAGCAGAATGATTTTTGGTTGGGGGACGTGCAGTATATGTATTTCGCTGCCAACAATGGAATTCACAGAGCACCAGTGAGACCCAAGATGGAGAAGTATGTTGAACCTGCCAGTTCAGCTGTAAAATGTTAAGCGCTGGGGCCGCAAATGGCTTGATAATGATCACTGTTGTGATGCACATGTCTGGGATCTGCAGTATTATATTCCAAGGTAAAGAATACAATGTCACTTGAGTGCAAGTGATATCAAGTAGAGAATGAAGTGATATGAGATTTGTTGCACAGTATAGGGTCTGTGGCAATGTCAATTAATGGTGAGCGGGTACCCGCTGCTGGATAACTTTCATGGCCTGCTGCGTACCCTAATCACTAATATTTACCGATGCCATTTCATCATTCCCAACTTTGAGGGCAGAACTCCTGCACTACACTGTTCAAGTAGAATTCAAGACCCAACTTGCACACTCACTTGAATAATCTCATCGGTTTCCCGACTGCTTATTCCTGTACAGTATATCCTTCCGGTACACAAAGTAACCCCACCACTCATTGACTGTATTCCACAGTTGATACAACCAGTGACAATACCATATGGACTGAAGTGGAATATTACAAGACATTGATCGAAAGAAGGAAATGCCCAATTAGCCTATACCTCCCCATCTGGATTTCCATAAAGTTCTACAGTTCTGCGATCTGCTTCTAACAGTATCCCCACCCTATCCAGGTGGTGTCTATGGAGCTCATGTATCAATTTACAACAATACTTTAGGTTTTGAAACATCTTCCAGAAGTTGCATATATGGCTGTACCCGGCACACTGAAGAAGCAAGTGAAGCTTCCTGTAACACAGCGAAGAGGTAAGGGTGAGTTCAATCGCTACTTCCTTCCAATTAGTGTTTGCAACAGATTAGGTTACCCGGCTTCAGTACAGATTGGAGAAGCAACTGAGACACTGGTCGAGGTTGGGAACCATCATCGGAAGGGACCTGGGTGACTAGCGCGAGGTTCTGACCTGGACCAGACCGAGTCCCAGTGGTTTTTGGCGATGTTCGAACCTGGCCCCATGTCCATTTCTCAGGTTCAACAATATTCGCTACCATTATGTCTTTGAGCTCGTATTGTATGACGACATTGTCTGTACGTACAAGATCTAATTTCAGGAGCACTTTCACCCCTGGTCTTCAATTTTCCCTCCTATCAATATTTGTTGAGTCACACTGAAATAATACCCAATAGCACATCCAAATCTTGGGCTTTCAACAGGTACTTAACTAATATTGTTCAGATTCAAAATTACAGACCAGCAGGTGAAAGAGCTTCTAAAACTGCATAATTCACATATAGATCATCTTGAGATATGATCAGAACTCAAAACCTAAATTGGAGCGAAAATGCCCGTCTTGGAAGGACCACATTTCCTGTGGAAACCATCCCAAAAGCAATGGTCCAGGTACTTTGTATGGTAGGACCTGTTGTGATGGTTTGGTTCAGGTTCCAACCCTTACCTGAAACTGTTGTAGCAGATTGAAAATATTCCTAACAGTACTCCCAATAGTCAAAAATTATTGCATGTCATCCCATGAATTATGATTCCATAGCTGGTGTGGTGTAGCTATCGAGCTCTGAAAGTTGGAATGTGTTGTAATTTCATATTCTTTGCAGCAAGTCTAGTTTGAAAGTATTCTTGTTGCTGATCATACCTGCCCTATTTGGTCCAGTGTGCTGACAATTAACATTTGTTGAAGGTCAAGTAGTTTAGAAGTACCAAGTCATGTGCTATACTGTGTTCCCGACCTCCATGATCACATCATTCCTGCAATCATGTGCTGATTGCTGTGCCTATGCTGCCAAAGAGTTCTCCAGGAGAAGCTGGTGAGCTACATTCAATTCTGATATTATTCGATCCCCTAGCGATTGGGACCCCATGTTTGACAGGGAGCATAGTGGCTAGATTTGCACTGGCAGGTGAAAGTGGTTGTTGGCTCAGAATAGTGTCATCTGTATTGAGTGATGACCAAAATTGTTGTAAGCAAACATTGCATAACATCATTGCGAGATCTACTTATCCTGCTCCTTGTTGCAGAAGTGTTGTTTGCATTGCTCCACTTTCTGATTTCGGCATTCCATCAGGCCATTTGTCTGGCAGTGGAAAGTAGTTGACAGATTGTGTTTGACGGTTTAGTAAGAGCAAATTTATTGCAAGAATTGGCTAGTAACCTCCTTACCACAATTGGCAACATTAATGACTAGTAAGCAGATTTTGCAGATCTCTCATTGGAATCACATTTGTGTCAGCTCTAGTATTTCAATATGATTCCAACAGGGGAGGGAGATTGCCATATATGTCGAGTAATTGACGACCCCCAAAATTCTTATCTGTCGAGATGGGGTTGACTATGTGAACTTCAACCGGTAGACGATTGCAACTCCCTCTCACCGTTGTGACAGTAGTGGTGGCAGCATGATGATTGCATGGTAGCTCTGAAAGGGTCTCATGATTCAGTGTGGTAGTTCGCATCTGGCGATGCATTCTCATACAGTGGCAGTCAGAGCAGACAATTCAATATGCTGAGAAACTAACTCAGTGACTTTGAATTCTCCGAAGTGACCAGAGTCTGGGTTGTTGTGGATATGCCTACCACTTGTTCTGAAAATATTATCGTTTGGTAAATATATACTTCCTGTGTTTGTAAGAGCTCTAGTGGTGACATTCAATTCCTTACTTGAACCTCAATCTGGTTGGTGCGTCCAGTGGAGGTCAGGGGGATTGCTCATTGGAGACCGAACGATTCTGCAATTGATGTCAGCAACCAATTTGTCACACGCCAGGGCTTGTGGAATTTCCTGCAGGAGGTCATCATACAGTTCCATGGGACTTGTTACAATAAATGCCTGTGGCCATGCAGTCAGTCTCTCCCATTCTTCCTCAGAATCAGATATTTTTGTTAGTCAGTAGGTCAGGTTCTTCTGACCTTTCAAGCATTCAATAATAAAGTAACAGAGGATAAGATTTCAACCCACCTTGTCTGTCTTGAGGAAAGCACTTTGGAGGTATGCAAGTACTTGAGATTGTTTTGGTTGCACTGAATCAGGACCTTCTGATTGGCTCTCTTGAGATAGTGTTTCCATTGTTTCATTGTTTCAATAATTGACATCATCTCCCACCCTTACATGACATAATTCAGTTCAGCATGGCAGTATTTTGGAGATTTTACATTGACTGGCTCAAGAATCCCAATTATTTCCTACTAATTGAGGGAGCCAGCGATTACTAGGTCACACAAATTAGTCCGATGAATGACCTTTTGTGGAAGGTCAAAATCAATACTGGTTGGTGGACCTGTATTGGCCATGTTGACTATTTCAAACACCTGTCCAGCATCTAGAGTCCATTCCCACTTCTGTGATCCTTTTGATTGTAGTGTGATTGCTATGGAATCCATTGCCTTCAAATAATTTGTAATTAATCTCCTATAACTGTTGGTGAAACTGAGAAACATTGGCACATGCCAAACTGACTCCAGAGCCTGCAAGTCTTCACTTGTCGATATGCGATCTACCTCCTTGCCAAAGTCATCTCTGTTGATGATTAATCAAAGACAACTGACTTCCAGGGCTCTGATCAGGCACTATTTGGCCTTGCCAAGAAGTATCATTCCTGGAGGTGCTGCGGCACATTTTGGACATGGTCTGTGTACTCGATCTCAATGATTGAGTCTGTTGAAGCTCTGATGATAATGTTGACATAGTCAACCTACATGTCCATGTGCTACTGCTACTCTAATCACCATCACCATCACAATCACCATTGCCATCATCAGTATTGCCATCATACCATTGTGATTACCATCATCAGCCCTGTTTCAAATGGACACACATATGCACACAACTGGTTGGAAGCAGGGAGCAGATGCCACAGGAAAATCTAAGTTTGATATTTGCTCCCCCCAAGTGCCAATTATCCACCTTGCAGGCAGATACAAAGGCTGCAATTGTGAATACTAGGTATTGTGAGATCTCATCAGGGTGGGTGCAACATTGCTAAGGTTTATACTATGATATTGACTGACATCATAATTTGGGTTGCCTGTCACCTGTCACCTGCCACCTGCCACCTGCCACCTGCCACCTGCCACTTGCTACCTAGTATCTGGCGCCTGCAACTTAGAAAGTATCTTGATTATATGCCCTGGAGTATTCATTGTAGCACAGAGGTATGTGCAATTGGAAGTGACATGCCTCTTGAGGGTAGTGTTACCAACGGTTCCAAATTCCCGGTTCTGTTCCACCTCCTGTTCTAACCCTGAATTGGACTGTTGAAACGGGTCTTACCACACGAAAGCCCGGACTGTTGGAATTGGGCCGGTTTTACCAACAAAAACCCGGCATTTCAACAACACAAGGTTGGGTCCAATTAAGTATTTGAGTTCTGATCGTATAGTGACATGATTAGTACACATATTGTCCAGTTTCAGGCGCACTTTCACCTCCCACGTTCAGATTTGAGATCAGAGCAATATTCGTTGAGTTGCGATCCAAAACCCGGGACTTTTCCATCAAATTTGGCGTTATTTCACACCGATTTGACGAATATTTGTCTGGTTGCAAATCTGAATGCTGGAGGTGAAAGAGCAGATAAAACTGGACAATCAAGGTACTGATCATCTCATGACAGATACTGAATTGGGACCAAACTTCAGCAAAAGTTGTTGCATATACAGGTCTCAGCCGGAGAGGAGTCTCTTATGGCCGGAGCGGAGATGTCTTGTATGGTCGGAGCGGATATGTCTTGTATCGCTGGAGTGGAGATGTCTTGTATGGCCAGAGACGGTGATGTCTTGTGTGGCCGGAGATGACTGTTGACTCTGATACGGGCTAATGGCATTCAGCTGTACTTGCACTCTCATATATATTGGCCTTGTGGCCCTCTTAGATAAGACACAATTAAGCTTCTAGCAATCAGTATTTCAATGGGTTATTAGCCCGGTTATCGCTACTATCTAAAACCTTACAATCTTTCCTACAATCTCTTTCACAATCTCCAAAAGAGCCTCAAGAACCCTAAACATTGTCACCGTAACAGCAACTCATAAACAGCAGTAAAACTGAACACCATTACGAGCCATTTCCACGATCTCACAATGACGTCCTCCGAACCCGCCATCATCAAGATCAGGTGGGGCAACATCCCTAAGCTCACTCATGCCAACAACGACGAATGGAAAGACAACATGATACTCAACCTGGCAGCCATGAGAGCATACGCAATCGTCACCGGAGAGGATCCTGAACTGCAGCCACTTGATTTCAACCACGATGACAACTATGATGATTAGAAGGCTAAGGAAGCCGAGGCTGCATCTATAATCAGACTGTCCGGTTCCCCTGCAGTACGGCGTATCGTCAAAAGTAAACAAATCATCACGAGAAGTGGAACACACTCGAAACTGGTCTGGACACCGCCGGATCTTATATCGGAAGACAAGACATCCTTCGCCAGTTCCGTGCTTGCCGACCAAAGGAGGACGAACCACTTAAAGCATACTTCACCAAGCTTAGCAACTACTGCATACAACTGCACCATACAGACGATGCAATCAGCGATCGAGATTTCCGCACACAAATATTCATATCACTGCCATCACATTATGCGATGATTATAATGGTTCTAAAGCATCGAAGGCCCTTACCTACACCCGAAGAAGCCATGCATGACCTCCTAGAAGAGGAAACCACAGCCAGCCTCACCAACGAACTTGGAGATGCATCCATGGGGGCTGCTCTTTTTTGTCCACATGGCGGCTACTGTGGCCGTGGTTGTGGGGGACGCAGTGTACACAGTGGACACAGTGGAAACAGTGGAACCGGAGACAGCCACAAAAGTAAGTGTACCCATTGCAAAATTGACAGCCATACTACAGATGCATGCTGGAAGCGCAAACATGCTCAGGAGGGAGGAAACAATAGAAACGATGAGCGCATTTGCTTCCAGTGGGCGCTCCCAGGTCACATCAAAGTCGATTGCATCTCCTACCAGCATATACAGGAGTGATGGAGAGGGAAGAAAGCCAGCGCTACAACAGCTCTGGCTACGACTGAAGACTGCGATCCTTTCTGACTAACATCTTGTGTTCTCACTGCTACGGCTGCGGCCGCTCCAAACTTTTCAATGTTCAATCAGCTCTCACTGCATATAGTAATCCAGCTTGTTGATAACAATTCAGTCGCCACTACGCATTACAGTTTCATCGATATCATACAACGAATAACACCTACTATCTTTCCAATTTTTTGATTTCACTTGCTCGGTCCGAGATTTCGTGGATTGACGCAATTGCGTGGATCCTTACGGCTGGGTAGTATCATATCTTCTCACCCTCTTCCTACACTCCTCGAGCCACAACTGCTCTTTCGCACGAATTCCTATTGGAATGCTGTGAGAGGTGTGGCAGAGTGTTGATGGGCTCTCTGCCTTCAAGCTCCACTGGTTCACTACAACGCCAGCAGACTCATCCCCGAAGTTCAACGCCGAGGCAAATTTGGACCGAGATCCAACGCACTGCAAGATCATAGGCTACACAAAATTCAACGATGTTGTGGAGGATATGCAATCCCGAATTCCAAAGGGTGAAAGCCCCATAAGAAGTTGTCTTCGAAGGAGCAACAAATGCACACATGTCATGTCAGCATGGAAGCAATGAGATCGACATGTTCAGATTACCAGAAGCTGAAGAATATGTTGAAAGATAGATACCGGAGATGAGCCTCTCCGAGGACAAGATAGTCAACCTACGCAGTCAGGCAAGATATCTACATCTCACATGCATGAAACTCCTGACGAGGAAGCAGAAAACGCCCACAACCTGGGCCTCCGCCAAGAGGATCAGACTGCCCAGCGTTTGGCAGCAGAAGCAGAAAACGCCCACAGCCGGCGCCTCTGTAGAGAGGATCAGACTGCCCAGCGTTTGGCAGCAGAAGCAGAAAATGCCAACAGCCGGCGCCTCCGCAGAGAGGATCAGACTGCTCAGCATTAGGCAGCAGAAGCCGAATGCATCGCCCACAGCTTGCTCCGCCACAGTGAGGATCCGACTGTCCAGTGTTTGGCGGCAGTAACCGAGAAATCAAGCCAAGTACCGCTAGCATCTTCAGCTCCACCGATAGCGACTCGTGTTACAAGAAGTCAAGCTATGAACAGCTCTCAACGGGATCACTGGAAAAGAGCCATGATGGAAGAACGCATGTCGATCCTGTTCAACAACCTCTATCTCCGGAGCGATGGCATTTTGATACTTCTTCAACGGGAGACTCTCAGAGAAATATCTGATCATCAAGCTCGACCCTGCATGGCAATTCCGCGGTATCGAAATCAACTACAAAGATACCGGAATTATTCTCGGTCAGAAAGTCTATATCACCATGATTCCCAGATTATTTGACATGGAACATACTAATGATGTCTCAACACCCATGGATCCCAATGCAAAGTTGGACTTGGGCAAGGATCAGGGGAGAAGCAATTGGAAGACATCGGAGGCTATTAAGCAGTTGTGGGATCACTAATCAACACAGCACATGCAACTCGGCCAGATATCTCGTACGTGGTTGCTACTGTTTCTTGCTACAATTCACAGCCATTCACCCACCGTATAACCGCTGCTAAGAGAGTCCTTAAATATCTCAAATCTAAAACCGATTTTCGACTATACTTCAACGGCAATGGCGTTGGCATTGGCATTGGCATTGGCATTGGCATTGGCATTGGTATCGGCATTGGCACTGGCATTGGCATTGGCATCCTCATCGGCATCGACATTGGCAATGGTCTCATAGGGTCCTTAGATTCCGATTGGGTCAATGAGAGTGCAGACCGCAAGTCTCAGGGAAGTAATGTGTTTCTCGCCAGCAATGGAGCTATCTGGTGGCAGTCTCAAAGCAAAGTCATTATTGCCATGTCATCTCTCGAGGCCAAGTTCATCGTCTGCTCGGAGGCCTCTAGAGACGCGAAATGGTTACTTCAACTACAGAAAGACATTCACGGCAAAGACTTACCACTGCCGCCAATCAACTGTGACAATCAGGGTGCTCTCACCCTTATAACCACGGGAATAATCAGAGGTTGAACTAAACACATCAACGTTTGCTATCACAACAGTCGAGATCTGCATAGATGACAATTAGTCAACTACTCCTACGTACACACAGACAAAAATGTGGCAGATATACTCACGAAAGCACATGAAGTTCATGAAAGCAATGGGTTTATGGTAAATTGGAGGTCAATTTGAGTTTGTCAGAATACGGATTTCTTTAGTTTTATGAATGGCCATCCTCAGGCTACGGTAGTACTCTTTCCCTTCTCACTTGTCACGCAGCGTTTGAAGGAGGATACTATGGGCATCATTTGTTTGTTTGTTGTGTGTTTACTTGCTCCACAAAGTGTAGAAGGAGGGGGGATTGTTGCATATACAGGTCTCAGCCGGAGATGTGTCTTGTATGGCCGGAGCAGAGATGTGTTGTATGGCCGGAGCAGAGATGTCTGATATGGCCGGAGCAGAGATGTCTTGTATGGCCAGAGACGGTGATGTCTCGTATGGCTGGAGATGACTGTTGACTCTGATACGGGCTGATGGCATTCAGCTGTACATGCACTCTCATATATATTGGCCTTGTGGCCCTCTTAGATAGAACACAATGAAGCTTCTAGCAATAAGTATTTCAACAAAAGTTGTAGGAAACGTAAAGTGGAACCACAGTCCGGTTCCAACACTGCCAATAACCCACAGGTTTGTGTTTGGACTGGACAATGACCCAGCCCTAGTTACCTGGTTCGGGTTCCTTGCGTTTTCATGACAAGGACCAGGGCCTCCAGTTCGGTTTCAACCCAGACTGCAGCCTTGTAACGTGGAACCGTTGCCACCACTACTTGGGAGTGAACTTCAAAGCACAGAGTATAGTAGGCTGCCAATTAGACTTCAAGTGTACCATCGAGTACAATTTGGGACATACCTACTAGTCTGCTAGCGAGGTTGATTGAGAGCTCACTTCAGAGCATACAAGGGTAGGTGTGTGCAATTCAATGCACTTAGAAGTATCCCTAAGAGTATGCTCAGAGATTGCTTGGGAATGTACTTGGAGGTCTACATGGGAGTGTATAGCAATGCAGACTGGGAGTGTGTTATTGAGTGCAATTGGGGGTATATGTGGGAGTGTACTTGGGAGCGTCCTGGAGAACACCTTGAGCGCCTACTTAGCAGGATGCAATGATGTGCATTTAGCAGTGTTGTTGAATGCAGCATGATGCATAGTAGCAAGCCCTCATGATTGTATGTGTATTATAGTAATTGAGTGAACGTGTAGGTTCAGAGGAGCTCATACAAGCTTGTGTCTATTATGCTATGAATTAGAGTCTTAGAAATTGCTATGCAATGAGTTATATGTAGTGTTAGATTATTTTTCCCTGTGGTATGTTACCATGTAACCACTTAGAATACTTACAAGCACACATTCAAGTTTTCTTCCAAGTCTACTTCCGTTATCACGTGCTGGTATACTTGCAGTCTATTTGGCTCAATGGTTCCAACGAAGCTTCTAATTATTGACAGACTACAAATATTACTAGACAGTAAGATTCGAAATATACTCTGATGGACTTGAGTAAGATCCTTTCCAGAGTGTACAAGTCTGGAACAGGGTAACATAAGTATACTCGGATGAGGGCAGTAGTCTGTAGCCTGCACTGTATATTAGCTGAAATATTAACATTGGATAATTTCGAAGTCTGAATCATTCCAGTAGTGTACCCATCAGAACAAGATCTTACAGTATCAAATAGTTATGAAATTGTTGATTGTAATAGAAGACTCAGTGATCGAGATAGACAATTAGATTGTGGAAAGAGTCAAATTCCAATTCAGATGTTTTATTGCAATCTGCAATCAGCATCCAAGAACTATCAGTATATGTAAGATATATCTGGTTTGGAGCTAGCGATCACAATAGTGATTGCAAAAACAATGATGAGAATGACAGTATTGGTGATAGTATGTCACACGGGAGAAATTGACTCCAAGATACACCCAACTTGATGTATCCCTTCCAAGAATCCCTCTATCTTGTGTCACTATTGGACTTGATATTGGATTAATGAAAAAACTAATACCTGATTTACTTTGAACCTTCACTCAGGAGCAGAAAGGAATCGGAATACAATGAATGTGGAATAGCTTGCCAATCCGTATATATGGCTAAGCCTTGTTCTCCATTGTGAGGAGATTGCCTTCTATAGCAGTGGAGAATCCAGAGGTTCTTTTACCTCTTTTTTCTGCACTCTCACTGCTAATTCTAACTAAGCTTTTCTGGAGAGAAATGCTCACTATGCTTTCATCTTCCAATCCCCTTGCTCTGATAGCCAGTCGGCCTGAACTGTCACCAAGCTAATGGTATCCCCTGAATCTTTCAGTCATTACAGACTACCAGTGTTGTTCAGAGATATATCACCAGACTGATTGGTTTCTATCGGACTGTTGTCTTCAGGACCATCTACCTCTTCGTACCATTTAACAGACTTCTTTCATATTGTGCTAAAGTGTCCTTATTCTACAGGTAATACCTGATACCAATCGAGAATTTGCTTCATATAGAGTTGATGAATGCTGGCATCATTTGGTATTATTATCCATAGGGAATGTAGCGATGTGTTTGCATTATATTGACACCCAATTGCAACAGTGCCAACACTCAAATTTGGTTGGTGATGATGTCATTGAGGGATTAGGGCCTGGCAGTCATTGCTGTGGCTTTAGTGCTGGCTTGTAATTGATGAACATTAATTGATTGCCACATGACAACATCATCACATGATGGTTCATGACCCAGGAACCGTAACCAATTATACAGGGCCAACATGGTAACTATTGTTTCAGTAGTACTTGAATGAGGTCATTCACTATGTCGACCTCAGTGTCAATTCGTCCACCGACTTTCAGTCTTCTGAAATTGAATTATCATCACTTTCTGTATTTTGTTACAGCAAATGGCTTCCCAATGAAAATATAGTTACTCCTAAAGGATTTCTTTTCAATGGCATTTCTTTCAGCAGTATCTTCCATATGGGTGGCTTTCTCAATACTGGCACACTGCAGGGTAGCTATCTCCTAGATGGCTCTTTTATGGATAAGTATATAAAGAGCTGCTTGTTCAAAAGAAGCTATTTCAACAGACTACTATATTGAATTTCAAGTATGCATTGAATTTGGCATCCAATAAGACTCTTAAGAGGTCTTGCAAGTGCAAGTGAGTTTCCAACCTGACATGTAGCAAAAATATGCATTGTATAGATCTAACTGCAAAGACTGCAGTTCACGAAGAACGTTTTCTGCACCTCTCCAGCCAACACAGGGATAGAGTTTCATAGAATTATGCATGCATCTCTGAGAATCAGAAATAGGGAATAATTGACTAAATAATATGCAATTAACTATTTGAACGTTGCTGTAAGCTGGGAGCACATGCATGTATATTTAAATTAGCCTGAACTTAACTTGCACTGTTGCTGATGTCATATATATATATTGAAAAGTCTCTGGAAATTGACTTAACACACTTTTCACTATTCAACTTGATAGCAAGTTAGCAACACATATACTTTTACTATTGCCAGTGGTGAGAACTTTGGTAAATTGAGTATAGTGTATCTTATATTACTAGTATTATGAGAAATTGAGTATAGTTGATGACTGTGATCAATGGAAAAATAAAAATACAATAGCTAGATGATGTATCAATAAGCGTAGAGAACAATTCCAATATTCAATATCTTGTACTATATTTGAGTAATTTCAGTAATATTGCAATTTGCAACTTGGGGGAAGTAAAGGAGACTGACAGGAACGACAAGAATATGAGACAATGACAGAATACATCAACCGGATAATGATGTTACCGGAAGACTGACTATATGACATATAACTTGAGCTCAGGTAGGTACTAGTGCCAATCGAATACCACTATGGTGTTTTGATCAGTATGAAATTTCTTGCCCCTTATGTTCCATATATCTTCACCTGCTCTTGTGTACAACCTTCCACCTATACCCTATAATTATAGTGAAGGTTATATATAAGTGCCACCATATAATATTCAATGTTTCAGTTGTGGAATACATTTCACTTACTCAGACAGATAAGTCTTATTATTAATGCCACCAAACCACACACCTGACAGATATGAGCAGCCGAGCCTCAGTGACGATTTTACATACCATGATAGTCTATGCATTTAAAGAGAGCGGCAAGAGGTCAATTGTAGTTGGCTAGAACATGTCTCAGTATAGAATACACATGATTTCCTCTCCTTTAAACATCAGCAAAATGTATTTTAGTCACTGGAAGACTCCAGGAGTGTCTGAGAGGATATGGAGTTTAAACTTAGATGCGTCAGTTTCAGGAGAGTATCAGACCCTAGGAGGGCATTCCAGCCGGCCTTCAGAGTAACTTTGGATCTCTGATGAATGCTACAGGAGTACCATGGGAGTGATTGGGATAGGTTATGGAATACATCAGAGCGCCAGAGAGAACGTTGGGTGCACCTGGGAGCACCTGGGAGTGCCGGCGACAAGTGTCAGAGCGCCGATGGCAAGGCTGGGGACACATGGGAGCCCCACCAACAAATCTGGGAGTGCCGGTGACAAACTAGGGAGCGCCGGCGATAAACCTGGGAGCACTGGCAACAAACCTGGGTGCGCCGGTAACAAAACTGGGTGCTCCTGTGACAAACCTAGGAGCACGGGCGACAAGTCTCGGAGCACCTCGAATCACAGTAGAGCAGTCTGGGACAAACAACATCTTCTGTGAGAACGCTGCTGGTGCACTTAAAAATCATAGCTACTACAGATTGTTCAACAATTTTAAACTTGTGTATTTAGTTTGTATTCTCATCTATGTATCCATGTATCTATATTGCTACTCATCTACACACAGTACATCTGGACTGACTGCAGGTGGTGCTTGAGAGCAAATCGAGGTGCACCTGAAAATGATGATTGAGTAATCTCGGAGATACACTCCGAGGCCGTGATTGAGCATCTTTTGAGATACACTCGGATGCTGTGATCGAGTGAACATAGAGATGCACTCCAAGATCGTGATGGAGCGAGTTAGTAGATGTGCATGGGGGCGATGATTGTGCGAACATGGAGGCTGCAATCGAGCGAGTTTGGATATACACTTGGAGGCCGTGATCCAGTGAACTTAGAAATACACTCCAAGATCGAGATTGAGCAAGTTTGTAGATGCACTTAGAGGCCGCGATCATGCGAATTTGCAGGCCAGAATGGAGCGAGTTGGCAGATACACTTGGAGGCCGCGACCGAGCGAGTATGGAGATGCACTTGCAGGCCTTGATCGCATGATTGTGGAGATATGAACATGGAGGCTGTAGTCGAGCGTGTTTCGAGATCCACTTGGAGGCCGTCATCTAGTGAGTTTGGAGGCCATAATCTTGCGAGGTTGGAGATGCACTTATGGCCCATCATTGTGTGAACTTCGAGGCCATAGTCGTGCGAGTTTGGACGAGTACTTGGAAGCTGTTGATGGACGGCGCACTGGGTGCTGAGACTTCATTCCTCAGTTAGTTAGCTCACAACTGTGGGAATGTGACATGGTATATATACCCGTGAGCTCTCATGGAGAGCTGGCTGATGGTGGTTGATTGTGTAGGGAGGCACACCAGAAGCTGAAGCTACATGCAGATGTCAATTCCAAATCATGTGAATGAAGGGAAAGCAAACAATCTTGGATAGATGCTGTACACGGTGTGTGCTACACACGGTGTATGCTGCACATGATGTATGCTGCACACGGTGTATGCCGAACAGGGTGTATGCTGTACTCAGTGTATGCTCTACTAAGTGTCAACTCATGATCATGACATGGAGAGATAGAGAGGGATGACTGAACTTTGTGTTCTGTGATGATGGTAGAGTTGTGCACGTAACAGAGAAAGATGGGCGATGAAGATGAGAACAATGTGGAGAATACAAGTGGATATGAGAAATTAGGAGTACTACCTACCTGATTCCATTGGGAAGACCTCGTATTGGTGTGATTACACGCCGCATCAGAACATTTACCCGCTGTATTGGGGATAGTAAGCAGACTCGCCCACAAAATTCTCATACGTCCCAGTTTCTCATCATGATTTACACCATACCCTCTCATCTCTCTCTTTCTCGTCGATATACTTTCCTACCAGGCCATTCACGGGCATATGCCTTGACAGTATTATCGCTCAAACAATTACAGTTACGTTTTGCATACTGGATTCGATGAATTACCCCTGTTCTACGCATCACGACATGCAAACTACATGCAGGATATCATAAGGATTTGAGAGCAGTAATTGCATCCATGACATGTCTTGATATATGTATGCAATTGAGGCTAATGGTAACAGAGAGGATTTTGTGCGGATTCCAATCAGGCAGAGACACCTTCCGACACCTAAGAAGGAGAAATCATATGGACTTAAGGTCTTTGCATCGCAGATACAAAGAAGGCATAAATTGTCCACGCGATCGATGTTAAAAGTGGCACAGACAATTACGAGTTGATCCCAGAGGCCAACTGGCCTGGAGACGCGTCAGCATCTATGTCAGTCAAAGTTATTTGCAACGAATTCATCATCCGAGAACTCGAATGTTCCCAATCGCCACATCAATGACATTTGTTAATTTACCTTCCAAGTGAGTAAATTGATGATTACAGGGATGATGGCAGAGTGGATGCCTCCACGGGAGTCGTGTGAGCGGCAATGCGGAACCATTTCCCGAGATTCATTCAATCCATATCCGACAAACACAATCACATGCGAACTATCCAGCTGGCACAGGCCACAATCACACACCCAAGTGCACCAACAATTATATTCCTTGCACCTACGAAGGATCAGGGCAGGTTTACGCGATGTGCACGATTCACATCTAGCGATGCTACGAATCGCAGTTCTGATCTCAATTGCCTTCTACACGACTTGATGAAGTTATCTACTTTACGGATGTTTAGGAATTAGAGCAATGGCTTTGGGAGGTCAACAACTACGACTCAGAAGGAGTCATCGATGCAACAGAGGAGCAGTGATCGCAGATCATGTGGCTGCTCCAAAAGAGAAGTACAATAACAGCGAATGTTCTAAAGTGGCTAGCAGGTACGATTCGCGATTACCATTGACAAATATCACAATTGCCACCTGATTGGACGACCAAATTGGATCATTATATGAAGAGAGAAAGCCATCTGTGCCAACTCCATTCAAATTCCATCAAATGTACGCCAACAAGCGAATGTGAATATGTGCCCATACGACCGCATACGAAGAGGGTTTTTAGGAATACAATGGTGATGATGGAGCTGGGATTCTAACGATCCATGGGGCTACCAGAGGATGGACCATCTAGGCACTCTTAGGAGACTAGTAGATTCCGCATGTATGTAAAGCGCAAAGACGTTCAGTTAATATGTCATATCCCCACCTGGGAATGCACGGTTACTTGTTTGCCAGACAGTCCCAATTCGGTGAGGCAAGCACTTTATTTGGTTGTCAGTCCCAATCGGGTGTGACAAGTATGTGATTCGCTTAGTGAGCTTATTTGTTCACACGGTGGCAGCCGCAGTGGATACAATGTGAGCTGGAGACTGATGGGAGTTGCCTTTGTACCAGGCCAGGAATCCTACCATCGACTTGCAAAGTATTCGACTTTCAGCTCCAAAACCCCAGGGTGTGCGGAAGAGGTGGCAGTGGACGGGGCAGGCCATCAGGTATGCCCCGAGAATGTACCTGGATCATAGCTAGGAAGGAGACCTGTTCAGAAGGAGGTGGCAGTGTTCCGGATATTTAAATACTTGCAGCCAATGCCCTGATGATCAACTGGCCAGTGTGGAGGTCGTTATGGAAGTTCCTCCTAAGAGTGGGAGATCGTATGGGGCTCCTGGGAGTGACCGTGGAAGGCATCACTGATGGTGACTAAGATAGGCCCCAGGCGCTGGACAGGCAAGTAGGGAGCAGCGGCGGTAGTTGCTGCAGAAGAGTGTACCAACAATGTGCACCTTGAATGACTGCTACCGGCAGGCCAAAACACGAAGGGAGTATTGGATGGCAGGGCTTGGCTCTTCCATGGGCAACCCATGTTAGATCCGGGCTCCTCTATATTCCTTTACTACTGCAAATCTATCATGGATTGAGAACAACCATTTGCAGATGGAGCCAGCACCACGACAAAGATGGTGCCTACACACGGAGGAGGACGTATCCAGCAATACACGGAGATTACGTGGAGGTTCAGCAAAGCCAAGGCGGAGACAGTCCCACCGCATCAGTCAATTGCAATCAATTTGGAGCCAGGCTACAATTTGCCATATGGGCGGATTTACAACTTCACGGAGTTGGGTGAAACGTTCTTCATGCAATTGTATGGAATAAAATTATGTGCTTAAATGGCCAGATCATCGAGGTGGACTTAATGATCACATGCCATATGGATGGATCAATGAGTGGGTATTTTCCTATGATGGACAATATGTCACCAGAGGGATTGTGGGACTGCGATGACAAGTCAATGGAATGCGCACATTATGGAGGTTAGTACATATGACCTTTAGAGGGCTTACAGTGCTACAGCAGCAGTCATGGAATGCGGCCCATACGAGGGCAATTAGGCAGAGGGTGGAAATGCACGGCTGCAACCAACTGGATCACAGCCGGAGATAGATGGCGGCCAGAGAGGAATTGCGGCCAGAGATCGATGACAAGAGATGTACTTTTTTGGGAAATGAATAGCGGCATGATCTTGATCGCGATGGACCATGGATGGATGACCGAATTAGATGACAGGAGGCGGATGACAGGAGATGGATCTCAGGAGATAGATCATGGAGGATGGATAACAATCATTCCCCTTCCCTTCCATGACGATCTTGAGGTTATTCGAAGTTATACCATTCTCGAGATCACTCACTTTGATTTCGAGGTACAATGTTGCAATCAAGCACAGAGATGCAGATACATGATGGACTGGTGGCGGTCTGGTTCCAGCAAGTACGATACCAACCACTATTCAGAGCACTATTCCGAAATATCGAATAATGCAGCTACATGCCCGAGTGCCAATGCAAAGTACGATCCCAAATCAGATCACGAGTCACACCGCAACAATACCGCTACCGCACATCATCAAGCCCTACGGGATTAGTCTTTGGCGGAGGAATGATCTTTAAAGAGGGGTATGACAGTGTTGGAATCGCAACAACCCCTACTGCGAACAATTAGTGTACCAGAAGTGCAGGAATGAAGCACGGTGAAATGCAATCACCAATAGAGGAGACTAGCAGTGGCAAGTGCACATGGAGAAGAATCAACAATTATACTACAAGAACGGCGAAAAGTACATGCAGGGAAGTGATGGCAAATGCACCTACAGATCAATGAAGAAGCCACATGACCAAGTCACAATCCTAAACGAGATTCTGACTCAGTCTCGGGAATCCTGACTCAGTTTTGGCAATCCCGAGATACACGGCTGCTACTGGAATATTAACTTGAAAATCAAGCCTAAACAAGGGATATGACACCCGAAGAAGCCGTAATGGATCAGTCGTCCACAGGGCTAAGATGTACAAAAGAGGAATAACCGTACCGGAATCAAAACCAACCCCTACTGCAGGCAATTACTATACCGGAAGTGCTGGGAGAAAGCACCTTGGAGTGCACTTACCTGCAGCGAATCGCAGCTGGAAATTAGTCAATGAGTGTAGCTTGGAAGACATCACTGGCAGAGTCAACAAGCGTACGTGGCCAAGAGTCAACAAGGAAAAACAACGATGTGAATACCCAGACAAGTGACAGCGAGCCAACCTGGAGAACGAGTGAAAAGCATACCCGGATGAAAGCCGGCAAGCGCAACCAGCAATCGGAGATGGTAATTGTACCGAGCATAGCGCAGATGTCAAATGTACCTACTGGTGCGCTGACTTAGAGAATAATTAGTGCGACTGCAAGAGCACCGGAGAGATGATGAGAACATCAACTGAGCATCATCTATACTGAATGAGTGCAATGATGTCCACCAAAGCAGTTCCGAACGAAACAGAAAATGATTTCCAAATGTACCAAAGACTACTGAACAGCATCGCGAGCCGCAGTCATTAAACAGCATCGCAAGAGACAGCCACCAAATGGCATCATGAGAGACAGTTGAGACAACTACCGAGAGATGATGACTGAGCATAGTGACCAAGATCATGGCTGAATATATCCAGAATGGGATTGAATATGAGGATTATCGGGAGCCCTCTACCAGAGTCACCGGCTGCAATCTTTACCAAATGGCTGGGCGATAGGGATGCCATTCGACCATACTGGAGGACTATAAGCATGCTGGGCTGATCCCGAAGGGGGATGAATATAACTACTGACGGGCACCATGTGAGAGCCACCTACTGCAAGAGAGGATATCAGATATCAAGGCTGGCCTAGAAAGCTATGCACAAGGGTGCAGGAGAGTGTAAACACCCTTGCATATAAATGGTATGAATGACCATTTCATGAGAGGCTTACATGATAGATACGAGGTCATATATGATGGACCATCACCAACAGCTATGATACATAGAGCAGAAGCTACAATCCATGTCATGAACTTCCAAAGCAGCAACAATGATCACTGATGGGCTGCGCTTGCGCAGTTGTTCACGAGGAATTGGGAGAGCTAGAGTGCTAGCGCACTTGGAAGTATAGTGAGTATGACTGGTTACTGCAATGCTTACAAGTTAGATATACCCATGCAATTGCCGATGGCAATGGCAATGGCGATAGCAATGGTAATGGCAATGGCAATGGCAATGATCAGCAATGTGTGGAAGCCACAATTGATGCTGCAGAGTCATGATGAGGCTTATACTATGATTGGGGGTTACGCCGAGATTGCTGTATCTAATTCCGGCAATGACCAACACTTGGTACAAGTTATGAGTGCGAGATTGGATGGTCGGATGCCGGACATTCCAGATGTTGAGATATGGAGGACGGTGTCACTTTGGATGTTCCTTCTTTTTCATTTATTCTGTTCTCTTTACTTCTTTGCTTCATGGATCCCGGCCCAGTACAAATGGCATTGGCACAGGTTTTGAGATCCATGAAAGGATCACCCTGAGCGGTCCCGACCAGTTGTTGGAATTAGGGGTTCATACGTTCGCATACGTTGAACCGTTGATTGGTTTTTTTCTTTCATTTCCTTCTCTTCTATGGGTTTATGCAACCCGGGTGGTCTGCACCTATAGAGGGGGATAATGTAAAGGCATGGCTGAACGTGACGTATCGAGGGCTGGGTAACACCCGCTTTATATATAGCCGGCTTGCCACAAGCCTTAAATCTCTAGCAATAATCTTACCTTAACTTACCTTGAACTTCACTACAATATTGACATCGATGTTGGCAACCGTAACTACAGATATATCTTCGTACGAGGCCATACACGTGCGTATGCCTTCATACACTCCCTTCACCGAACAACCTGGGGTTAAGTCATCGCTCACTTACTCTCCATGCGACGATAAAGAGGTCACACTGATTACAGCCTACACTGAGTACAGCATATGCCGGGTACAGCATACAATGAGTACAGCATACACTGTATACTGTATCATCCCAAGATCGACTGTATCCCACTCCCAGCCAGTCCCTTATCTCTTGGCGGACCATGGTGTATTCAATTCTCTACATTCCCACAATTACAAGTTAACCAATCAATCGAGTTTCAGCTCCCATCATGTCTCCCTCCTGCACTACCCCCTCCAGATTGAACTCCTCCAAGTACTCTGCTCATCTCGCTTGATCATGGCCTCCAGGTGCATCTCCAAACTCGCTTGATCACAGCTTCCAAGTGTATCCTTACACTCGCGCGGTTACAGCCTCCAAGGTCGCTCAATCACGGCCTCCGAGTGCGTCTCCAAAGTCGCTTGATCACAGCCTCAAAGTGAATTTCTAAACTCTCCCGATTACGGCCTCCAAGTTCACACAATCCTATCCTCCCAGTTTGTCTCCAAACTCATTTGATCATGGCCTCCAAGTGCATTCACCAAACTTGTTCGACCACAGCCGCCAAGCATATCTCTCAACTCGCACCATTATGTCGTCCGAGTTTGCACGATTACAGCATCGAAGTGCATCGACAAACTCTCTCGATCACAGCCTCCGAGTGTATGTCCAAACTCGTATGATTACAGCCTCCAAACTCCATCGATTACAGCCTCAGAGTATATCTCTAAGTTCACTCATTTAAGCCATGGTGACATGGTAGATCTACAAGGCAGACAGCCTATCATCCACACTGCGCCGCACCTCACAAGGTATCTGAAGGGAGAATTTGAGGGAAACAGTGGTTCTACCTCCAGGAGGATAGGAAGAGGGTGAGAAGATATGAAGGGATACCCGGCCATGATGAACCACACAAATTGCATGGATCTCTGAACGCTTGGGAACAGTGCGTGATGATCCACACAAATTGCGTGGATCTACGAAAGGTCAGCCAGAGTGCATAGAACCAAAAGCTGGGAAAGGTAGAGTGTGTACTTCGTATAATGAAATGATGCCTATCTACCCATGGGTCTCCCAAATGTATACTGGCTGTCGCTGAGTGCACCTCCTTTATCCCTGTCTATCTGGATGTATATATATGAGGGAGTTAGATAACACATGCCATATTGAGATGTAGTGAATCCTGTGACTGTAACAAGGACCAATATGATGGAGGAAATACCACATGTCTATGAAACCCTAAGAACCGCTGGTGTAACATTATGGCACCAAGTCTCCTACAGAGCTTCTGTGGAGGTCCCAGCTGCTCTCAAAGTCTCCTGCAGACCAGTGCAGAGGTCCCAGCAGCTCCAAAATTGGACAATCCTATTAGTTAAATCTCGTAGCATTCTGAATACACCTCCATCACTGTAGATGGTTTCAGGAGCATGTAAGAATGCTCTTATAGAGTCTGAGAGCACTTTCCAAAGCTGCAGGTGGGGCCGTGAGCATATGGAAGTACATAGAAGCACTAGTGAGGGCTACAGGAGTGTCTGGGAGGTTTACGTATGGCTTCCGAACTGAATTACATTTTACTGATGAATATCCCCAATTCTCAACGGACAATTAACTGTATATGAGATGGATGTAGTCTATGATAAGGAAAGATGGCAGCAATGAAGATACCCCTAATAAGGTGCATTGCATAAGCAATAGTCATGATAACCACTGGAGTTGGCCACAACCTGAACGAACAACCCAATGTGAGATCGCATTCATGGATACAATATTGGATTAATAACAGATGACGCTCAACAGTTCCATTCACCTGATCCCTCGACTCTGGGTATAGTATGCACAACAGATGAAACTGATCTGCAAATATGGCAGACAGCATATGTAATCAGAAGAAGTGATAATGTCAATTTTCAATACGACCCTTCTACAATAGAACTGCAGCAGATCCATGTTTAACGGCGACACATGTCTATGGCTGGGAAACAGCCATTCTACATAGTCTGCTCACCACGAGACTTAGATCGGTAGCTACACTATCTCACGTACACCTATTTTTACTAGCACTCGAGAAAACATTTGCAACCATATAACTATGAATACCGTAGGTATGCCTAGAAGACTGAACCCTGGCATATGTGCCTTTGCACGAAGATTGATTTTTCCATAAGCGGATACATCTTGGTTACGGGATTTCACGAGCTTACCTCTGTTCCGAGGTGCTACATCACACAGCGAACAATTGATAATACCACCTTCAGAATGAAATATCAACGCTTGATTACTGCAAGAATGAATATCGATTGCTTCGCTATTCAATAGACCACACTGATGGCAGTGGAGAAGAGTTCAGAGACCCGCTGTCCCACCAGACCCATCACCGGCGATAACGACAAATGTCACATCAAGCAGCCGCGACTAATTGATCTGGGCAATGAGGAAAACTGAATATGATCCAGACATGCAGTTGTACAACATTCCTAGGAGTCAATGGAGTGTGATCAGCAGCCAGAGAAGCTACAATGGACGGAACCAGTCGCTGGCAATGACAACAACTATCATGAGTCCAGCATTCGACCCTATCAACGAGGGAAATACAATACCATTCGTACAAGTCAATTGAGCACGATGATTAGTTACAGAACTGACAATCAATGGCACATGATCTATACCTACAACTCAAGCTACCTTGAAGAAACCTGGAGAATACCAAAAATAACAAAGGCCATTGGGAGAGTCTCAGAATGGCGGCAATAAGAAATGCACCTTCCGAGAATTCAACTCTAACCCTGCAGAAAACAATACCAGCTATTCAAAAAGTTCCAGCAATCTGGATCATGGGAATGCAAAATCGGTCAAGTTCAACAGATCCGGTGAAGGCAGTCGTGTGAACTTATCACCAGTGCAGTGACATTCGAAGGAAGTCTAAGTAAGCCGAAAAGCAATCCGGTAATGCACTTGCTGTGGTAGTGGAAAGCACAAAACCTACCTTGGATCAAATATACATGGCAACATGCACTGAGTCAAAGCACTAATCGACTATGGTGAATTGAGCATCTGTATATGGCTGAGCATATTTAGGAAACTTCAGCTATGATACAAACCAGAATTCACCTTCACCCAGGTCCGGTAATGTTGTATGTAAAGGAAAGTTGAACAGCATGTCTCTCAGTTCGGTATTTTGAATACCTTACACCGGTTCTTGAATTGGAGGTTTTTATTCCCCCAATGAAGGCACACATTCTAGGCTTGGGCCTGCCCTGCAAGAAACCCGGAATTCAACTGCAGTAAAGGTCGATTGACAGCCCTATGCCCACCAGATGGGTCACAACTGGTGAAGATTCAAGAAGCAGATCTGAAAGGTCCTCTGCCAGAACAAGGTGAGGAAAGCACATATGATGAAACCTCCCCCAGATATACAACTACTCAGGGCTACCACATTCAATCATTTCTTAACTGGTGAGTGGTTCAGGCTTTCGCCATACGAATTGGTGAATCTCAAGGGTAACTGGGAGCAGCAATGGAAGGCATCACAGAATGTGAGAGAAACCCCAGGATTATGAATGCACGAGTAGGACCAGTGGCGTTAGTTGCAGCAGAAGAATGACACAGCAACAGTGTTTGAATGACTGCTAACGGTTTACTAAGACAGGAATAGAGAAATTGAATAACAGGGGTAGTTAATTGGGACGAGCTGTCTGATCCAGCCAACCCGGAACCCCTACTCATCTCCACTCTGCGAAAGCATGCTTCAACCCAGACAAGGCTAACAAGAATATAAACAGACATTGTTAACATGGAGAGTAACAGATGATGGTGGTCGCATCCCTGAACAATATCAAGATTTGACATATTCTTATGAGATACAAGGACTATGTCAACTTATGTAGCAAAAATATGGGAAACTCTTGCAATGCATTTTTCACAGCATCGAAAGGACATTCGTGAGGATGAGCAGTTCTGGCTTGAGGAGCATAGGAAGAGTGTGAGAGGAAACGACAAGGTTCCCAGCCATGAGGAAAGACACAAATTGGCTGCATCTTCGAAAACTTTGCAATGCTCAACAGGTTATGCCGAACCAGGCACTTCACGAATCTGCATGTTAGCAGTGCCGATATCCATATGTCAATCAAGGAAGGCAATGAGTACAAAATTGCGATTCACACCTAGCATGCAGTTCGAGTACCGAACCATGCCTTTCAGATTGATGATAGTACTGCCTATTGTGAGCAACTGTACCAGACCGTCACTTCGGGTTCAAGTCCAGGTCCAAACCAAACCAGTACCAAATTGGCGGTCTAGGCCGTGAATAAACCCGAACTGTTCACCCAGGTACGGTTCAATGGTCAACTCCCAACCTGTCTGAATTGGGCGGGCTGTCAGCGCGTCGCCCACCGGGCACATCTATAGATTCATATAAGCCTCTTGTATTTGCAGTTTGTTAATAGTATCTGATCATAATCACGTTTTCAGCAACCAATAATGCGCTTTTGCATGTTATGCAGTTTGAAATATTGATTAATATGGTACGTTTGTTTCAGATTTGATATATGGTATTTTTTTGTCTCAAGGCTGTCAATGGTACAGTTATGTATGCGACGATCCACGCGATGTCTTGATTATGAAATATGCAAGACCTAAAACTGTTGACGCTCCATTGACACTCATATTCAGAATGCGGCAGTGAGCATGTCACTGTTGTTTTCGCCAGTAAAGGATGCCAATATCTCATAAATGGATGTCTGCAACCTATTGGATCATAAATTACCAAAGATGCAAAGCTAAAAATTGTTGACAATCCGTTGATGCTCATTCTAAGAATGGGGCGGTGACTATCATGCTATTGGTCTTGCCTCCAAAAGACGCCAATACATCCAGTATGAATAACAACGACCAAGGAACTGGTGAATTACCGTACTTACAAGACCACAAATCATTGACGCTCCGTTGACACTCATTTGAATTTATTGTCCATTCAACATCTGCTGCCGTCAATAATTGTTCTCATCATGATTTGTCCTTGTTGGTTGTCTTTCGTTCAGATTGAGACTCGGCCCTGTGGCAAAGCCGAGCGGGGTAAAATTCTTGTGCTGCTTACTCTCACACGACTAAAAATGATGTATTTCGCAAAAAGATTCATTGCACCTGCTTTACATCTGTTCATCAACCGATATTCACACGCTACTTCTCACCATTCACTCATAATATATCTCTAACTGAAACTCTCAGTCAAGTTACATAAAGAAGCTGGTGAACCATTGACACATTCTGTCCTACTTTGTCTTGACTTCTTTATTTCTCATCATTTCAATGACATTGATCATCACCAACATCTATTGAGCCTGTCTCTTTCACTTTCGTGTTGGCCAAACCAATGTGGGAATATTTGGCGTGGCACTCACATTCTGATTCTCTGGGCATTCCTGTTCCTCGAGGCCATTGTTGTGCTCGATATCAGATTCATCATCTGCCACGCAATCATCTTCAGGGTCATTGGAATTATCCTAGTCTCCATTCCAGTTGAGCCAATTTTCGGTGTCCGAAATGCTTTCAGATGCACTGTCCTTGTCACTTTCAACTGGTTGACGGTTGATCTTCTGGATTCGGTGGACATTTAAGATTGGAGTTCGTCCTCCAGGTAGGTCCTTTGTAGACAAAGGTGGTGGAAAACCTGATCTTTCTGACGATTCAAATGCAGCCGCACCATCATGTTGAAAGAGTGACCAGGTGTTCAAAATGTATCCAACGGCTGTCATCTGCTTGTTTTGAGCACCAGATTCCTTCTGCATAGCAGGTAGGTTCTGGCTGCCCTGCCACACGTCCAAAATATCGTGGACCTTGGCCATGCTTTACGATTTTCTGTCCTCCACATCTTTTTTCATTTCCGAGTCATTTGCGGTGTTCGTTGTATCCGATACTTGGTTATTGCCCGCCAAAATCCCGTTATTGGCTCTAGCAAACTGCCTTACAATGACTTTTTCGCGAAGGGTCTCGCCTGTGGTTTTTGACTGCCTACAGCCAATAACATCTCGCCCAAGGGAAAACTGGCCTCCATTCAGACACCATGTGATACGATAAAGAATATGTCGCGTGCCACATTGGAGAGATTGGTTTACTTTGAGTGCGATTCCTCATAGTGGCGCCACCAGTTGGATGTGTCCGGTATCCTAAATGTACTGCTAATCTCCATTGTGTCAGAGTGCTAATCATTGAGGTTTTGATTAAGTGGCCCCCACCTCTTTGGTGCTTCAAGCTTGCAATTCAAATAGAGCCTGTCGGTGGTTGATAAGCATGCAGCGCGATTGCTTGGTCCGGGTGTTGTCTTGGCCACATTGTTGGTCATTGAGTATTCTTGAACATCGCTGGACAAATCATACGTATTACAAGACAATTGACAGGATCCAGAGGCTGTTGCAGAGGCGACCAGGTTGCAGCTCGGTAAACTTTCGTGTTTATCGACTGGCACACGTCGAAGTTTGGCACAGTATTCATTCTCCAGGTACTTCACAAAAGCCTCTTGGTATTGGGTAGTATAGGATCTCTTGTCCTTAGGATTAAGATTTATTCTCTTATCCCACTTTCCTAGCGATCGCAACTTCCGGAAAGAATCGAGGATATGTGCTGAAATAAGAAGAATGCCCGTCGTTGGAGTCACTTCCCCGTAATATTTAGACAGCGTCTGTTGAGCTAACTTCACTGCGAAGAACAAGGGATGCTTCCAGTGAGTCTTCTTCTTACCCAACGCTCGCATGACGCCATCCATATGATCGAACATGTCATTTTACCCTGTGATGACGTGATGCGATGTGACTATATGCCTCTTCGACACCCACAGGGTCCAATATCGAAATGGCCTCAATACTTCCATGACATTCTTCACAATGGTCCATTCATCTTGAGTTGTGCAAAGTGACTGGTAATCACTATATTTTGGATTTTGGAGCCACTCATGTGTAAATTCCCGGAATCAGTAGGCTCACTCGAGCAACTCCAGTGTTGAGTTCCACCATGTCTTCACATCCATAATCGGAAGTCCTGCAATGCGGACTTTGGCTTGTTCAGAGTGAATGAACTTGTTTCGTTGACCAGGTGTCAGCATAATCAATACCGCAAAGCATTTTCCGCTATATGAAGGTCAGTTTCAGGACATTCAAAATATCTTGAAATACCTACTTTCTCAATTATCTTTGCTAAACCAGGTCTCATGGCTGTCAAATTGTTGATTCTAGCATTGCCCTATTTTCGAAGTCTTTGACTCTGCCCGATGTCTATGCTTTCATTCTCCCCAAATTGCTGATCGCGCTCATAGGCTTCCCAAGACTTGGTGCGGCCTTTTACACAAAGACTGCTCATGAATGCACCTAAAGCCAGCTGTATGATGTGTGCCATGCATGGTATATGGTTCCTCAATGCAGGCCACTCGATTCCAGAGGCTTCAAGTGTTGATTGCAGCTCGCGTGTCATCAAGTAATATGAGGAAGCATTATCAGTCGTAATACCAAGGAAACGGCTATTGGTAAGCTCCAAATGATCAAGCACATCCTTCAAATGTACGGCTAGCCTGGCTCCAGTGTGTTGGCCCTTGATCTATCATTCTAAAATAGCTTTCAAAAGTGGAAAAGAATTGGCGATCAACCTCATAGAAAGGGAGTTGAACTTCACACAATGCCAAATTTTCATCCATATAGTAAGCAATGACCGACGTTATGGCTAGTTTGTTCATTGATGTACATCTGTCCAAAGCTAAACTAAATATATTGCATGATGGCAACTGCTTCTTAATTGCATTCACGGTCAGTGCATATTTCCTCTGGCCAATGTTGCTAAGGGTCATAGCGGACGGCAGCACTAGGTCATCACATAATGCTATATATGAGTGTGGTAGCTCCAGATTTGATATAGCATTCCATGCAATATGAGCCGAAACAAATCCTAACAAGAGGTATCGATTCCACGTGTCTTGGTGAAATTCGGAAGTTTCAAAGTCCTTAGCTACCAATGTGGAACGTTTTGTCTGTCATTTCGGTCAATATGGAATAACCTGGATGTCATATATGATTTGACTCTGCGAACTTGCTAATGTGATTCTTTGACTTCCTTGCCTCTTCAGGAGGGCCAAAGCTGTTTCATCAACCGTCGATCTAGTCAATTCAGTAACGTCTGACTTTGTTAATTTGTTTAACTTTGCGATGTGAGCTTTTGCCAGGAAGTGTTTCCACATTGAGCTGGTCCCATGTTCTGATGAATGGCGACGAACTTGATGACTAACAATAGATATGATGCCAGGGCTGCCGGTCTCCTCCAATCCACAGTGTAAAAAGCATCGCCACGAAGGCGCATGTCTACAATTAATCCAGGCAACAGGCAGCTTCGAGTCTACATTTAGTGAAGCCCACCAAGCATCGAAGATGATTTGTAAAGTAAGGTCGCTCAAATGACGAAAACAGATACGATTGTTTATGGAAGAAATCATGACCTCGAGCAAAGAGGTGTTCAAAGATTTTGAATCCTGCATGGGGGTATTTATTAGAATGCTGCGTAATCCGACTGGTAAGACTACCGAAAGTAACATTACAGTATCGCAGACTGCGGGGTCTTAAATATTGACTGTACAGCTACAAGCAAAAGAATCAGATCTGTAAGACCTTGCATGCATATTTGGGAAGTTGTATTCAAGGACAGATTGCAAAGACTGACCATGTGTAACTGGATGTAGGAACAGCACAATGCTGTTTATTGTTGTGTAGCGTTCAAAGTCTCCAGAGAAATTGTTGGCGCTCCGTGGGTGCTCCATTGTAGGAGGTGGATGCGATATCGTCACTAGCATGTTTGCCAATAAAGCCTGCCAATAGGTTCATTGTGGGTTATCTGCCTTCTATTGCTGTTAGATTATCCAAGATGAAAGATCAAAAATCATTGATGCTCTGTTAACGCACTGTTGACACTCATTTTGGAACATGGTTACGATCTTGTCGCAAGCAATTTTACCTAGTAAGGCGGCCGATAGTTTGATTATAAATCAATAATGTTGCACAGCCCCTGGATTTTCCAAAATGCAACGCCTAAAATTGTTGACACCACATTGACGCTCATTTTTGGACAGAGTAGCGATGTTGACGCAACTATTTTCACCTAGAAAGGTGGCTGATAGTTCGATTATGGCTCAATGTTGCTGCACAGCTATTGCATTTTCCAAAATGCAAGGCCAAATATCTTTGATGCTCCGTTGAAGCTCAGTTTTAGGACATATCAGCGATGTTATCACAAGAATTTTCTGCTAGAAAGCCGGCCAATAGTCTCATTATTGCTTAATGTCGCCGCTCAGCCATTGGATTTTCCAAGATGCATGGCCAAAAGTCATTGACACTCCATTGACGCTCATTTTTAGGACATAGCAGTGATGTTGTCGCCACAATTTTTGCCTAGAAAGGCGGCTGATAGTTCGACTATGGATTAACGTTGCTGCACAGCCCTTGCATATTCTACGGCGCAAGGCCAAAGGTTGTTGACGCTATATTGACACTGATTTTTAGGACATAGTACTGATGTTGCCGTAACTATGTTTGTTCAGAAAGGCGGCCAATAACTCGATCGTGAGTTAATCTCACGGTGCAGCCCTGTGGATTGTCTATGATGCCATTCGGAAAACCATTGATGCTCCATTGAGGTTCTGTTGATGCTTATTTCTAGGATGTGGCAATGAGCGTGCCATTTGCCTTTTTTACTATACCGCCGACCAATTCATTCACTTTGGAAGGATGTGACAATGCAGCCCATTGATTGCCAAATGTGTAAGACTAAAAATCATTGACACTCTGATAACATTCACATTAATCACATCGAAACAGCCTTTGTACACTCAACTATTGTATCCAGCCTGTTCTATACAAATTATTGACATCGAATATTGGGTTTGTATGTATTATCATTTCAATCCAGGAGTTTTGGTACCTCTCAATTTTCGATCAACTGCTATCGACGCTATTCGCGTGAGGGATGGCGTGGCCCTGTCACATTTAAGCGCTTTCGGCCGGCAATTTGCGGCATGTAGATTATTTCACTAGTTTTGGTAAATATAGATCGACTTCCTCACCTTGCTTATGCAGCTCCTTCTCCTCAATTTCCATGACGTACCATAAGCAATTTCAAATATCTCAACCATGTGCACCTGGTCTGTGCAGAGAGGTATGCAGTTGGATACATGGATGAATGTGGCATGACGGTCATCGTTCAGACAGATTCGTCATGAGCACTGACTGCTGTTTTTATGACACGTATGACATCACTCAGTTAAATTTTGTTAGTACATTTCGTCACTAATATAGCTTTTGCTTTGTCGCATAACAGTCACTTGCAGATAGAAATCGAACGTATTGGCCGTTTTTCCACGTGCTTGGGATTATAGAACTTTTACATGGTGTGTTCGACCCTTGCACATGCACGGACGAATTATCCTGTCTCACAATTTGGTCACTGAAATCAAGACAAAGCTGACTCATAGTAAAATTGGTAAACAAATTGCTTTTGACCAAGATGTGACATTAAAAATTACACTTTGCCTATCTATTTCTCCGCTGACGCAGGAGCTGTCACTATGTCTTCGTCCGAATCCAAAATCTGTATGGTGATTACCTGGACGCTATATGCAGGGGTAAAAGCTTACTGGTTCAACAGGCTTCGCTTGCACCAAAGGTGACGTATCACGCTCTGGGGCAGACTCAGGCCTGGATATGCTCGTGTTTGACTGCAGCGTCACTGAACGTAGCCGAATATGACTACTACCTGGTCGAGAAGTCCCTTGCGGCATATGTGATATTCTGGGGACAATCTCAAGAGACTCCATAAGGTGTCCAAATGTTGTCGGTGCAGGTGCCGCAGAGTCACCATCCGATTGCAGTTGAACCACAGCCAGAACTCTGAATTCACATGTGCCGTATTTCTTACCACTTTCACGGAATTAGTTAGCTGCATCCTCCCATACCGGTTGTGTCAATTTGTTAAGCCTCATCTGATTCTGCCGAACCCTCTCCATGTGCTGCTGTACCGTTTTGGTGATTGTGCCCATCACCCAGCCGGGCTCGTCATCTTCCCTCAGCTTGCCCTGCTCTGTCTTATCATCATCGTCATCTTCCCCATCCTCTCCATCATTGGAACTTGCAAGATCACTCAGAGTGTCTCCGATAGCAACCATCATCTCCTGAAATGTCATTTCGGCCTCTGTAGTCATCGATCCCGCGATTTCGGCATGCTTCATATCTTGCTGCTCTCGCTGAACCGCTGCCTCTGCATCTTCAACTTGCATTCTTGCCCCAGCGGTTTCTCTTTCAGCATAATCCTCAATACATTTCGCTTTCTCTTCATTGCTTAGGAAGTTCATGTCTTGTCGTTTCTCCACTACGAGCTTCTTTTTGGATCTCAAGCAGCGCAATGCCCCAAGGGCTCGGACTCTTTCTACCACCAAGCCACTCTTGCCTTCATTCTCTTAATCACGTCGTTGGGTAGACCGCTTTGTCGATGTCCGGTATCTGCCCACCGGAAGTGGAGAAATGTTCTTCTTCAGCGCATTGACCATTGTAGTTTGCATTGACTATGTTGTTGGGCAAGATGTTGGATGTTGCAACATATGGACAATATAGAGGCAATCAGCATGTTTTATGTCAAGGTTAGTATGTTTACTCATCTAGAACAAAGCAAAACCTCTCTTTTGACTGTCAATAAATCGGGAATAGTTAGGTTAACCATACAACATGACTTGATTGTTAGCATCAGTTTCATGTATTATCCAGGGGATTCTTTGAGACAAACATCAGCAGACGTCCTGTCCATTGAACATTGTCATATTTATAGCTGATGATAATGCGATTTCGGCTGACCTACACTGCAATTTATCCCTGTAAACAAAGAAAAAACAACGGACCAACATATTGCACATTTCGAGGCTGTGGGAAAGCCCTGCAACTTGCCACTATATGCAGCAGAATTCATCTTGAGTATACCGAACATGTTGGCAGCTAATTATTCCATTTTAGTATGAAGCTAACTACATAATCCTCAGGACGTCCCACTTCTTTTCTTTATCATCCTCCTCTCCAATTCCACACCAGCAAATCATGGATACACAACCACCTCCGCCAGGTCCGACCGAATCTAAATAAAGCCGATAGGCAGACGCTTCGTCAAATACGTCACCTATTGCCACACAGCAAGAATGCAGACACCAGTTAGTCCACCGCGACGCTGCCAATGCAGCCCCCAACAATATAACCCAGGATGCACAATTAAAAATCGTCCGTAAGACAGGAAGCAGCACAAATAAGAAGCAGCATGCAGTTGAATGTGAGTATATCCATACTGTGGTCAACAGCGGTCAATGAACCGTATACCATACAGCGGGTGCACGCCAAGAGCTACGTGACCAATTTATTGCTGTCTGAAACCGGAAACCTCCATTGTTGACAAAGGCATTTTTCCGCACAGTCCGTGAAATCAATTATCATATTGTTGTAAGCGCTGGAATTTTTGCGGCCTAAGTTCCTGATAAGCATCCCCGAGAGGGGATGATTCAGACTCTAATTACCATAGAGGAGACTACAAAAGAGTATATGGTTGAGGTAATAGCTGCATCTCATTGTTTGAAGCAGCAACTAATTTCTTGTACGTATTCAACAAGTCTGCTATGATGTCAAGGCAAGGAGGTTGTGTACAGCTGAAACAGTCCGACATGCACCTGGCCTTGAACATGGCCAAAATGGCCAAAAGAGGGTTTTCACGCACCAAAATTGAGGAAACAGAATATCTACTCAACAAACCTCACGCCCAGGTCCGAGAAGAGAAGAAGCGGGGGGTTAAGTTTCCTGGGCATAAAATGGTGAAAGGTGCGATAGAATGATACCTGGCTATGCTTCGTCAAAACCACACACCCGGATACCTTCCTTGCCCAAATGGCACCGCAAAAAATCAGCAGATATGCTGGATATGCAATGGAATAGGTGCACTTCCGCACAACCGACACAGGCAGCAGACTCCAGAGCCAACTCCACCTCTGCCCAGAACACCACCCGCCTCAAACAATAACACTTCCGGAGCTCAACCTCTCGACATCATCAAATTGTCGGCCGGACCTGCATATTCAGATACATCTCTTCCCTGTGATGGATCTTTTACCATTGATACATCTGCCCAGGATAGCGAGCATGATGCAGATTTCGATCCAGATATGCTGCCTGATGAACGAACATCCACTGGTTAGTACACTATCTGCGGTATGGTAATGCAGCTAACATCCATTTTGAAGACCAGAGCAGTCTATGGAGCGGACCTGGCAGTGATGACTAGCATTGATCAAATGGCACGGCATTTTGGAGATTATCATTACCCTGAATTCGTGGATACTGTAAAGTATATTTGAAAGGATATATTTATATGTATTATTGAAGAACAATGATGTGATCAAGAAGAAAGTAAATGAAAACACTCGAAAGGCTGCCAAATCAATGTGAATGATAGACTACGCCAAATCAAATGATTGCATATTGTGGCTACACCAGTGGCAAAATGAGTGTCAATGGAGTGTCAAAGATTCTTGGTCATGTATCATGGGTAATCATATGGGTGATAGATTGCAAATAGTCATAAACGAAATATTCATTGCCTTTATACACAAAAGAGAAGGTGAACTGCTCCCTGCCCCATCATGAAAATGATTGTCAATGGGTGCAGCAACGATTCTTGGTCATGTATCTTGCGTAATCTGGGGGGCAATAGGTTTCAAATAGTCTTAAACAAAGTGTTGGCTGTCTTTATAGGCAAAAGAGAAAGTAACACGCTCCCTACCTATCATGAAAATGAGCATCAACGGAGCATCAACGATTCTTGGTCATGTACCTTGGGTAATCTCCAGGGCAATAGGTTTCACATAGTCATAAACAATGTATTGGCTGCCTTTATAGCCAAAAGCTCAAGTGAAATGCTCCCTGCCCGATTATAACAATGCACGTCAACGGAGTGGCAATGATTGTTGGCCTTCCATTATGGTTAATCACAGGGCGATGTGGCTGTTATTGTCTATATACATGGTTTTGACTGTTTTGGTACGCTAAAAGGCTCACCAATAATTAGTGGTAGCTTTGTAAATAAAATGAGTTGTTACTGCCCCGGAGGATGTGGCGGAAATATTCCATCCATATCTGCCAATGATGGCTGCCTTATCCTTGATTAGGAATGCTTGTGATCAAGCGCGACTCATATTACGGAAGATGCACGACCCAAAATCGTTGACGCTACATTGAAGCTCCTTTTCCAGATGTGGTAGGGAGTGTTTCACGATCTTGTTTTGAAATAAAGGCCGCCAATACATTGTTTATGACAGTATTTGACCTTTCTCACCCCCAGTTTACCAAAGATACACAACCAACAATTGTTGACGCTCCATTGACGCTCATCTTCAGGATGTGGTAGGGCATGTGTGTTTATTTGTTTTGATCATTACGGTGGCCAATATATCCAAAATGGACTGTAACGTACCAATGTCAATATTTTACAATCAACAGTCGCATATCTGAATGCAACCATAAATGTGAAACCCATAACGCGGAACCGGAGATTGGAACTGACGGGTCTACCCAAACCAGATGAAACCCATGGGTGGACAGGTCCGGATTTGGCTGACCAAGAGTCAGCAGCTTGGGTTTTTGGACGGGTCTGGGACCGAACCGACTCGTTGTTGCGGTCCAAACCCGGACCGCTGGCTGGTTACCCAGACCCGTTGCTAACACCTGCACCAGCTACTATACTCGCAAGCTATAATACAAATTTGAGTTATGTCATCGGCAGAGTAACCTCCTTTACAGATAGTGATGACCCTACCAGTATCAAAATCGCCATATATGATGACCCTACCGGAGGTTCCATAATGCTGGACCGGATTGCACTTAACCCCAGAAAAGTCCAGTGGCACCCAGAAAGTGGGGATACACATATCTATAGAATTCATGGCCAAAGCCCAAAGTGAAAGTCAAGGAGAAAAGACCATGCGAAGTCTGAAAAGGCGAAAAACAAGCCAAAACACAAAACTAGTCGAGGTAAGAAGCAACTTGAAACACCAAGCAGGTTAATAACCCACCAAGTGAAACAGCAAGGCCAAAACTAGTGGGAGAATGAAACAAGAGCAAGTGCAAAGATGAGATCAAGCAAGTGGAAGAATGAGACACACGAAGTCGACTGAGACCAACCGAAAGGCAATCGAAGTCGAACACCTCCAAAGTCCTGAGACAAAGTCTGCTGACAGCTCTATTGGTCAACAAAGATCACACAAAGTCTTTCAAAGTACGTAAGCCGACCAAACCACAACGGTTATCAACAGCCGATTCGAGTCTGTGTTGTCGATGGAGAACTGCATGTCAAATGGGGGAACTACTGTGTCAGAACATGTGTCCTACCGACAAGCCAACAGCCCACCGGGAGAGAGTCTACTGAGACACACTGAGAAGTTGCCCGAGAAGTCAACTGAAATGTCAACCAGTCAAGTTCGACTAACAAGGCAAACACCCACTGGGATGCAGTCTACTAAGATATGAACCATGCAGTTGACTGAGAATGCTACCAAGAAGTCGACCAAGATTTTACCGAAGACATCAATTAACAGCTACTATAAAGTCCACCAGATGGTCACCAACATGGACTTGGAATAACAATTGCCAAGTCAAGTTGACTCTAGAAGTCAATGCCGAGTCCCAAGGACTACCCACTGCAAGATGTACTCCACAGAGCATGCGGAAGCACTGCACTAAGGCTGAAGGGAGCGCAGGCGTGCTTGAACTTCGCCAGTATAACCATTCAAGACAAGCTTATGAGTTAGATTTTGACGCTTGAACTTGTCGTGACTCACATGATGGAATTGACTTATACATTCGATGATGGCCGAAGGCTACAACTGATGCTGGCAGAGGAAACTCCCATCGATGCTAAGTCTTGAGCTGAAGCGCTATGACCCAGACGGTTCCAGTAATGACTTACACCAAAATATACAAGCTATGGAAATGATGGTTGATGGAGCATGGGTTCAAAAGTCGACATATGGAGACGGGATCACTTTTTGATGTCTTCTTGTTTCTCTCTTCTCTTCTCCACTTCATTAGGTCTTGGCCCAGTACAAATGACATCGGCACGGGTTATTACCACTTGCTAATGTAGGTGGAGTGTCCGTGGGCACAGGATCAGCCAAAAGGTCACAATTGTGCTGTACCAATCACTAGTGGGACTTATGATTTCATACAAGTACGTACATGGCAGGAATGCATAATACTTCATTTCCTTTCCGTTCCTTTTCTCTTCTATGGTTCAGGCAGCTGAGGAGGTCAGCACCTAAAGAGAGGGAAAATGTAATGGCGACACGTGACTGTGACCGGGTAACAGCCCTTATATATAGTCAGCTCACCACAAAACTCAGATCCCTCATGTGATCTTTTTAATACATCTAGGTTTACAATCACTGAAGTCCATGGTTGGAGCCATATATCTAGAATTACCATATGTATGCCTACATGGCTGAACGCTGGTGTACATGCTCTGACACAATGCAGTTTAATAAAATTATTGACCCATTGCAGTCTATTTTCCAGTCACATGCAAAGTTATTGATACATAGAGAGCTGGAAATTTTTTGATCTGTGGTGAGCCATTTTAGCAGATGGAAAAAACATCCACATTCAGCAGCAATATATACCCTGTCAACCTCTCCTCAGGAGTAACTTTGAGATCTTTCAGTACCTTAGATGCTTGTTTTGATGACTTTTTAATATTCTGGAAAGAGATGCAGAAAATCTATTGTAATAAGAACTTGGAATTCAATGCTGCAATCAAATGTATGGCTAACACCCTTGAAGCAGCAAATGAGCTGGGGCAAATCAACACAAATTCAATCAAAGGAAATTAATCGGCAGTGGCGTGTCTTCTGAAGGTACACAAGTATCATTATGAAATTACTTGGAGCTGAATATGACCAGGTCACAAGTCTAATATCAAGCCATCAACTCCCATTGATTGAACATTGAACTGCAATGATGGGTTATTTGATTATGCCACAGATTTGAAGTTCAGGAGAGAGGGGACTTTGCATCAGCAATTAAAGTTATATGAACTGTAACAGCAGTGAGGAGAATTATCTTAAAGTGTTTGCCAGAAATGGAACATCTGACTTGTTGTCATGGCATTGTATAGCATTAGTGGGCAGGGTTGCTGGGGGGCTACATGAAGTGTACTGCACTGGGCTACCGCCAACTTAATATTGTTAAGGCCATATACACTTCACTCCATACCGACTATTGTAATACTTTCAACTTTAGCTGACTTCAGTTGTACCGCAGCTGAACCAGTACATATATAAGGAGATGAGAGGTGTCTTTTTTGATTCTAATAGGTCCTAATTCTGTGGCTGAGTGGCTGATTGTGGTAAATACCTACCACTTAAACTCAGATTCCAAATGACCTACCCTTTTAATTCCAATGAGTGTTTGCCTCTGATTACAAACTGTCCTACATACAAATTGTCGACTGTGTCTTCCTCCCAGTCTAACATTTATGATATCTCTTATATTGAGTCAGAAATTGTCAATCAACAGTATTTTGGAGCATTTGTTTACTGCTGCCCTATGAATATTAGTGATAAAGTGAATTGGAAATCACAAAGTGAAAGTGGATCTGTTTATGCATAGTTCATGTATAGAATACTTTGTGATCAAAGCAAAACTCATGAACCTAAATGAATCTGATTTGATTGGAGTTACCCAGTGAAAGGCATCTTCCCAGTTGCCAATATGCTTGCTCTAGATACAGCAACAATTGAGACTCACCTGGATATAGATCACTGGGAGCTTGCCAAGAGATGATCTAACAAATTTGAATTCTAGGAGTATGTTAGAGTCATTTACATCTGGAAGAATAAGAGCTGCTGAAAATGACAACTCTCGGTTGGCTGGGCTGGAGATATATCTGGTGACTCGAAAGGGCAGCAAAGCCACCATCATACCTTGTATACCTAACATCAGATTGTTATACTACTGGGTGCCAGCATATCTGCCATTATAGTACATTCATTATTTCTGAAGTGGAATACCTTATGCTAACAAGATTACATGAGTTCACTGCAATTTGACTCATAGTGTCACACTAAAACACACCATTCCAGTGAATAACCTACCCTGCCTTCAAGGTGATTCCTGAAATGCCAAATGCAGAAGACAATTGCACATACAAGCATCGAATCTGTTCGAGCTTCTATTAATCAAATCACCTCTAATCATTGGGGCCACAGCTTGAATGTTGCAGGTGATGTAATCATTGACGTCGACCCTGTTGAAACTGAAGGCCACAGTGAATCCAGCAATCTTGACAATGAAGGCAAAGACAATTTCAAAGATGATTCCCCCTTTCCAGAAGTCCATGATAGTTAGAGCCAGGATGATATATTGTTAAAGGTGACCCATAATGATCAAAAGGAGATACTTGAGCAAAACTGGATGCAACTCAAACTCCTATTTGAACAACAAATCTAATGGAAAGGGGAGAGAACCAGAATGCTAGCCAAATGTAACTGCAGGCTATCTACCGACAGTCTGTCCTATCCCTGAAATCAGTTGAAGATATTTAAAATTGGTGATCCCTTATGATACCGCAGTGGAGTAAATGAGCTAGATATGTTTCTTGAAATGTTACTCTCAAACATTGTATCGCATAAGCACTGATTCCCAAGAGGAGATCCCGATCAAGTCAAGTATGCACTGCCTGTTCTTGAACAAATAAATATACACCATGCCTCTAATCAGCACTGGATACAGTGTATGAACCAATCTGAGTGACCTATCCAGTGACCAAAGGCCAACTACGCATATTGAGAGAATTTCGACCTGATAGTGAATAATCTTCAAATGATGTATGGAGAAAATATCAGGTGTCACATCTGAGTGAACACTGCCTTGCAGGGGTACCAGCAACTACCAAGTAAACCAGTTAGCAGGTATGCAAATTACTGGAAAACCCAATGGCAGAGAGGTGGATGTAGTCTATTATTGCACCAAGGGGTTTCATACAATATGGCTGGAGTAGAATGGCAGCACACACATAAGATAAATATCAGATCTTGGATCACCTGATGGAAACACAGGGTCTACAGACTCAACCAACAGTTTCACAATGTGGCAGACTTGCAGCCCAAATGAAAGATATAAAGCCCAGTGGATGGCACCAGCAACAACAAATGGTAATTGGGAGAGTGTCAGAAAGCCGACAAGGAGAAATGGAACACACTGGCATTCATCTCCAAATCGGAATAAATTATTGCCGGCAATTCGAACAATTGTAACAACACAGGCATTGGGAAATCACAATATTGAAAGTGGAATATGCGAAATGGAGTCAGGGATACTAACTTATGACCTGCACTGTGGCTTGTGTGAGGGGTTTTCCCACAACAGCGATTATGGTACTTGAATAACCAATTTGGGTACATGTTTTGCAGTTACTCTAGGTGTAATCACATGACATGCATAATACCTACCCATGGCATCTAAAAGCTATATCCAGTCCTATGGCCTTTAGCGTGGTGACATAAAGATCAGGTCTTGATTGGATAAGCAAGTATTATCGTTCAGCGAATGCATATTTGATGATGCAGTTATGTCGCCTTAGCGGGGAAGCTTGCTTCAGCCGTGCACTTAGCTTTCAGCCAGATATATTCTACCTGGCTACCAGGATATGTCTGATCAGACTGGAGATTACTCTGACTTGTAGACTAGGCGGTTGATAGCCAATATTCAACGATGTTGGACTTCAGGCTTATCACCTCCAGTTATAGGAACCACCTGGGTACTCCCCACCCCGAGAGAATGGTCCCAGCCTAAACAAGGCTTGACTGAGGGAACAATGATGTTGACTGATGATATGAGGTCAGAAGCAACCCTGCTCATTAGTTTGAGTTAGTAGGTATTGCAACTTCAGACTTTAATGTCAATGTCGAGCTAATGTGACAAATTCCACATTGGTAGAGTTGTGGTTGGTTGCCATATAACACTACTCTGAATGCAATGCCAAATAACCAAGTTAAGGCGATGGCACTTAATATCACTCAGGAATTGAAACATATAATAACAAAGTACGGCCAACTATGAACGACTAATGTTCCAATAACTGAACTATAAATGTGGGAAGATTTTCAAGTGGAAGTGATAATTTGATTAGTTGTCTGATATGATTCCATGGGATGGATGACCCGATTCTTGTCAGGAGCATAACGCTTCAAAACGACATTTTATGTATACAATAACCTGAGGGAGGTGTGGAAATGTATTACAGGGCGCATTGGGAAGAATGTAAGTTGGAACCGCAATAGTGCAACCATGAGTAGTGGAAATAAAGTGTGGAAGTATGAGTATACAAACCCTCGAACACAACTATAATGAAATCACATTGTTCTGACAATGAGAAGGACAACCTCTACCAGTGAACAGTCAGAAATACCAACCAGAGAAAGATGAACTTGATATATTATTGCATTTTCATGAGATCTATATCCATTATTGTATACATAAAATCTATTAGCTTTGGTAGTGGCAGCCGCGCACCAGACAAGTAGTACATTTGAACACATAGCCGATTGTTTGTGGTTGACTTTCGGGAACTCAATTTCTGTCTTCCAAGATACAGAATATTCATTTGTGGTATAGTGTGTTCGGTGGCAATCAGTGATAGTGGGATTACAATCTGCGCTAGTCGATTACATAAACAACCGATGGTTCTCATCAGCAATCAGCAAGCCTCATCCAACACCAATCAATAATCCTAGACATTTGCAAAGTCCAGATTATAGTCAATCAGATCAGGCATGGGAAACCCCAAAAACTTAGCTTAGAAATTCGAAGCAGCCAAGGGAAGATTACATATCTGATTCGTTGCAATGCGGTCTGCAAGGAGGAATCAATCCGCTTCCTCAAACAAAGAAGCAATTCAAGCAAACTCAGACGCGTCAATTCCAACTTAAAAATAGAAAACATTATGCGGCAAAATACAGTCTGAAGCTCTATGAAATTAGAAAGAAGATCATTGAGAATCATAGCCAAGAATAGAAACATAATCTAGGGCCGTGCATAAGTATCTATACCTAGGATAAAGCACCCCCCTAACAACTTTCAAAGGAAGTCTACAAAAGCCGGTACACAAACCAGCAATACACTAGTTGTTGAAGTGGGGACTTCAAGACCTACCTCTGTTTCACATATGTCAACTCACACCCACCCAACCAGAACGCCGACCATAACAGTGGCTATCAACACAATCAGATTTAGCACCAACCGTCATTCAGTATTCAGTACCAAGAAAACCAGCCCACCTCACTTGAGATCCAACTCAATGGGAAACGCTGGAAAATACGCAGTTCGGATTGGACAACATATAAAACATAACCTTTTTTGCGATGTTTGGTTGGATACAAGTGAACCACATGGCCTTAGAATCAGGAACAATTCTGAAAGGTTGGGCTCTGATGTCGAGCCAATAGCAATCCGACACACAGAGACTGGATTTGAGGCATATCATCTTTGAAGTTCTTGAATGAGGTATACATGGCAACATGCAGCGAATCAATGAACAAATTGACTGTAGTGCAATGAATATCTTGATATCCCCGAGTCTACTCTGGACACTCAATCCACTCCAACACCCAGCATTTACCTCCACCCAGGGTCTCAATAGCAGGCTGATAATATCTGCAATAGAGAGCTGAAAGTTACTCTTCTCAGTTCAGAAATTGAACTCACTAAGCCAATTCAAAAATCGAAGATTGTAATGGTCCCAATGAAGCTATATGAACCAGTTTCGTCTTCACACAGTTTGAAGTGAGTCGCCTGGATAGCTACTGGAGCGAAGGTCAATTGACAGTGCTATGAATGCCAAATGGGCCCCAAGAGGTGATAATTCCTGAAGCAGATTGCACAACTCCCCTGCCAGAATGCAGTGAAGAAAAAGATACTGAGTCTATCCCAGATATACAACTGCTCTGGGCAACAGCATTCAATCAGCTCACAGCTTGTGAGGAACACGTAAAGGCATGTACCACACATCTTGGAGATTGTCTAGAGTTGCAGGGAGCATTGCTGGAAGGTATCACCAAAGGCAAGAGGAACTCCAGAAGAGTGAATGGGTAAGCTGGAGCAGTGATGGTAGTTGAAAGACTTCAACTGACTCACCCAGACCAGCCACGGGAATATGGTGAAAAGGGCTTTATCATATGGTGAAGAACCATCTGATGAAGCAATTCAGGGCCCACTACCCACCTCCACTGCCCACCTCCACTCTACCAAAGCACCCAACAATGCAGGCAAGGCTAATGAGAATAGGAACACACTTTGTAAATGTGGTGATGATAATGGCAGATGATGGGGATCATATCCCAAAACAATATCCAGATGTTGTGGAGGTCTTCCTCAATGAAAATGCTGTGATCCTCTGACCTCAGAGGGCAATTGACCATGCAAACAATCAGGAATCTGATCACAACAACCATTTTGGTGGACTTACACCCTCACAGAGTTTGAATTGAATGTGCTTAAGAACCTTATTAATATAAATCTTGCACACAGCTGTATTTGGTGATCATCAACCTTGACCACAGTGCTGATTCTGATTGTGAAGAGGAATGATTGAGGAAAACAGTTTTTTGTCAAATATCAAGCTCAAATTGTAGGCCTGAGAATGAATTGATGCCCGCTGTTGGTATTCTCAGAGTTACACTGTCCAGCGCTCAAAATCTGGATCTTCGCCACACTTGACCTGTGGATTACCAACTACTGAATTTGAATAAACTAAGGGAACAAGGTCAGTACTACACTACAAATCTGCTATAGTCAGTCGGATTACTGTATAATACCCTTGAGGTCGAGCAATTCACCAGCTGCATTTCTGGCTTACAATGATAATTGTCTACAGCTGTATATGGAAAATGTTGCAGTGTGTTATCTGAATGATATAGAGATATACTTACAGCCCTCTATTAGTAAACACATATACTGAGAGTATTCCGTCGGCTAACAGCAATTGGTGGAAAACTCTGCTACATCCAATAAATGGTTCTCTCAAACCTGACTCTCTCAAGCAGGGTTTCAAGCAGGTGCTTAAGCAGGCATTTATGCTGCTCTCGAAGTAGGGTCTGAAGTGGATTTCACATGCCTGTGGGCTCTTCAGTGGACTCCATACAGGTATTACTGCAAGGTCATAGAGACAGCCATGGGTCCGACTCTGGCTGCCAGCTCAATCAAAATGCACACCCTCTGGCATATGACTCTACATTTTATCTGTAAATGACTATACCTGGTGTGTCATACAGAGGTCTACAGAAAGCTTGCAATGAGTTATGTATTTACACATATATATATAGTTTAAACAATAGTTAATTTGCACGTTTGCTGATGACAGTTGAGCAGGCTGGAAGTGTAGCTTCAAGTGCGTTTGGTATTGACTTTTACAGTATATTCAGAAATGTACCTGAGAGTGTACTCTCAGGTGTGTATAATAGCATATTTGGTGGGCTGGTTGCAAGTATACATGGAGTATACTTAAGAGTGTACAGTTGGGTATTCTAAATATATTCCATCAAGTACATTCAAAAGTATACTAAAGAATATATTTGGAAGTATACTTGACAGTATATTCTAACAAGTATTAAAAAACATACTTCAAAATATACATGCATTGGTTTATGTGCACATTGACAATCGACAGCGCTATACAAAGATGCACACGTACATAGCTCATAGCAAGCTTTCTTTTAACAGCTGCGCAATTCAATGTCACTAGCTTGCCATCGTCGGTTTAGAGACATCTGTGCATTAGACTATCGGACTATATATGGCTGGCAGTTGACAAATCTCAGCTAGCCTTGACTGCCGAGAGTATTCACTGGTACTGACAAAATAATTCAGAGTATCTGGGGTGGCTGCTTCACAACCTGCTTGTAAGCCGGGTAGAGAGCCGGCTTGAAAGCATGATTGAGAGTCTGATTGAAAGCTTACTTCAAAGCCTGCATAAGACCCTGCGTCAGAGCCTACTTCAGAGCCTGCTTCAGAACCACACTTGAGAAAGTCTGGTGTTGGCAGGACTCGCATTTCCAGTGGAATCTTTCAGCTGATTGAACTCTGGGTTTGTGAAAGCATTGGCCAATACAAGGCATCAGTCAGTTGATACTTTGGCATGGACATTGGTGTAGTCAACCGACTTAATTAAGTACGTTTAGTGCAATCACCATCACCGTCACCATCACCATTACCATCACCAGCACCATCACCAGCAACATCTGCATTATAACCATCAGCCCTGAACCGAATGCGAACGCACATGCCCAAAACTGAAGAGAAACTGGCTGCAGATTACACTAAGAGCAGAGAGTTTGAGATTTGCTCTCCCCAAGATCCAATCGTCTATATTTGCCGCAGACGCCAAGGTTGCAATTCCCAAACCATGACATTTAAGCATCATGAGATCCTGTTTCTTAGTCTGAGTCTTTGTAGAGTATGTCATCATGTCACTGTGTGTAAGAGCTGGCAGCAACCATATAGCCAACATGCCATCTTAGAATTTGACTGAATCCATCAATCGCCTGGACAGGATTCCCTCAACACTTTATGAGGCTGGGTGAGACCATGACCTGGATGCCAATTTCAACAACTATTAATCAACAACAGTAGAATCACAAACATTCATAGGAGTATGGTGGCAGGGTCCATGATCCATTGCAAATGGGACTGGAATCAAGACACCCTACTGGCTCAGGGCAATTATTCAACTGTACAAACAATACTTCCTCTCAACAACATCTCACTTAACCACTTGGGGAGTTACGATGGCATTAATGGCTGTGATGACTTCGATGGCTGCGATAGCCGTAGTGATGAAGGCCATGGGTATACAACATTCAACAACTGAACGATAAGTCGACAGGACATGTTTGTGACAAGTACAGAAAGCAGTTTGGTAGGAGAGCAGGATTAAACTGAGTCAACATTGGAATGTGTTCAAAGCAATATCATAACCAGTCAACCAGTAGCCAGTGAAGGAGACATCAATATACAGTATGGTATTTGGATAGTCTATGAGCAGTGGACGTGTAATGGACGACGAATACTTGGGGGTTGTCAGCAGACAGACACCTCTAGGAAGTGCATTGGTTCACCCACATCAGTGAACTGGGTATACAATTTGGGCAACCGAGAGATGTGCGGTAGCAATTGTGGCCATGAATCCACCAAGTCTTTGGAATTCTGTTTTGTGAGGATGAGGAAGCATTAATAGAAGCTGTGCAGGGTGTACCTTCACCCTGAACCTGCAATAACTACAAACCCATTCCTCCACCCAGGGGGCCTTGTATGAGAATCCATAATCTATGCAACTGTGTTTCCTAACAGTAGCCAAGACAACAGACTGCCTTATGGAAAAGCGTGTCCAATGCCAACTACAGCTAGTCAGAAGCATTATAACGGTGGGCAGTTAGTGTTCCGGCAAGTGGCATGCGACATATCCTCAGCCAGGTAACGGCCATTGTATCCAGTCAGCTCACCACCAGTCTTCAATCTCTACTGGTACTCTTACCATACACTTTTACATATACTATCACTTGAGTCTTCATTCGTAAATACTTCACCCAATCCCCATCTATATCACTGTGCAGCCAGATGCTGACATATTTGCCCTTACAAGAGTCGCCAATGTCAACACCGACACTGACACTGATATATACTCGACTAACTGAATATCCACCACCATACAACCCGCTGTGAGCCCTAGCATTAAAATGGGAATCAACAATCGTTCACATTGGTTGTCCAGTGGCAGTTCACATCACCATGGAAAAGCATCTCCAATGTCGATATCGACACAAAGACACCTTTGCATATGTACATACATATCGATCCCAATTTGACATGACTGCATGTCACCTTTAGAGGAGAGGTTGACTGGAAGTCAAAACAGTTGCCACTGACAGCACAGTTGACTACCATGCCCAGCAATTGGCCAATGATGGATGCCTCCAATAACATAAGTGGGAGGATGGCCATTTCAGATGATCTCAGGGCATGTCATAGTTTGGCTTCAGTTTTTTATCTTCCATCTTGTGTTTGGTTTCTGTCTGTTTTTCAATAGGTTGGTATTTGATGGATGATATATTGCCCTGGAGGAGTGATAGATCAAGTCTTTGCAGAGTATGTTATCACGTGGCTGTGGGTTAGAGCTGGCTGCTACTATACAGGCTACATACCATTTTAGACTGAATAAATCAATTGGCTGAACAGGTTGGTCCCAACATTGTTGGAGTGGCCACATGAAAGATAAGACTCAGACTATGATATCGACAGACATTATGATCTTGGCCAACATACACCACCTGCCACATGCCACCTGCCACCTACCACACACCATACACCACCCACTGCAAGCCCACCAATCACTGCCCGTCATTTGCCACATGCCTTATGTCTCTCCATGCCCGGCATCGGCAACTGAGCAAGTCTCTATATCAGGCCCATATGAATATACATCGGAACATATCGTCAAGTGAAATTGAAAGTGACTTCCCTCTTGAGAGTGTACTTGGGAGTGTCTTGAGAGCAAACCTGAGAGCTACAGTCAAGCAGACTGGAATGTATCATCAAGTGCAATTGAGAGAGTAATTGAGAGCATCATGAGAGCATACATGGGAGGGTACAGCCAAGCTGACTGAGAGTGTGCCATCGAGTGCAATTGGGAACATTCTTGAATGCATGTCCGGGACTGTACTTGGGAGCATCTTGAGAGGCTAGCTGAAAGCATACAGCACGCAGACTGAGAGTGTGCAATTGAGAGCAATTGGATGCAAACAGTTACGCAGGGTGGGAGAATGCAATCGAGTGCAATTAGAAGTGTACTTGGAAGCGTGTAGTGAAGTGTATCTGGCAGCTTGCTTTCAAGTTTGTTGTATGCAGTGTAATGTATAGTATCCAGTGCACAAAATAACAGGTGTATCATAGTAAGCCAGAGAACTTGTAGGTCTGTAGAACGTTCATTGTGCCATACAGTAAATACACTATGAATTACGTGCTTAGAAACAGCTTTGCTATGAGTTATGTGTTGCGCGAGAGGATTTCTCTTGGTGTGGAAGCATACTTGGTAGTTTACATTAAAACATCAGCAAAAAGTGAAATTGGTTTCCGAGAATTGACCCCACACACCGATCCTTCTCCCCATGCTCCACAAATAATCCAATGGACATATTTGAATCTTCTACCATGCTTCAAAGCATTCAATGATATGATTGTGTTGTCACAACATCTCAAAAATGTGTGTAGTCATTTAAGATAATATATTGCACTTGTATCTTCCATGTTGGTCCTTGAGATTTTAATTATTTGAATGGTTTTTTGAACTCTTACATTGATTTCAAGAATATGCTTAACTACTTAATCTCTTGAGACATCGATTATACACAACCTTGCACAGCACCCATTACAAAAAATACGACACCCAGAGTGAACATTGATGAGATGTCCATATATTGCTGCAATGATTACTTCAAGCATGGAGTCGAATAATCTACATGTAAAACAGGTTGAAAACATTGAAGTGAACCATGTTGCACAACTACCTCTGTGAGCTACCTGGCTGCAGCGTCGGTGGAAAATGGTGTTCAGCTCCTTGGATCGCACTAATAGGGATGATATAAATTGTTCTACAACCGAAAACATGCTTACAATGGTAGCTTCTATTGTGTATGAATTGCATTGCATGTTGATCCCTCTCCTCAACAATCACCATACCAACAGTCCGACGTATCTTCCCTGCTGCAGATGTCTAAACCAATGCAATAAGCTCTTTAACACTCAAATCAGCATCCTCAACGACAAAAAGACACATAAACGGTGCAGGAATCTAACATGCAGTCGACATAAAGTGGCTATCCGGACTTGTTCCCATCCAGAGATGCACAGCATCATTTCTTGGTGCCTTATGGTTTCTCCACTATGTGCACCCAGTGCCACAAACCTTATGAACTGCATGCTCGTTACATTGACAAGACGTCAGCAGAACTGCTACTGCATTGTACTGAATGTAGTTTGCATCATTGAGACAACTGAAATACTGATCGTGATCGACATAGTCTGTCAAGTTGGCAATTCTCTTGAAGCACGAAGCAATGTGATTCTGTAGCTCCCCTTTTGGCATTGTACACCACTCCGCCAAGTCATCAAGAGTCTAGATTTCTGGTAGTGGGTGTTGCATAATTTACATGATAGTCAGTTTGGTTAGTAGCATATCAATGTCACAACCTTTCTTTGCAGAGTTTGGTTTCAGCTCAGGATACTGAAAAACCTCCATTCGGGCTTACGTTCGCGAATTGTAGAAGGCAGCTTCATAACCATTGAATTGTCGGTATGCTTGTTAAAGATCAACCATTGCATTTTCTGGGAGTTCAGAGCTTACTTTTAAAAGGTTGCCTAGCTGGCCGATATGGTCAGAGAAGTGGTTCAGGAGATGCATCTTCACAAAGTTGAAATCTGATTGGTCAACATGATATTGTGCTATTTCTGACTGGATCTGCATTTTTTGTTCATCAACTCCACGACACTTTGCAGCTGTAGAAAGATTGTTCCAAGTGTGGTCATCCTCCCATTCCTCTTGTTTGTGCAAAGTAACCTACTTTTTCAAGGCTTCCAACATCTTTTTTGTAAATTTACTGGCAAGGTATTAACAGAAAACAATCTTGTAATGATGACACTACTCCAGATGATTCTGCATGTACTCAATCGTAGCCTTGGTATGGTACTGATACTGTGCCATATGGTGATAATGCACAACGTTCATAACACACAACAGGGCTTCTGTGAAGCACATCCTTCCGCTGACCAAATGGCTTCAAAGTATCACCATCCAAACTGGAATACACACGCACCGACGTATTTTCATCCCCATACCACTTCGACGAGTTACCTGGCTATATGGTTTGTTGAATCGAGCGAAGCCAGCCTATGGAAGCATCACTGCCAAGAGCTGGTTGAACTTGTTGATCCTGGAATATCATTCAAGGAAGGACGTTACCCAGTCCATCAAATGCTAAATCATACCAAGAAAGGTGGTATAATGAATATCAGGTACGACACTAGTCATTGGAGAGATGCATTTCATATTCCAGATAACGGCTTCTGAGGTTCCAACTACTCGATGTTCCAGATATCGTCTTGCTTCCCATCGTTTTGTCCCATCTCCATTAGTCACAACTATCATCTTTTGGAAGTATTGCCAATAGTCTCTCAATTGCCATCACCAGGAATTCCCTTCTCCAAATGACAATCTCGGTGCTTTATACACTGGGCAATAGGGCTGCTTGATTGAGTACAATTGAATGTTTTCAATATAGTGAGCCATTCATGCACAGATGTCAGGATAATATTTCTGAATCTGACCGTGCGCACACAGCACACACTTTCCAGTATTGAAAACAGTGTCGAGAGAACGAAATACAAGCTCGAACACTTTCCCAAAAACATCACGATGGTGGATTTGTTATTCCTTCACCGCCGTTGTTTTTCAGTGTTCTTTGATGTGATATTTCGGAGAAATGGGAAGAAGTGCAGTGAGCATGTTTGCAAGATTTGAAGGCTTTGATCTAATCATTGAGTCAATGTTTCCAAGACTCATATATACTGACCATTTCTTCTTGTCGCCCGGACAGTTTGTAAGATGTGTCAGCTCTGAACAGCAATGTAAAGGGACAATTGTATCTCCAAGTGGCCGCCGTTGCTATTGAAGCGGTCAAAATCATTGTAGCTATGACGAATTTCAACTGACTTTCCTGTTCATTCCACCACCAGTCAGTTGATTTGACCTCTAAGTTGATACGTTTCTCAGTATCATTGAGTTCCATTCCTGGAACATACAACATATTGTCCCTGAATGCTGTCTGTTGCATGAGGAATACAATGCATTCAACAGGATTGCGGTAAAAGAAGCATGTGTAATCATCGTTGCAAAGGTTGTTTCGATCGGCCAAACGATTGTGCCACACTGTGCTGGATTTCCAAGAGTCAATGCTCAACGCGTAGCACATTTTGTTCAACCGTTTGAATACAGTCTGGGACAAAGTAAAGTTGCTGACGGTTGCCATTGTAGGATTCCTGAAAAGCTCCCTGATACCAGCTCGGCCCAAGTTGCGCTTGAAGCACCACTGCACTAAGTGATTCTCCTTCTTGCAAGAAAACTGTGACCATAGATCAATTTCATTGTCGAAGATATTGAAATTCTTGTTAGTATTAGTCCTCCCAGCTAGATAATTCTCCAAGTGCAGAGTACTATAAATATATCTCCGGCCTGGGGGTTGTGCTAGATCGATACTCACATTGTCACTGTCAGCTTCTATATCGCTGGAATCATTGTCTGAAGGGTGAAGAACAGGATCGCGATGCGGTTCAGTAATGTATGGATATAGAATGATAACGTGCTCAAACACAGAACCATCATCTGGCACTCGTTGGGCTGATATGTATGGAATCCTTCCTTCATGGTAGCGACCGAGGTGAGTGATGTAAGCACTGATATAGGAGTACGTCTTCATGCAGTAAAGGCACAATTGCCAAAGATCCATATTTCATTAGCAAAATGAACTCTCACAACAACCTTCAGAAGAATCTTGATGGTCTTTTAGCTGCTCATACCATCACCAGCCGGATGGTCCTCGGAAAACACCACATCTCAATTTAGATTGTCCACAATGGGTTTCTACCACTCTTGTATGCTTTCTCTCATCCTCTTTCACTGGTTTGCACAGTGCTTGATCGCTCTCTCAATTGAAACACTCCTTGGATCTCAAGAAGCATACCACATCAGCATTCAGCTTGTCACAGTGATTGTTTTGCACCCTCACAAGACCCTCCTACACCCATTGCCTGATTTATGGTTGTCACTTTTTGTTGAGTTTATACCTTACATGAACTGTGCATTCTCCTAACATCCCGACCCCGCAACATCATCACAGGGTACAGGAACTAGAGCAATGACAAACAAGTGTGATATGAATGCAGAGCATGCCTTTCATTGTCTTTATGATGAACTTTAGTGTTCAGTCAACTAATAAGGGTGCTTAGATGGTGCTAAGCAAAATATCACCAAGCTGTAATGCATCCAAGATGATATTGCCAGATCAAGGAAACCCTCCAAGCCAATATGTTTATACGCCATGCCTGCCCACCTAACTTACAATCTGCAGAACCTTCGACACATCCTCCTCTCCTTTGCTACCGCATGGCATCACTCTTAATGATAGATTCAACACTTCCAACACTTGTTTTGAGTAAGAAGCATTTATTATCAACCACTCATTCATTGACCCCGGTTGAGACCAAAAAATGTAAAGTGATGCCTTCTGGTTACTGCAATCAGATGTCACAGATGCTATTACAATCCAGCTGCCGACTCTACACGTCTGTATCTGGGCCGTGAATGTAGGTGTTGGAGTCAGCCAATGGGCAGCAAAAACTCTGGGGATTTGGCAGGATAAGGGTAGCTTGACAACACAACGGATAGATGATGAAGTGAAGCAGCGCATCTGGGACCTTTCCCAGTCCATGAGCACTATTAACAAACAAGGTATCAGCCCAGTGCACTGAGATCTCCTAATTGATCGTCGCATTACTCAAATCAGTAATCTGGCGTCTACCAGGCAGCTTTGCAAATGGTAAATAGCAGACAGGACTACCCTCAATAGTGAGAAACTCAAGGCAGCGCTTGATGAGTTCGCACAGATTGGCCTTCGCCGAAGGAAGAACAGGCTTGACGATACTGCAACTAAGAAGAGGAATCTCGGGCATGTTGCAATGAATTTCATCACCCCAATGCTTCTGTTGCTCTGCCTAACGTTATGTTGATACTGAAGACGACAAGGAAGACACCTGAGGTTGTATGTCTTCGCCAATTCAGGTGTGTTGCGATGCCTCGACCGATTTCCTTATCTAGCCATTGTGCTTTACCATCACCTATCTGGATCCCGATATTGACGGGAAGAGGGTGGGTGCAACCAATACATACCTATTCTCGTGGCACTGGCCTGGGGATGATGAATCGATACTTCTGATAGTTACATCAATCATCGATTCAACGATCTTGTCAATCTTGAATGTTGAAATCGCTGGTCTGACAGACCCCCGCTGGAATTTATGAGAACTTTGGGCATGCCTCGAGGAGCCTAGTAGTAATGGTGGTCTGTACGCCTGTGATGTTACGCCATTCTTGAATAACAATACTGCTGTTGGATGGGTACAGGCTGCAATGAAATTAAACAACTCAACGCTTCTTTGTTTCATTAATGGTAACCAATAAGATGACGGCACAGCCAATGGCCAGACTCCAATGGATGGTGGCCACAGCTCTCTTCCACTGGATGAGATCCTAAAACCTCCAGCCGACGACATGATCAATGATATCAGGGAGAAATCGGATGATGATGCTTAGTCTCAGTACCCAAATCCAAGAAGCTTCCCAATGACAAAAACAGGCTTCCAAAAGTTCGAAATTAAACTTCAAAAGAGGGTTATCAGCCAGCAGCAATACCTTGAAGTCATCTGGCACCCTACTCTTTGCCCCTTTGCCAACTACGAGCAAAGCGTTCTTGCTGATTAAGATGTAGCTTGGCTAGACGAGTACGATTACAATGTGAATCCACCAACTGCAGGCTCTTTGGCCAGTCGGAGGCATACATGCAGCCCCACAGCTGCCAAATGGTCATTGTGAGGATGGAATGTACTGCCTTCACGGTGGTTCAACGATTTGTATTGTGGGTGGGTATTTTTCTGGCACTTCGGAAGGTAGACTGATGGGTAATAATTTAGAGTTATTTGGTGAGTTTTTGGGTTTCTTTTTGGTGTTTCGTTTATTTTATTATTACATTATTCATATTCATGTATAAAGGGCTGGGTTGACAGTTCAAGATGTTGGGAAAAAATGTTGGGATGGTTGTTCTTTGGAAAGGCATAGTCGCAGTGGTAGGACTCCTTGTATGGCAATCATGTAATTGGTAGTTTGGTATCTTCACCCTACAGATGGTACCATAAATGATTACTTAATTGTGAACTCTTTTTGGCTCATTGTGATTATGATTTTTGTCAAACAAAGCCAATCAATTACCTTGCATCATGCTTATCACCTGCGATTTTTATTTCTGAGTTCCGATCCATCCAAGGAGTTAGAAGTGTAGGTGGTGGGAGAAGCCAAAATCCATGTATCATCGATAGGATAGAAAAACACATTACGATGATGCATTCAATCATATCAATGCTTTCTTTTCTTTACACAACGCTTTAATTCATTCACTGTGCATTAATTCACATTTCCTTTAGTCACTTCTTGAATGTTTTCGTACTTATCACTCGCTGCCTTTTTAAATCATGAAAAGAAGACGTCACACTGCTCCTCCTCCTCCTCCTCCTCTTCTTTCCAGTCGAAGATGAAACAGAAGATCTATCCATGACGAGGATCTCGATGACGATTTTAACATGATACCTGACCACCAGAATGGTCACCCAGAAGACTATGCCGTCTCCAACAACAAGCCTCTTCAGCAACTTTCCAGGAAAGCAATGGGCAAGTGGTCATCAAAAGATTCCTTCACATCAACACTTGGAAAATGAGTTCTTGCAATTCAAATAGCGACAACATCGGCGCAACCCCTATATCTTGCGCATCGCAAGGTGTATATTGTGTCGGAGGCGGAGGATACATGCAAGCCTTCACCCCTAGCATGCAACTAGGTATCTGATTAAGCATTTGAATGATTGAATCTGGCCGCTAATGTTTATATATACTAGAGGAAGTATTCCCATGCAGCTGGTGAGCAATTGGTTACATGGAAAGCTGGACAGCTGTGGTAATATGAGCCCTTTGTTGATGACATGACAGGCCTCATTGTCGGCACAGAATACAACACCCAGACAACTCTTTTAGGTATTCCGGTGATAGTCGTGGCACATGTGCAGCCTATAGCTATCCATTATGTGATGTGTGTAAATCCCTTTACCATGAATGGGGGGACGACTGCCCAGATTCATAGTTGGTTGCATGAGAAATCACCAGAATTGATCCAGCCCAGAGAAACTCAGATCCTGCATGTTCATACGTTTGAGTGGTAAATGAATCGTCTGAACAATTGTTGTCATTGCTGACATTTTGCATCAGGCTCTCACAAAGATTAGTTTTTCCCATACAGCAATTGTATACTGCTGCAAGATCTCAATCGACTCTATTTACTGATTTGGAACACAGTCACCTACAGAGATTCGGAAAATGGTAGCCTGGCTGTTGGCCAAGAATAGTTTTACATGACCCACAAATGTTTGTAAAGTAAGTTCAAAGTTCCCTTCTTGTTGAATTGCTGTGTTGAAGATCAATTTAGGAGTGCAAGTTTCGATTTGCAGCCACTGAAATGGTGGATTTTATTCATCTGACATACTTCTATGGCACACGACACATGGGAATGAAAGACAGATCATTGATTGATAAAATCAACCCAACATTCATTACCCTCACTGTGATGGCGATCCACCATTGTTTGTTGGCCTCGAAAACAGTCGAGTGTAGAATCCCACCAGAGTTTGGTCCAGGAGGCGGAGCACAATGTAAGTGCAATACAAGAAACATTAATCACTTAGCCATCGTACAGACACCAATGTATTTCATAGTGTCGACACAGATTTCAATTCTTCCTCGCCTGAGGTTCAAGCTAAAAAGATAGGCAATATCTGCAGCATCATTTGCTGAGGGATCCACTCAACTAGTATGGACCCAGCAATTGCACAATCTCACAACGATCTGGGCAGCATTGATAAGAATATGCTTGGTTATGTCCCAGAGGAGCTGTTAGAGTAGCCCCACAATTCATTCAATTGTCTTAGCAGCTTTGTTGCTACAACTGAAGCTAGCATGCAATTCTCAGCTTTTCTGTCTATGGGTGGGTCTGCCATCACCAGCAGCAGCCAGCCCATTCCCTGCAGTGACAGCAACAGCAACAGCAGTGACACCACCAGCATCACCAACATCACAACCATTGAGAATAAGGGATTAGTTGATTGAAGTACTCATGTAGAGGGTGCGATGTCGCTTGGAGGTTAGAAATGGTGTCAGTGATCAGATTTACAATTTCCATTGTCTGCTATATTATTCTACATTTCGTCAATATATCATAATAGTAGTAAATATAATAGAACTACTGGTTTACTGAAATCTGATCTCAAATATGTGAAATCTTAATTGAGATGAGGTATAACCCTCCCTCTATGGTTGAACTGCAAAGTACTGACGATCTTGTATCAACAAATTAAACATTATGAACATCTTCTGCATGGTAACTATCATTGGTCAAATTCAGCCATGAGGGTCCTTGAAAACAATACCTAAACTCTTCATTAAAGGTATGGAGGGAGTCCTATCATCATCGTGTTGACAAATCGAATTGGGCGACATAGGAGTATGCCGAGAGTGGATTTGGAATATTGCCAAAGACAGTGTGAAAAGTTCGTCAAGTGCATATTGACACATTTACAACAGTGGGTACATTGGTCGTGAAGCTTGAAAACAGCATCCCGACAACTCAAAGAACACTCTGGAACAGTAATGAATTGCCATATTTCAAAGTATCCTGAATTTCATTTTTTTGAGTTTGTGGGTACAATAAACTGAATCAATTTAATGATGGAAATTTAGTTTTTGCTGATGAAGCAGGCTGGAACTATATCATAGAGTACAATTGAAAGTACATTGCTTAGTATATTTAACTATATTCTTGAAGACATACTTCTAAGTATACTTGGTAATAACCTCATACTTTCATGGATTTTAAAAGCTCACTTGGAGATGTATATCAAGCAGATTGAGAGTATACAATAAAGTACACTCAGTAGTATACTTCAAAGTGTATGGGGCTGCTAGACTCCAAATATGTTGAATTAAATATGATCTATAGTAACAGGTGCATACCATTGTGTATATATCATATTAATCTAGTCAATGTATTGGTTTTTAGGATCTCATAGTATTACATGTCAAATACAGTATATACTTTGATTCCACAAACAGCTTCTTGATAAGCTGTGTATCTTGCAATGTTGTTTTTCCAGGTAAAGGGATAGCTTATCTAACATAAACTGATTGTACTCTCTATACCAAGTAAGTGTTGAATGGTTGAGCAAGTATTATTTGCCGAGCAAGTACAGCAAGGCTGAGTGTAGCATGGCTAAGCAAGTATAGCAAGGCCGAGCATGTGTAGCAAGGCCAAGGAAGTAATACCTAAGGTGAAGTACTAAAAATCACGAAATCCACAATTTCCCTCCCAATTAAGTCCTCAAGTTTCAGTCCAATCACCAAGTGTTCTATATATGAAATGCTCATAACTGTGTCCTTTCACCTCCCTATCTCTGATTTACAATATCTCTAGTATTTGGTGTGTTGCTTTAGGTTTTACCATAACAACTACTGAAAATGAATTGATTTCCACAACAGCACAATGAATATTTCAGATATCCTAAATTGGAGACAGGGTGGTGAAAGTATGCATCGTTCTGCATATTTTATGTATAGAACACATTGTGATCGGACCAAAACTTGTGGGCTTAATTGGGATGGAAATTGTAGATTCTCACAGTGATGCCTAGTTCAAAAAAGGTACGTACCACCAGTCAACCAATGAGAATGCTTTGTGGTGTCTGCACATCGATGACACCTACGTCTACATACGTATAAATAGCCAGCCTTGTCTGCACTTGTAAACCAGCGTCTAGCCCCTTCGCAAGTTCAGCCGAGTCTTAAGAACTTGCCGACCGGCGAAAACTCTGGGCACGAGAGCACCTTCCGTCTGTGCCGACGTCTGTGTTTTCGAAAGCGGTATGCTTGTGGCGTCGAACCCCGTGTCACTGTTGCAGGCAGAAGTAGTACCTGATTGTAGACGGCGGCATTTCTACTGGTGCGTAGCCTTACACTTTATTCGAGCCGTAGACAGACTGCGTCCACTGTGTAACTAACGCAGCATTTCATGCAGGGCCTGTGAACTTCGCCTCGATTCTATTTCCAGTGAGCGATAAGACGTTTCATCTACACCGCACCGAAAACGTCTCGCCTTCCCCCGCACAACATCACCGCCGCCTGCTCATTAACTCCACGATGTCTGAAAACCCCACATTACTAATCGCGGCCGACACGGCGACCTGCGACATCTCCCCATGGGCAACCGAAGGCTACTCCGTCCACCTCCTGACAAAAGCCTCACAACGCGTCATCGAAGACGCAACCGACGACCTCGAATCCAACGACCGCTACGCAATCCTTGGTAGTTCCCTTCCCTCCTTTCAGCCCCTCTAACAATCCCCAGCCTTCGGCACCGCTGGCACCGCAGCCCTCCAATTCGCAACCCGCCCCTCCCGTCAACTCCAGGCCGTATCCGCATACTACCCCCCCTCCCTCCCCGCCACCGCATTCCACCCAGACATCCACATCCTCCTCCATCTCCCCAAAAACACCCCCTTCTCTCTCCCCACCTCCCCCACAGTCCGCATCCGCCTCTACGACGCCTCCCCCGGCTTCGCACAACCAACAACACCCACACACAACCGCATCGCCTCCTCCCTCGCCTTCTCTCGGACCCTGGCATTCCTCCGGTCCACTATCGGCGGGCCGGCACCGGATCTTGAGGGTATGTGGGACACCCACCTCCGCGCCAAGTTTCACGACAAGAACGCGAATGCGGTGATGGACACGATGGTGTCGGCGCCGTACGTCAATCATGTCCCCACGCTTACGGGAGGGAGGGGGTATAAGGATCTACACCGGTGGTATAGAGACTACTTCATTCCCAAGTGTCCGCCGAGTCTACAGATTACGCTAATGAGTAGGACCGTGGGGGCAGATAGGGTTGTGGATGAGGTGGTGCTGCGGTTTCGGCATACGTGTGAGGTGCCATGGATGCTCCCTGGGGTACCGCCGACGGGGAGGGAGGTGGAGGTGCCGGTGGTTTCCGTGGTTGCGTTCAGGGGCGGACGCGTGTGTCAGGAGAATGTGTATTTTGATACGGGGAGTGTGATGGTGCAGGTTGGGTTGTTAGAGAGGGGGACGCTGCCGGTTGTGGGGGCGGAGGCGGCGAGGAAGGTTTTGGAGCCGAAGGAGGTAGGGAGTAATAAGTTGATTCGGGATTGGTAGGGTGTTTACATACAGACGTTTTTTTTTTCTTTACGTGGGATGGGGTTGGAGAATCTGGCGCTTTGTGATGCCGTTCGAGGGGCTCTTTCTTTAACCCTCGAATATAGACGGTAACGGATTGATGGAGAATGTTGTGGTCACTTCCATTCTATGTCATTACAATGTCTTCAAGAAGAACAAATCCCCATGCAAATGGTTCTCTCTTCATTCAATCGTGACAACTTGCTCTCTATCCATTGTTCTCCTCCCTCTATTAGCAAACATGCGCACTCGCACCGTCATGTGGTTCCTAACGCTCGCGTGCATAATTACGGTGTTGATAGTGTGCTTGCTCATCTACCTGCGGCCACTTGCACTTGTACCACAATCGGCCGGTGGAGGGAATTCGCAGGTCACCATGGCTACGCAAATAATGTTGGTTCTGCCGACGGCATGGAATGTGACGATAACGGTTAATGTTACTGGGTGATGGGGGTTTGTGTGGAGGGGTTGGAGGGTTGAGGGCAGACGAGTGAAGAAAGTGAACGGACGCTTGGCATTTTCGCGACCTACGGGCAACGTTCAAAAATCGATTTCTCAACACAACGCTGGTCAATTTAATTAAGAATGAAGATGCAAGTAGTATACACATATAAGAAGCTCTACCATCATGTAGGACCACCATTTTTGCAAAGAAGGGTACAGACTCTTCTTGGCATGCCATCTATTCAGCTGTAGATTTGCTTCCATGGCAGCTCCTTCCACAACCACTGCGCAACAGCAATGACTTCCTCATGACCATCAGGTCATTGGTTAGGGTCCCTGATTACTTTTCTGAAACCGGCTTTCCATATGGACCATACATTCGCAATTGAATTCATATCTGGTGAATGAGGTGCCCAATCCAACTGTATCATTTCATTTATCAATCTCCACCTCAGTGTGTATGCAGATGTACGGTAGCTGGCACCATCCTCAAATGTATGTACACCAGCATTGGACCCTTCCATTGCTTTATAGAGTAGTAGAACATGTGGAATGAAGACTTTATTATCATACTGAGAGGAATTCAGTCCAAGTTGATCAGCATTAATTTCATGCTTGTGTTCTTGTTGGTGTCATATGGAAACATGCTGTGTTTGTCCAGTAGATGGGAATCCAGCAAAGGATTGTGTTGTTTGGAAGTCCCCTGTAATGGTCAGTGCCAGATTGTAATCTTCAAAAGCTGCACCCAGTTTTGTCATTCAGTTGGTTCCTCTGGCATGGATCCAATTGAGAGGTAAACTTCATCCATATATATCTTGTTTCTCCACTACTCAACTGACTTTGAACAATACTGCCAAGCCCACCACTTTCACTATAATCAATTGGCCAGTGTCAACCATGGTTTACACATCCATATGCATACTCTCCACTGCTGAGAACACAGTTTATCCCCAACCAATCGAATGGTGCAATTTAATACAGAATCTGTCATGATTGTGCATAACTTTGCATGTGGGTTACACTTTACTGATACTTGTAGATGTCACTTGCTACTTTTTGAAAATTTCTTTCGCCATCCAGATCATGGCCTGTCGATGAATGCATTTGGTTTATTCCACTCATTGAAAATGCGTTATACTGCAGCTTTACCAACTCCAGTTTGATGCTGGATATCACAATTGGAATGATCTTCAGACTTCAGCTGAATTACTTGGATGCATTCTTCATGCGTTGACTTCTGTCTCCTCCCATCAGGAACATTAGGCTCGACTGTATGTGGAGTGGGACCCATGGAACGCATGGGACATTGTCATGGTTTGCAATTTGAAACTAGCGCAGGTTCGCATACAAACTTCCCTTGTCTGGGGGTTGGCTACAGTATGTGGGGCTTTCTTTTTTATACGCTGGATAGGATGGGTTTGCTCTGTGAGTTGAATGGAATAGAGATATCCCTTTGCATTGCTTTTAATAACAGAGAGAAACTCCAGATCACTTTACACACACTGCACACCATTGGGATGAACAATGTCGACTTGAGGACTACTGAACCGTATAATCGAAACGAGTAAGATGAACAGCCCATATTGCTCTCCCAGTGAACATGCGTATGGTGACAACATTGTATCCCCTGAAACATAACAGTCTGTGCTTTGGCGGGGTTTTTAACCTTTGGATATATTGTTGTTCATCAGCTCGCCATATTACAGAGTGATAAATCTTTGTGAATTTGATTTTGCATCCTCAGGTATTATAGTAATGCTGACATTGCACCCACTATCAAAAAAAAATTCGTAATCACTGTTTGCAATCTTCAGTCACAAAAGGACTAGTATGTACAAAAAAAATATTCTTTGACCATGTAATAACTAGAGTTATCAGCAAGCAATTTGAAATGTCAACATGAATTGTGGAAGTAAAATATGATTGCTTGCATTCAAACCCTCTAGAAACGAAAAACCATCCTGCAGGACAGTACGCCACAGCTTCATATTCAAACATCTGACACACTAAGTGGTATTTAGAAAATATTTATTATATTGTGTCCACTGTGCCGAATATCTTGCAATTGACCTAAACTCACTGACAGTCTCTCTGCGTCTAATTGCCAGGTACACAAGGACTGAAGTGCATGCGGCTCCACTGCGCTCAACCCTAAACCAACCCACGTGATGACCACACCCAAATCTGTCCTCAAACTCCTCCAGGGTGGTATTTCGATCATAAGTGCTAAACACTAAAGAGACAATGATAGAGCATGCTTGAAGCTCCTCCGAAATGATTATGCTCACGCTCGATGTCTCTTTTCTGCAATCTTCACATCCACCCTGAATAACCATCAAATCTGGCGTGTCGCGCCCACAAGATTTCCTCGACCTCAACCTCGACCTTGACTTTGAACTGGAGTTCTGTCTATCAGCAATTTGTTCTGTATGTTGATTCCATAGCCATTGACTGGGACAATCAGCAATTTCCGACCCATTAGCTGCAATTGGGAAAGCGAGTTGTGTGCTCCTTCAATATGTAAGAGATTTCTAACAACAACCTCATGATTTTGCCGGTATCCTCGCAGCTGAAGCCTCAATCACACGTCTCCATATCCAATCGCCTTGCCTGTTACCCATCCAGCAAAGTTGTGAATTTCTCGCACATCACTTTTGCCGTACTGCATATACCGTACAAACTCTTGCTGATCTCTGGAAATGTGAGACATGGTGGGACAATCCAAGTACCAGGCCTTCTTCTCAGGGGATCTGCCAGTGACTGTCATCTAATAGTTCTCAATTGATGTCGTTGTTGTCGCTGCGGCTGTCTCTGTCGGTGCTGTGCTCTCCACTGGTACAATGCTCAGACTGTACCTCACAATGTGCCCCACCTTATGGCATCTGTAGCATTCCTGGATATGTCTGCAGCAATGTTTCTCACTCTCCGAACTGCTACCATCGCTCTTGCAGCTGCCATCATGGGTCTTCCGGGTCTTCTGAGATTGCTTCGATCTGCGCTTCTTGCTCTTTGTCCGCAATTTTCGGAATATGACTGCAACCTCTGGATTTTCTATCTTCTGTAATCAGGCTTTCTGGGCTTGCATCTTTGAAGCAACCTCCTCGGGTTTGTCGGCCAAGGGGTTGATTTTGTCGTACATCAACTTGGTGAAAACCCTCCAATCATCCTCGTTAGGTATACCCTACATCAGGTAGTAGCTGTGCTTGCTCTTTGGCATTGCACCCATCGAACTCTCTGCACAGACATTGAAGTCGTTCTCATACACCTGGATCTTCGATGCATACTCCTGTACATTCTAACAATCGCTCAATGTCGCCGCTGACAGTTCATCTGGCAAAGTGCACCCATTCAGCTTCACTTTTGATTTGTAGTCCTTCTTCAGCTGATCCCACATCACCTTTGCATCTTTCTGAATGCCATACTGCTGGTGCAAAGACCTCTCCATCGTGAGGAGAATGGTTGACTGTGCAATTCCATGTTGCATCTTCGATGCTTTAAATTCTGTCCAATCCTTCGCGTCTAGTGCTTCCTCTGTACCGTCGAGCATGCCAAGAACCTGCTTCTGTTCCAAGAGTACTTTGATTTCCAAACTCCAACTCCTGTAGTCCATACTATCAATTTTCTTAATTGTGATTCCTGTCGAGTTGGCGAGCTTGTCCTCAGTATACATGCCCAGTGTGTCTGTATTCCTCCCGGTCCGCATCGATGATGCCACAGTACATAATCTAAATTCGAGTTGAGTTCGTTAAATCAGCAAAGTGCCTGGGCTCATAACCTGTTGTGTTGTGTCTGCTGTGCTGAATTTCTCTCAATTGACCTAAACTCACTGACTCTCTCTCTAAGTCTAATTGACATGTACACAAGAACTGAAGTGCATGTGGCTCTGCCACGCTCAACCCTAAACCAACCCACATGATAACCACACTCAAATCCATCGCAACAGTATTTGTGACATGGCGATTTCCCATAAGTGGTAACAGAAGATGTGCAAACATTGACAATCAATCAATTCTGCAGCCATCAGTTGACTATCCTGTGGATATATATATTACTGGGAGATCTACCTTGAACTCCAAATCAATGACAGGCACTAATGAGTTCCAGATTTCAAAAGAAATCAGCAAAATGTGTCTTTGTCACTGAGAGTCACTGAGAGTGTTTGGGAGATGTTTGACCAGATCCCACGATGATCAAACTGCAGAGCAGACTGTATTGATGCAGTGGCCTTCAGATGGAATGGGGTGTGCTTGTGACAAATCTCCAAGAATGTAGAAGATCTCATAACTGACTGTACAAATTCTAGGAAGATAAGTCACAAGCCTTGGAATATCTTGAATCGCTGCAGTGCAGACTAGCAAAAATAATAACTACTGTAGAAATGCTGACGGTACATGAGGGAATTTCAGTCGCTACTTATCATGAAACAATTCTTACAACTTATGTATTCAGTATGCATACTCATCTATCTATCTGTGTATTAATGTTTCTAAGTAGTTATCCATCTATGCATGGTACATATAGAGTGGGTGCAGATACCTTTTCAGAGCACAATGTGAGTTGCATCTGTAGATGGCAATTAGATGAACTTGGTGAAGCACATGGAGGCTATGATTGATTTCTTTTGCAGATGAACTCGGAACATGATACTGGGTGGACTTAGTGATCCACTTGGAGGTCATGTTATGTGAAGAGGGGTTGCGGGAAGGTTGGGTCCAATGGCTAGCTAGCCATGCAGAGGTCTATTATGCCTGAGCTAGGCAATCTGGTTAGTGTACTTCAGCAGAGCTATACAGAGCCACACCTTACATTCACATCTAAACCTCCCACAACAAACTCCACTTCAAGAAAATCTGCACCAAATCCAAGTCGAAGCACACACAAAGAACATTCAGCTAATCACCCATCAATCGTGTATCTGGTGTACTAATGGCCACAAGAAGCCCCAAAATCCCCATGCTATGCCTCCCAATATCTATGCATACACCACAGGACCCTCCTTTTGGGAGTAATAACACTAAAAATCTATGAAGCAGCCTTTCAAATGGACGAATGGTTGCCGGTCTGCTGCTGGATTTTGACCATCAATGATTGAATATTTTAAGGTTTTGGCTGAACTGCACCGATGCTCAAGAATAGCTCCAACGTTAGACCTCAGATTGTTGTCGGTTATTGTACATACTGCTGGTGGTAAAGGATACACTCAGTCATAATTCTCAGAAACTTGTTTCAGCCAGCAGACGTTGAAATCATTGGCCATTTTGCAGTAAGCTGGGGTGATTAACCTGAAAGCATTGGCTCCCACAGCATCAGGAATCAAAATAGGCTGCAAAATTGTTATTGGAACTTACAGGAATTGAGATATGCCCACTCCGATTCAGTAAGATGTGTCTAGCCCATCGAGAGGAGCCTGGTGTCATGACAAACTAATCCTCCTACTCGGAAATCATGTTGATGGCAAGACTTTTTGCTTCCAAATACATCCTCGTTGTAGGCTGCCTCCAACTACTCTGGCAATATGTAGAAATCTGACACTGTTTGTTTCACAAATGCATCTGATTCCGGGCTGATATAGTGCTACTACTCAGCAGTTGAGTTGGTACTAGCGGATCAGTAAGCATTCTCTGCATGAATCACATGCTGGATTCAACATGAGACATCTTGTGCGGCACATGCTATGCTTTGTTGTAGATGAGTTCAGCTAATGGATATAGGCGGTCCGACTCCTTTGGGCACTGAGCCATATACGCCATCAAGTAGCATTTACCGACTGCATTCGGATTCTCTGTGGTGCTACCAGTGGGCAGATGACAGACGGTACTGTGACTGCACTAGATTCGAGGTTGTGCCATCGTAGTTACCGAGATATCTGATGTAAAACATATTGCCCTATCGTTAATACTGTCATCCACAATTCCCCTATTGCAAATCCATATGTCAATAAACTCTCAGGCAAATGTTTCTGCCATTATATTCTGTTCCCTGGCTAGTTTCTATGACACTCTGTTGGTGAGGGGATTGATAATGGCAGTTATGCAGTTGTAGCCATCTCTGGCCGTATCTGGTCATTTAGTAGCGATAATGATATTAACCCGTCAAGCACATGTTACTGGAATTGGCAGTGGTTGCAGCAACCCATATGAGAGTTGGTGTGATTCCTTGCCACTGTGGCAAACATCGCAACCTCAAAGATATACTCATTCAGACTGAGTTGAATAAGGCCAAATGAATCGTAATGCAATGGCCACCAATATTTTTGCAGCTCCTTGCTGCCTACCACCAAGTGGGGAGTCATGAGGTTCCAAGATAGCATTGCCCCGGGTGACCAATGGGAAGCAGAGTGTCCCAGCAGTGTTGCAAAAAAGAATGCAATGACAAAATGAGAACAGTCTTACCTGCACGATGTATTTCTGATGTTGCGTTACTTTCAAATACTGAAATGCTCGAGTTCCAATCTGTTCATTGTGTCGGCTTCCTTGCGAAGGGTGTTAACAATTCGACCTTAATACAAATCTTCCACCTGTGCCTCACTCACAGCTTGCATTGATTGCACTGCGCTGATGATCATGTGTTTCATGGAATTCATTCTGATGGTAGCTGCAGGAGTTGCCGAAACCTCATGGTAAATTCTGTTCAAAGAATCTGCTCTTGCATCGGCCACTTCTGGGTAGTACATAAATGAACAGTCCATCTGGTGTGGTTTATCCGGGTGTCACCATGGGCTGCTAGAATACTTGTGCTGGCTCTGGATATACTGCAGTGACATATGGTCCATGTATACTGACATTTGTTAATTGCTATGGTTAGGCTGGCGATGTATTCAACTGTTGTGGATCACCAATAACTTTGTCATACAGTGAATTGCATGTCTTGATGTCGTAAAATTTTCAATAGAAGTAGCCCAGTAAATATTCCTCCTGCTGGCTCGCTTGTCCCCACAGTTGAGTTCTTGCCAGAATGCCTCCCATCACCACATCAGAAGTATTATTGTGCAGAATGTGGTTGTGCTCAGAATTGTATAGCACCAGCACCAGAGCAGGTGACAAAGCCCTCCAAATACTGTGAAATTCTGCCTTGAGATTCTAAAACAGCCAAAAGCCACATTTATCAGCTGTCAATGCATCTAGCTGTGAGGTTTGGTATACGAACCCTGGTAGTAATGTCCTGTAGTTTCCTGGCAACCCCAGAAATGACCGATGGGGAGCTGGGCTGGATGGTACTAGCCAGTTATTCCTGATGTTGATCTTTCTGTCCTTTGTGTGGACTCCGCTCTAGTTGACCTTTACATCTACAAACAATGCCTCAGTATTTCCACAACTGCATTTATCTTCATTACATCAGTGATATGCTGCCCTCATTGCCAGCAGATCTTGTGTTTGGCAAAACTATGTCAAACACATAGCATGTTATCCAGGCATACAATATGAATCTTTTATATGGGTGAACAATGTGATACATGGGACACATGACTCCTGATGGCATAGTGGCCAGAACTAATGGTGTCTCCGCCAACTAAAACATCAGCATAATGTGTGTTGGTTACTGGGAGGCTCTGGCGGTGTCTAAGAGTTGCCAGACGGGAATCCCAGTGTGGTCAAATCCCACAGTATACGGGATCAATGCAGTCACCAACTGGTGCCACTTGGAGTACCTGGGAGCACCTGCAACCAGCCTTGGAGCGCCGACCACAAGCCTGGAAGCACCAGAGAGCACCAGTATTAAGCCTGGGAGTGCCGACCACAAGTATGGGAGGATCTGGAAGTGCCAACCTCAACTCTGGCAGCAGATAGAACCACCTGCGCAGTCTGGGCAAACTATCAACATCTTTGGGAATGCTGTTGGTGTGCCTGGAAATCATAGCTACAACTTATTGTTCAACAATTTTTAAAACTCATGTATTCAGTTTGTATTCTCATCTATGTATCTGTGTATGCAGATAGCTACCAATCTAACCATGGTATATCTAGACTGGCTGCAGGCTGTGCATGAGAGAAATATGAGGTGCACCTGAGGATAAAGATCGATTGAGCTGCGAGATACACTCCAAGGCCAAGATAAAGCAAGTTGGAAAATTCACTGGGAGGCTGAGATCGAGTAAACTCAGAGATGTAATTGGAGCCTGTGATCAAGCAAGGTTGGAGATGCACCTGGAGGCCGTGATTGAGCAAGTTTGGAGATTTGCTCGGAGTTTATGATCAAGTGAACTTAGAGATGCACCCCAACACTGTGATCCAGCGAGTTTGGGGATGCACTTGCAGGCTATAATTGAGCAATGCGTGAGAAGAACTTGAAGGAACTGTGGGAATGTGACGAGGTGACTTTAATATTGAAGCTTGTATGGAAACCTTGCTGGTGGCGCTCAATCTGAAGGGAGGTATGCCAGAAGCTCAAGCTACATTCAGGGGTCAACCACTAATCGGGAGAACGATTGGACGACAGTCAATCTCAGTTGGATGCTGGACTGTGTGTATGCTGTACTTGGTGTATGGCGTACTTGGTGTATGCTGTACTTGGTGTGTGCTGTACTTGTTGTATGCTGTACTCGGTGTATACTGTACTTGCTGTATGCTGTACATGGTGTGTGCTGTACTTGGTGTATGCTGTATTTGGTGTATGCTGTACTACATGTATGTTGAATTCGATCTATGCTGTACTCCATGTATGCTGTACTCAGGGTTCACTGATGAACATGACATGGTGAGATACAGAGGGATGCCTTAACATTGTGTATTGTACAATAATGGTACAGTTGTGGATGAGAGAGGGAGAGATGGGGGATGAAGATGAGAACTATATGGAGAATACGAGCAGATATGAGAAATCAGCAGTACAACTAGCTTGATTGGGTTCAAAAGACCTCGTATAGGTGATATTACCAGCCGGATCAGGATTGGTACATGCCATATTGGGGCTGGCAAATCGATTCTCACACAATATTTTCTTAACTCACAGTTCCTCATGATGATGTCCACCATCTCCTCTCAACTCTCTCATGCTTGTCTGCAAGTCTACCATTACTGAAAAACCTGAAGGTATGTTATCACTCTGTATCTCTCCATGCCATGATCATGAGTTCACACCGAGCACAGTATATACGAAGTACTTGCATCATTCTAATTACGACTGACCTGAGCTCCCAGCCAGTTTCTGATCCATCAGTGGATGTTGTTATACTGAAGTCTCTTCATTCCCCCAAGTACATGTTAACAAATGAATAGGGTCTCAGCTCGTGTAGCACATCCCTCCGGATGTACCGCCTCCAGGTCAACCGTCTATAATCACTTCTCCAATTGTATGTCCAAACTCACTCGATCACAGTGTCCAAGTGCATATCCAAATTTGCTGGATCACAGTCACCAATTTCATTGCTGAGTTCACTTGATCTCTGTCTTCAACTGAATAGGCTCCAAACTAACTGGATCACGGTGTCCAATTGCATCTCTGAGTTCAATTGTTTTCGTTCTCCAAGTGCATCTCCAAACTTGCTCGATCACGGCCTCCATTGTCCATCTATATGGAGCAATGGCAGGTGAACACAGATATAGGGGTACTGGAGGTGTGCTGAGCAACAGTGAGTATATATTCGGGAGACCCTGGGGTAGATAGACATCAACTCATTTTCATCTCAACTTATCACATCATGAAAATGCACACACAATCATTTCCAACTTTTGGTTTCACTTGCCCTTTCCGAGATTTAGTGGATTGACGCAATCGGATTGATCCTCATGGCCCAGTAATATCATGTCTTCTCACCCACTCCCATTACTCCTGAAGTAACAACTGCTCTTTCACTCACGAATTCCATTTGGATGTCGTGCATGGTGCAGCAGGCTTTTGACAGTGGGCTCTCTGCATTCTATTTTACCCCAACGGCCTCCATGTGGTGCATCTCTAAGGTCTCTTAATGGGCATCTCTAGGTGCTCCCCAAATGATGATTGGCAACCATCTGCAGCCAGATTGACCATATGGATGTTTATAAAAATACAGAAATAATGGCTACCATATTGTGATGTAGCAAAGTATGTGACTATAACAAGGATGAATCTGGTAGAGGAAACGGCTTGTGGGGATAGAACCATAAGAACCACTAATGTAAAAAAACCTCACCAAGTCCCCCGGATAGCTGCACTCGAAGTCACCTACAGACCTGTGAAGAAGTCTCAGCTTCTCCAATATTTGAATATCCTATAAGTCAAATTTCAGAGCATCCTGAATCCACCTCCATAACTGCAGGTCCTCTCAGGAGTGCCTAAGAATACTCTTGTAGAGTCTGCAAGTACTTTGCTTAGCTCCAGGGGGGTCTGGGAGCATCTGGAAGTACTTAGAGGAACTGGTGAGATCAACCGGAGTGTCTGGGAGGTAAGTGTGTGGTGTCCAGACAGATTTCAAGTTTTCTTATGAAGAGACCATCTGTATTTACAAATGGTGTTATCTGCCTGTTCTCTGGGTGTATATGTATCTGGTGGTAACCATTGGCTACCTCTAGGTTGGTAAACACACTGGAAGCATGTACCTGATTAATGAATTCTCCCATGTATGGAAGTGGGTACTGGTCTCCGGGGGTGATTGCATTTAGGCCACCATAGTCGACACACATATGAAGTCCAGAGCCACCAGGTCATGTAAAAATGCTCACTGGGGCCATTATTTGGGAGTTGCTGTAAGTAACCCAGCAGGTAGCCAGCAATTCAGCAATCTGGATTTCAAACTCCACACACTCCGAATCTGACATCCTGTGTTGCTGGCTACCATCCAGCTTTGTTTTCTGGTTGGCATCAATGAGTAGGTTATGTATTAAAGCTAGAGGGACTTGCATTGTCAGTTCAAAGAGGTCTGCAACTGCCTCCCTGATTTATAGCTAATATATTTCGAGATCTGTAGACTTGTGTGGAGTATCCCCGTACACCTCCCCGATACATTGGTTGAGACATTCCCAAATATTGAAAATAATGATCTCTTATGAATTGCACTTGGGAACAAAGTACGCAGAGACTATATTGATCACTTATCCACAGGCCACTATTCTACAATAGCCCCGAGCATCTTGCTATCATCCTGTATAAGTCCACAGTGCATCAAGTGATATCGTGATAATTGTTGAAGGAAGGTGGAAACTGTACTGCAAATCAGTCCAATTGGGCATCTGCAAATATAGCGTATTAGTTTTACGACTGATGATATCCCGATTGGCCGCCATCCAAGCTGTACGAACAAATAGATTACCAATGCCTCCGAAGACAACAATCATATACCAACCTGAGATGTCAACACGATTGATGTTGATGCCTCTTACCAATGCATTGGGCCAATGGTGCCATCCATCCACTTCTACCTTCTTGTCTCCTGCACCAGAGACTTTCATGCATCTGCAAAGTTGACATTTACAGTCTAAGAAAATGGTGTAAGCAGTATTCATATAACAGTGTAAGGCCCCACATTGAAACCAAGAATATAAGAAACAAATTTTACCATTTGAAAGGTAAATGGACGCAGTAAAACCTAAAAACTTAGAATTAGTCGGACTGGGAGGTGCAGAAGTCTCATTATCTGTCAAGCGGCTCAAGTACAATTTCACATATCTGATGCATGCTTCTTTGCCTTCCCCCAATTTCTTTCTCTGTTAAGTTTGCGCTTTCCAGTAATACTTGGGGCAGCAGAATGTTCCACCACTACTCCCAAATGTGATTTCTCTGGCAGTCATCCTAATTTCCAACCTTGTGCTCTGCTGCTGTATCCTCTCAATCAGTGTGTGTATTTACATCGTCAACCATAGCCCACTGGATGATAATGATGCTCAATGCCACTGATCTGGCGAAAGTTTGTGGATTGTAATGATGAGTATGAATGCAATTGCAACCACCATCCTATCTGTGGCAGTTTGTACTAGGCCTTCCACAGAAGGCCCATTGTAACTGGAGTTGCACAATCGCATTCTTCATATCCAAAACCGGTTCAGTGGTACCACCCAGTGTTGGCATTAGCTACAGTAGGATCTATTGGCTCTGGACACATAGGTGTTGGACAAGTGGCTGCTTGAGGTGGGAAACTATTGGCACCATGATTCACTGGCATTGCTGTGATAGTGGGATATGATGTTGTACATTCAGAGAATTCAGCAACCTGTTCATTTGAATCTGATCACATGATGGAGGGACCAAGCTGCATCATCATATGCATGCAGGCTGAGATGATAATTTGATCTGTAATTTACACACGCCGTTTCAAATTGTACTCATCTGGTAGTGAGTTTTGGCAGATGATAGTGCTCACTATTTGCCACTGGCACATAAGCTTGAAGTATCAGTTGTTACAATGTGCAACTTTGCCATCCACTGTGGAATTGAGTGGCACACATATCTCCTGCCAAACGACAGTAATTGCGACTTCTGGGACGAAATGGTGATGAAGAGTGGATCTGACATGACGCCACATCAGTTGCGAGTAAGGGCTGTCTGCTGAAAGGCGGCCCATAACACCTTGCTGATGTATTTAGTGTGCCAACCAACAGTATCCCTCAAGATGACTGAATAGCCCGGCTGAAGGAATGTACTCTCCAACTCTGTGATACCCATTGTGACTCCCCCTTGCCAGACCCAGCGCTCCATCTTGCGAAGGATTAGATTGGCAGTCTCCAGCATCAGGTCACCAATAAACAATGGATGCGGATGTTGTTTAAGGTAGGATTTTGAGATGCAATCTCCTCCACCACCATTGCAACCCACACCGAGATGAGCCCTCATTTGAACAAACTGAGTCAATCAGCCACTCCAAATTTCCACCGGAGGCACGTTGTCATCCTGCATGGTAGTAATCATGCGAAACTGGGCCTCCTGTGGCTTTACCTGATCGATATGGTATCTGAGGTTATTGGCCTGGGAGAATTAGAACTGGGAGAGTGTTAGGTAGAACTTGGTAGGTCATTGTTGGCTGATTGTGCTAGCAGCGACATCTGCCTCATTCCGAGGCACACAGGCTGTTCCTGTTGTATGGTGTCCGGTGTCCTGTGTCCTGAATCTCTCTATTGACCTAAACTCACTGACTCTCGCTAAGTCTAATTGACACGTACACAAGAACTAAAGTGCATGCGGCTCCGCCGCGCTCAACCCTAAACCAGCCCACGTGATGACCGCACTCAAATCCGTCCCCACACTCCTTCAGGGCGGTATCACGACCGTAGTGCTAAACTCCAAAGAAAACAAAGATAGAGCTTGCCTGAAGCTCCTCCCAAACAATTATCCTCTCGCTCGATGCCTCTTTCCTGCAACCTTCACATTCGGCCACTTCACATCCAGCCGGAATAACCCTCCAATCTGGCGTGCCACGCCCACAAGACTTCCTCGGCCATGACCGTGACCTCGAGCACTGTCTCTCGGCGCTTTGTCGTATATCTTGATCCCGTAGCCGTTGATAGGGACAATCCGCAATCCCCGATCCATAAGCCGCGATTGGGAGAGCGAGTTGTGTGCTCCTTCCACATGCAAGACATTTCTCACCACTACTTCATGTATGCGGTGGCGGCCTCCAGGTAGTCGAAGCCTCAATCGAACATCTCCGTGCCCGATGGCTTTACCTCCTACACTTCCAGCAAAATCGCGAATCTGCCGCTCTTCTCTCTTGGTATACTCTGTGTACCGTTCGAACTTTTGCCGATCTCCACAAATGTGAGTAGTGGTGGCACAATCCAAGTACCAGCTCTCCTTCGATGGACTCTTTCCGTTCGTAACTGTCATCCAATAGTTCTCAATGGAGGTTGTCGTTGTCGTTGCCGCTGCCGCTGCCGCTGCCGCCGTCTCTGTCGGTGCTCGGCTCTCCAGCGGTGCAGTGCCTGGACAATACCTTGCAATGTGCCCTATCTTATGGCATCTGTAGCATTCCTGAGTATGCCTGTGGCGATGCTTCTCACTCTCCGAACTACTACCATCGCTCTCACTGCCACTACCACGGGACTTCCGAGAGTGCTTTGAATTCCGCTTCTCACTCTTCGTCCGCAACTTTGAGAACATGGCTGCCACCTCCGAATCGTCGTCCTTCTGTAACCGCGCTTCGTGGGCTTTCATCTTCGTGACAATCTCCTCCGGTTTGTCGGCCAAGGTGTCGATCTTGTCGTACATCAACTGGGTGAAAAACCTCCAATCATCATCCTTAGGTATACCCTGCATCAGATAGTAGCTGTGCTCGCTCTTTGGCATCGTACCGCTACCAGTCGAACTGTCGGCGCAGAGGTTGAAGTCATTCACATGCCCCTGGATCTTCGATGCGTACTCCTGCACATTCTCGCAATCTCTCAACTTCACAGCTGACATTTCGTCTCGCAAAGCCCAAACATTCAGCTTCACCTTCGACTTGTAGTCCTCCTTCAGCTGATCCCACAGCGCCTTCGCGTCTTTCTGAATGCCATACTGCTGCTGCAAAGACCTCTCCATCGCGAGGAGAATGGTCGACCGCGCGATTCCGTGCTGCTTCTTCCATGCTTTAAACTCAGTCGCGTCTTTCGGATCCGGTGCTTCCTCTGTACCGTCGACAATGCCGAGAACCTGCTTCTGCTCCAAGAGTATTTCGATTTCCAAACTCCAGCTCTTGTATTCCGTACCATCAAACTTCTTGATCGTGATCGCTGTCGATTCGGCCATCTTGTCGTCCGTACACGGGTCGAGTCTGTACTCCTCCGAGACCGTGTCGATGATGCCGCAATTCGAAATCTAAATCCGAGTCGAGTTCGTCAAATCAGCGAAGTGCCCGGGCTCATAACCTGTTGTATGGTGTCCGGTGTCCTGTGTCCTGAATCTCTCTATTGACCTAAACTCACTGACTCTCGCTAAGTCTAATTGACACGTACACAAGAACTAAAGTGCATGCGGCTCCGCCGCGCTCAACCCTAAACCAGCCCACGTGATGACCGCACTCAAATCCGTCCCCACAGTTCCAGGAAAATACTGAAAGAAGCGGCAATCATTGGCTGCTGTGAGGAGCGGCCAGCCTGAACCTTCTTCTTCCATTCTGATTAGCCACAGTTTTTACTGCAACTTCTTTAATGCTACATTCAACAAAGCTGGAAGACAGTATAGGCTAGCCAGAATACTTAGTGCAGAGTGTGAAGTTGTAGGGCGCAATGTGAAACCAACTGTTGTAGTAGTCATGAAAGTGGAATCTTACTTTGTCTTTGAAGTTGTATACATGGAATCTTCGTTGGGTTGGGTGTCTTCCAAAAATCCACAGCAAACAAGCTTTTGCACCACTCTTTTACAACATCATGGGATCTGAGAGCTTCTAACAGTTGTATGACTGAATGAAAACAGAATTCAGAAATTGCTTCCAATTGAGTGGCCATGAAAGGCTTGGGTGTATCAGTATGCTGGCAACAACGAGGTGAATTGTACCGGCGCCGGGTATCCAGATCAGCGCACTTCAGCAGAGCCACAGTGTGTAGTACCCTATGTAAACATCAGAACCTCCTACATGTGGACTTGGAAATTCAGATGCTGATAACAATCAACAAATATTGGGGATGTACTTGGAAGCCATAATCAAACTTCTTTGAACATACACTGCAAAACTGAAATCAAGGGAACTCATTCATGCACTGCAGGCAATAATGTTGTGATTTAGCTAGTGGTAGCAACGGTTCTGTTTTTGGACCGTTTCTAGTATAGTGGTTCCAAGAAAACCCGGACCCAGCCGGTTCGGTCTGGGTGTGTGACAAATAGTTCCCTCAAATAAGTCCTTGAATATTCATCCAATAATTCCGTGATTGGTATATGAAATATGGAGCTCCAGACGGCACATCTTTTGGCAGTCTCCGATTTTTGATATCTCCAATACCCAGCAAGCTGCTATGAAATTATTGTCATTTTTGGCCGCAAAACGAGGTTTTTGGGCTACTGCTTGCTGAGATTTAAAGATATCGAAAATCGGCGATTACGAAAAGATGGGCCGTGCTGAGCTGCACATTTTACCTACCAAACACTAAACTCTCTGATCAATAATTGTGGCTTTAAAGTGATGGTTCGCTTAAAAAATCATCGATTTTTGATGGGGTAAGGCCATTGCCATGCAGACCTATAAAACCGGCCGGGTCCAAAACTGGAACCGTTGCTAACAATAGGTTTGGGTGAAATACTTGGAGCCAAAGGTTAAGCAAAGAGAGAAAAAGACGCAGAGGCAATAATTATGAGAAATGAATAAACGATCTGACGGCCATGTATGTGTGAATTTGGGGAAGTATTTTGAGCCTATTGTCATATGAATTTAGGTGTTCCGGTTGAGGGAGCATGGATAGACACTTGGAGGCCAAGATACTGTAAACTCTGCAATGTATATTGGGGTGGTGATTGCATCAAATAGGAGGCAGATGTGTAGGTCATAATGCTGGACAGAGTCAATCTGGAGGTGTTCAATCTGTAGGTAATTCATCTGGAGGTTGTTGATCTGGAGAGGAACGATCAGGTGGTAGTTTCTCCGGAGGTAGGTAATCTGGAGTGTATCCATCTGGAGGTAGTCACTTTGGAAGTTGTAGATTGGAAGGGAATTCCACCTAGTGCTAAGCCTTTATGTATTACTTAGTTCACTTGCAACAGTGGGAATGTTCCAACTTGGCATTATCTTGGTCCTCTCATCAAGTGTATGCTGGTGGTGGCGGTCAATCTGTTGGGAGGTACACTGGCAGTTGACATTCCATTCAGTTGTCAACTTGTAATTTGGGAAGCGAATGAAACATAGCCAATCTTGGCTGGATGCTGGACTACATATATACCGTTCTCAGTGTGAACTTACAATTATGACATGAAGTTATAGAGATAGAGGACATAACTTTGTGCACTGTGATAATAGTGCAGTTCTTGACAAGATTGAAAGATGGTGGATGAAGCTGAGGGCAAAATGGAGGATATGAGGTTATATGGGCAGTGAGGGTTACAACCTGTCTGATTGGGTTGAGCAGTCATACTATGGGTAGTATTACATGCCAGATTGGGAGTTGTACCAGCTGAATGTGAAATTGTATAATGCTTGACATATACAATTTACATCACTGCCAGCTTCATATAATAGTTTCCATCTTCTCCTCTTCTCTGTTACTATGTTGTGCTCAACCTGTTATGGCTTGAGTTTCGAAGTGAAGATATGAGGAAGAAAATGTGATATACAGAATAGTGGGAAGGAATTGATTTAAAGCAAAGGCGGAGGCATTGGAAGATGCGGAGATAGTTCGACACTCTTTTGAGATAGTGGCAGTATTACGTCAGAAGATGCAGGTAGTGGTCTACGCTGTTGGAACATCGGATGATGTGGCATTGCTGTCATCAGAACGGTTTTGTTAGTGGCATCAGCAATAATCCTAGCTTCTATTAGAAACACCCAGGAGATATGGATGGTACCTCATACCCTCTGTCAGAGGTTTATAGGCTTTCCGTCACCAAGGCGACCCATTGTCTTGCATACTGACCTCCTTGACTTTGTGCCCGGATTGTGGTGATGATGTATACACACCATTAGAACAACACATGTGTTACACTCTTCGCAGGGGTTCCAGTTATGCTGTAGCCATTTGCAACACCCCTAGCGATGTTTATGCATTTCTCCAGCTTGGTGTCTGAATGTACCTCTCCACTATTGCAATTCATTGGATGCCACACTCTTCCCATATATGTTCAGGTTCAAGATGTTGTTACTTACTATAATACAGTCTCGCTTCAGATACATTGCTTGTTGTTGCATTTGTTTCGCCATTATCGTATTTTGCAGATCTGAAATATACTGTCCAATCTTCACACTCTCTAGTACTATGCCAGCAGTCCTCCACATTCTCTGTTGATCCATCCTCGGCTTGCAATCCTCCTTCCTCATCATTTGCTTCTGCACTGTCCCCATTATCGCCCTCATACCCGTGGACATCACTGGTTTTTAGATTAAACATGTTGAGGTCAGTCACGGCCCAACGTCGCCAGTCAGGAATGGGGATGGCATTGCGTGTGTCGCATTCGTCACATTCATTATGGTAATCCCTGCTGCCCCCTGGCATCCAGAAATGCAGTCTCTCATGTGTGCAAGTGTTGTCTAGCAGGATGTTTCGGTCAGTGCTTTCGATCTTAGGCTCATCCAGCGCCACTTTGGAGGTCAAATAGTCTAGAAGAATGCTATTGTCAACCCGCCCTGGTTCCATGCTGATGACCATAGCAGGCGTTGGGTTCTTTGCCTTTTGGATCAGATGCTTGACTGTCGCAAAAGTGTTTTTATAAACCCTCTGTTGGTAGCTCTCCGGTAGTGTGTTCTAGGTATTCATTAAGAATGTATACGTGTCTGCAATGCCATGCAAGGTTAACAACTTGGAACCTGTTGAAGCGCAGCAGAATGTATACTTACCACCATCATTCTAGTAGTTGAGGTAGTTTGAGCGATCACGTCTGCCCACTTTCAGCATTGACTTTGCAGCATACGAATAAACACCTATGTTCTTTTGCCACTCTAACACAGCATGGCGCAACATGGTGCAGGTACACATGATCAGTGGTGAGGGTATATAACCATCCTTGTCATCAAACATGGAATTATAAAATCCATCTGTATACTTACTGACATTATTTGCCCAGTAATACAATTTGATGGAGTTAAACCCCGGGATTGCTTCTGCCAGGAAATATAGTCAATGCTGGCAGTTTGTTAGCAGCTTTTGACTACCTCTGTGTTGGATTTGAACCATGTACCCCAGCTTCCACACACTCAGCTACAAGAAAACCATTGTTTTTGTCTGCCAGAAGGGAATCAGTGAATTCCAAATACTCTGTGTCAGATTTGAAGTGGTGGAGATCAAGAATCTCTGCAATGTTGTCTCTTGCTGATTGAATAATGTGGGATTTGACCATATTGACTGCGGTTCAAACCTGGTACTGGTTTGAGTATGTAATAACAACGTAGGCTGTTGCCTTAGCATACCTCTTACAAGATTTCCTTTGTGTGTGCCTCAAATGCTATCGAACAAATATTGTTTTGCTGAGTGGCGGTACTCCAGTGCTTCTCCATTTTCTGCCAGTATGGGGCTATAACTAATGCGTTTGCAATGCATCGTGTTGCAAAACCTACCATCTCGAAGTCGCTTGCACTTACAAACTGGCATCTATTACACATGCAGAGGTACAGTAGTTTGTCCATAGCAAATTCAAGACATGCATGTCTGATTGAGCATATTGAGTGATGGTGGGTCTGCCGGAGGCCAATGATCGAGGTGTCGACACTGCCTGCAGTTTCAATAACCACTACCTCTATCACTGATTCTTTCTGTAGCTCATGTTTACAGTGGATTTGTATTGATCGCGCGGGCCTCTGGCTTAGGGATGGGGGTAGGCAGGGTTTCAAGTCTGCTGAGAGTAGCAGGAGTGCAAGCAATGCTGGCTGCGGCACTGGATACAAGGTGATGCATTGAGTGTTGCTGTGTGGTTCTTCGGAGTGTGGCTGTGCTATAACTACTTGTGCCTGGGGTGGTGGTTAGAGTGCTTATTGACCGTCACTGTGTAGTGGACAGGGTGGAAGTCATGTATTGATTGAGATCCACAATGTGAGAATTGTTCAACACAGATGAAGGGGTGGAGTTCTGACCTTGGATTTTAGAGGCTATGAAACTCCCTCCTTGGGAGGAATCCCTCTCGCCAGCTGGTTCGAAAATGACACTCTAAGCACAAAGAAGTTGAGAAATTCCCAACGGCAAATGATTTACTTGGTTCTGACGATTTGCATGATTTTGAACATTTCATCCGCCAGGAGTCGTGCCCGGGCGAGTGCAATGGAAACGCATACACAGATATAGAGGTTTGACGTTGGGAATGTAGGAATAGTTTCCTCCACATCCATATGCAACAGCAGGTGAGGTAGACTCTAATTTGAGCGACCAGCGAGTAATTCGACAAAACAGGGAGGTGCATTGAAGATTGTGCTAGACTGAAAAACGTGACAATACTTGGGATAAGATCCGTTGAATTGCATTCAATTATCGGGTCAACTGCCAGCAGATTAAATGCTGTTTGACCTCAGCATTAATATTCACTGTTACAGCAATGTCGAAGGTCAATTTGCAATACTTGAAGCTGGTTTATGCCTTCCTGGCACAATTATTACAGTATTGGACCTGTTCTGGGCACAATTCTTTGAACGATAAATTGTGTATATTTTCAGCTTCCCAGTGGAAACCACCTTAAAGCAAAGCCCAATGCATTGCAAAGTACGCAATGACGTATTCTCTACCCTAGGATCTCTGTTGCGTGTACTGTTTCCACCGCTAGGCATATTGGTAGCTGTGTTGAATTGTTGTACAGTTGGGACAATCTGAAAACATCTCAGTTTACTCTGAGATATATGACATCAGAGCTGCAAAAATGCTGTGTAATGTAAAAGCAATGCCCGGCATGGTGAACATTCCTCAACACATGTACTAAATCTTGACTCGAGACTTCTCATTCATGAGGTGCCTAGTAGTTGTAAAAGATGAAGGCTATGCCGTTTTGTGTTCATTAACGAACAAAATGCTGGATATCAATCACAATTATCATGTCTCCGAAGTTGAACCAAGAAATCCCAGGATGTTATGCCTTTGGTGTTACCGGTATATTTCCAGGATCATACAGGATCACTTGGCGAGCATAATATAGATACACGATCCAGAATCACGAATTATCACTCGGATATCGGAATCACTTCTCCTTTCCGGAGGTGTCCACAGATTAGTCACATCTCCATTACATGACCTTCATATCAATAGATCTATGACTATGGCCAAGCCAAGCACAATTAAGATGTGTGTCATCTGTAGATCAGTAATGGTTGTGGGCTCTCCATTCTCAATAGTTATTCCTTATCGGTGGGAAATCGTATTCACAGTCGCCAAACAAACCAATATTAACTTATGCTCTAATGGTTCATTTTGGATAAGATGAGGAGTTGTCAATTACGGACCACCATGGCATCTCGAGATATGCAGAATTATATAAGGGATCCGCTTCTAACCAGTGAACGATATATCGGAGCCCTGTTAACAGAATGGACTTATCCGAATCAACTATTACTTTGACTGCAACCTGTGGGTTACCGGTGAATTGAAGTTGGGATTCATATGTGCTGAGTGGCACAGGACACTCTGAGTTCAATATATGGCTAAACAGCTCAGTTGCAAATGACAGTATATTAGGCTCCAATACAGTATAGTCCATTTAAGGGATCTGTTGTTTGCTGCAATCATTAAACCGTTACTTACCTGGTGGGTATCTGAGAGGGCACTCTCACTTGCTCTTGGTGACATGAACCTATTTGTTGATAATTGGGTTCAGATAAACTCATATCTGTACTTGGTATCGCCAATAGCAATTGTATCGCAATAAGACCTCAGTATCTTTATCACATAGTTAATACTCCTGGGAGATAGAACTTGACTACCAATTGTAGCAGACAAGGATGATGAGGCAGTTATGTATGTTAACTCTGCAGCAGGCTTTGACAGTCTTAGGATTGTTAAGAGTGTGGATTGCCGAATATACATTAGCGATACTGACAGGGAGGAAGGACATCGATAACCTACTTTCGAATATAAAATCTACATTTCAATAGATCTATGGATATCGATGGACCTTGTCGACCCGGAGGTTAAGTCAAACTGTTACTCTGATGTATTAACAATTAGTTTGGTATCAAAGTGAATGAGGATTCTTCTTTCAGGAAGTTCCAAGTTGTTCATTCATTATTTAGTTCTGTATCATGGACATATCTATCACTCTGTGTGCTTGGTTTTTTTTAATACATTCATCGAAGCAAGTTGTTGATCAGGAAAAGCACAGATGATACTTTAGTGTCTGAAGAATTCTGAAGTAAACCTGATAGCGTGGTAGTACAGAGGATGCCTCCGTTACAATACTCATGAGTTGGCACTACTTCTGCTGCTGAGGCGAAACGATTTTACTGCTTCTTATAAGATCAGTTGATATTTGGAGTCATTGCACTCAAGAACAGTCGGTCCTGGGGTATATGTGCCGGTTGCTCAGACGATACTTTTAAGTCCGAAAGGAGTCTGAGGACTGGCACTGCTGTATCATAGCATAAAGTCAAGTAGTTGAGTGTGGGAAGATATTATTGAAAATACGGAAGTATCTACATTTCTCTTACTAATAATTGTACCTTTCTTTTTATTTTCCATAAGTATGGAAGATCTTTGCGGATAAGAATATTGTGGTGTGTTAATACTTTTGTTATCTGTTATCTTTAGATGTCTAGAAAGTTCCAGTTAGAACTTGTCTAGAATCTTCTTTTTGTTCCGTTGGAAAGGGATTTATCAGCACTTATCTTTTGGAACGCGCCTAGATTGTTCTAATGGTTTCTTTACGGTTCTTGTTTATAATTATGTACAGTTGAAGAGTTTTTCTTTAATGTTTTAGGATATTGTTCCGCGACCGTGGTCATGAATAATCACTCCTTATGTTATGTATATATAGACACTGTTTCTCCAGTTGGAGAACAGTTCTTTAGACTTGCTCTGACATCAATAAGAATACAATAATATCTTCTCGACACCTCCTTCTTCAGTATTATATGATCTTGTTTCGAACACTTCTCTACTTTGTTACTTTTATCATATTATTACTTTGGATTCTCTTCGTTAGATTTTAACAGATCTATCTGTACTTTCCCACCTTATTCTAGTAGGTTATGAGCCCGGATGAGCGATATGGAATCTAATCCCGATTATCCAACTCTACCAGTTAATCTTTTCGACGAACCGATTGAATACGAAGACCTACCCGAGCAATCACCTACCACACCAACAACACCAAGAAAACTTATCGATACACCACTTCCTCTCGATAAAGGAAAGAAAAAGATGGCTCATGAAGGCTCCTCATCCACTAACGCATTATCCTTCTCTACACGAGTAGATAAAAAGACTCCCGTAAATGTTAAGCTCAATAGTATCAGCAAACTTACAGGACAGGAGAATTTTAGGATCTGGAGCGCCTCGATGACTATAATCCTGAAAGGAATAAAGGCATATGAAGTGGTGGTAGATGGTGTGGTCCCCGCTGAAGGAGCAGATACAACAGAGGTCGATGCTTACGACCATCTTTGCCATACCGCGTCAATCATATTTATACAGGTGGTCTCCGAAGACATCTTGGAGAAGATTGTTGAGTTGGAGAAACCAAACCTGATGTGGACCTGGCTTCGCACTGAATATTATAGAGATTTGGCTTATGCACTAGTTTCTCAGATAATGAATCGAGTCTCCCTACCTACGCAGTACTCCGGCAATAACTTATCGGAATTTATATCCAAGTTTGAGTCCCAGTGGCTCCACCTTACCAAACTCTCGAAATGATCCTCAGATTCGTACCGAATGACCTTTGCAAATTTCCAAACGAAGATAAAGTAAAACGAGATTTTTTGATGGGTTTTTTGATTAAACACCATAAAAATGTGATCAATAATCTTACGATAAAAGATAGTTTGTCATACGCCGATGTCAAATAACGGCTATTGGATATCGACACCTCTGACACCCAGGACAACACTGCCCTGTCTACTTCTAAACCTTCGGGTAATAAGATGAAGGGTAAGAAGCCAAAAGGGAATTCCGACTCTTCCTCAGCAAAGTCGAAAACCTGCACTTGGTGCAAGAAACATATTCCCGGGAAGTCCGAACGACACACCTGGAATGAATGTTTCTGCCTGCAGAAACTCAACAAGGAGAAAAAGGAGAAGGAGAGAGATGAAGAGGCAAACATTACAACGGAGACTAAGGTAAGAACCAAATCCTTCTACTTCGACACGGCCTGTACCTCACACATGACCCCTTATGCAGGACGTCTCCTTAACTATACAAAGTGTTCCGGATTTGTAAAATCCAGTTCACCAGAAAGTATGGAGATTGAGGGCAAGGGAGATGTGGTTATGGAATGTGTTCTTAGGGATGGTTTGGTTTCTTCTTTCCGTGTTTGTGATGTTTTACATGTTCCTAAATTAGGACATCCTCTGATTTCGTGGAGAAAATTACGTACTAAAGGATATACAGAGTTTGGGGAGGGTGATTGCATTTCAATTAATAAAGGAACAAAAGTTATGTTTGAAGCTGTTTTTGATGGGAATTTGTTTAAAATTCCTGAGATTTCACATTCGGCCCATATTACTTACGATTTCTGGCATCAGGCTCTCAGACATCTTGCACCATCCTCGATGGATAAAGCATCACAGCTATATTCCGACGCCGATCTCCCAGCAAAACCAAAGGACTTCATCTGCTCCTTCGGTGTCAAAAGCAAAATAACCTGGAATCCACGACTGTCTACGTCAAGAAAAGATACGAATAAACTGGAACTTGTTCATTCCGACTTGAGTGGACCCTTTCCGGTTCCGTCATATGGTAATCCCCTGTATTACATTACTCTAATCAATGATGCTACAAGGGTTGCGTGGGTTCGATTTATGAAACAAAAATCAACGACTACTAAAATAATCAAAGATTTTGTTACAGAAATGGAACATCAACACCATAAATCCCCAAAGGCATTTCGAACGGATAATGGAGGGGAGTATGTTACCAAGGACTTGAGAGGGTTCTTTGAGTCAAAGGGAATTATACATGAGTTTACTCCTCCTTACTCCCCTGAGTCAAACGGAGTAGCAGAACGTCTTAATCGAACTATAGGAGAAGCACTTAGAGCTATGCTTGAAAGTGCTGTTACCTACGATAAGAAGTTATAGGCTGAGGCTGTGTTAACCTCAGTATATATAAAAAATTGTCAACCTCATTCGGCACTAAAGGATCGAACTCTTTATGAGGCTTTTTATGGCTCGAAGCCATCGATCCAGCATCTTCAACCTTTTGGCAGAGAATGTTATATCCATGTTCCTTATCAGAAACGAAAGGATGGAAAGAAACTCTCTCCAAGGGCACAAAGAGTTATTTTTACCGGTTATACCAACACCATTAACCATTATAGAGTGTTCCTACCCGATAGAAAAAAGACCATAGTATCGGCAGACATTTTCTTCCCCCCTCTTCAGTTAGAAGGGGGTTCACCCCAGAGAAAGAAATTGATTCACCAGCACCGAACTCCATCCCCTCAAACATCCCTCGATTACACTTATACTAATAGAAGTGAAGGAACGCATGATTTGTGGAGGCAGTGGATGCGGGAAAATCCTCAAGTAGCTAATCATATGTTCAATACTGGTTATCCGACTATTGATCAACTTATTTTAGCAGACTTTAAGGCTGGAAAAAGAGATGAATATCTTGGGGCTCCCTATTGGGTTTACGACGATAACGATATGGCTTATCGCGAAACCTTACCCGAACAACCAGTTGAAGACGAGATTCAAAGTTTCAAAGGTTCAGAACATACAGCAATTCCTGACGACCACTTCTTAGAAGAAGTAGAACATCAAAATCTGGACCAACGATCTCAACTACCATTGGGATATGTCGGTCTTCCTCCTCCACGGCCTATGACGCCACCACCAATTCCATTTGGTCAAGTCATCACCTGTGCAAGAAGAGTTGTTAATCCTCCGGACCGTTATGGTTTCGGTAATGATGCAACAATGCTCGATTCACCTCCTCGACCTCCTACACCAGAGAATCAACCTTTGGAAGGACTTGATGAAAGCCAGTGGGCAAATTTGAGTGTACTACTAATAGACGAACCAAAGTCTTACCGACAGGCCAAAGTGTGACCACCATGGTCAGATCGGAAGAAGGCTATGGATGACGAGTTAAAGTCAATCAAGGAAAATGAAGTTTGGGATGTTATCCCACAACCAGTCGGAAGGAAAATTGTTGCGAGTAGATGGGTATTTAAAGCCAAAGGAAATGCTCAAGGAGAAGTCGAACGATATAAAGCACGGTTAGTGGCCAAAGGATTCTCACAAATTTTAGGTCACAATTACGATGAAATATTCGCCCCAGTTGTTTGTTACGATTCTCTGAGACTTTTATTGGCGATATCGGCATGTAAAGGATGGCAACCTAGGCAACTGGATGTCAAAACTGCATTCCTATATGGGATTTTAAAGGAGGAACTTTATAGGGATCTACCGGAAGGCAGCCGGTTAGATGGAATGGTGGCAAAGTTAAAGAGGTGTATATACGGATTGAAACAATCTCCGAGGGAATAGTACTACCAGTTAGTAGAATACCTAGGACCTTTCGGATTTGATATCACTGCTTGGGATCCCTGTGTTCTCGTCCACGAATCAGGGGATTTGTTTTTGGCTATATATGTTGACGACATTACATTGTTTGGAGCTACTGGAGAGCTAAAGGAGCAAACTATTAACGTATTGAAGACTTAGTGTAAAGTCAACGATATGGGTGAGCTCAATTGGCTTCTAGGAATCCAAATAACCTTTACCGACAATGGGATCACTCTATCCCAAACGTCATTTACCGATATGATTCTGAACCGTTTTTCGATGCAAGATTGTAAACCTGTTTCAACACCTATCGACCCTAACCACCGGTTGAAGGCTATTGAAGTCGAGGAACAGGGTACCGATACAACTGCATATCAACAAATAATCGGATCCTTGATGTATTTAGTTACTGGGACTAGACCTGACCTTGCGTATACAATCACTCACCTCTCTCAATTTAATTCGTCTCCCTCGATTACGCAGCTTACCGCAACAAAATGAGTTCTTAGATATTTCCAAGGAATGAAGGGTAGACACCTTTTTTATCCCTGGAATAATCAACTCAAAATGACTGCGTATACGGATGCATCTTACAGTAATTGCTTAGATACAAGACGAAGCTTTTTGGGATATATTTTTCAACTTGGAACCGCTACTATCTCCTGGAGATGTCGAAAACAATGGTCCGTTGCCACCTCTACTTGTGAGGCTGAGTATATGGCAGTTGCGATGACGACAAAACATCATCTCTGGTTGAAGTGTGGAAGTCAAGAGTTATTGAAAATGGATATTCTGACAGCTCTCTTTTGCGACAGCAATGCCGCTATCGATGTAGCATATAACCCAAAGCTTAACGACGGATCAAAATATATTGGTGTGGCATATCACTTTACTCGAGAGCAAATCGATAAAGGAAATATGTCAGTAATGTATCTACCTTCGGAGGAAAATATCGCAGATATATGTACAAATGGAATGACGAGATATGTGAACGACCACATATGCTCAAAAATATTTGCTTCAAAGTGAGAAGGGGTATTGAAAATACGGAAGTATCTACATTTCTCTTACTAATAATTGTACCTTTCTTTTTATTCTCCATAAGTATGGAAGGTCTTTGCGGATAAGAATAATGTGGTGTGTTAATACTTTTGTTATCTGTTATCTTTAGATGTCTAGAAAGTTCCAGTTAGAACTTGTCTAGAATCTTCATTTTGTTCCGTTGGAAAGGGATTTATCAGCGCTTATCTTTTGGAACGCGCCTAGATTGTTCTAATGGTTTCCTTACGGTTCTTGTTTATAATTATGTACAGTTGAAGAGTTTTTCTTTACTGTTTTAGGATATTGTTCTGCGACCTTGCTCATGAATAATCACTCCTTATGTTATGTATATATAGACACTGTTTCTCCAGTTGGAGAACAGTTCTTTAGACTTGCTCTGACATCGATAAGAATACAATAATATCTTCTCGACAGCTCCTTCTTCAGTATTATATGATCTTGTTTCGAACACTTCTCTACTTTGTTACTTTTATCATATTATTACTTTGGATTCTCTTCGTTAGATTTTAACAGATCTATCTGTACTTTCGCACCTCATTCTATTAGATATATGCAAAGGTGTGTCTGTTGTTGTGTAATGAGACATGTCACATGAACATATAGTCGATCGATGCCTAATGGCTCTAAAACCTAAAGAGGCAAGTTACCTCATAGTGCTTGGCATAGTGATATCCGTACTTCCAATTAGCTCTACACTCCTCTAGGACAGCAACCACTTCTGTTTCAAACAAAGCAGTTCAGGAAAGGAAAGAGTAGCCTTTCAAACGATGTGGATCTCTTCGAAACAAAAGATCCCAATTAATTATTTTGCTTTCTGATGGCATTCCCGAGTCCATTTCCAAGACGAATCCCGATGATTCCCATTGCGGCACACTGGTTCAAGCAGATGGGCTCTGGCAGTGGCTATGGATAGCATTCGGTGAGCATCTCAGCAGTCGGTAGGTAGCTCTGGTCGATCTCTCCAGCTGTAGCCATATCTACAGCAATCCAGTACTTGGTTGCAATGTGTGCAACTGCAGTTCCACGGTAGATACTGTACTTGATGGTCGCAATCAGCCACTGTGAATTGGGGAGCATGTGAGGGATAGTCGGGATGCAGAGCTGGGTTGGAGATGTCAGATCTGTGTGAGTCTCATGTAGCCTACTCCATAGAGATAGTATTCGGCATTAGTCGTCGACTGGGAAGTCAAGTTCTGTTTCCTCAATCTCCAGTCGACCGCTCCTCCATAGGTGATGACCAGTCCACTTGTCAGTTTATAGTCATCCGGGCATCCAGCATAGTCCAAATTGACACAACATCTCTGTGCGCCTTCTCCTGCTCCTTCTCCTCCAAAATGCAGACACCAGTTCTTCGTGCCATTGACATACCGAAACAAGAGGCTGAGAGCTACCATATCCTCAATGCTCCGGTTCTGATTGTACTGGCGGAGAACTCCAATGGCATGTTCAATATCTGGCTGAGTTGTAGTCATCGCGTAGATAAGGCTTCCAATCATGAATTGGTATATGGTCGGATGACAGGCTTCTTTGTCGGGCTTCCTCTTCTGGAGCTTCATTGCCATTGGCATGGCAACTGGTCTGGACTTAACCATTCTAAACATTGCCAAGATTGTGCAATTAAAGCACTGCTGATGAATGTTGATTGTGTGATGCTCCCGATTGCGTTCCATGTTCAAGCCGAGATAGAAGCAGACACTACTGAGATTATCCATCTGGAACCTCTTTTTTATCAAATCCTTGATCTGCCGAATGGAGCCCGAGTTAGCAATGATGAGGAGATCATTGATGTACAGAATGACTCCAGAATCGACTATGCCGTAATCCTCCTTATCGTGGAGCTTGAACAGTGCTCCATCGACACATAATGCCACCAACCGAAATGAAATCACAAAGTGCTTAAACGTGCTTTACCAAATATGCAAAGACTGCTTTAGGCCATAAAGAGATTTTCTCAAGCGGAGTACCATCATCCCTGAAGTCTGTGATCTTGGATTGTTTTATCACCTCCCAGTTTAGACCAACGAAAAACATCCCTGCGGTGGGTGCATATAGATCTCCTTGTCCAAGCCAACACCCAAGAAAGCCATGTATACATCCATTTGATGGATTTCGAGATCGTACTTGGAAGTGATTCCAAGTGCCATCCAACCGTAGCCCAATAGTGTAGTCCGTGCATCTATGGCGTGGTACTCAATGGCTTGGATTTGGTGATTTTCTCCGCCGACTAGCGTGGCCTTGATCCGCTGCCCATTGTCTGCTCCATTGCACTTGAACTTGTATACCCAATGAGTTGGCAAAGCCTTTCTCGCTTCTGGAAGCTCCATGAAATCCCCATACACTTGATGCTGACCAATTGCAGCTAACTCTTCTTGCATCACCAAATCCCATTTGTCGGCAAGTGGAGACTCGGTTGCAGTATTGGCAGACTTTGGATCGATCCCATCCTTGTGATTGTTGGAGATCACACCTGCAGGGTAGATGGGGAACATCTCCTTGAATTTCTCATCTTCAAGAGCACATTGTGCTGACTCTGCCAACCTATCTTTTCCAGTGCAATTTTGGCTACTACCATTGGCCGGCAGCTTTGATCCTTCTCCAAGTGACGTCTCATTGCCAGCCAGTTTTGCTGACTTCTTCTTTGGCTTCGGAGGCTCCGAAGGCGGATTGTTATGCAAAAACTCCTCCTTTTGACCTTCGATTGATACCTTCTCTGTGGGTTTGGGTTCCCCAATGACATTGCGGTGGACGTGCTTGTTTGAGATTGCTTCGTCTGCAATTGTTGGTGCTGAGTACCACATTCCGTCTCTCAATACCAAATTTCTCAAGCAGTGAAGCGTCACGGCAAAAAGGTTGTCTACAAAGTACTGCTCAGTTGATATGTTGTACCCAATCAATATGGTGGGAGTCGTTCTGTAATTCAGCTTCATTCATTGTTCTTTCGGAATGTTCACGAATGCCAAGCATCTGAATGCACGGAGATGTTTCAACAAGGGTTTCTTTCGGGATCTTTGCAAGGCATCATACGGAGTCTTACCAGACACGGAGCATGATGGAGTGCAGGGTGTGAGATTGACTGCCAGTGAGACTACAAATGCCCAGGACATCTTCGGATGTCCAGCATCGTGCAGTATGCACCATACGTGCTCCATGATTGTGTGACTGGCCTAGTTAGCGATGCTATTAGACTGCGGAGTGTAGGGCATAGTCGGTTCCTCTACAATCCCTTCTGATTTTAGGTATTCTGCAATCTTCTTGGACATATACTTACCGCCTCCATCTGTACGAAATCACTTCACTTGCTTGCCCGACTCCTTTTCTCTAAGAGCCTTCCATTCATTGAATTTCACCAGGGCTTCTGACTTGTAGTTCAATATGAACGTATCCGTATGCCTCGTGGTGTCGTTGATGAAGAGCAGCAGACATCAACCTCCTCCGATGGCTGTTTGCAGGGGACCTCATATCCCTAAGTGCACTACAAGCAGTGGCTCAGTGGCACGGGAAGTTGTATTCGGAGTAAGAGTCTTTCGAGCTAAGTTGCACTTAATGCAACTCTTGCAATCCCACTTGCCGGTCATGTTCGAAGAGTTGGCATTCACCTTCCGCAGGATCTCCAAATACTTCAGACCAATGTCGGCAAAGCAGCGCTGCCGTAACATCCGCTTCTCTGCATCATGTCGAGATGCATCCCCAGTCTTCCCAAGTGCCACCAGGCAGCTGTTGTTGTCGATATCGGGGTATTCAGACAATTCTGGAGCTCAATCCTGACCACGATCCAGCACGAATAGCCCATTGACCTGTTGTGCAGTGGCTGTCAACCTGCGATAAAAATTGTAGAAGTTGAGACTGTAGTGATTCACCGGTTCGACTATCACATCATTGTTAATCATCTGAGATGGTGAGATGAGCTTGAATGATCATGGCAAATGCTCTGCTTCGTGAAGTATGAGTATTGCCGTCTGTCGATCTGGCAGCTGGGAAATCGACCTCACACTTCCATATTCAGATGAAAATGATGTGACCCCATTGTATCCCTTCACAATCATGGTATTCGGAGAAGATACAGTGTAGCTGAGCAACAGTGACTGATAGCCAGAGATGTGAGTCATGTTTCCGCAATGAGCAATCCGATGAGTGGCTATAGCATTTGGACTGGCCACCATCCAATAGTTCTCGATCGAAGTGGTGAGAGTCGAAGTAGTCTTAGTCGATGTTGTTGCTATCATGTCGGCAGCCGTTGGAAGATTGCTGTGTTGCTTGCTCAAGCAGGTCTCGGTTATATACCCTTGTGGTTGGCAATGAAAACAATTCCGCAGCTCCTTCTCTTTCCTATCGTCCTTAATATCTCTCCTATCCCTCTTTGAACTTTTGCTGCCTGCGCCATCTGTGCCGCCTTTGCTGCCTTTGCCACCTTTGCCACCTTTGCTGCCTTTGCTGCCTTTGCTGCTTTTGCCACCTTTGCAGTCTTTACCGCCTTTGCTGCCTTTGCCACCCTTTTTTGGAAATAGTAGAGATTCTGGAGTGATTCCAATTCCTATCTAGATTGCAGCGTCCTTTCCAATAAGCTTGGTGACGATCTCATCGGAAGTGGCAGTCATCCTGGTGTTTTGGTTCATCATAAGCTGCAAGAAAACGTTCCACTTGATGTTCCTTGGGATCCCACGAAAACGGTTGAAAATGTGTTCTTGCTCACTCATGTTGGTTATTGTGTTTGCATTTGCATTGGTATTGGCAGCGATAGTGTCAGTGGTAGTTGGTCCTGCAGAGAGATTGTAATCCTTGACTCTCCAATCGATCTGCGATGCATAATTGTTGACCTCTCCGCAGTCCTGTAGCTTGATACTCCAATGGTCTTTTCTAATATGGGAAATGCTGAGCTTCAGCTTCGACTAGTAGGGTGAGGCTGGCTGTTCCCCAAGTGTCTTGGCATCGTTAACTACCATGTATTTCGCTTGTATCCTTGGTTCCATGCTCAGCAGAATAGTCAATCTGGCAACAACATGGTGATTCATCTAGTCTTTGAATGCGGCCTTCCCTGTGGCAATCGCGTTTGCAGCTCGCTCCTCGGGCTTGTGATCGTATCCGTTGATGGTATCACACACTTGCTTCTGCTTGAAAAGTAGGGCCATCTCGGTTGCCCATTGTGTAAATTTGGCGCCATTGACCTTGGTGATTGTGATTGTTGTCGAACTCATCTCGCACAATCCAAATCTTGTACTGCAATTGTCAGTTGGTGTAGTCTCTCAGACTGTACGGGTGACTTCCCGCAATCGCTGTCAGAATCACTGCGGGATGTGGGGTAATTGCTTTCCTTGTGGAGATGCTTCTCTGTGACAATGTTGACCTGCATTTGACAAACGAAACAGGAAATACTGATCGTTGGTTCCCATCTTAAACACAAGGGCTCATAACATGTTGTAAGGTGATGGGTGCTCGAGTAGTTGAGTCTGTGTGGGCGTCTATTAAGGAATGTCTATTGTTGTGTGATGGGACATGTCACAACGACATGTAGTCAATCGATGACTAATGGCGCTAACTTCAAAAGCAGTAAATTACATCCCAGTCCTTACAGTAGTGATATCTGTACTTCCAATCAGCTCCACAAGCATGATAGCGTGGCAGTTGACATGATCTGCTGAGTAGGATACTCTTGAGTCATGTATATCAGTATATTCATAGGATGAGATGATACACTATAGTTGATACTATCCATTAGGAGCACAGAATGGAACAGTTACATTGTATCTACTTGGGTGGTAATCCTTATACAAGTCCTGAGTGAAGCATTATCATTGTCATCTTTATCAGCTCGGAAGTCCTTAAGGGCTTTTGTTGAATAGGACATTTGGTGGATCTCCCAGTGTTACGTAGGAACTGGAGTATATATATCTCTTCTTCCTACCTTCACCTCGATTATCTTTTCCTTTGATATTACACACTCCACCAGCATCCTTAACTATCTCGACATCATCTGACTACCACAAGACAACTCCTGTTGTCATAATATACACCCGGTAACCTATACAACTTTGTACGCCCCCTCTGGGCTTCCTTCTACCAGATGCAACTGTAACATAATAGTAATGCCTCGGATATAGATTCATTTTCAACCCACAGCAATGGTACCCAAGGGCCACCACAAAGGAATCGAGAAGGAAACTGTAAGGGAAAAGTGCTGACAACGGTAATAAATCAAAGCCAGTATTTGGATTGGGACTTTCGGAATGGATTCATGTTAGAACTCATCCATGGACTCATAGATGTGGTGATGAATTGAGTGCGATTATCACGTGGGCTGGTTTAGGGTTGAGCAGTGTGGAGCCGCATGCACTTTTGTTCTTGTGTACATGTCAATTAGACTTAGTGAGAGTCAGTGAGTTTAGGTCAATAGAGAGATTCAGCACAGATGAGTCAGGACACCGGACACCGTACAATTATAGAGATAGACAGTGTTTGCAGCATCAACGATAAGTGGGCACGGGACCTGGTTTCTGATATAATCATTCTTGAACTGTTACGAGTAGCAACTTATTATTATTCCAGTGGATGGAGCCATACCGCAGGAGCAGGTGTTCACATTGTTGGGAGTAGTAGGCTGCCATCCGCTTATATATGTGCCAAACTTTTAACAAAACCAATGACCAAATGAGCAAGTGGAAGTGGGACAATCCCCATGCCGTAGGAGATCAAGTCGATCCCACCAATCCACAGTCAACCAGCTCAGGGAAGGTTCAATGCAGCGGGGAGCGCTTCTCTTTTTACAGTAGCGATGATCTCACAGCTGAGAATCAGCTGCCAAGGTACTGGCACTAGAAGCAAGGTGACTTGCTCCCTGTTAGACTACTGAATTGGGATGAGATAGATGACGAGGATGATGATGATGAGAACAGCGTGGATAGTGGAGTGCCGAGCAGTGGAAGAAGCCGTCCTGGCGATGGCAATGACTATGACAATGGCAAGGGTCACAAGGACACAGAGGGTGGTGAGGCACAGACACGGGAAGGGAACAGAACAAGGAATAAGAAGTGGACAGGGATGGTGATTGAGGATGCGAAGGGAAAATGGAGAGGGAAGGGGAAGGCAATGGAGGATGAGACGGAGAAGGGGATGGGAACAGTAAAGGGACAGGTATTGTTAAACAAACCCCAGGGGGAGATGATATCTCTCGTGCCATTGCATTACAGTTGGAGAAGGAAATGTATTATGCAGACTCAGATACAGATGGCTAACTAGAGCAGGTACACTTAGTGGTGTAAGAATTGCCTGTAGTGTTAATTTATGCAGATGATGATACGAACTCTACTGAAGAGTCAGATGGTGAATATGATTGAGAACATGATTCTGATGTGGATATGCGCAGGGAAGATGACAAAGATGGACCATACAGCATTATTTTACACAGCGATGTGGATATGGAAAGAGATGGTGATGATAAAGAGGAGAAAGATGTAGAGCAGAAAGATGAAGAGCAGGAAGAGGACGATGAGGAGGATGAAGATGCGGATGAGGATGAGGATGAGGATAATGGCACAAAACCTCAGATGATTGGCCAGCAAGAGATGGTAAATACATCCGCTGATGATGTTGATACCATGGTTGACGATCAGCCAATTGTGCTACCTGAGCAACACCAGGAGATGCCCTAGTATAGCCCATGGCTGGAATCGTCAGCACCTGCTTTACCTCGGATGCGGATGTGGACCAGCAGCTACTCCACGAATTGGCAGGCGGCGAAAGCGTCCCTGACGTCCCTCTGCCAGCTGTTCATCTCTGTGGGGTGTGCCCGGATGACTTGGTTGGGAAGTAGTGTGCAAGCCCTCGTGTTGCAGAGGAGGCGATTGTTGTTTCATGCAGATTTGGGTTGGGTGCTTGTTTTGTTTGTTTCTTTGTTCCAAGGGTTTTATCTCAAGCATTGATCATTACACGCGTCACTAGGTTTTTGGATGGTGCAGGGTATATTTTGAATATGGGTTTTGTATTGGTTGTATATTTTTCGTAGTATTACAGGACATCACATATGCAGCGTCTAAAGCAACTTCCGACATGGAATGAACCTGCTTGTAATCGTGTTGGGTTTCAATAAATCTCTCAAGTTAGCTAAAAGTGTCGTGAGCGTACAGCCACACCAGGCTGCTCAGGCCCAGCTCCAATGTTTGTCCCTTGTTACAGTGTATACTCCACTTCTTGCATGGTGTCGACAATGCCAGAGAAGACCCCTTTCTGTTGACCCGAATTTGCATGCCAAAAGAAGTTCACCTCAGACAGCTGGTAACTTAAACATATCAAATTACACCTTGCTGAACACCTTCAAGTTGCACACCAGACGGATCTGACAATTCTCAGCATGCTTTAACGCATTGGACCTGCTCAGCATCTGGAATTCAATGCTAAGACAGATTCAGTCGAAGACTTGGCCACTGCTCCCTAGATCAAACATGTTGGAAGCATCACAGACTCGGAGCCTCAACCACCACTATCTCCTCTGGAAAGAATGGAAATATACTCCGGCGTCAGTGCTCCGGAGACCAATTGGATTGCGGAGGTATGCCAATATAACATTCAGGGTTGCCCTGAAACAAACCTACAAAACTATCTCTAATACCCATTTGCGACGAGTGAAGAGTACAATTCTAATCTGGGTAGGATCAAGTAGTAGGGTATGAAGATTCACCATGGCAATGTGCTGAGAGAAGAACACACTGCTCTGCGTGTCCCAAGCTACAACAACGGAGATGGCTTCCACAAGCTTGTGGCTACCATACTAGATTATCAGGCTCTTGGGAAGTGGGAACTACACACTCAGGAGGAGATGAGATGGAATGACAATCTCCAATGCCCTATCAAATACTGGAGTCGAGACACCATCAAAAGCATGAGATGGTTGAGGTGGCAGCCAGCCTACACTGATCAGCTCATTTCCGCCCCTCTGCATTGCTTCCACCATGATACACCCCCAAAATACCTCTATACCGAAATGCACACTGCGGACTGGTGGTGGCAGACACAGGGATGGAGAGATACTCGAGAATAATAAGGTGATAATGAACTTTAATCGACTATCAGGGAGGTGGATACACTGGTTCCGTTGAACATCATGTCTGACAGAACAGATCTCGCAAATAATGCTGTTGACAGAACAGAGTGGCCTGTACTATATATGACAATTGGCAATCTATCTTCGAAGATCTGCCAGATGCCCTAAACACACATTCTCAGAAAGATTGCACTCCTGCCAAATCTCATCAAGGACTGCAATAGTTCCCAGGAGCGGTTGAGTCAACAGCGGGAAACAAACAGAGAGGTGCTGAACAGGGTACTCCGGCGGGTACACCAATCTGTCACCATTAAACACAATTCCAGCACCGAAAGTGCGTACCACAATATTTTCTTTGCAGATGGCAGCTTCAGGCATTGCAAACTGCATTCTGTGGCATGGCTTGGAGATTGGCCATAGTATAGTGACCTACATCATCTCAAACGACATGTCTGTTTTTGGGGTGCCTGTCCAAAGCACAAACTTGGAGCTCATGTCCCTCCTGGCGAACAACACCCTAGCGGGTTCACAACCTACATAAAAGCGTCCACAATGCCAACACCAAGGCAGTCGATGATGAACTCTCGTCACGCTACATTCACAGAGGATTCAATGTGTGATGACATATTCCCTGTATTTTGAGTGACCTCCCAAAGCCTGACCTCCTCCAGACAATGCATATCGGCATGCTAGATCACCTCCAGAAGCGGATTTTCAACTTCATGATGACGTACAAATTGCTCGACAAGTACAATGCAATCTGCTTATCCATGGCTTCTGACCACAACCTCACCCCAAAAAATCACTCATAAGACGAAGTTTCTCAATCGATTGGGCAGGAGATGAAGGAAATGAGCGGTTACCTGCTGGGAGTTGTAACCCAGTCTCTACAAGGCAGAAGCCCCGCTCAGCATCCAATATTCAATAATGCAATTGAGTCCACATGGGTATCGTTTGAATTCCATATATATGCTTGACATAATCTGCCGATGATGCCGCATTGAGCTACATGCAGAACACCTTGCATTGTTTTCACACCTTCAAAGATGTTTTCTTAATGAGGAAAGCCTGCCAAAAGGTGAAGGCCAAAAGCAATGCCCTAGGAATCGATGTCCTGCAGCACCGAAAGCTTGACAAGGAACAAATGCTGACACACGAACACTGTCCAACAAGCGGCTCGAAATGAACAACTGGCAGGATTGTATCACCCATACGATAGATATTTTCATGGAGTTAGGTGACGAATTCTACTTTCTGATGATCCAGTTGATGTCTCATTGGGTAAGATAGATCTGTCCATATGGAGCCTTACTACAGTATTCTGCTGAGAGACATGAACAAGCACATAAAACGAACCTCCAGGAAGGTTGGAACACCTCCAATTTGAATCTCAACTACCTGCTGCAAGTTAACCCCTTTCAGTGTCGCATACTCTGGTTCAAAACCAAAGAGCTAAATCTTCAAGCCCTTGCTCGGTGTCAGGAAAACAGCTCTGCCACCTGCAATCTTCTCCCTGCTGGTTCTGATCTGGCTGCCCACCTCAACTCCCAGTCATATGTCTTGCCCAAATTCATTGGAGCTTTAAACCACCATGATGGAAATCATCGTGACGCAATAATCAAAGCCTTCCGAGCATAACAGGACAATATGCAATACAAAACACATGGACTGGGATTATACTAAGGCACCTGGGTGTTTATCATGCATATCACTTGTAGCAAGACGTTTATGTTGGATGTACAACTGCATGCAATGGAGCTCTGTATTTATCATGATATTAAGGTTCAAGTTGAAGGTTTAGAAGGTGAAGGCATGTCTCAGATGTGTTGATGCACAGAAATCCATCGCTGGCACTCACAGAACCAACTGAATGACTGGGTGTCGGTAATGCAACACCTGGGGACATCTGCAAAATGTATTCTAGTCTCTGGAAGCCTCCAGGAGTCACTGATAGGATGTGGAGTGTAAACTTAGAAGCATCAATTTCAGGAGAGTATAAGACCCTAGGAGGACATACCAGCTGGCTTTCAGAGTAACTGATATCTCTGATGACTGGTACCGGAGTACCATGGGAGGGATTGTGAAAAGTGTGAGAGCACGTTGGAGCGCCGGAGAGAACTTTGGGTGCACCTGGGGCAGTCGCTGAACCAATGTTGGAATCACAAACAAACTCTGAGAGATGCCTGCGATCTGATTGATAATTGTGTGGAGGACTGCAGGCGTTATCTGAGATTCTCAGAATGTAAATGAGGAATTGATTTCCCTCAACAGTGAATATGATACATGTATTATTGTTCATTATCACTTCTGAATTATGCTAGCTGTCATCTTCTTCATCATTGTATTTGTTGCCTCGCTGCATTAAGAAAACCCAAAAACAGGGAGACTGATTGAAACACAAATGCAGGTACACCGAACCAATCACCCGACTGAGTGATTGACTGATATTGATCAAACATGGTGTCGATATCATTCACTACATCACCCATCTCATCAGGGCCAACAAAAGCAGGAATAAACAATTCACCAATGGCGCAAAGATGCTGGAGGCAATCCATGTATTTGCTGATTTTTGTATCTGGCGAGGGAATCTAATGGAATTGGAATGTCGTTGTGCTTAATTTGTGATATCTAACAATAGTGTAATGAGATGTTAACTAACTGCGAATCTAAATGGGAGTCTCAAAGGCAATAATACATCCAGATGAAAACCGGGAAAAACTACTAGGACAAGAGGAGCGCCAGAAGGGGAGTGCTGTGTACAAAGAAGTTGTTGGAGAAGCACAGAACGAACAACAGGAGGGTCAAATCCAAGCAGAGGAGCATCAGAAGTGGGGGATAAAAAGTGCGCAATGAAATAGAGGAGCACCGATCTAGGCTGAGGTGCACCAATTAAGATAGATGGGTGCTATCCGAGCAGAGGAGAACAGAAACAGGGTGGGTAAGGAGTGCAGAATGAATTATAGGAGCGCTGGTGGAAAATAGGAAGCTCCCATCCCAGGCTGAGGAGCATGGAAAGGGGGGGGGGGGGATAGAGTGCAGAAAGAGATAGAGGAGCACCAATCCAGATAGAGAGGATTGTAAGACTGAGTCTTTGTGGAGTATGTCATCACATTGCTATGGGTTTGGGCTGGCAGCTACTATACAGGCTGCATGTTATCTTGAATTTAGACTCACTAAATCAATTGTCTTGACAGGTTTCTCACAACAGGTTATGAGCCCAGGTACAACCATGATTGGGATACCGGTTTCGACACCTGTCAAGTGATAACTGTCAAATCGCAAACTTACATACAAGTGAGGCAGCATGGTGCTGGATGGGTTAGGATTGCATTCGGGATCAGGACACCCTACGGACTCAGAATGTCACTGGCACAATGTATAAAGACTCGGATACCTCCTCTTGATGAAATCTCACTCAACCGCTTTGAGTATTGCGATAGCTGTGATGGCCGCGATGCTCTTAATGGCTGCGATGGCCCCAGTGACAATTTCAACAGGTATACAATTACGGCAACCGAACGACCCATTGATAGGACACGTTCTGGATGAGTACAGAGTGCAGTTTGGCCGCAGTGCAAGATGAGTGTAGGTCAGAATCGGCTCTTCACTGTAATGGGCGGGGTCGGGCGCAGGTGATATTGGTAACTGAAATGTGATATCGAAAACAAACAAAGGACGCTTGAAGTTCGTATCGAGAAAATCAAGACAAGACAAGAGTCGAAGCTGTTTCAAAGTCGTAACTTGCTTTGCTTATACAAGAGAAGGAGTAAAGACACAAGAAAAGGAAATCCTCCAACACCAATAACACTCTCTTTATATACAATTCGTCTGCCACTCTCAAACCATTCCTCATGTTCCGATGTACCATCCGAATCTCATCCTATGATGTTACACACCCTCAGCACAACTCCTTATCATTACAACCACGCCATATCATCCGACGTCACAACACCTTTCGCCACTTCCATATCATACTAAATTATCCCGCCACCATTTCGCCGCTTCCTCCGCGTCTCCCAACGTCTCCGCCTTTCCGTAACACAATTCCTCCGATACCACCAATAACTTCCGTCCATTATTCCCAAGTACCTCCCTCTTCTCCCAGCGCTGTGACAGTATCCCCCCCTTAGGCTCGAGGTCCTCCGAGAGCATTCTCCAATGGCCCAGACTTCCTAGGATACCCTTGATGGAACTCCTCCACCGCTTGTAGTCCATCGACAAACTTTGCTGGTTCGCAGGTAAGGGAATCGTAACCCGTCCACCGAATCAAATACTGTAACTGATCCCGATACACCTGACTATCCTCAACACTGGATACTTGGTACTCCTCTTCTCCATCAACCTCTACTGATGGGGGAGGTTCTATCCGCTACCCCACCAGAGAATCCTCTGCTACTATATCCAACAACGAAACAGGTTGAACTTGATGAATTGGTATTGACGCAGGTAGCTCCAACTCATAAGCATACGGAGACACTTATTTACGCACCCGAAATGGTCCCAGGCGTTTCCAATCCAATTTCCGAGTAGGGCGAATAGTTCGTATATTACAGGCATCCAACCATACCTGAGATCCAACTTGTATATTGGGTGCGGGAGTCCGTCCTCGATTTGCACCTTCCTCCTGTACTGCTTGACTCCGCCTCATCCCAACTCTCAGATGCTCATGAACCTGTTGCATCATAACTTGAACCTGATCTGCTTCCAGGCGTCGTTGATCCCGTTCCTGTGTTGGTTCCGCAACAAATGACATCTGTGGGTCCACTCCCTGTACTGCAAAGAATGGGGTACATTTCGTTGATTCAGATACTCCATTATTAGCAGCAAATTCAGCAAGGGGTAGCCACTGCATCCAATCATCCTGTTGATGATTAACAAACACTCGAAGATACTGTTCCATTCCCGCATTCATCCGTTCAGTCTGGCCGTCTGGCTGTGGATGGAATGCTGTAGACATTTGTTTATCAATGCCTAACAGGCTACATATCTGTCCCCAAAAGTTCGAAGCAAACTGAGGTCCCCGATCCGAAACAATAGTCTTTGGCAACCCATGAAGATGTACAACCTCTCGAAGAAACAACTTCGCCAATCCTACCGCATCTATCATTGTATGGCATAGGACAAAATGTCGCATCTTCGAAAGCCTATCTACTACCACCCAGACTGCATCGAACCCTTCACACTCTGGTAACCCAACCACACAATCCATCGGAATATCTTCCCATGGCTTCTCTGGTATGGGTAACGGTCGAAGAACTCCAAACGTTGCATGCCTCGAGGTCCTAGATCGTTGGCAATTCTGGCAGTTTCGTACATGCTTATCTACCTGTCTTCGCATATCTTTCCTGTATTATTGTCTATCCAGAAGGTCAACTGTTTTCGCCCGTCCTCGATGTCCAGCCAATGCGGTATCATGGTGTTACTGTATCAGTCGTACCCGTAACTGATCTCCCTCGGGGATATACCGCTTTCCTCGATACCAGACTTGTCCTTCTTGTTCTGTACACTCTGCCACTGGAATTGCTTTCAAACTATCTCCCTGACGTATAGCCTCCAATATTCTGCTTGGCAGCGGATCATTCTTATATGCTTGAGCAAAAAGATCAGATATCAAAGGGGATCTCTGTGCGGGTATCTCATTGGCTGATATCCTCAACTGTTCTTGTAGATTATGTGGTTTCAAAACAACCTGCTCCATATTTTTTAATCTTTCATCCCCCCCCTCAGGGAGGTCTGCAGGCCTCCTTGTCAAAGTATCTGCTTCCCTGTTCGATTTCCCTGGTCGATAAACAATCTCATAATGAAACCTTGTCGAAAATTCAGACCTTCGTGCTTGTCGCCGATTTAGAAGCTTCTTTGTCATAAAATATTGAAGATTCTTATGGTCAGTTATCAACTGTAAGGGATATGCGGCACCCTCACACTCGGGTCTCCATGCTTCAAGTGCCTTAATAATAGCCATGAGCTCTTTATCATATATATCATAATTACACTCAGCCGGCGAATGTTTCTTTTAATAATATGCAACCGGATGCAGCACTCCATCATCTTCTCGTTGTGACAATAATCCTGCAGACACATAATCAGAAGCATCTGTTTCTATAATTACTTCCCTCTCATGGTCGAAATATTGGAGTGCGGGTGTCGTTGTAAACGCAGTCACCATCATCTCAAAGGCTGACTGTTGTTCCACCTCCCATATGAATGGTTCATCTTCTTCGTAGGTCTTGTTAATGGTTCCGCTTTCTCGGAACACCTAGGAATGAAACGTCGATAATAATTGCAAAACCCCAGGAATAGTTGTACCTCAAAGAGGTTATTCAGCCTTCCGTTGGTAGTCTTTTTCTCCCGGCCCCAATTCTGTAAAGTTTCAACCTTATTCTCATCCATGGAGATCCCCTTTGTTGATATAATCAATCCCAAATACCTCACTGTCTCCCTATGGAACTCGCATTTCTCTGGCTTTAAATATAATCCTGCTTTCAACAACCTTTGCATAATCCATTTCACATGGCCAACATGTTCCTCCTCGGAATTGCTATGTATTAATACATCGTCCAAATATACTGATGCAAAATCATCCAAAGCTTCCCGAATAGCATTATTAATATAGCCCTGGAAGTCCGCTGGTGCATTTGTTGTTCCAAACTGCATCACAGTAGGTTCATACAGCCCATATCTTGTCCGAAATGCTAACTTATGCTCATCCCCTTCCTTGGCCCGAAGTAAATTGCAGGCTCCTCGTACGTCCAGCTTAGTATATATTCAAGCTTTCCCTGACAGATTCAATGTTTCCTTTATCAATGGGAGGGGATACTGATGCTTTATTGTTTTACTATTGATATCTCGATAATCAATACAAAATTGTAACCCCCTCCGGATTTCTTTGCAAACAATACTGGAGCAGCAACTGTTGATGATGATTGTCGAATGAACCCTTTGGACATATTCTCCTCAAGCCATTCACTCAATAAAACAAACTCAGCTCTTGATATTGAATACAACGGTCCCCACGTTGGTGTCTCCCCATCCTCTAGTCGAACAACATGATCAATTCCAGGTTGATGCGGTGGTAACCTATCGGCCAACACCTTATTAAACAACGGGAGGAATTCATTGTACTGTTCCGGAATAATCTCCTCCAACGGACGTTCCTTCAAATCTTTTGCTTCTATAGCTTGAATGATATCATATAAGGAAGCTTTAAACACAGTAAGCTTCCCCTTCTTAACCATACAGAAGAAGGAAGCTCCATTTAGCATCACAATATTCCCTCAAAATGGTTTGAGGGGTCGAATCTGTGGCTCAAATATTTCCTTAGCCGGGTACACTGGTTCCGGGAGTTCTTCTGTAACTCCCTGCATCGTTACAGATGTATCATGGCAATGTGTAATGCAATACTGTGATCCAAACGTAACGGTATTTGATGCAAAATGGACGTCTACATCGTGTAGACGTAACCATAGAATTCCAAGGACAATTGGGTAATGTCCTAGCTTTGTAATGAACATAGGTAGCTGTTCTTCATATTCCTGTATCTGCATGCCGACGTTGGCAATATGCGTAATATATCCGGATTCAATAGGCCTTCTGTGAATGACCTCAACCTGTTTCTTCTCCTTCAATTCCTGAAGTGGTATCTGATGATGGCGAGCAAAATCTTGATCCATAAATGCAATGCCCGTAGCGCCGCAATCAATCAATGCATGTGTGGGTATCTCTTGGTTATTCACAGTCATTGAACAGGTTATAACTAACCGTTTGCCTTCCATTGACCCTTCGAATACCTCTGTTGTACGGTGGCGTGTGCTCCAGTAGTCGAGTGTGCGCGGGCGTATGCGAAGGTGTGTCTATTGTATCGTGTAACGAGACATGTCGCATCGACATAAGGTCAATCAATGACTAATGGTGCTAACTACAAAAGAGGCAAGTTACATCATAGTCCTTGACATAGTGATATCCATACTTCCAATCAGCTCAACACTCCTCCAGGACGGCTATCATGTCCGTTTCAAACAAAATAGTAAACAAAAGAGAAGAGGAGCCAATCAAACAACGGGGATCTCCTCGAAAGAAACGTGCCCAATCAATCAATTTCACTTTCCGATGGCATTCCCGATGCCATTTCCATGCCCAAATCCGATACCATTTCCGTGACCATTCCCGAGACCATTTCTGATTCCATTACCGATTCGAATCCCGAGGCCATTCCTGAGGCCATTTCCGAGTTCAATTCCGAACATTCCCATTGTCGCACAATACTTCAAGAAGGCGGGCTTCGGCAGTGGCTTTGTGAAGCAGTCGGCGAGCATCTCAGCAGTCAGTACGTAGCTCAAGTCGATCTCTCCGTCTCTAGCCATATCTCCAGCAAGATAGTACTTGGTTGCAATGTGTGCAACTGAAGTTCCGTGGTAGATTCTGTTCTTGATGTTCGCGATCAGTGACTGTGAATCGGAGAACACGTGAGGGATAGTCGGGATGCCGAGCTCGTTCAAGAGATGCGAGATCTGTGTGAGTCTCATGCAGCCTACTCCAAAGGCATAATATTCGGCATCGGTCGTGGACTGGGCAGTCGACTTCTGCTTTCTCGATCTCCAGTCGACCGCTCCTCCGCAGGTGATGACAAGTCCACATGTCGATTTATAGTCATCCGGGCATCCAGCGTAGTCCGAATCGACATCACATCTAAGTGCGCTTTCACCTTCCAGTGCTCCACCGAGTGCTCCTCCGAGTGCTCCTCCGAGTGCTCCTCCGAGTGCTCCTCCGAAGCGCAGTCGTCAGTCCTTCGTGCCGTTGAGGTAACGAAACACCCACTTGAGAGCTACCATATGCTCATTGCTCGGGTCGTGATTGTACCGGCTGAGAACTCCGATGGCATATGCGATATTGGGCCGAGTGGCGGTCATCGTGTACATAAGGCTTCCGATCATCGATTGGTATATGATGAGATCACAGGCTTCTTCGTCGGGTTTCCTCTTGTGAAGCTTCATTGCCATTGGTGTGGCAACTGGTCTGGACTCGTCCATTCTGAACTTCGCCAAGATCGTCCGAATGTAGCTGTGCTGATGGATGTCGATCGTGTGATGCTCCCGATTGTGTTTGATGTTCATGCCGAGATAGGAGGAGACACTCCCGAGATCATGCATCCGGAACCTCTTCTTCATCTTGTCCTTGATCTGCCCAATCAACCCCTTGTTACCAATGATAAGGAGATCATCGACGTACAGAACGACCTCAGCAACGACTATGTCTTGATCCTTATTATGAAGCACGAACAGTCCTCCGTCGACAGGTGATGCCTCGAATCCAATTGAGATCACACAGTTCTTAAAAGTGCCGTACCAAACGTGCGATGACTGTTTCAGGCCATAAAGAGACTTTCTCAGGCGGAGTACCATCTTCCGCGAAGTCTTTGTTAATCTTGGATCGTTGAATCGGCTCCCATTCTGGAGCAAACGAAAGTATCCCTGCGGTGGGTGAATATAGATCTCTTCTTCCAAGTCGACTCCCAAGAAAGCCGTGCATACGTCCATTTGATGGATTTCGAGATCGTACTTGGCGGCGATGGCGAGTGCCAGCCTAACGTGGCCCAAGTGAGCAGTCGGTGCATACATAGCCTGGTAGTCGATGCCATCGATTTGGTGATTTCCTCCACAGACTAGCCTGGCCTTGAACCGCTGCACATTGCCTGCTCCATCGCACTTGATCTTGTATACCCAGTGACTTGGCAAAGCTTTTCTCCCTTCTGGAAGCTCCACGAAATCTCCCAAGACTTGATGCTGACCAATTGCATCTAACTCTTCTTTCATCGCTGTATCCCATTTGTTGGCGAGCGGAGACTCGGTTGCTGCTGTGTAAGACTTTGGGCCATCGATGCCATCCTCGTGATCGTGATTATTGGAGATCGCAGCTGCAGCGTAGATGGGAATCATATCCTCGAATTCCTCATCTTCGAGAGCCAATTGTGCAGACTCTGCGAATTTTCCACCGCGGTTTCGGTGACTTCATTCGGCCGGCAGCTTCCTTGCATCTCCAAGTGACGTCTCAAGGCCAGCCAATTCTCGTGACTTCTATGTCTTTGGCTTCGGAGGATCCGGAGGTGAATCATCGTCCAATGGCTCCTCCGTTTGACGTTTGGTAGGTTGCTTCTCTATGGGTTTGGGTTCCTCGAGGACTTCTCTGTAGAAGTGCTCCTTCAAGATCGCTTCGTCTGCAGCATTCGGTGCTGTGTACCGTTTCCCTTCTCTGAATACCACATCTCCGGAGCGGTGAAGCGTCTTAGCCAATGGATCGTATACGAAGTACTGCTTAGTCGATATGCTGTACCCAACGAATATGCCGGGAGTGGCTCTGTAATCCAGCTTCTTTCCTTTCTCTTTCGGAACATGGATGAAAGCCAAGCATCCGAAAACACGGAGATGCTTCAATGATGGCTTCCTCCCATGCCAGGCCTCGTACGGAGTCCTGCCGACTACCGATCGCGTCGGAATGCGGTTCTTGAGATAGACCGCCACTGAGACTCCAAAAGCCCAGTACTTCTTTGAAAGTCCAGCATCGTCCAGCATGCATCGTACGCGTTCCATGATCATGCGGTTTGCCCGTTCGATGACTCCATTAGACTGAGGAGTGTAGGGCGTAGTCGTTTCCTTTAGTATGCACTCTGATTTTAGATATTCTGCGAATTTCTTGGAGGTGTACTCACCGCCTCCATGTGTACGAAATCGCTTCACTTGCTTGCCCGACTCCTTTTCTCTAGAAGCCTTCCATTCTTTGAATTTCTCCACGGCTTCCGACTTGTACTTCAATATGTACTCATCCGTATGCGGCGTGGCGTCGTCGATGAAGAGCAGCATATATCGACCTGCTCCAATGGCTGTTTCCAGTGGACTGCATATGTCCGAGTGCACAAGCTGCAGAGGCTCAGTGGCACGGGAGGTTGTCGGAGTAAAGAGCTTCCGAACTAACTTGCACTTAATGCAGCTCTCGCAATCCCACTTCCCGGTCATTGTCGGAGTGTCGGTAACGACCTTTGGCAAGATCTCCCAAGCCTTGATACCGATGTGTGCCAGGCCGCGGTGCCATAACAGCAGCTTCTCGGCATGGTGCTGGGATGCATGCCCAGCCGTCTTAAGTGCCAGCAGGCAGCTGTCGTCGATATCAGTGTATTCGGTCGATTCCCGTTCCAGAACGCGATCCAGAACGAAGAACCCATCGACCTGAGGTGTAGTGGCAATGAACTTGCCATGGCAATTGTAGAGGTTGAGACCGTAGTGATTCACCGGTTCGACTTTGACGTCCTTGTCCATGATCTGAGATTGTGAGATGAGAGTGAACGACCCCGGCAAATGCACCATTTCTTGAAGTATGATCGTTTCCGTCTTTCCATCTGGCAGCTGGCAAGTCAACCTAACACTCCCATATCCGGATGCAAACGATGTGACCCCATTGTATCCCTTCACCTTCTTCGTATTCGGAGGATATTTGGTGTAGGTGATTAACATTGATGGACGGCCGGAGATGTGAGTCGTGCATCCACACTCGATGAACCAATCACTGGATGAAGCACTTGAGCTGGCCACCATCCAATAGTTCTCGATCGAAGTGGTGAGAGTCGAAGTAGCTGATGCTTCAGTTGATGCTTTTGCTGCAGTGTCGGCAGACATAGGAGGATCGCCGCATTGCTTGCTCAAGCAGTCCTCCGTGGTATGCCCTCGCCACTGGCAATGAAAGCACTTCCGGAAATCCTTCTCTTTCCTATCGTTGTCTCCCTTATTATCTCTCTTATCCCTCCTTGGACTTTTGCCGCGTTTACCGGCTTTACCGCCAATACCACTACCTTTCTTTGCAAAGAGCAGAGCTTCTAGAGCGAGCCCTTTCTCTCTCTTGATTGCAGCTTCCTTTTCGACGAGCTTGGTGACGATCTCATCGGGGCTGGCGGTCATCGTGGCGTTTTTGTCCATCATGAGCGCCAGGAAGACTTTCCACTCGTCGTTCCTTGGAATCCCGCGAAGGAGGTAGAAGATGTGTTACTGCTCACTCATCTTGGCGATTGTCTTTGCAGACGCATCGGTGTCGGTAGTGTCAGTGTTGGTGGTCGTTGGCCCTGCGCAGAGATTGTAATCCTTGACTTTCCGATCGATCCGCGATGTGTAATTGTCGACATCTCCGCAGTCCTGTAGCTTGATGCTCCAAATGTCTTCCCTAATCTCGAAGATGTTGAGCTTTAGCTTTGACTTGTAGGCTGATGCTAGCTTCTACCAAAGCATCATCGCATTGTCGACGACCGTATATTCGGCTTGTATCCTTGGTTCCATGCCGAGTAGGATAGTCGATCTGGCAACACCATGGCGATTCATCCAGTCTTTGAAAGCGGCCTTCTCTGTAGCAGTCGCGTTTGCTGCTGGCTCTTCCGGCTTGTCGTCGTATCCTTTGATGATACCATACACTTGCTTCTGCTCGAGAAGTAGTGCCATCTCGGTTGCCCGTTGTGCATAGTTCATGCCATTGAACTTGGTGATGGTGATCGTAGTCCAACTCATCCTGTAACGAGATGTTATATTGCAATCGTCACCTATCGTAGTCTCTCAGACTGTGCGGGTGACGTCCAGCAGCCGCCATCAGAAATACGGTGGGGTGCGGGGTAATTGCTTAGCTTGTGGAGACGCTTCTCCGTGACGATGTTGACCTCCACTCGACAAACGAAAATGGAAGTGTTGATAGTCGGTGCCCTTTTTAAACGCAAGGGCTCATAACCTGTTGTACGGTGGGATGTGCCCGAGTAGTCGAGTGTGCGTGAGCGTATGCGAAGGTGTGTCTATTGTATCGTATAACGAGACATCTCGCATCGACATAAGGTCGATCGATGACTAATGGTGCTAACTACAAAAGAGGCAAGTTACATCATAGTCCTTGGCATAGTGATATCCGTACTTCCAATCAGCTCAACAACCTCCACCTTGCTATCTGATAATCACGAAATTCCAAAGCATTCCAAAGCATTTAAAACAAAACTTTTTCTATCAACCAAAGCACCATCCTGCATAAGTTGACCTAATCATTTCCCGATTTCTTGGAGCCTTCCTCGGTTCCTACTTCCTTAAGCTCTGCTCCAGACGCCTTAAACATCTGAGCCTTCTTCCTTGCCGCACACTCTGCTGCCCTATGGTTAAACCCACCACATTATTAACACCTCTCATCCACAAACCTCTTCACACTTTCCTCAGCCGAGATCCTTCTTTTGCCTGCGGTAAGGTTCATTGGCGCGGGACCAGTATATCCGGCAACCATCCCAGCCGGAGCTGTTTCTGGAGTCTTCGGGGAGGGGGGGGGGCCTGGGGGAGGCGAACCTACCCCTCCTCCCTTGTTCTGCGCCGCTTTTTCCGCTCGTCGCTGGTGGATCTGGTTATCCCATTTCTGGCAGACAGTCACAAACGCAGGAAGCTCTCCAGGCATATGACTATAAGTGAATGAATGCTTCATTTCCTCAGACAGTCCCATCCTCAGGGCAATCCGCAGGGCCGGAGAATTCCAATCAAGATCGGCAGTGATAACTTGGAACTCAGCATGATACTGAGAGAACTCACGGTTCTTTTGCTTAACCTCCTGCATTTTCCTTTTGGTGGTGGCTACTCGGTCAAGGTCCCCAAAAGCTGCTTCCACGAGTTGTATAAAAGTTGGTAGGTCATCCAACCCTATCGTTCCGTCCTCCCAAACGTGTCGCAAAATCTAGCCTAAGGCTACTCCCCTCAGGCGGTTGAATGCGTACCGCATCTTCGACTGTTTGTCGAGAAAGCTGGCGGGCTCCTGTTATATGACTGTCCGGAGTTGAGCAATCCAGCCTCTCAACTGAGTTCGATCCGACCCTGAAAAGTCCGGGGAATCGGGAAATTTCTGGCCTCTGTCCTCTGGAGCTTGGGGAGCAGCTGGGGCCGTCCTGGTTGCCAACATTACGGCATTCACTAACTGCATCCTGAAACTGCGGGCTTCCTCTCCAGATTGCTGTTGGTCTTGCGTCATGTCCGCCAGTTCTTGTCAAAGGTCATCATCCATCACTGGTGCTGCAGGTCTCATCCTGGCTTCGTCCCGTTCTTTCGTCAGAGTCTGTATCCACTGATCCAGCTCCGTATGGTCGCACTGCGGGGGCAGGAACTGGTTTGTTTGAAGGTCTGTAATCTGCCGCTGCAGGTCGATAATTTGTTGTGGGTGATCGCAGACCATCTGCACCTCCCGGATTGGCTGGGAGTACTGTACCACCCGTATCAGTACCTCCTGTGTCTGTGCGTACGCTTCCCTCAATTGTTCGAATCCTATGGCATCCCGCTGTACGTCAAGAAGTGCCATGATGGTGCCCTGGTCCTCGACGGATACCAGGGCTGCTCGGGGTTCCCCTGATCCAGACATCGCAACGAATCAAGCACATCTACCAGTGCCAATTGTATGCCTCGAGTTTAGAGGGGGTCGGGGTCGGAGGTACTACAACAATCAGCGGAATCCCGAGGGACTTAGCTGTTGTTGCTGCTGCTGCTGCGTGTCCAATTGTTGACTGTGTGCCTACACAGTGATGTCCTTCCCAATCACAGGGTTCTTCGGGGTCACAAGGGAACCAGGAGTGTGCTCCTAAATACCGTGTCCAATGCGGACCAAACACAGGATCGTTAATATCAAGTCCACCACCCTCTCTGGCTGCGTCTGTCCAATAAATATTCCAAGCGGAGATGACAGTGGACTGTTCCGAAAAGTAAACTATGAGGGGTTCTTCCTCGAAAGTTGCTACGAGTATAGCTTCGATACTCTCAAATGTGTTTAAACTTTCGGGTTCAAAAACAAGGCCAGGGGTTCCAGTGATATCAAACCGGTTCGTTCGTGAGGTGGAGTCACTGTCGAACTTTTGCATTCGAATATGGTGATCTGTGCGGGTACTGATGGATATCAAATCCGGTAAGTCGGAATAACTCGTCAACGCAATCGTCGCAAACGTGTATCCAACGGCGGTTAGGTGCTAGGTAAACCCAACAGCAGACAGAACAAGATTTGGAAAATACTTACACCCTGTCAAGGGATGTAGGCACATTCAATATCAGGCACGATGTTGTAAGACTCATTCTAGTGTAACGGCCGGGGTCGGGCGCAGGTGATATTGGTAACTGAAGTGTGATATCTAGAACAAACAAGGGACGCTCAAAGTTCATATCGAGGAAATCCAGACAAGACAAGAGTCGAAGCTGTTTCAAAGTCGTAACTTGCTTTGCTTATACAAGAGAATGAGTAAAGAGAGAAGAAAAGGAAATCCTCCAACGCCAACAAAACTCTCTTTATATACAATTCGTCTGCCACCCTCAAACCATTCCTCATGTTCTGATGTACCATCCAAATCTCATCCTATGATCTCATACACTCTCAGCACAACTCCTGATCATTACAACCACGCCATATCATCCGACGCCGCAACACCTTTCGCCACTTCCTTATCAAACTAAATTATCCCGGCACCATCTTGCCACTTCCTCCGCATCTCCCAACCTCTCCGCCTTTCCGTAACACAATTCCTCCGATACCACCAATAACTTCCGTCCATTATTCCCAAGTACCTCCCTCTTCTCCCAGCGCCGTGACATTCACCCTCGGAGAAGATCAGGTCAACATCGGCATCATCAGGATCAGTTTGGGTCCACAGTGGCATCATTTGGACGTGTTCGAAGCAATTGTATGAACAGGTCAACTATTGGCGAGCAGACCAGATCGACATACAGTATAGTATTTGGATACTCTATGAGATGTGGGCGGGTAATGGACCGTGGATACTTGGGAGATGTCTGCAGGAATACACAAAACCCCTGGTGAGTGCTGTGGTTGGCCTGCCACAGGAATGTGCTGGGTAGGTGATTTGTGACAGAATCAAGAGACCAGCGGTGGCAATTGTGTTCATGAAGCCATGAAGTCTGTGGACTTTTCTACTGTGAGGACAAGCAAGCACTACTAGGTATTGTACAGTGTGTACCTTCACACTAAACCTTCCATAATGACAACCCCTCCTCAGCCCGGGAGGCCGCATACAGGGATCCATGATGTACAGGTATGGGATTCTTAGGGCTAGCTGACACAGAAGTCCGACATTCGTAGAAGTGTCTCCAATTTGAATTGCAGCCATGGAGCAATGTCTCCAATTTCAACACCGACACTGACACTGACACCAACACCAACACCAACACCAACACCAACACCAACACCAACACCAACACCAACAAATACTCGGCTGCACCACTAGCTGCACTAAATAACCAATGACGATCTTTCACATGGTATGTGGAGGGGAAGTCCACATGGCCACAGAGAACCATCCCCAATTTCGTCACCCACACCGTAACCGATACATCTTCTATATTATGAGCATCCGCAACCAAACAACTGGCAACAATAAACATTTCCACTACGTTTGTTGAGCGGAAGTCAACATCTCCGCGGGAAAGCATCAACAATTTCGATACCGACACAGATACACCTTCGCATAGACACCCACTTACTCGACAACTGGAGCATCCACCACCATTCCACAGATTATGAGCAGTTGCGTGGGAATGGGAAATGACGATCACCACGTCCACTTTGTTTTTTGAGCGGAAGTTAATATTGCCATGGTAATGTGTCTCCAATTTCAACACCAATCATACAATCCATCATTGGGACCGACATGCTGCATACGACATTCATTGACACTGCAGCTGATTGCAGTAGTACCCTCGACACAGTACACGGGAAGTACTGCAGGCGTATATATATCAACCACCATGATACCAATCACAATGGAAGAGGACTGTGTGTCACCTTCAGAGGAGCGGTTGGCTGGACTCCTAGACAGTTGAAGGAGACAGCACAATTGACCACTGAGCTTAGGAATAAGCATATGATTGACGCCTTCCATGGCATGAGTGGGAGAATGGTTGTTTGGGAGGAGCTCAGGACATGGCATGTTTTGGGTTCTGTCTTGTGTCTGTTTTCTGGCTGTCATTTCAATGGCTTAGTGTTTGACGGGTGTGTTAGACTGAGTCTTTGTAGAGTACGTCATCACATGGCAGCCTCACCAACAAACTTGGAGATGCATCCATGGGGGCCACCCTTCTCTCGCAAAGTGGTGGCTACCATGACCGAGGACGAGGCGAAGGCTGTGGGCGTGGTAGACATGGTGGACGCGGTGGACATGGAGGACACAGTGGACACCGTTGATACAGCGGAAGCAGTGGAACCGGAGACAGTCACAAAAGTTAGTGCACCTATTGCAAAATTGACAGCCATACGACAGATGCATTCAGGAATTGGAAGTGCGCCCAGGAGAGAGGAAACAACAGAAGAAACAACAAGCGCACTCGCTTCCAGTGCGGGCTCCAAGGAAATGTCAAAGTCGATTGAGTCTCCTACAAACGTATAAAAGAGAGGTGGAAACTGCAGGAAACCACCGCTACAGCAGCCCTTGCTACGACTGAGGACTGCGATCGCTTGTGACTAACAGCTTGTGCTCTCCCCGCTGCTGCCCCGGCTCCGAAGTGGGTCATTGATTCTGGAGTGTTACATCACATGAGCAATGATGGCAGCAGCTTCTTGTGGATCAAACAGCTCTCACTGTCTATACTAATCGAGCTTGGAGACAACAATTCGGTCACTGCCACGCACTACAGATTCGTTGACATCATACAAGGCTATGATGTTGAAGCCCTCCAAACTCGTACTTTTTGACTTTCCCTTCTATCGATCAACCAATTGGATTTGGGCGGGCATACAACAATATTTTGGAACAGAAAATACTCAATCACTTCGCCATCATCCTGCAATCTTGCCGGCAAACTAATCAATGGCACATATATCATAGTCCCAGCGACCACACTCCTGTCATCGACCACCAAGAAAGAAAAAGAGACATACAGAAAATGGGAAAGCTCACTTTCAAGAGCACTAATCACAGAGCCTATAATCACAGAACCTATGATCGCATCTATGAATCCACCTGCTTCCTCTGCTCCAAGTGCACCATTGACTGCCAAACCTATGTCCACTCCAAAGTCTCCCACGATCTCAGAATCAGGAACATGGCACCGACCACTAGCCCATATTAATCCTACCACCATGAAATCTGTAATTGACAGATATACACACGATGATTCTATGTGCAGAGTCTGCATGCATGTCAACAACAAGCAAACGTTCATTATAGTGCCATTCAAGCGCACTACGAAGCCCTTTAAACTTGCACATTCAGATGTGTGCAAACTCTTTTCTACACCGACCTTCGGAGACAATTGATAGTATATATTATTCATCGACGACTACACAAAGTTGACATCCATATGGGTGCTCCCAAATTCATGAGCCGGAATCTGCTCTTTCACCTATCACTCATTTAATGCCCGAGTAAGCTCAATGGGATATGAGATCAAGCGATTCCGGTGTGAAAATGGACAAGGAGAATACGATAATAAGACCTTCCAATATGTCCATGCGGCTCAAGGAACAATTTACGAGCCATACCCAGCATATGCTCACCATAGGAATCATGTTGCCGAATGCATGTTCCGTAGAATCACTGAACAGGCCTGCGCAATGATAATTGACTTCCAGGCCCCCATTCAGTTCTGGGGAGAAGCATTTAATACCGCAGTCTATCTCCATCAGAGATTGCCATATGAAGGCATGAAAAGAAGTGACCGCGATGGCTATCAAGCACTGTACAAAACGCCATATAAGATGCTGCGTGGATTTGAAAAACCTACACACAATGCCAACGGCAACAAGATGTCATAGGAAGGATCCCTCCACAACCTACGCCGATTCAGATGTTACGCCAACACTCATCCCGGAAGGACAACACTGAGGCAAATTCGGCCCGAGATCAAACCCTACTTGAAGGTAGGCTTCACACCCAACTCAAAGACGTTGTGTAGGACATGCGACCCTGAATTGCAGAGAGTGAAAGCCCAATCAGAAGTCCTCTTCGACGACGAAAGGAATGCACACATGTTGTGTCAGTATGGAACCAATAAGATTGAGAAGTTTCGATCACCAGAGGATGAGGAGTATGTCAAAGAAACTGATACCAGAGATGAGCCTCTCCAAGATAGTCAACCTACGCAGATAGGTAAGAGATCCAAATTTCACATGCATGAAGCTCCTGATGAGGAAGCAGAAAGCACCAACAGCAGGCACCTCTGCCAAAATGATCAGACTGCCCCACGTTCAGCAGCAGATGCCGAAAACATCACCCACAGGTGATACCTGCGCCGAGAGGATGAGACTGCCGAGCGTTTCGCAGCTGCTGCAGAAACATAGTGCGCAGCCAGCGCCTCTGCAGAGAGGATCAGACTGCCCAGTGCTCAGCAGCAGCAATCAGCAAATCGAGCCAAGTACGACAATCAGTTCTAGCTCCAGCTCCGCCAATAGGGAGTCGTGTCACAAGATGTCAAGGTAAAGCCTTCGCAGCAGCATAAATGGCATCTGCAGCAGATTCATTCACCTATGCGGAAGCTATGGAAAGCTTTCAACGAACTGATTGGAAATAATACATGCAGGAAGAAAGAATGTCAATTCTGCTCGATAACACCTTCTCCGCTCTCAACTCCCTGGAAGCATGGCAACTGCAAGTTAAGCCAATTGGCTCTATGTGGGTCTATAAGACTGAATAGAATCCTGACAGATCCACATGATACAAAGCACGGCTATTCATAAAAGGATACGAGCAGATGGATTTCAGTGATACTTATGCCCCTGTTGGTAAGCTAACAACATTTCGGTATCTCATCTATCACATCAGAAGATTCGGGTGGAATATGGACCACTTGGTTGTAGTTGCTGCTTTCCTAAATCCCGAAATGGATGATGACGATCTCTACATGACTCTACCTGACGGATTGGCAGATGGCTCCAACGCCACAAAGATCGTTGTCAGCCTCAGGAAAGCTCTGTATGGTCTTAATCAAGCTCCACAGCTTCGGCATGAGGATATCAATACCATTCTACTCTCTCTGGGGTTCACAAAGTCTTCAGCCGATCCCAACCTCTATCTCCGCGGCAAAGGTATTCTGATACTTCTGTATGTCGATGCTATCTCCATGTTATATCCACATCGGCAAAAGTGCAAATTGACTATAGGCTGCGCTACGCGCACACGCGGAGCTCATAGCAAGCTTCCCGTAGACCCCTGCGCAACGCGCAGCCTATAGTAATCTATAGTCGATTCATAGAGATGTGTGCGTGGGCCTGTGGAACTATATATGGCTGCCGGCGAGAGATGGACCTATACTTGTCTTTAGTGACTGCTGTTATACCACTACTGTACACACTATCGCTGCGAGTCTGTATGAGAGCCCGCTGACGATTGAAAGCCTGCTCTAGAGCCTACTTGAGAGCCTGCTTGAGAGCCTGCTAAAGAGCCGCGCTTCGGGAGGAGTAGAGTTTTCCTCCACTGGAAACCTTTGGCCGATGGAAAACTCTGAGTTTGTGGATGCTTTGATGCTAACGTTGACGTAGCCGACCTACTTGTCTGAGTGCTTCTGGTACTATGATCACCATCACCGATACTATCACCATCACCATCGCCATCATCACCATCGCCATCATCACCATCGCCATCATCACCATCGCCATCATCACCATCGCCATCATCACCATTGCCGTCATCACCATTGCCATCATCACCATCGCCATCAGCACCATTGCCATCATCACCATTGCCATCATCACCATTGCCATCATCACCATTGCCATCATCACCATCGCCATCATCACCATTGCCATCATCACCATCAGCCCCAGCCCAAATGCGCACACATATGCCCACAATCCGTGGGAAGCAGGTAGCAGACTCCGCTAGAGAATCTGAGTCGGAGATCTGCTCTCCCCAAGATCGAATTGTCTACCTTTCCTGCAGTATCAAAGGCTGCAATTGTCAACACCATCACCATGAGGTATCATAAGTTCTCGTCGCGGTGGGCACGATAAAGATAAGATTCAGACTATAATGTCAACCGACGCCATGTTTTCGGCCACCCCCACCCACCACCCGCCACCCAGTGCCTGGCTTCGGCAACTCAGCAAGTCTCTGGATCGAGCATGCAGGAGCGTACATGGGAGCATATAGTCAAGTGAGATTGGGAGTGTCTTCCATCTTGCGAGTGTACTTGCGAGCGACTCGGAGGTGTACTTGGGTTCGTACTCGGAGGTGTTTTTGGGAGTGTCTTCAGATCTTACTTGGGAGTGTATAGTCAAGCACGCTGGGAGCGTGTCATCGAGTGCAATTGGGAGTGTACTTGAGAGCATGCTCGGGAGTGTGATTGAGAGAGTCGTGAGAGCTTACTTGGGAGCGTATAGTCAAGCAGGCTGGGAGTGTGCCATCGAGTGCAATTGGGAGTGTACTTGAGAGCATGCTTGGGAGTGTGCTTGATAGCGTCATCAGAGCTTACTTGGGAGCGTACAGTCCAGCAGGCTGGGAGTGTCCCATCGAGTGCAATTGGGAGTGAACTTCAGAGCATGCTCGGGAGTGTGCTTGAGAGCGTCTTGAGAGCTTACTGGGGAGCGTACAGTCCAGCAGGCCGGGAGTGTGCCATTGAGTGCAATTGGGAGTGAACTTGAGAGCATGTTCGGGAGTGTGCTTGAGAGCGTCTTGAGAGCTTACTTGGGAGCGTACAGTCCAGCAGGCTGAGAGTGTGCCATCGAGCGCAATTGGGAGTGAACTTGAGAGCATGCTCGGGAGTGTGATTGAGAGCATGCTCGGGAGTGTGATTGAGAGCGTCTTGAGAGCGTACTTGGGAGCGTGGAAAGAAGTGTATTTGGCAGTTTGGTTTCAAGTTTGTTGAATGCAGCATGATGTATAGTATCAAGCGCACATAATTGCATGCGTTTCATAGTAATCAAGTCAATGCGCAGGTCCATAGGACCTTTTAGTGCCACGCGTCAAATATGCTATGGATCACCGACCCAACAACAGCTTGTCTATGAGTCACGTGTCGCGTAAGGTCAATTTTCCCGGTGCAGCGGCTGCTACCAAAGCCCCAATCAAAGTTGATGCGACACTCTCTGAGAAGTACAAGATCACGATTCTCCGCCCGGCACACCAATTCCTTGGCATCGATATCCACCGCGATGATTGTGGAATCAGGCTCGGTCAGACAGCGTATATGGCGACTATCCTCAAAGATTCGGCATGGAGCATACTCACAGTGCCTCGACAACGATGGATCCCAATGTAAAGTTGGACTTGGCCGTGGATCGTGGGGAGAAGGAACAGAAACAGGAAGATATCACAGACTATCAAGCAGTCCTGGGATCACTAATGTACGCAGCAGTTGCAACTCGGCAGGATATGTCGTATGCAGTCAGTGCTCTGTCACGTTATAATTTTCGGCCATTCACAAGTCATTTGACCACTGCGAAGAGAGTTCTTCAGTATCTGAAATTTACAGCCAATTTTCGACTATACTACACCAGCAATCGCATCGGCAACAGCATTGGCATCGGCATTGGCATCGGTAGCGACCTCGGCAATAGCCATGTAGAGTACTCAGATTCCGATTGGGCCAATGTCAGCGCGGACCGCACATCCCAGGGAGGCCATGTGTGTCTTGCAAGCAATGGAGCAGTCTCGTGGCACTCTTGGAAGCAAGGCCTCAACGCCATGTCAACTCTCGAGGCTGAATTCATCGCCTATTCAGAGTCCTCCAGAGAAGCAAGATGGATACGTCAACTCCAAAAAGACATTCACAACAAAGACTTATCACCGCTGCCAATCTGCTGTGACAATCAGGGCGCTCTCACTCATATCACCACGGGAATCATCAAAGCTCGAACTACACACATCAATATTTGCTATCACAACAGGCGAGATCTGCATAGACGACAAATTGTCAACTACTCCTAGGTACAGAAAGACAAAAACATGGCAGATATACTCACGAAAGCACATACTAAAAATAAGCATACAAACTGCACAAAGCAATGGGTTTATGGTAATGGAGGTTATTGGAATACAATTTCTTTCATTATGTGGATAGCCATCCTCAGGCTACGGCAGTACACTTTCCCTGCTCACTTGCCACGCAGGGTTTTAAGGAGGCTACTATGGGAATCACAATTCCTTTGTTTGTTTGTTTGTTTTTCTTGCTCCATGGAGCGTAGCAAGAGGGGGGAGTGTTGCACATATGGTTTATCTCCCTGGCATACGGCTTCAGATGGGCTGATTCATAATCTCTCTAAGAGATGGCCATTCCAGACTCAGCTGGGGATGCCAGACTCAGCTGGAGATGCCAGCTGAGTACACATGGATGCGTGCAAAGGCATACTCTGTACACCATATATATCATCATGAATGTACCTGTACTTTAGAATACAATCTTCTAGCAATTAGCATTTCAACAAGGTGGAGGAAAGAAAATAGCACAGAATGGCCAAGGTTCATGACTTTTTGGAGATGTCGCAGGGCACCCATAACCTATGTGCTAAACAGAAGGAATTTTGTGCTCAAATGATGCAGAGGACAGCTGAACGATACATTTTGAACACGGAAAATATCATGAAAGCATCCTGGTCACTCTTGCAACATGATAGTGCCGCTGCATTGCAATTGTCTGAAAGATCTCCTTTGCAACCAGCGTTGTCTCCAAAGAACCATCCTGGAGGACAAACTCAAATAGTAAATGTCCACCAAATCAGCAGAATCAACCTTTATCCAGTCAGAAGTGATGAGGATAGCGCACCTGAAGGAACTTCAGTCACCGAAGATTCGCTAAACTGGACTGGCGACTTTGACAATCCAAACGACAGTGAAGACGATTGTGCAGCAGATGTTGAATTCGATCTAGAGCAAGACAATGTATTTGACGATCCGGAATGCACAGAGCAGCGGGATGTGGGTGCCATACCAAATGTTGCCGGATTGATTTGGCCAACACGGAAGTCGAAGAGATCACCTTGGAAGGTGATGGTAATAGTCAGTGCAACGGAAACAAGGAGAAATATGGGAGTGAACAGAAAGTAGGACAGAATGTGTCAATGTTCCACCATCATCTTTATGTAGCATTACTGAGAATTTCAGTTAGAGATATAGTATGGGCAAATGGTAAGCAGTAGCTTGAAAATATTGGTTGATAAACTGATGTATAGCAGGCGCATTGAAGCATTTGGCAAGTTATACAAGTTTTAGCCATGTGAGAGCGAATGGTGCAAGAATGTTACATCGCTCAGCTTTGCTACTGGGCTGAGTTGTAATCTGTCAGACAGGCAAGCAATATGTTGAAATGATAATAAACACTATTATCGATTGCAGTAGATATTGAATGGGCAATACATTGAAATGAGTGTCAACAGAGCGTCACGGATTTGTGGTCATGTATGTGCAGTCATTGAACTGCGATATGGTTGCTGTTATGCGTATCCGATGTATTGGGATCTTTCATAGGGAAAAGACTTAGCAACACGGTTACCGCCCCATTCTGAAAATCAGTGACAACAGAGCATCCATGATTATTAGCTTTGAATCTTGGGTAATTTGTGTTCTGATTGGTTGCAGATATCCATTTATGAGATATTGGCAGCCTATATTGGCAAAAACAACAGCGACATTCTACCTGCTGCATCCTGAAAATGAGCGTCAACGGAGCGTCCATAGTTTTAGGTTTTGCATATTTGATGAAGAAGGCATCGCACGGATCTTAGCACTCATAACGGAAGTATTAACCACCTCGATACACAAAAATACAATTTATCAAAGGTAAATCACAGATTCCAAATCCATCGATATTCCAAACTGCAAAACATACAAAAATGTATAATTGGTTGTTGAAAATGCAATTTTGATAAGATACTATTAACAAACTGCAAATACAAGAGCCTTATACGAATCAATAGATGGACATGCTGGGCGACCTGCAGAGAACCCTCCCAATTGGGATGTGTTTGGAGTTTGCCATTGAACTGCACCTGAGTTAACAGTTTGGGTTTATTCACCACCCGGACTGCCAATTTCACCATGGTTCCGTTTGGAACCGAACCCGGACCAGAAGTGACAGTCGGGAACCGTTCCTAACCCTAACTCTGAGTCGATTGATATGATGCAGTGTTGGCAGCCTGGAGAGAATCGCAGCATATCATATACATCCAGATTTCAGACATACATTCTTTCATGTAATAATAATTTCATTTCCACTGATCCTTTACATCCTGATTATCTGTCGTTTCACTCTCATTCTTCTTTTGTTTCTTGGCCACCTATACTGCCTTGGCCACCATTCTTTGCAAAGAGCAGAGGTTTTGGACAGCAGACAGTTTTTCATCCTAGTAGAACCTCCTTTGCAGCACGTGCAATTACAGCCTTCCCTGGTTTGGCAGTCTAATTTTGATTTCCTGTATCAGACAATCCATGAAGACTTTCAACTCTCTCATTCTTGACATCCTGCAAAGAAGCTAAAAGTAGCATTTTTTGTTACTCAATTTGGAGAATATCTGTATAATGTCCATATCTCAAACAACAGTATGAGATGGGGATAGATCTGTGCCAAGATTGTAGTCTATGATAATCAAATGGATCCACAAGTCATAGTTGCTAACATTTCCCCTGTGCTGTTAAGTGGAACCCCAAATAAATGCCATACACTGAACTGAGTGGAGCCTAGAAGTTGACTTAATGGATCAGGCAAGCTGATCGGAAACAGTCATCAAATCATTGATACGTAAGTATTCCATTTGAATGCTAGATAGTATACTGAACAGAATTGTCAGTGTTATGATACTATGGTAATTTATTTAATATTTGAAATAAAGCTTTCATATGGCAGCTCCTGTTGCAACAGGATATTCTGGTTTGTCTGAATATCCTTTGATAATTATATTTAATTCTATCTGTGAATGACATCGTGCCATCTCTGGTACAAATTAAAAATTCTTTCGGACCTTGAACTTGGAATTTGCAATCTCTGTTCAACTCATCTTGTATAATCCTGAGGTTGTATTACAATTTTATGTTATCTCTGTACCTCACCCTGTATGGGATGTTCTCAGTGGGTGTTATCAAATGCATGGTGGGTTCAAAACGCATTACTTAGTGATTCAGGTATCAGTAACATTGTTGACGACTGCTTGACTAACCCACTGGTAGTGTCTTTTACAGTATACTGTTTTAATCAAAATACTTAGACCCCGTTAATAGATTTGGTAGATACTCATTTATCAGAGTATGTGCATGGACATGGAGAGTTGTGTTTGGTTTATTTCATAATAGAATATGGGATTGACATATGTTAAATCCATGAGTTTTTGTACTACGTAGAATAGTGGTACGTTAGATTTCATTTTGTGGTAACATAGTATTAAAAGTTCTAACTAGATTCACAATTTATATGCAACTCTGTGTCAAACTAACCTGATAGCTCCAGAGCAAGAATATATTCAGAAAATAGACATATAGAGTATCACATTCTCCTCACACTGCAAGTGTGAATAACTGCTTTCATATAGATAATAGATAATGAATCCCAGCTCAGAGTACAGCCGCCAATAACAGTTAAATAATCCAAGCTTTACATGAAACAAACTTTGACAACAATTCGTATCCAGATCAAAAGCATAACAAAATGTCTTGTATTTTGAATAACCTGAAGTAGTCATGTGGTGATTGATGAAAGGTGCTAGTGAGAGGTACTCATGGGAACAATACTGACATGGATCAGTTGTTGCACACTTTGCAGCTACACAACAAACATGAAGGAATTGAGCTTGTGAATCCCATATCAACTGCGCCTGTAATCTCCCATCAACACCAGAATGACATCAATGTTCCAAAACCATATGCAGCCACAACTGAGTATCTGTTCACCAAGTTATGGAATAATGCAACAATTCAATTGATAGATTTAGTTGGTCTGAATCGCAACTGTGGAAAGTGTGTGGATGTTCTAAAATCGTGAGCGGTTTAGGCAATATAGAGGATTCGCATGATCAAGGATGTTGGAGCTGAAATTGCGCATGAGTCCCAGACAAAGCAGTTATGTGGCAAACATCATCTAATTGAAGACACAAATTGCCAGACCAAATAACCATCAACTGCTTGCGTGTGGCTGGTCAGGCTAGCATTTGCCATTTTGATAGTGTATAATTTGAAGCTCCATAAAATGAATCTAGACATAATCTTGTTCAGAGTCGAGTTCAAAGAAGTGATCAATTGACATCTACTGCCGCAATCCTTTCACTAAATTTCCAGCTATTCATGTTCAACACTCATTACAAACTGAATAGCAGTGTACTTCAAACAATCTCCTTATGTACTGAGGAATCTTTCTAACATTTGGTATAGTAGTATTAACATATTGACAATCTCAATTAGATTGATAATAGCAAGTGGAAATCAATGCATCGTCATCTCAAGAAACAAGAATATACATATAGCAACAGTAATTTTGTAGATTGAGAATTTCCTTATAATTGCTCAACTGCATATCATTGTGTACATTAAGGCTTAGTTATTGAAGTTGTTAGCAATGCAAAATCTTACCAGTATCGCATTCTATTGCAGCATGAATATAGATTACTACCATCAACAATATACACCCAACATCAGTAAACACAGCAGTATTCAAACGATGTGAATACAGTTCCACAGGCTAGAATCCAGAACAGATTATGTCCAAATGACAATCAAGCTTCAAAAGTGACAGTCTCAGGAAGATTCATAGAATTCAATTCTCCATCAGCCAATGATTGAAAGCATTAAGTACCCAATAACTCACCGATAACCTGAAGTGATATCTACTGTCAGAGTTCGCAGCATGCATATTCTGGACCCCAAGAAAGATGATATGGTACCACTCGAGTATATGTTGTGAACTGTGCATATACGGCAAACCATCCAATCTGATTCAGCCCAATTCAACAATGTTCAAATATTTTAGTAAAATCACTAAGTGACTCAGAACAACCACCATAACCCGTTCACGCACTTCAAAATGCTGCATAATTTGCTATGAGTTATGCCAAGTGCTCTCAGTTGCTTCTCAATACTTTTACACTGGTGTAGCCAAATACATCAATATCCTGCACAGTGTATAGCAGTCTTCAGCGGGCTATAAAATTGATCCATTAAGTTGCATCAATATCAGAGCAATTGGAACAATTGGAAACTTCCACAGCCAATGCAAGTTCAGCTTGGACATGGAGTCAGATTTTCTAATATTAATTGTTTTACTGTATAGGTAATATAGTACGATTTGTTAAACAATTTTGCATATGATCAGCTTCATTGAGACTTTGGTATTGATATATGGTCCAGTAGGTATATAGATTAGCATGGTTATTTATGTGCCATATATAATCCATTATGTCTAATGAATGATTTCGAGTCACCAAATATGCTGGTGCAATACTTGCTCTGACAGGTACAATTGGAATAATCATTGTCTGTTTCACAACGCTGATTAACCAGTCAATACAATTAACCCGACCGGATGTTAGCAACAGTTCCGGTCTATCACACTGGGTCCGGGTCCTGGTTGGAACTGCACTGTTGCCCAATTGGTGGTCCAGGTTTTTCATAGATCCGAACAGTCAGTTGAGGAATGCTACAATGGAAATCACCAACCTGTCTGAATGTGACGGGTTGTCAGCGGGTCCATTTGTAGATTCATATAATGCTCTTGTTTTTGCAATTTGATGATAGTATCTTACCAACATTGTGTATTCAGCAGCCAATAATCACTTTTTGCATGTTCCTTAGTATGTGAGATCGATTATTTGGAAATCTGTGGTTTTCCTTTCGTATGCTGTATTTTTGCCTAGAAAGGCAGTCAATAGTTCTGTGATGAGATCATATATCTGTGCAAAGCCTTGATTACCCAATATGCAAGATCATGACTTGTTGACCCTCAGTTGATGATCATTTTCATGATGCGCTAATGCATATATCATGTACAATTTCTGATGAAAAGGCTGCTGGGACATTTATATAAATTACAACCATAAAGAGACACCTAGATTATCCAACATGCAAGACACAAATCGTAGACGGTCCAACAATGCTCATTTCCGGAATGGGGCAGGGAGTCTGTCAAGGTTGTTTTTACTCCTAATGGCAAAATATATGTCATTAATGGATGTTTGCGACCAATCCTCAGTTAGATTGCCCAAGATGTGAGAGCAAAAATCGTTCACACTCTGTTGACGCTCATTGTCAGGATAGGGCAAGGAGTGTATCTCCTTTGTTTTTTCCTGAAATGGTGGCCACTACCTCTTTATAGATATTTGCAAGCAACCGCCATTTCAATTAGCAAGAAGCAACACCAAACAAGGTTGATGCGGTATTGGTGTTGGTATTGCATTTGCCTCTGAAGGCACCCAATACTTCATGTATGAATGGCTCCAACCAATCACCACTTAGGTTACACAAGATGCAACACCAAAAATCATTGACGCTCCTTTGATGCACATTATCAGAATAGAGCAGTGACTGTCTGGTTTGGTATTTTGCCTGTAAATACTGCCAATATTTTAGTGATGTACAGCAGGGATCAAATCACGTTTGATTTACTGTACCTACAACATCAATATCTGTTGAAACTCTGTTGACACCCATTGTAATTTAGTATTCATTCAACATCTGCTACCATCAATAATTGCATTCATAATTATTTCAAATTGATTCTTACATTTCTGTCTAATCAAGACTCAGGCCTATGCCAATGTCATAATCAGTAATATTCTTGCACTTGTCGCTCTTATCCGGTTCAAATGTCTACATCCTGCCAAATCATTTATTTTGCACGCTATACTTCTGTTTATTAACCAATTTTCCCAGGTAACTGCTTAATATTCTCCAAAAATGTTGCTGGAAATGAATTTCTCGCTGAAACTAAATAGATAACCTGGCGAAAATACATCGACCAATGTTGTCCACATTTTTCTTGGAGTCTTATTACTCCTCATTTCCATTGTATTAACCGTCATCAACACCTTTGAGCTGTTGCCTTTGACCTCCATGTAGGCCGACTCCATCTGGGAACATTCAGTACGGTGCTCACATTCCGCAGCTCTGAGGTTTCAGGATCTTCAGTGCCATTCTCTTGCTCTATGTAAGATTCATATTCGGCCACCCAGTCATCTTTGCTGTCATTTGGATTATCCAAGTCCCCTTTCCAGTCAAGCCAATTTTCAGGTTCCGAAATGCATTCAGATGTACTATTCTGCTTACTTTCCGCAGGATGTCAGTCGATTATTATAATTTGGCAGACTGTTAATACTTGAGTTCATGCTCTAGGCAGGTCCTGTGCACACAAAGCACAGGCACAGGTGATCTTTCTGACAATTGACATTCAGCCACACCACCATGTTGAATGTCTCTCCAGCACTCTTTGACGATCTCTTGAGTATTTGAAATGTATCCGACTGCTGCCAATTTCTTGTTTTGAGCGTGAGATTCCTTCTGTGTAGCATGTAAGATTTGGCTGCACAGTCACATCTCTGAAATGTCGTGGACCTTGGTCATTCTGTGCACCATCTTTTGCTCTGCCTCACTCTTCATTTCCCAGTCATTATAACAATTTCTCCTATTCCATGCTGGGTGACAACCTGCCAATAACCCGTTATTGGCTCGAGCAAACTGACTTACTGACACTCCTTTGCTAAGGGTCTTCCCTGTGGTTTTTGACTGCCTTCAGCCGATGATATCTCACCCGACGGAAAAACTGGCCTCCACTCTGACACCGTGTGGTAGAATTCAGAATATGTCGCGTGGCACATTGGAGAGATCGGTGTACATTGAATGTGTTTCCAATCACTGATGCCACCAGTCAGTGATATCCGGGCTCAAAAATATCCTACTATGCTCCCTACAGTCGGAGTGGTACTCATTATGATTTGGATCATTTGGCGCCCAGTTAAGTGGCAACTCAGACCATGAATTCAAACAGAGTCTTGCAGCTGTCAACAAGGGTGCCGCATGATTGGTTTGTCCGGGTGTTGTGTTGGCCACATTTTCAGTCACTAAACATCCTTCATCATTGCTGGACAAATCATACAGATTGTGAGAAGATACACCAGATTTTGCAACTTTTGTGCAAAAGAAAAAATTGTCGAGCAGTATATATTTGGGTTTAATAACAGGCAATGGTTCATGTTTGGCACCGTATTTGTTTTCTACATACTTCAAAAATGCCTGCTGGTATTTGATTATATTACAAGTCTCCTCCACAGGATAAATATCCATTCCCTTATTCAACTTCCGATCCAATTGCAACTTCTCAAAACAGTGACGCATATGTGCTGACATGAGATGCATAGCCGTGGTAGGACTAACCTTGGGATGATATTTACACAGCTTCTAGTGTGTAAACTTCAAGGCAATAAATATGTCTTCCTTCTATGGAGTCTTCTCTTTCGCTAAAGCTCACATAATGCCATCCATGTGTTTGAACATGTCAATGTAGTCAGTGGTAATGAAATGCAGAGTAACAGTATTTGTTTATGACATACACAGTCTCCAGTAGCAGAATGGCCTGAACACCTCCAAGACGTACTGAATGATGGGCCATTCATCGTCTGTTGTGTAGAGTGCCCGGTAGTCACGTTAATTTGGATGCTTGAGCCACTAGTGGGTGAATTCTTGTCATCCGTAGGCCTACTCAAGCAACTCTAGTGTCGAATTCCAACATGTCCCCACATCTAGATCACATATTACATCAATTCCCTCATTGGCTGTGTGAGAATCAATGATCTCATTTTGACGACCAGGTGTCAGTGTAATCAATTCAGCAAGCATTCCCTGCTATTTGAAGGTCAGTTTCAGGACTTTCAAAATATCTTGAAATACTTACTGTGTAAATTATTTTTTCTAAACCTGGTCTCATGGCAGACACTTTGTTGATTCTGGCATTGCCTTGCTTTAGAAGTCTTTGAGACTTCCCAATATCTATGCTTTCATTCTCTCCAAATTGCTGATTGCGCTGATGGGCTTCCCAGGACTTGTTGAGGCCGTTTACATCCAGACAGCGTATGCATGCACCAAGAGCAAGCTGAGTGATGTGTGCCATGCATGGTATGTGGTGTCTGAATGCAGGCCACTAGATTCCGGAGGCCTCAAGGGTTGAATGAAATTTGCAAGTCATCGAGAAAGTTGAGGAAATATTATGAGTTGTAAATTCAAGTCAACGGCCTACAGTAAGCGCAAAACGATGAAGAACGTCCTTCAAATCTACTGCTAGCCATGCCACAGTATGTTGACCCTTGACCAATTATCCTGAATTAGCTGTTCAAATAGGAAATGAATAGACTATCAACCTCATCGAAAGTGAGTTGTACTGCTTGCTACACCCTATTGTGATCCATATGGTAAGCAATGATGTTAGGGGTTCTCTCCTAGCAGTGTAATGGTACTTGTACCATGCAGTATGTTCTTTAGCGGGGGCATACTAATCACTTCTCGATTGGATAAGCATGGCTTGCATGGCTTAGCAGAATCATTGAAAGCAAAAGTGCCGCGGCAGCTGATTGGAGGACACAACAACGCCACCAGATCGAAAGGACTAGTTCCTGCCGAGCGGATTGTATTCAACCAGATTCATTCTTAGATACTATGCGGTTGCACATAAGTGCACGGCAGTGAAGTGCTAGTAAAGGGCTCTCCGGTTTCCAAGCCTCTTGGATGCAGGGAACGTCTGGGTTATGAGGACAACCTAAGCATTTACACCACTGAGGGACTATGGCGTTGGCTTTAGCCAAAAGCGGACATCATTCATTGACTTGAGTGAGCTGGTGCTGCAAGGTTAATCAAAAAGCTTTGATTACGCGCAGAAAGGTCTACGTTGGCATAGCATCGGATATAGTAACCAACTTAAGACTATGCGCAATTAATATCATGGTATATTAATTGCCTAATAGGCGTGTCATCTGGGTGTGTGCGTTCCAACTACCGATAAGAAAAATGATTGCTACGAGTCCAAGTTGAAGTTATGGTCTGATTTATGAACCAATATGATATCATCCATGAACATGATAACCAAAGGGACGCGTTGCCATTGGCAGTCTGGCCCGGTCGCGTAACGTAAGACACTTAGGTACATGGCTATCATTGAGGGATTAAATCATAGTCTGGAGAGGGTTCCGAGAGACTATAAAAAGATCACATTGTTCCGGCAATGAAGAAGAAGCTCGAACAGGAAGAGAAAAAACGATACCTACCAGCGGAGAAATATTCTTATTTATTATTGTGTTTTGATGATACCGATACCTATTAGATATATACCCAGATTCCATTAGCTTTGTGTAGCGGCAGCCCCGCACCCTGCGCCACGAATATATTCATGACCATATCCTTCGAGAACGACAACGACATTATCGTATACACGCTTCAGAAGATTATCTCCTGTGCGAGAGAGAATCAGTATATCTTCTTGGCACAGAGTATTTGGTGGATATCTTCGATTATCGAACTATAACCTTGACTAATCACCTACATCGATAATCAACAATCCCGTTCCGAGAAGGAGAAGATACGAAGCGAAGTAACGATTATGTTGAGAGATGAAGCACCAGAATCTGAGGAAGATCAACAAGATACGATACTTAAAGAGTGCAAAGAATTCTTACGAGACTCGAGACAGTTACGAGATATTGCCAATCTTAAGTCCACTGGAAGAATTAAGAGTGGTCGTATTAATCCTCGGAAGTCTACGAAGAAAGCACTCAGGGAAAGCGGTATAGGAATGGACAATTCAAGATCTGACGGAATAGAACCGGACAAAATTTACCGAACGACAGCAGCAGGCGAGTGTCTACGTTGTGCTCGGCCTCCTGATAGGAAAGGAACACATATGGTTAAGGATTGCCTCCAACCCATTAAACTGGAAAAAGGAACTGCCGGTTATCCTAAGGCCAAGAGTTATCAACAACAGGAACCTTTGAAGCTCGATCGAAGTAATTACGAATCTACTATACAAGATGATAGTTTGAGCGAGGAATAGGATCTACGGCCGTGGACCTGAGTACTTAGTATCGGCAGATACTAGGATATGTAACTTAGGGTATACACCCCCGTAACAAATGACTGACATCATAGCCGATTTGGTTCTCAATGTCCACCTGTCTAAAGCTCAACTAACATCATTTCTTGATTGTAATTTCTTCTTAAATGCATCCACTGTCAGTGAGTATTCCCTGCCGCAAATGTTACTCAGCAAGCTCACGGATGATAGTACCAACTCGCTATGTAATGGATTGTATAATGGTCATAGATCGAGGTTTCGTATAGGGTTGCATGGAATATGTGCTGAAAAATAGTCTAATATGAGGTAGCGATTCCAGCTGTCTTGGTGAAATTCGGCAGTATCAAAGTCCATCTCTGCAAGTTTGGTGCATTTTGTCTGTCAATTCAGTCAATTTAAATACAACCAAAATGTCAAATATCAACTCCCTTTGCGAACTTACAATTCGAACTCCTCCACTTCCTTTTCACTTCATCATGCCCAACGCTGAGTCATTAACTGTTGAACATGTCAACTTGTTAACTCCAGACTCGGTTAATTTGTTCAACTTTGCGATGTGCGCTTCTGCCTGTAAGTGTTTCCCCATTCAGCTGGTCCCATGTTCTGATGGATAGTCAAGATCTTGATGACAAACGGTACAGATGATGCCAGGGCTGCCATTTTTCACAATTCTGCTCTGTAACTACAATTGCCACAAAGGCACCTGTCGAGAATTATATAAACCAATCTGACAGTTTGAGCCAATAGTCCTCGAACACCACAAAGCATCGAATATGATTTGTAATGTAAGGTCGCTCAAATCCTCAATAAAGACATGTTCATACTTGGATGATATCATAACCTCTAGCAAGAAGGTATTTTAAAATGTTGAATCTAACATCACAGTAAGAATTTGAAATCTGGGTAATTTGAATTGAGTTGCTGTCAAAAGTTACCTTATATTCAAGGAAAATGCTTGCTCTCAACTAGTGGTGCTAGAGCTACAACGAATAACAAAGTCTGTACTGTGCAACATGGCATGCCTACTGGTGAAGTTCAGTACAAGGACTTACAAGAATAACTGACACTTAATGACTGCATTTAGGAACCATGCAGTGCCATTCATTACTGTCCTGCTCACTGAGCCTAGCAGTGGCAACAGTGCCAACTTTGCGGATTGGTTCCAGGTCTGGTTCGAACCTGAAACCGGACCATTGCAACTGGTTTTACCGTACAAAATCCTGGACCCTTGCAATTGGGCCGGTTTTACCACCAAAAACCCGGCAGTTCAACATCACAAGTTTGCTTGCAATTAAGTATCTGAGTTCTAATCGTATTGTGACATGATCAGTATGTAGATTGTGCAGTTTAAGGCGCTGTGTCACCTCCCGCTTTCAGATGTACGATACGACCACTATATATTGAGTCCCAATTGAAAACCCGGTAATTTTGAGTGTAATTTGGTGTTATTTTACAGCGATTCAATGAATATTGGTCAGCTCACAAATCTCAGCACGGGGGGTCAAAGCGCAGATAACACTGCACAATCTACATACTGATCATGTCATGATACAATCCGAACTGAGATAGTTAATTGGAGTCAATGTTGTAGGAACCATAAAGTGGAACTGCAGTCTGGGTACAACCCGGCCAATAACCAAAGGGGTTATGACTGGTCCGGATTACAACCAAGCGCTTGTTACCCAGTTCGGCTTCCTTCGTGTTTCTTGACCCTGACCCGGGCCTCCGGGTTGGTTCCAACCCAGACTGCAGCCAGGTAATCCGGACCCATTGCTAAGTCTAACTGAGCCCCCACAAAAACTGTTGATGCTGCGTTAGCGCTCATTTTCAGCAGGCGGTTGCGATATTATTCCCAGCATTGTTGCCCATACAGGCATATGATAGTTCTATTATGGGTTAACGCAGATGCATAGCCCTGTGATAATCCAAAATGCGTGACCAATACTCTTCGACTCTCTGTTGACATTCATTGTTAGGATGTAATAGCAATATCGTCACTATTATTATTACCTATAACGGCGGCCAATATTTTGATTATGGGATTACACCAAAGCATAGTGATTTGATTACCCAAGATGCATAACCCAAAAACTTTGACACTTTGTTGACGGTCATTTTAGGAGATAGTGGCGATATCATCGTTAGCATTTTTGTCTATAAGGTCCGCCGATATGGTGATTATCGATCAATGCCATTGCACAGCCTAATAATTGTCCAGGATGCAAGACCAAAAATCATTAATGCTCATTTGATGCTCATTGCTAGAATGCGGCCTGGAACACATTGCATGCCTTTTGATCAATATTGACAGCCAATACTTGCTGTTTGGATGGATGTGGCTATGCAGCCCTTTCATTGCTGAATAGGTCAGACTCTAAATTGTTCACAATCAGTATACAATCACCTTAGTGACATAGTAACTTTCATCGGGTGCTCAACAATTGTACCCAACATCTATACAGTCAATAGTGACAGCCAACATATCATTTCTATGTATAATCATGTCCATCCAAAAGCTTCCAAATTTCGCGTTTTTTAAGCCACCACTAAACACGTCATCTGAACAATTAATAACGTAGGTCCAACTCGTTTCCGCACTTTCGGCCTGCAATTTGTGACATGAATATCCATTCACTAGTTTTACACATTTATCGGCCGACTTCCTCACCACTTCTGATCTAGCTCATACTCCTCAATTTCAATGAAATACCATACGCAATGTTCACAATCTCGAGTATGTGCAGGTGCTCTGAGCGCAGAGTGAAGTAGTTGGATGCATAGATTAATGTCGCCTGATAGCTGCCAATCATCTGGGTTCTGGTTGCACATTGACTGCTCATCCTATGAGTCGTATGACATCACTAACTTAAACTTGGTTAGTATATTTCTTCTCAAATTTAGGTTTTCCTTTCTCACTTCACCGTAAGAGAGAATATAATATACCGTTCATTGATCATCTATGAACTTGATTTGGAGCGAGAACTTTCCCATTGCCTCTACGACCCTTACCCACTCACTGAGGAATTATCATGTCTCATAATTTGGTCACTGAAATCAAGAAATAGCTGACATGTAACAAAATAAAACCCCAAATTGCTTTTACCACAGATACATTGTCAATGTTACCTATTTAGCTATTTATACCCCCGGTGACGCAGGAGCCATCACCATGTCTTCATCCAAAGCTGACTTCTATATGGCAGTTAGCCAGGGATGCTACATGCAGGGGCATACTCTTACAAGATGAACAGGCTATGCATTCTCAAACGGTGACAAATTGTCATCTGCGTCGGGCAGCACACCCTATGTCTTTGTGTCACTGTTATGTCTCTGACCGCAGCCCAATCTGACTATATCCTGGTCATGAAGTTCTTTGCGGCATCTGTGATTGTCCTGGGATGATATGAAGAGACTGTATAAGCACTGCAAATGTTGTTGGTAATGGTGTGGTAACAGTGGCATCTGTTTGCGGCATCAAAACAATTACAACTATCCACTTGGCCATCCCATACTTCATATCTGTCTCTCGGAACTTGTGGCCGTGTCCCCCCATGCCAGTTGCCTCAGTTTGTCAAGCTTCATCTGCTCCTGCCAACAACTTTCCATGTGGTACTATACCGTTTTGGAGATTGTGCCCATCACCAGGCCAGGATTGTCATCTTCGCTTAGCTTCCCAACCTCTGTATCATCTTCATCATCTTCCTCATCTTCACCATCGTTTTCATCATTGAAACAAGTAACATTGCTCATAGTGCCGCTGATAGCAATCAACATCTTCACGACTGTTTTCTCCAGCTTTCTGGTTGTTGATCATGCCTCTTCATCATTTCTCATATCTTCTTGCTCTTGCATATGTGTTGTCTCAGAGACTTCAACTCGCTATCATGCCCCAGCGGTCTCTCCACCCACATTATCTACAATCCATTTTCCTTTCACTTTCTTGTGTATAAAGTGCATTTCCCGACAGTTCTCTGCCGAAAGCTTCGTTTTGGATCGTAAGCTGCGCATCTCACCCAACGCTTGGACCCTAACTCCATCCCAGCTGCTCTTGCCTTCAATTGCTTGATGATGTTGTCTTCTGGATTGCTTGGTCAATTTACAGCACTTGCCTGCTGGAAGTGGCGAAATGATCTTTTTCAGAGCATTAACCATTTGTTCTTGTATTAACTTTGTTGTTGGGCAAGATTAGAGATGTTGCAAGATATGAACAATATGGAGGCAAGCTGTGGATTTTATGTCAAGGTTGGTAGGTTTGATCAAGATGAACAACACAAAATCTGTATTTTGACTGTCACTTCATTCGGAATAGTCAGGTTTAGCCAGAGTTCATGCATTGATGGTTATCGTGTAATTCATGTATGATCTCGGCGATGTATTGAGAGAAGCATCGCCAAATGTTCTTTCTGTCGAAAATTGTCCTTTTTATATTTATCAATCATGAGATTTCAGTAGTTGTTCGCTGCAATATATCCATCTGAACAAACAAAGCACATCCGACCAAGTTACTGCAAAACGCGGGACCGTTCGAATCCCCTTTCTCGGGCAACGGAAGGCAGTTGAATTCACCTTGAATTGCGCGTTGGAGTTAGCCGTTCTGAGTTCTGTGTTGACTTGTAGCTATCGATATATTCCTCAGGACTTCCTACTTCTTTTCCATATCATCGTCCTCCCATTTCCACAACAGCAAGTTATGGCTCCACAAGCACCTCAGCCAGATGTGATTGGATCTAAATTCGAGCTGAACAACTGGTGCTTCATCCAATCTGGCACCTGCTGTGACACAGCTGCAATGCACCCACCACTTAGTACACTACAACGCTGCACTTGCAGCCACTGAACATTTGACCCAGAATGCACATTCAAAACCTTACATAAAACTGGACAAAGCAAGAATAAGATGCACTATGCGATCGAATGTAAGTAACTCTATACCCAAGTTGATGGCAGGTAACTAACAATTTCCTATAGAGATGGGGTACATCGAGAGCGACGTGATCAATTTATTGCTGCCCGTAATGGAAAACCTAGATGGTTGTTCTAGGTATTTATCCACACTGTCTGCAAAATCGAGCATCAGAATAATCTACATTGTGGGAATTTGCAGACGAATTTCGTTATAAATGTCCCCAGGAGTGGACAAGACATGCAAGATATACTTTAGAGTAGGCTGTGGAGTCATAAATAGTTGAGGTAATAGCCGAGTACCACTTTTAGAAGCAGCAACCAATTTCTTATGGGTTTTAAACATATCAGGTACTATGGCCAGGCAGGGAGGTCAGGTACAGCTGAAACATTCGAACATGCGCCTTGCCTTCAATCTGGCGAAATGGCCAAAGTAGGGTTTTTGCACGCCAAAATCGAGGAAATGCAACAACTAATCCAGAATCCTTGTACCGAAATCTGAGAAGAGTACAAGGGAGGTGTTGAGATACCAGGGCATGAAAAGGTGAAAGCTGCGATGGATAGACACCAGGCAATGTTTCGTGAAAATCACATGGACAGCTGCATTCCTGGCAAGAATAGCACACCAAAGAATCTGCAAACATGCTGGAGGCGCGAAAGAACAGGTGCACCTCCACCGCAACTGGCACCACCTCCGCCCAGACCACCACCTCCGCCCAGACCACCACCTCCACCCAGAATACCACCTGCACCACCTGGTGATAGTGAGGGAAGTCTACACTCCAAAATAGAATGTGTGCTACCCGGATTTGTGAAAATACATACTTCTCTTCCGCAGGCTCAATTGGTCAATCATGATACACATGTCAAGGATCGCAAGTGCTATGAAGATTTCATTCCAGAGTGGCTGACTGAGGAAGTACCATACACTGGTTAGTACACTATCTACTGCTTGGTGATGCAGCTAATATACATTTTGCAGATGAAAGCAGCCTTTTGAGGGAACCTGACAGTGAAGCCGAGGATTGATTGAGAGGAACAGAATATTTGAGTATTTTCATTATCTACAATTCGCGGACACTTCATGCTATATTTTTATGGATATGTTCATATGCATTATTAAAAAACAATGTAGTGACAATGGAGAATGTACATGAAGAGGATAGAACGGCTGCCAAATGACCATTACTGATATTCAATGCCAAAGTGAATGGTTGCATTTTGCGTCTATGCCAATGGCAAAGTTAGCATCAACAGACCATAAACAATTCTTGGCCATGCATCATGGTTAATCAAAGTGTCATATGGCTGGTATTGTCTATACACAAAGTTTTAACCAGTGTTATAGTCCAAAATGCTCAGGATCAATGAGTTTCAGCTTTGAAAATGGATTAAGTTGTGATTGTCCAGGAGGTTGTCGCAGGAACATCGCTTCATTATCCACTGATTCAGGCTGTCAACTTCCAGTTTATAGAATTCTGGGATCATTCCCCACTTAGATTACCCAAGATGCAAGACCAAAAATCATTATCGCTCCAATGATGAACATTGTCAAGATGGGGCAGGGAACATGTAGGTTTCTGTTCTGTCTATAGAGGCAGCCAATACAATAATTATATATAACATCAACTAATTCGCGATGTAATTACTGAACTAATACGGCCAAACCTTGTTGATGCTGTGTTGACGCTCATTTTGAACATTGGGCAGGAAGTATGTCGCTTTCTCTTTGGCCTATAAAGGCGGCCATTACTGTGCTTATATATAACAACAACCAAGTCACTCATTAATAACTTCACTTACAAGGTCATAAATTGTTGACGCTCTGTTGACACTCATTTTTAGTGAATAGTACCAATATTATTCCTGGCGTTGTTGCCCATTATGGTTGGCAATACTTTCAGTAGGCATTATAATGACCAAGTCTCTAATCAGTTACCTGCCTTACAAGACAAAAACACATTGATGCTCTGATGATGCTCATTTACATAATCGGGCACTTACCGTGTGGCTTCCTCTTTTGCTTATACAGGTAGCCTATACAGCATTGATGAATATCTGGAACGAATCGCCATACAAATTCACCATGAAGCAAGGCCAAACATTGTTGATGCTCTGTTGATGTTCATTTTCAGAATGGGGCAGGGAGCATGTCGCTTTCAATTTTGCTTATAATTATGGCATTTACCATATTTATGAACATCTGCATCCAATCGTCACTCAGAATACTCAACATGCATGTCTATAAATCATTGACGCGCAGTTGACAGTCATTTTCAGGATTGTATAGTGAACGCGTCTCTCTTGTTTTTCATTATAAAGACGGCCAACACATCAGAAAAGAATAAGAATATGCCAAAGAAAATATTTTGCGATTTCCGGTCAGATTTCTGAAGGCAGCAATAAATAGACAAACAAGAAATCCATAACTGGGGATTGGAACATGAAGGATTTGCCCAACGTGGCAATACCCTTGTGTTAACGGGTATGGGTCCGGGGTTGGCCTGCCAAATAGTAGCTGGTCAGGTCATTGGAGAGGTCTGGATCTGAATCCAAACGTTTTGTAGATTCCAACCGAGCCCACTGGCTGGTTACCCTAACCCATTAATAACACTTATGGCAGATGGCACCAGACGGTGAGAGATATACTGTGCAGTTGCAATCCAATTGGAAGTATATGTTATGAAGAGCATGCTGAGTCACTCTGCAATCAACAAAACTCGATGTGAGTTCTACCATGTGAGAAGAATCTCTTCTATCAGATAACTGAATTTCTATTACTGGAAGCTAATGGTTGTATATAGCAGTTGTTTGAACAGTATCTCAAGATAGTTCTATGTAGATGTTAGCTGAACCAATACTGTCATCTTCAGGTGTACCTAGGAATTCAGGCATTATATTCAAAGATTACACGCCAAATATTGGGGCCATTAGATGTATCGGGGCATACTGGAGTCTACTCTTTGTGGATTCAAAAGAATAAGCAACTAGATCAGAAGCATCTTCCAATACAGGTTATACACTTGGAAGCATATCAAATCACTGTAGTGCAAATGAAGGACAGACATATATTCTTTGGAAACGCTGCTGGTATACCGGCAATATCCGATATTGCTCTTTATTAATCAATGAGAAAACGTGTATTCAGTTTTGTTCAATATCAACATATTCATGTATCCCTGTATTGAGTAATCTAAACATAGTTATCTGGACTGGCTATAAGTATTGCTAGCAACGGTTTCTGGTTACCCGGTTTCATTCCGGGTTCGAACCGGAACGAAGACCTCAGTCCGGGTTAGGAACAACAAAGTTCTAAACCGGCTAACTACACTCGGGCTGTTACCCTGACTGTGTTGAAATCCAGTGGTTGTTTGCCAAGTTGGAACCTGCCCGCAGTTCCATTTCACAGTTGCTACAAGTCCAGGTGCAATTACGTATTTCAGTTCTCAGCATATCACAACCTGGTGTATCTGTCCAAGTAGTGTTAGCGATGGTTCCAGTTTAGGACCGGCCCGGTTTTATAGGTCTGTGTGGCAATGGCCTTACCCAATCAAAAATCGACGATTTTTCAAGCGAACTGTCACCTTAAGGCCACAAATATTGATCAGAGAGTTTAGTGTTTGGTATGTAAAGTATGCAGCTCCGGACGGCGTACCTCTTGGCTATCTCCAATTTTGGATATCTTCAAACCTCGGCAAGCGGTAGGCCATAAACCTTGTTTTTAGGCCCAAACTGACAATAACTTCAAAGCAGCTTGCTGAGTTCTGAAGATATGACACATTGGAGACAACCACAAGATGCGCCGTCTGACGCTGCATATTTGATATACCAAAGACTAAAATATCGGATGAATATTCATGGACCTAATCGAGGGAACTGTTTGGTACAAACCCGGACTGAACAGGCCAGTTGCGACTTTTCTTCGGACCTTTATATTCGAAACGGTCCGAAAAAGGAACCGATGCTAACACCATGTACATCATGCAGAGTTCTGAGCTTCTTCACCCCCTGGACTCCAATTTGCACTCCAATCAATATTCTTTAAGTCACTATGAGATAACACTGAAAATCACTCCCAAATTGCATGTATTGAACAGCTACTCAACGAATATTCTACAGATTTCAAATCGGATAGCAGCAGGTGGAAGAGCTCCTAACACTGCATAATTCACGTATAGATCATGTTACGATACGATCACAACTCAAAAACCTAACTGTAGCAACAATGTGAGCCTTCAAATAACAGCAATTTCCAGTGTGAACTCGCCTCTAAGCAACAGTCAGGGTTATGCATCGGAAAAAACCTGTTGTGACGATTCGGTTCCAGTTCCAGCCCTAGGCGGAAAACATTCTAGTGGGTTGGAACAGTAGCTAATACTAGCTGTAAGCAGTAAGTGAGCAGATGAAGGTATGAATCATAACATTACAATCAAGTAAACTGAGAGATGTACTTGGAGGACATAGTTATCTGAACTCAGAAATCCACTTCAAGACAATTACTGAGTAAACTTGCTTTGTAATAATGCAAATTTATTATCAGTGAGATGTATTTTTGTCACGACAGGCCTCTGGGAGTATACAGGAGACGTCACATTAGAATCCCAGGCTGGTCAAATTCCAGAGTTGACTGAACTAATGAAGTGGCTGTTAGCTCAATCTGGAAATACTTGCAACAGCTCTTCAATTACATATGCAGTTGAGTGACAACTGGTAGTAGACATTCAAATGCAGACCAGAAGCCTGGATATACCTGGAATCACTGCAGACTAATCTGGAAGAACCAACTTCCCATTTGGCAATGCATCTAGTGTACCTAGAAATCATAGTTACTACTAATAATTAAATTATTTCTGAAACTGATGGACTCAGTCGGTATTCTCATCTATGTATTTATCTATATAGGTAGTTATATCGCTATGTATCTGTACTTGGTATTCCACTACCACCTGCAGGTGGCTAGTTGGAGGAATTTGGAGTAGGCCTGAATATGACAATCAAGCAATTATAGAGATTCACTGGGAGGCAATCATCAATCGAGTGTGCTGATGCAATTGGAAGCCATCACCAAATGAGTTTGCGGATGCACTATGATGCCATGACTGTACCAACTTAGATGCTGTGATTGAGTGTGTGTAGAGATGTACTTGGGGGCCATGATTGGGCAATCTTGAAGATGATGATGAAGTGGTTTGCAGCAATGCTTTTGGAACCAATGATCTTAATCACTTGGAGAACATAATTGCCCAAGCTTGTAGCTGCCCTTGGAAGCAACAATTGTGTGACCTTGCAGACTGTTGTCAAGTGTGTTTGGAACTGCACTGGGAGGCTTTGATAGTGCCAACTTAGTGACTGTAATCAAGCTAGTTTTAAACTGCAATATGAAGCCATGATTGGGCAAATATGAGGGATATAATTAAGCATGTTTGACGATGCAAGTGCACAACATAATTGTGTGACCTTCGAGGCCATGAGTGCATATGTGTGCAGATACACTTCGGGGCTTTGAATGTTCAAACTTCGTGGCCATGATGGAGGTAATTGGAAGATACACATGGAGAGTAACATCGAATAAACTCAGGTATACACTTCAAAGCCACCATGCTGTATCGATGGCCACGTACTTCGACATGACCAATCTGGAGGCAGTTGTTTGGATGGTGCCACAGGTGCTGAGACTATATTCATTTGTTAGCTAACTCTCAACCATTGGACCACAGGAAGTTGACAACATCTTTCACCTCACACATTGAACGCCCCAGTGGCAGTCATTATGTGGAGAGGTACACTACTCGCTGATGCTACATTTACCAATCAAGATGTAATTATGGGTATGATGGGACACTGGCTTTAAGTCAGTTATTATTGGGTGGAGGCTGTACTCTGTGAATGCTGTACTCAGTATACGCCATGCTAAGCAATAATACAAAATCATAATATGGAGACCATGAACGGAATGACTTCACTTCATGTACTCAGGCGATGGTGATGTTGAGGACTTGAAAGAGAGACAGATGTGAATAATGTGACCAATGTGGATGATACAAGGGGATGTGGGAAATCAAGGGTACAACAGAACTGATTGAGAGTACAATATCTCATATTGGTATTCTTAGCTGGCAGATCAAACATAGTCAATTGACTTGCACACGAGAATCTTTGACATGCCACTTACCCATACAGATGTACCCCTGCTTCTCTGATCTTCTGCTTTCTCATACTCAACTCCACCATTTCTGGAAAGTACATAATTAGTTGGTCTGTTTCTCTTTCACCGTACCAAAATTATAAGTGAACACCAAGTACAGCATATAGTGAGTCCAGTATCAATCCAAAATCAACTGTCTCCAGCATCCAGCCTGTCTCTGATCTGAAATCTCCCAACCATCATCACTAATCTCGTATTACTCATCTCTTGACAGAATTTGATGAACTGTACAATGTACATTGCCACAGTGGGAAGAGAACTGATGAATACAGTCTTGGCTTCCATTGGGCCTCAATTCTGAGCTAATGCCTCCACATTGGACACCATCAAAATAACCTTCAAGTGTGCTCAATTAGTGCCGCCAAGTGCATCTGGAAGCCACACTACCACTGCCTTAAAGTGCATTTCCACACTTACTCTATCAAGGCCTTTAATTTTGAACTCCTCTCACATTGCAGTGCATCTCTAAACTGAATCGATCAAAGCATCTGAGTGTATCGCTGGGTTCAGTCCATTCCAGTCACGCCTAATTAGTATTAGCAACAGTTCCGGACTGTCATTCTGGGTCCAGGTCCAGGTCGAAACCTCATGATTGGGACATTAGTGTTCCAGATGGTCAATATACTGGAACTGACAGTTTGGAAATGATTTGATGGAAATCTCCCAATCTGTCTGCATTGTGCGGGTTGTTTGTGGGTTGTCCAGTGGGTCCATCTATAGATTCATATAACGCTCATGTTTTTGCTATTTGATAATTGTATCTTATCAAAACCACTTATTCAACATGCAATATACACTGTGTGCATGTTTTGCAGTTTGCAATATCGATTATTTTGGAATTCATGTTTTTCATTCCAGATGTTACATTTTTGCCTCTTAAGGCAGAGAATTCTTCTGATATGAGCAAAAATATCCGCATAATGCCTTGATTACCTGATATGGAAGAGTAAAAATTGTTGAAGCTCCATTGACGATCATATTCAGAATGGGGTAATGAAGCTATCAGAATGCAGCAGGGACCATGTTGCATCCTCTATTGCTTATACAGGCTACCAATATATCCGTTCTGCATAACAGTGACCAATTCAATATTCAATTACCTTACTAACAATTCCAAAATTTGTGCGCTCTCTGTTAATACCCATTTTCATGATATGGTAACAAAGGTTTCAGATTGGGGCACTTTGGCCACTAAAGTGTGCCAATACCTCAGTTCTACCGAACAGTGACCAATTCAACTTTTAATTACCTTACTTTCAAGACCAAGAATCATTGGCACCCCGTTGATACTCGTTTTCATGATGGGGAAACAAAGGTATTACACATTGTTTTCCCTGAAAAGTCCACTAGTATTTCATATATAAATTGTTCCCATAAAGAGTCATTTAGATACTCCATAATGTATAGCCAAATATCGTTGACACTCGATGGACAGTCAATTTCAGAATGGGGCAGCGACTGTGTCGCTTTCTCCTTTGCCAATAAAGGCTGCAAATATGTCAGTTATGCATAAACACGACCATACCACTTTCCAATTACCATATGTACAAGACCAAAAATTATTGATGCTTTGTTGATGCTCATTTCAATGTATCATCTTGAGAATTTCTACTGACATCAATAATCGTATGCATACATATTTCACTTTATTGGCTGCCTTTCTGAATGATTGTGACTCGGCCCTTTGGCAAAGTGGGGCACCGTGATATTCTTGCATGGGTCACTGTTGATACATCGAAATATATGTGTCTCTCTGAAATATGCATTTCGCCCACTATAGATTGGTTTATCAACAAATATTCAGATGCGACTTCTTCCAATTCTCCAATGATATTTCTGTAAGTGAAATTCTGAGTGAAGTAACATGAAGAACCTGGTGAAAGCATATTGACCTATTCTTTCCGACTGTTTTGTTCCCTTATTCCTTCTTTTTTCGATTACACTGACCATCACAATGCCTTTTTCAGGTTGTTTCTGTGTTCTCCGTATTGGCCAAATCAATCTGGGAATATATTGTGTGGCACACACATCCTGCTGCGCTGGGCTGTCTGTATCCTCACTGCCACTGTCTAGCTCTACATCAGATTTATTGTCTACCTCTCAGTCGTCTTTGCTTGCATTTGTATAATCCAAGTCGCCATGCCAGTCATACCAGCTTGTGGTGCTGCAGATAATTTCAGATGCACTGTCCAGATCACATTTGGCTGTATGAGAGTCGATTTTCTCAATTCGGTGAACATTCAATACTTGCAATTTTCCCTCAGAGAGGTCGTTTCCAGCCAAAGCTGGTGGGAACAGGAATCTTTCTGGCAATTTATATGCAGCCGTGCGAGCATGTTGAAAGTTTGACTCTGATGCTTCAAAAATCTCTTTGGTATCTGAAACGTATCTTGTAACTATCATTTACTATTTTTGAACATGAAGTTCTTTCTGTATAGCAGGTAGGTTTCGGCTGCCCTGCCACATCTCCAGATAGTTGTTGTCCTTGGCCAGTCTGTGCAATATTCTTTCTTCCACCTCTGTCTTCAATTCCATATCATTACAGGTTCTGTCATATGCAATGCTGGGTCATTGCCTGCCAATATCCCATTATTGCCTTCAGCAAACTGTCATACCACAGTTGTTTAGAGAAAGGTCTCACCTGTGGTTTTTGACTGCCTCCAGCCGATAACGTCTTGCCCTAAGAAAAGACTAGCCTTCTCTCTGACATCATGTGGTGTGATAAACAATATGTCATGTGCCACATTAGCAAGATCAGTGTGCTTTGTATACGTTTCCTCTTGCTGGCACCACCAGTCGGTGATATTGGGCAACCATAATTAACTGCTATTCTCCGTGGGGTCTGAGTAGTCATCATTAAGATTCAGATTCATGTGCCCCCAGTTCTTCCATGATTCTGGTGGTGAAAGCAAATCAAGCCTTGCAGCAGTCATTAAGCGTACTGTACGAACGCTTTGTCCGGGTCTTCTTTTAGCCACATCATTAGGCATTAAGTATTCTTCATCATCGCTGGACAAATCATACTAATCAAAAGAAGATTCACCAGATCCTATAGCAATTGCAGTCGGGAAGGAATAGTTGCTGAAGGTCAATCATCTATGTTCGGCACAGTAATCCTTCTGCACATACTTTAGAAATTCCTCTTCGTATTGGGTAGTATTAGAAGACTTGTCATCAGCAAAAATTTCCATTCCCTTGTCCCACTGTCTAAATGATTGTAACTTGTGGAAAGAATCAAGAACTGGTGCTGAGATGAGAAGCAGACCGGTTATTGGATCATTGTCAGCATCATTGTTAGGCAGCTTCTAATGTGCAAACCGTACCGCAAAGTATAAGTCTTCCTTCCATTGAGACTCTTTCTGAGCTAAAGCACAAAAAATGCCATCCATATGATCAAACATTGCATTTTAGACACTAATATGGTGATACAGAGTCACGTTGTGACGTTTGTACAGCCAGAGGGTCCAGTATCCACAAGGCCTTGAACCATCCATGATGTACTTGATGATGGTCCATTCATTCCGTATTGAGAACAGTGGCCTGTCATCCCAGTATTTTGAATGTTGAGCCCCTCGGTGGTGTATTCTTGTAACCCATGGGATCACTCAAGCAACTCCAGTTTCAAATTCCACCATGTGTTCACATTCATAATAGGTAGTACTGCAATGCATACAGTGGCCTTTTACCAGTCATTGTACTTGTTTCAATGACCTGGTGCCAGGGTATTCAATACATCACGCATTCACTGCTATATGCGTGTCAGTGTCAGGAAATTCACAGTTTGTGGAACTATGTACTTTCTCAATTATCTTCATGAAACCTACTCGCATGGCCAACACCTTCCAGATTCTAGCATTGCTGTCTTTTCGACATCTTGGACTGTTCCCATTATCTATGCTTTCATTCTCTCCAAATTGCTGATTGCGCTCATGGGCTTCCCAAGACTTGTTGCAGCCTTTCACACTGAAACTGCTTATGGACACACCCAAGTGGGCTGAATGACATGTGCCATGCATAGTAAGTGTTTTCTCAATTCAGCCCACTGGATTCCGAAAGCCTCAAGTGTTGGTTGCGCTTCCTGAGTGGTTGAGTAACGCGATAATGCATTATCAGATGTAAATCTCAGTAAACGGTTACCTGTATGCTCAAAATGATGAAGAACTTCCTTGAAATGTATATCAAACCTTGCTCCAGTATGTTAACCCTTGACCTATTGTCCTTGATTAACTACTGTAAGTGGAACAGAAGTGGCAATTAATCTCCTTGAAAGTACGTTGAACTTCTCACAGTGCACACCTGTGATCTCTCTGGTGAGCAATGACCAAGGTTATGGCTAATTTATTTATTGATGTGCACTCATCCCAAGCTAAGCTAACGTTGTTTCTTGTTGGCTATTGCTTCTTAATCGCATCCACTGTCAGTGTGTATTCCCTCCGGCAAATATTGCTAAGGGTGGTGGCCATCAGTCGCACGAGCTTGTTGCTTAATGCATTATATGACCATCATAGCTATAGGTTTGATGTAGCGTTCAATGGAATATGAGCTGAAAAACAACCTAATCAAAGATAGTGATTCCTGGTGTCTTGGTGAAATTTAGAAGTTACAAATTGCTTACATGCCAGTTTGGAGGGTTTTGTCTGTCAACTCAATCAATATGGCTAAGATTTAAATGTCCAATCTGAATTTCCTTTGCAAATTTACTATTGTAATTCCTCAACTGACTTGGCTCTTCAGTATTGCCAAAGCTATTTCTTCGACCATTAAACTTGTCAATTCAGAAACTGCTGACTGTTTTAATTCATTTCACTTTGTGATGTGCACTTTTCCCAGACAGTGAATTCCTTTTGATCTGGTCCCATGTTGTAATGGATGGCAAAGAACTTGATGACAATCAATACATATGATGCCAGGGTTACCGGTCTCCTGAATTACGCAATGGTAACAGAATTGCCCGAATGCAGCATATCTAGAATTGTTCCAAACACTGGGTCACTTCAAGCCCCCATTTATAGAAGTCCACCAAGCATCAAATAAGATTTGTAAAGTAAGGTCACTCAAATCACAAATCAAGACATGTTCAATTTTGGCAGAGATCAAACCCTCTCGCTGGGAAGTTTTTAATCATTTTGAAGTGAAAGTTGTGTTATAAATTGAATTTCTGCGAAATTTGACATCGCTGACAGTCAGAAGTTTTGTTATCGTGTAGTAGAAAGCTGGTTCTTAAATATTGACTCTAGAGCTATAAGCAAGAAAAAGTAAGACCTGTCAGACAATCCATGCATAGGTGTGAAATCATACAGAACAACAACTTCAAAATAATGACCATTACAAACCCAATGTTGAAATGATGTAATGTACTTCATTGCTGTGTAGCTTCCAGATTCCCCACGAAAAGTGGTAAGGCCGTTGATGCTAATTTCTAAATGGCGGTAGTGATATTGTCACTACCTCTTTGGCTCATATAGCCGGCCAATACATTGATTTTGCCTGAATACAGTTGCACTGCACCATAATTGGCGAAGATGCAAGACCAAACATCGTTGACACTACATTGACACTCCATTAGCACCTAATTGACACTCTGTTGCCTACCAAATATTGGAGACAGTACTGATGTAGATGCTAGTATTTTTGCCCATACAGGGGGCCGATACCTTGATTATGTGTTAATGTTGTTCTGCAGTGCTTGGATTCTCCATGGTGCAAGACGAAAAATTGCGGACTCTCTGTTAACACTAATTTTTAGATGGTGGTAGGGATATCATCACAAGAATTTTTGCCCACACAGGCGGCCAATGCATTGATGATGGAAGAAGATTGCTGCACAGCCCTTCGATTATCCAAAATGCATACACTAAGATCTTTGACACTCAGTTGACCCTCATTTTTAGAAGATGGTAGCGATATCATGACTTGCAATTCTGCATCCAATGGTGGCCAATACTTCCAGTTTAGGTGAATGTCGTTGCACAGCCATTGAATTATCCACAATGGAAGACAAAGAATTGTTGACTCTCCATTGACACTCATTTTTATGAGGTGGTTGCAATATCGTCACTGGTATTTTTGCGCATAATTGCCGCCAAAGGATTGATCTTGGATTACTGTTGTTGCACAGCTGTTGGATTATCCAAGATGCAAGATCAAAAATCATTGATGCTCTGTTGATGCTCGGTTTTAAGTGGTCGGAATGAGAACATCACCAGCCATTTTGCATATACTGCCAGCCAGTACAACTATTATGAGTTAATGTTGTTGAACAGCCGGTTAATTATCCACAGTGCATGACCAACAATCTTTGGCACTCCATTGACACTCATTTTTAGGTGGTAGCAATATTATCTCTATCATAGTTATAGAGAGCAGCAGCCTTAACATTGATTATGAGTATATATTGTTGCATACCCATTTCTGTATCCCAGACAAATAACTAAAAATCATCGACACACGGTTGACCCTCATTAGTAGGATGAGGTAATGAGTGTGTCACCTGCCTTCATATATTGTTTGTATGTAAAATCAATTGCATCCAAAAGCTTTACAGCTTCTCAATTTCTGCTTCACAAGTTGGCTCGTTTTCTGACTCATGGATGACATAGCCCTATGAAATTCCAGTACTTTCAGCCAGTCATTAATGGCATGTAGATGGATTTCCTTGTTTTCGATTAATATTGCCCAACTTCCTCACCTTTCCTTATCAACCCCCTTCTCTTCACTGTCCACATTGGATAATTACCAATATTCAAACCCCTGACCCTCTGAACCAGGACTGAGCAGTGAGTCAGGCAGTTGGACACATGGATGAAAGCAGCATGATGGTTGCCAATTGTACTGATTTATATTATGCACCGACTGCTCCATCTATGACTTGTATGTCATCACTGTCCTAATCTTTGTTAGTAAAATTCGACACTTATTTAGGTTTTGGTTTCTCACATTACAGCAACTGGTTAGTCAATATCATGTGTATTGGTTGTCTATCCACCTGATTTGGAATGAAGAACTGCCGCATGGAGCGTATAACCCTTGAAAATGCACAGATGAATTCTCATGTCTCACATTCTACTAACTGGAATGGAGCAAACCCAGACATGAAGCAAAATGTGTTCACAACTGACATTTATGAGACATAGGGTGTGAAAAATAGCGATTTGTATATCTATTCCTCTGCCAACGTACAAGCAGTCACCATTAATTCATCGAAATCAAATATCTACATTTGAGTTACAAAGGATGGCAATGTGAAGGGCAACAAGCTTATGGTGTCAGCAGGTGTCATTTTCCTAATTGGTGACTAATCAGGTACTGCGATGGGTGAGAGAGACAATATGCATCTATTTGACTTTCGTTTCACGGAACCTAACCTCCTATGACAACTGACAGGTCGAGATGACGTTTGCGGAATTTGTGATACTCCAGGATTGATATCAGGAGTCTCTACAAGCGATTCATATATTGTTGGGGTAGGTGCCACTTTAAATTTGTTCTTTTGAGTTTTATTGACAGCTGGAATCTTCAATTCAGCTGTCCAGTAGTTTTTAACTGTCTCACCAATGATGTCGGCGGTGTCCCCCCACCCCTGTTGCATCATTTCATCATGCTTCATCTGCTTCTGCCAAAATCTCTCTGTGCGGTACTGTACGCATTTGGATATTGTGCCTATCACATAGTCCAATTGGTCATCTTCGCTCAGTTTGCCCAAATCTGTATCTTCTTCTTCATCATTGTCCTCATCCTCCCTATGCTCCTCATCGTCAGAACTTGCAAGATCACTCATACTGTCTCTGATAGCATTTAACATCACCTCAAATGATTTTTCAGGTGTTGTGGATGTCATACCTGCCTTTTCTGCATTGCTTATATCTTCCTGCTTATGCTTGATCACTGACTCTGGGTCTTCAACTCACTGTCATGCCACAGCGGTTTCTCTCTCCACATTATCCTCAATCCATTGCTTTTGTTCTTCGCTGCACACAAGGAACCTGTCTTGCCTCTGTTCAACCGAAAACATTGATTTGGATTGCACGATACAACATGCCCCAAGGGCGCGGACTCATTCAGCTTCCATGCTGCTCTTGCCTTCATTCGCTTGATGATGTCATGGTTGTGGAACTGACATGAGTGCGGTCATCATGTGGGCTGATTTAGGGTTGAGTGCGGCAGAGCCACATGCCCTTGAGTTCTTGTCTACATGTCAATTAGACTTAGAGAGAGTCAGTGAGTTTTAGGTCAATAGAGAGATTCAGCACAGCGGACACAACACAACAGGTTGTGAGCCTGGGCACTTTGCTGATTTGACAAACATGACTCCATTTATGGCATCATCAACATGGTCTTAGAGGAGTACAGATTGACTCAACATGAAACGAAGATGGCTGAATTGACAGCAATTTCAATTATGAAGTTTGATGGTACGGACTAAAATAGCTGGAGTTTGGAAATCAATATATTCTAAGAGCAGAACCATGTTCTCGGCATTGTCTACTGTACCGAAGAAGCACCGGAAGCGAAGCACTGAAAAGAATTTAAACCATGGAAGAATCAGGATGGAATCGCGCGGTAAACTATTCTCCTTGTGATGGAGAGGTCTTTGTATCAGCAGTATGGCATTCAGAAAAACGGCAAGGCACTGTGGGATCAGCTGAAGGAGGACTACAAGTTTAAGGTGGAGGTGAATGTTTGGGCTTTGCAAGATGAAATGTCAGTTGTGAAGTTGACGGATTGCAAGAATGTGCGGAAATACACATTGAAGATCCAAGAGTATGTGAACGACTTTAGCCTCCCTGCCAAGAGTTCAACCGGTATGATGCCAAAGGGTGAGCACAACTACCACCTCGTGCAGAGTATACCAAAGGATAATGATTGGAGGTTTTTCACCGGGTTGATGTACGACAACTTCGACAGCCTGGCCGACAAACCGGAGAAGATTGTCACAGAGATGACAGTCCACAAAGCACGGTTACAGCAGGAATACAACTCGGTGGTGGCAGCTATATTCTCGAAACCGCAGACGAAGAGTGAGAAGCGGAATTCAAATCACTCTCGGATGTCCTAGGAGTCCCGTGATAGCGGCAGTGAGAGTGATTATAGCAGTTCAGAAAATGAGATGCATGCGAGTGGCCGCAGGGATACTCAGGAGTGCTGCACATGCCATATGATGGGGCACATTGCATGGTATGGTCCAAGCACTGCACCGGTGGAGAGTGCAGCACAGACAGAGACAGTGCCAGCGATGACAATCTCCATTGAGAACTATTGGATGACAGTTACGAACAGAAAGAGTCCATCGAAGGAGAGCTAGTACTTGGATTGTACCACCACTACTGACATTTGTGGAGAGCGCCGAAAGTTCAAACAGTAAACAGAGTATACCAAGAGAGTCGAGCAGCAGATGAGTCATTATTCTGGAAGTGTAGGAGGTAAAGCCATCGGGCATGGAGATGTTTGATTCAGGTTTCCACTACCTGGAGGCCGCCACCACATACATAAAGTAGTGGTGAGAAATATCTTAGATGTGGAAGGAGCACACAACTCACTCTCCCAATCGCGGCTTATGGATCGGGGATTGCAGATTGTCCCTATCATTGGCTATGGGATCAAGATATACGACAAAGCGCCGAGAGACAGTGCTCAAGGTCACAGTCATGGTCCAGGAAGTCTGGTGGGCATGGCACACCTGACTCCTGGATTATTCCGGCTGGATGTGAAGCGGCTGGATCTGAAGTGGCTGGATGTGTAGGATGCAGGAAAGACGCATCAAGCGAGATGAATATTGGTTCAGAGGAGCTGCATGAACGGTTGATCGTTTCGGAGGAGCTCCATGCACTGTTGATTCATTGGGAAGAGCTTCAGGTAAAGCTCTATCTTGGTTTTCATTGGAGCTTAGCACTACGGTGGTGATACCGCCCTGGAGGAGTGTATGCACGGATTTGTCTGTGGTCACCACATGGGCTGGTTTAGGGTTGAGCGTGTTAGACCGAGTCTTTGTAGAGTATGTCATCACGTGGCTGTGGGTTAGGGCTGGCAGCTACTTTATAGGCTACATGTCATCTGTGACTTAGACTCAATTAATCAATCCACTGTGTTGAAAGGTTCATCACAACAGATTATAAGCCCGGGTGCTACCACAATCCAGACACCATTTTTGACAACTGTCAAGTGGAGATAACAGTTGAATCGGGACACCATCATACGAGAGTCGCTGCAAGGTCCCTGGAACGTGGGAGGTTTGACTCCAAGATACACTGAACTAGAAGTATCTCTTCTCAGTATCTCCTTGTCTTGTCTCGCGATTGGACTTGATATTTGGACTTGTAAAACAACTAATAGATGGTTCACTTCGAAGCTTCACATGCAGAATGTAATCAGAATAGAATTAATTGAGAATAGCTTTCCAATCCAAATGTATTGTTAAGGCTTGTTCTCCATCATGAGAAGGTTACCTTCTATTCCAGCAGAGAATCGAGAGGTCTGTATACCTCTTCCCTCTGCACTCTAACTGCTAATTCTAACTACGCTTTTCTCTAGACAAATTACTACCATCCTCTCGTCCCACCAATCCCCCTGCTCTGATAACCAGTGTGCCTGAACTTCCTCCAATCAAATGGTATCCTTCCAATCCTCCAGTTTTTCCGGATCAACAGTATGTGTCTAATATACATCTCCAGACTGATTGGTATCCCTCGGACGGTTGTCTTCCGGTTCATCTTCCTCATTGTACAATTCAACAGCCACCCATCGTATCATGCACGAGTTTCCTGATCCTACTGGCCATAACTAATGCCAATCGCAAGATACATCATATAGAGGTGACGATGACTGATGTCATTCTTTATCTTCATCCATAGAGATTATAGCGATGGGTGATTGCATTGTATTAACACACTGGTACCGCAATGACAACACTAGAGGGCGGGTGGTAATGATGTAGTCGAGGGTCATGTGCCGGCTGGTCATTGGTGTGGCCATAGTGCTGGCTTATGATTGATGAACCCTATTCCTGCGGGACCTGACATCATCGTCGAGAAAAATCTTGTGACCTTGGATATGTATTTACTCCGAAGGTGTAACAGTCCTGGATGCGATGCAAACACAACCTGGATCAGGACACCCTACGGACTCAGAACGACAGTTCAACAGTGCAAACAATACCTCCTCTCGACGAAATCTCACTCAATCGCTTGGTGGCCTACCATAGCTGCATTGACAGCAATGGCTGCAATGGCCGTAAAGTCTTCAATGGGCGCAGCGTTAAGTTCTCCGGGTATACGAGATTACAGCAACAGAACAATACATCGACTGGACACATTCGCGACCAGTTCAGAGAGCAGTTTGGCAGGAGTGCAGGATGAGTTTGGGTCAACATGGTGTCAACACCCTTGGAGGAGTTCGGATCGACATCGGCATCTTCAGGACAAGTTCTGGTCAGCATCGGCATGATTGCGACATGTTGGAAGCGATTTCATAACAGGTCAACGGGTCACAAAGCCAAGATCAGATTGACCTACAGTATGGTATTTCTATAGTCTATAAGAAGTGGGCGGGTAATGGACTGCAGATACTTTAGAGATATTGGCAGACACACACAAAACCCCTGGGGAGCTCTGGGGTTGGTCCGCTACTGCGGACTGGGTATGTGATTTGGGACAGTCTCAAGGGACCAGCAGTGGCAATTGTAGTCATTAATCCACAAAGTCTATGGACTCCTCTACTGTGAAGACGAGGAAGCTTTGTTAGCTGTACAGTGTGTTTCTTCACCCTAAACCTTCAATCGCGAAAACCCCATTCCTCCACCTGGGTAGCTGTGTATGGGGATCCACGATCTACAGGAATGAGTTTTCTAGGGCAGGCTGAGACAGAAGAGCGACCTACGGCGAAGCGTCCCCAAATCAAATTACAGCTATGGAGAATCGTCTCCAATTTCGACACTGACACATACTCGACTACACGAGCATCCAGCATGGTACAAAAGCGTATCAGCAATTGAGTTCAAGAAGCAATAAGAATTAACACTTCTGCTTCGTTTATCAAGCGGAAGTTGACATCGCCACAGAGAAGCATCTTCAATTTCGAGAAGCCATCATACAACAGATTATGGCAGTTTCGACACGACAGTGACACATACTCAACAACTCCAGCATCCGCCATCGTACAACATGTTATGAGCACTTGTGTGTAACAGGGAAATCATTATCTTCCACTTTGTGTGTTGAGCGGAAGTCAACATCGCTGCAGGAAAGCGTCTGCAATTTCGATACCGACACATACACACCATCGCATACGCACTCACACACTCGACTACTTGAGCATCGAGCACTAGAGAACAGATTTTGAGCACTTGCGTGTAAAAGGAAAATGACGATTGACAATGCCACTTCGTAGGTAAAGCAGAGGTCATTATCGCCACAGAGAAGTGTATCCAGTTTCGATACTGACAGCGCAACCCATGATTGGCACCGAGTGGCTGTGTACGAGAATCAACAAAGCTCCACCTGGTTGGAGCTGTATCTTCGATACACCACACCACAAGTACTGCAGGTTGATATATATGTTCCACTGCGATACTGATCGCAATACAACAGCACTGTGCGTCACCTTTGCAGCAGCAGTTGAAGCCGCCAGGACAATCGACTACCAGGCATAGGAATAGGCATATGATTGATGCCACCAATGGCATGAGTGGGAGAATGGTCCTTTGGGAGGAGCTTAGGGCCTGGCATGATTTAGCTTCTACCTTCTGTATTCAATTGGTTTTGTGTCAGTTTTTTCAAAGACTTAGAGTTTAATGGACCTGATAACACCCTGGAGGAGTATCAGACCAAGTCTTTGTAGAGTACGTCATCACGTGCCTATGGGTTAGGGCTGACAACTACTATATAGGCTACGTGTCATCTTAGACTTAGACTAAATCACTCAATCAATCATCTCGACAGATTCGTCACAACAGAGCGTGGCAGAGCCACCTGCACTTTAGTTCGTGTGTACATATCAATTAGACTTAGGGAGACTCAGTTTGTTTTAGGTCAACAGCGAGATTCAGCACAGCAGACACAACACAATAATGGTGTGGACTGCTTTGTGGATTTGCTGTAGTTACCGGTTGGAATTGGCGAAAACATTATTGTCAAACTGTTAACCATTGCATTTTGCGTTGACATTGTTGCTGGGTGAGATGATTGATGTTACAACACACAGATGATATCACGGCAAGCTGTGTCTGTTATGTTCTGGTTCATAAGTTTGATCAACTTGAACAACGCAAAATCACTGTTTCAACAGTCACTAAATTGGGAATAGTGATACTAATCGTACAATATGACATGGTTATTAGTGTCAGTTTCAGGTAAGATCGCTGGGATGTCTTAAGACAATCATCACCAGATGTCCTTGCCGAACAAGAAATTCCTGTTTCCATCTGACAGGTACCAGATTTCGGCTGTTGTTCACATACATATATCCCTGAAAGTATACACCCAGCACTAGACTGACATATTGAAAATCGAGGGATGTTTACAAGCTACTGCGACCTGCAGCTTTACGCGGCACTATCCATCTGGAGTACAACATGCAAATTGGCAGTTACTTATTTCATGTGGACTCGAAGCTCACTGTCTATTCCTCAAAAGGTAATTTCAAAGTGATTTGGTAATGGTTATTGATAATGATTGTATTGGTCATCTTTACAGGCAAAAACACAGGCAGCACGCTGCCTGCCCCATCGTCAAATATTTGTCAATAGTGCATCAACGATTTTGGGTCTTGTATTTTGGGCAAAATCTGTTGCACTTGATCGCACACATCCAGAAACATGGTATTTGCAGCCATGAGATGCATAAAATATAGGGATATTCATACGACAGCCTCCCAGACAGTAACAACTTATTTCAATCACAAGGCATCAATATAGGGCACATGAGTGTTTTAGCCAACGAATGCAGTCAGAATGTTGTATATAGACAATAATGGCCACATTGAGCTCTAATTAATGATGATGCAAAGCCAAAAACCTTTGACACTCCTTTGGTGCTTCTTTTTAGGAGATAGCAGCGATGTCTGCACTAGCGTTTTTGCCCATAAAGGTGGCCAATAATTTCATTATGTATCATATTAACTAATTCTCTTATTAACTACCTGACTTCCAACTTCAAATATTGTTGATGCTTCTTTGACACTCATTTTCAGAATGCGACAGAGAGCGCGTGAGTCTTCCTTTGGATATATAGACGGTCAACACTTTATTTATGAACGTAACCAACCAACTGCAACTCTGTTTACACAAGAAGCAAGACCAAAAATTGGTGACGCTCCATTGACACTTATTTTTGATATGGGGTAGAGAGCCTGTCTCACTTTGATTTGATTATAAAGGCAGCCAGTACGTCCAAAGAAGATCATGCGGTACTGAAGTCAATATTTTGCGATTATCAGTAGGATTTCTGAATGTGACAAGAAACAGAAACACGCTAAATGCAGAACCAGAGATTTGAACCAACCAGTCTGGCCACACCCTGCAAAATCCGTGGGTTGACAGGTCAGAGAACAGGTTTCGCCTGCCAAGATGCAGTGGATTGGATGTTTGGATGGGTCATGGATCAAACCTCACCATTTTTGTGGTTCATACACCGACCACTGGCAATATACTCTGCCCCATTGCTAACACTACACCCGCTGTAACTCCAATTACACTCAATCATGGCCAAAATATTTGCATGATTATAGCACCGAATAAAGTCACCAACTTCAGTCAGTCACTGCATCCAAGTGTGTCTCTCGGTTCCATCGATGCCATCTATTGGACTACTTTTTCAGTACGGTTCATCACCTACCCTGTTGAAGTGCATCTCCAATCGCACTCTATTTATGCCTTCAAGTACATCCCCAATTTTAGTTAACTATAGACACAAGTTGTTTCTACTATCACTGCACTTGAGTGCTATCTTCAGCTGGACTTTCCATATGGTGATAGATAGATAGACTTAGGTCCATAATACATGTTATATTATTAAGTACGAAATCTTCTTGTGATTGTAATACAGATTACTATCATAGACGAACTGGATTGTAGTGATGGGACCCTGTGATCCAAATCTGGGAGAACATGGCAGCAAGTTTAAAATCTCCTGCTGTGCTTGGGAGTGGTCTTGGCGGCTCTCAACGTCTCCAACAGACATTCCCAAACGTTTCAGCTGCTCCAAAATCTGATTATTCTATAGGGCAAATATCATCACATCTTAAATGCACCTCAATTACTGCAGGTGTGTTCAGAAACATGTTAGCTCACTTTCACATCATTGGAGGACACTGTGTTTAGCTCCAGGGAGGCAGTGGAATGTGATGAAAAATTTAGGATCACTGGAGATATTAACCCAGGAGTCTGGGACATTTTCAGATCCTGTTCGACCTGTTTACCATGTTGGTGTTGACTATTTCTGTATTAAATATATTCATAATGTATGTTATAAATGTGATATGTTGTATGTCTATATTGTAGATGAGTATATATACATTCTGTTAGCGGTTTTCCTCGAATGGTGTCAATGGTAGTGGAAAAGCTCAATGGGTATGTGTTACGTGACCCAGGTCATGTGACATGCAACAGACCTATCCAGGAGTGCATCTCCAAACTATTACCCGTCACGGATACCTTCACTTAGTGTCATGGAATACATCTTGATTGGATAAGCAAGTTTCATTGCTTGGCGGATTCATTTAAACAATGCTCCTTGAGTAGCTGATTTGATAATGCAGCAATACTGCCAGATCGAAAGACACTTGCTTCTCCCAAGCATGTTGTTTTCAATCAGATTCGTTGCTGGATAATAGCAGGGAATATGTCAGGTCGGACTAAGGAATGCCTTGACTTGCAGACTAGACAGTTGTTAGCCAATATGCAATTACATGGCACCATAGGCCTATTACTATATTATGATAGGAACACCCTAGGTACTGTCTTTCCAAAGACAATAGTCTCGGCGTAAAAATGGTGTGACTGAGGGATTAAGACATTGGCTGTTGATATGAGGCCAGAACGAACCCTGGTCATTGGTTCGAGTTGGAATAGGCAACCGCAGCGTCAGACTCAAATGTTAATGTCGAGGTACGTGTGTTCAATCTACATTGGCATAGTATTGATTAGTCACCGATTAAATCTATGATGCAAGCCAAATATCCTTTAGGGTGACGCATTAATTTGTCCAAGCACTGTATGGCTATGATCAGCAGATGTACCAATTACCGAACCATATGTGTCGCAAGATGTCAAAGTTGCAGTTATGATGGGATATATTGTGTTATGATATCACACAATGGATGGCCTGAGCGTAATGCTTTTGGAACCACATGCTCGTATGATACAATAACCTAAGGGATGTGTGGCAATTAATCATTCGCACATTTGTTTGAATGTAAGTCGTATTCATAATATTGCTGTCAAAGATCAGCGACAGAATCATAGCATTGAAGTATGGGTGTACAAACCCTCGAATATATCTATAAAGAGATCACATTATTCCGGCAATGGCAAGAACAAGGTCTAGCAGCGAACAGTCGGAAATACCTACCAGTGAAGAAACAATCTGAAATATTATTGCGTTTTTGTGATACCTACATCTATTATTAACATACATAAAATCTATTAGGTTTTTGTAGTGGCAGCCCCACACCTTCAGGGGCCTTGGTGTTCTACCTCAACCACGAGCAGTTTCCATTACAGCTAGTTGATAACCAAGGTACAAGGACAAACGAGGAATTTGATATATAAGTAGTTTCTATAATATTTACTTTCAAAAACGACAACGACGTCATCAAATATGCTGTCGAGAAAATTCTATCCTTCACCATGAATAATCACTATATCTTTGTGGCCCTGTGCGTTTGGTGGCTAGCATGTATTATCAGACTACATCAAGTGTTGGTTAAACATATTGAGAACCTTCATTCATGTGCCACGATATGGGTGATATCTTCAGTACCTAGGGATATCGAAATACAGTCTAGCACTAAGGATTTTGCACATCAACATCAAGCAATGGAATCAGCAGAACAGTGTTTACATGGATCTATACAAGCTAGGAAAGCATATACTAGTGATCTATCACGACAAACTCATTAAGGGAGGATTAACCCATTACCTCAAGCTAAGCGTCAGCTAAAGAAGGCTTGGAAGAAACAGTATTTAAAGGAAGTCCATGAGCAAGCTGAGTTGTCACAGAATGTAAGGCTTCAAGAAATTAGACACGAGATGATTGACAATCTTTGCAAAGAATTAGTATGATAGAATCATTGGCTGTGCCTAAGTAATTTACTATACTTCGAAGCATCCCCCTAACACATTCAGCATCAGATTACTAATACTGGATATATTTCTGTCGAGTTATATTATATTAGTTCTAGTCAAACAACTGTCAGATCTGAATATGTTAACACATTATGTCAACACATAATAAAATGTTATGATATTCAAATTATCAATTGAATTGTGTCAAATTTGTTGAAAACTTGTTAACTAATATTGTCTAATATATTATAATGTTGCAATGTTTGAAGATTTACCATATAGGAACTAATATTGTATATTCAAATTTACAAAACATTTACCACTGCAATAACTTGCATATAAGCTATTACTCTATTTCATTACAGTAATACCAATTTTCAACTTATAATATACTTCATTTATTAGTTTTATAGCTATGAAAGTGTCAATGTATTCATTTCCATATTTTTGAATATCTCATGCCTTTGATTAAACATATATAGATGGATATTCAATTGAGCATATAAGTAATAATCTTGTATATAAAATAGTATTATTATATTCAATATTCTACATTTGAAAGTTCAAATCTAATATAAATACAAAATACTGAATATTTTATATTGTCTGAAAATAAAGATAATTAACTCTGTCTAAAAGTTCTCTTACATGCATTCTAGTAATTGGGGGCAAAATCACAATACAGTGAAGAATATTGTTCATAATGAAAAATACCAGCTAGATGAACAGAAATTAATTATAATTACCAATATATTAGAACTTAATATAAGACTACTGATTAACTCTATATTAAATTGAACCTTTAAGACTTTAAAAACCAATATTATGTTTTATCTGATAATATCTTAAAACTTACATTGACAATATAGAGCTTTCCAATTGTGATTTATAATTTTGAATGTAGTAGTATGTATCTATATATTACAGCAAATTAGATATATATTTTGTTATTATATTTTTTAATTATTTGTTAATGTATTTCTATATATATCCAGTATTTACATAATATATTATACCACTCTAACTGTCTATTACAATAATACATACATAGTATAATATTCAACATAATATAGAAGTATAACAGTTGATTATAAAATACTCTATCTGAAGTACAGACTTACCAAATGATGTTAGTCTATATTTTCATTACCATTGCTAGTAGCAATAAACTACTAAGACTGTAGTTATACTAATTCAACATATATGCATTTATGACTGCAGTAGAAAGTACAGAAATTGAATAAAATATTTCCCTGAAATTTTACATACTGATCGTGCAACATTGTGAACAAAATACAATACTATAGAAATTAAATATTTTATAATTATTCCGAAAACAAATTCATACAGCAGTGTTTCTATCAATATCATATGTGAAGCAAAATTTGATCCATAGTATGTTGCTCCAGATGATATTTGTATTATTGCAAGTTCAGTATCTGTTGAAGAAAATCATTTATAGTAAGTTTATGGCTAATGTCCATTGAACAGTACAGTTGAAAAATAATACTGTACAATGCTCATATTAGGTAGAGAGGTAGAATTAACAGACAGTCCTGGATATCACTACATAACAACTAAATGCGACTGAAATTGAACTTGATACACTATATCTCTGATTATTTCATTCTTTGTCAACTATTATCTCTTATATAATTAATTACTGAATACTCAGACTCTAGATTAACCAAAAATTTATGTTTTTTAGTACTATCTAGATTGTTAACCTCATTATTACATTATTTTTATTATTTTAAACTTGATAAAATAAGAAATAATATGTTGATAAAATGATTCAAAACTAATTAATATTAGTTATATTAAAAGAAACTTATCCATATTGTCTATACTAGGCAAATTATATCACATATCTTAAATATATATATGTATTAGAGAGTGATTGTTTAATGGATTGGATGAATTCACAGTTACTATAATTATAAAAATTATTGCAAACTGTATTTATTTTTCATATCAGTTTTTGTCTTATAAAGTATAGATCAGATATATTACACCTTATATCACATTTCCAGAAAATATATTTTTAATATCAGTTTAAATTTTGTTAATATTCTAATTATACTTAGCAACAGTAGAACATTTAATATTGAACAGCAGAAGAATATTATTCAGAAGTAAGATTGATTCAGGAATATAGTTAAGTTACAGTTGTTCACATTAATTCTAATTGAATTATTGTATATTACATTAAACATGATATATTGGAGTTAAAGAGTAAAGCCAGATTGAATTATCTATCTCTGTGTAATAATTTTAATTAAGTACCATAGTAGACTACAATTGGATGTCAACATAATCTACTATATATATTTTGAATATTAACTTTTCTATAGTTGATTATAACAGTCTTATTCAATACTCTAATAATTACAATAAGAGTACATAGTAATCAAAATAAAAAATATGTCACACTTTTCACTAATAGTTAGTATTGAAGATAAATATCAAACATATTTGTAATTGAATACTTCTATACAAGAAAGTAATTTTTAACAGCACATTAAATTCCATATTCAGAATTGGTTTATATATTTGTATGTATATAATTACTGACATCTAATTGCTTAATACACTACACTGTACAGACATACAGCCACCTTTATTTGTGTATAAAATGTCATCCATTAATGTCATTTTGAAATTTCCATTTAAATATAAGAAAAATTTGAATATTCAGTTTTATCTCCTATATTGAATAGCACAAACATTCTATGGTGATGTTTTTAAACTATCCAATTACATGTCTATAAAGAAGAATTGATCTTTTTTACAAAGTCGAGTGAAATCTACAATAGCTGATTGCTCACATCTGTGATGTGTCAATTTGACTAATGCCAGCCTAATTTATTTTCAAACATTCTAGAAATATAAAGAAGACTCATTACATGTCACTATTGTGTTGCATTATGTTGGTTTCAAATGAGCGGGCAGGAATCATTTGCGATCAGGACTTCGTGGTACTTTGCAGATACCAAACCAACAGTCACCGACTACCAAAATCGGTTTATTCTTGATTGCAGGAAGTAACAGTGAACAACCTTTGTTCCGCCCTGGAGAATCATGTATATCATACCCTGTTACATTTGCTCTTACAACTTTAAAACCTCGAGAAGTGCAACGCCAAACCCATTGGCGCCAATCCACATGATCTCTAACTACCCGCCACTGTTCTCCACAGCTTATTTATGTATGAGCTGCAACTTTTACTTCACTTTCGTGTTCTGACAACAAAATTAACACTACCAACTGCAAAATGAGTGCGATGGACCAGGATGACGATGAGTTTCTGTACGGAAATCATTCTTCTGCCTTTCTGCCGTCTATAACTACTATGGTACCAACTCCAGTCTCGTCCTCCCCCACTGTTCCTGGTCTTAGCGTTATCGCTCCTTCACCAGGTCCTGCATCTGTAGCAAAACAGGACCATAGCACACCGGCGGCACTGCCAATACAGCTAGAACATGAAGAGCTAGAAGAAGGTGAAGAGGAAGACCAGGAGGAAGTTGAGGTCTCGGATGATGAAGATGTACCTCATTACCCTCATCAGTATTCATCGCTACCTCACAGACCTAATAAACACAGGAGATTGAACTGGTAATCGTACGAAAAGACGGTAGCCGACCCGAGCCTCCGCCGCGACCTGAAAGATATAATCAGATACGTACTGCACCACCGCGACCAACTTCCACATCCGCACACGCGAGATTATCTCCAACGTCGCCAGCTCCCGCTGTTCCTGTTGCACTAGCGGTCACCACCTCCAAACTTGACATCAATGCAATGCCCAACTACGATGGTACACCTATTAGCAAGATCTCGATGGAATCCGATATTCTTCCATCCGAGAAACCGTGGCGAAAACCCGGTTCCGACGTCACCGATTACTTCAATTATGGCTTCGACGAGTTCACATGGACTGCGTACTGCCAAAAGCAGGAAGGGCTACGAGATGAATTTTCGCCACAAAAGATGATGGAGCAGATGATGCTCATGTCTGGAATGGGTATAAGTATGATGCCTACTATGGACCCATCTCAGGTGGGAGATATGAGTACTATGATCGGGGGCACTTTTGGCCTTCACCAGGGCCAAGGTGGTCCTGGTGGTGGTGGGCCCAGTGGTGGACCACAACAAGGATCAAATTCAGGACAGACAAGCGGGCAGGGTATAGAAATGATGGGGGATCCGAGTATGTTTATGAGTGGGCCAGGTTTTGATGGCAGAGGTCCGCAGGATGCCTCATATGGAATGGGCAGAGGCGGTATGTACGTTGACCATGCCTTCCGTATGTGCCATTCCTTAGACTGACTACATTCAGACCTCCACAAGGGCCCTCTGCAGGACAAATGGGAGCATATAGTAGTTACGACCAGAGTATTATGCAGGGCGCTAGGAGTTCCGGTGCTTTTGGCCCACGAGGAGCGCGGGGGAATAGGAGATGGTAGGCTTTGGTCGCATGCATACTGTAGCAGTAAGAGAATACCACAGTTCATTGATGCCACTTGCTTCAAAATGCACATCTTCAGAGTTTAAGGTCTAATTTGCAATTTCTGAAACAAATTTCAATGCTAATATATTGTGGCATTCAAAATAGAGAAAAACAAGTTGAGTTATACATATGAAAATGGTAAAAGCTTGAAGAAAGAATATTGGAAATACTTAAAGGTAAAATATCAGGGAATAGAGAAATTGAATTATTCAGTAATCTAAATGATAATAAACTATACATAATAATGGATGTTAATGTAGTTGAATTAGCAAGAGAATAATATAGTTACTGCTATAGTATTAAAATCAGAGAAAACTACTCAGTAACAATTGTGTAAATGTAATAATTAAATATATTGATAAAGATTTGTAATATTTAACATAATTGAATATAAGACATTAGCAACAACTCGAGTAGGATGAGAAACATCCGGGTGTTTCAGACAGCTCTGTCGGCCCTGACGGAACCTCGTACCCTCTAACTGAGAATTACACCCTTCCCATCGCCCAGGCGATGAGTCGTATTGCGTACTTACCTCCATTACTTTACGCCTGGAATGTAGTGATGTATACACACCATCAGAACGACAAGTGTCTTACACTGTTCTCAGGGGCTGCAGTTATGCTGTAGCCGTTTACACAATGCCTGGCGATGTTTATGCCTTTCATCAGCCAACAGCCACAATGTACCTCTCCGCTATTGCTATATATCTGATGCTACAGTCGCCCCATTTATGTTTAGCTTTGAGATTTTTTCACATATTGCAATAAAGTCTTTGCTTCAGATACATCGTTTGACGTTGCATTTGCTTCGCCATTATCGTATTTTACATGTCTGAAATATACAGTTCAATTTTCACACTCTCTAGCACTATGCCCTCAGTCCTCCACATTCTGCATTGATCCATCATTGGGTTGCAATACTTATTCCTCCTTATCTGCATTCGCATTGTCACCATGCTCGCACTCATACTGATCAACATCACTGGTTCCCAGGTGAAACCTACTATGCCCTCAGTACTTCACATTCTGCGTTAATCCACCATCGGCTTGCAATGCTTCTTGTTCCTCATCCGCATTTGCATCATCGCTATCCTCGTCCTCATACGCGTCTACATCACTGGTGCCCAGGTTAAACCTCTGGAGTACTGTCCCCGGCCGTCGTGGCCAGCTGGCGGAGGGGATCGCATCGCGCATGCCCCGTTTATCACCTTCATCATCGTAATCCCCGCTGCCACCTGGCATTCCGAAATGAAATTCATCCTCCGTGCAAATATTGTCTATCGGGATATCCTGGTCAGTGCTCCCGATTTAAGGCTCCTCAAGCGCCAGTTCGGGGGTCAAACGATCAAGAAGAATAGCATTGTCAACACACGCTGCTTCCACACTGATGACCATGGCAGGCATTGGGTTCTCCGCCTGTTGTATCTGACGCTTGACTGTAGCATGAGTGTTGTTATACACCCTCTGTTGGTAGCTCTCCAGTAGTGTGTTCCAGGTATTCATCAAGAATGTATATGTGTCTGCAATGCCAGGCGAGGTTAACAACTTGTGACCCGTTGCAGCACAGCAGGATGCATTCATACCACCGTCATTCTTGTAATTGAAGTTGTTTGAGCGATCAGGTCTGTCCACTTTCAGCTTTGACTTGAAAGCTTTCGGATGAACGCCTTTGTTCTTTTGCCGCTCCAAGAGGGCATCGTGCAACACGGTGCAGGTAAACATGATCAGTGGCAAGGGTATATGACCGTCCTTGATGTTAATCATGGAATTATAAAATCCATCAGCATACTTACTGGGGTTATTCGCCCGACGATAAAATTTGATGTAGATAAACCGCGCGATTGCTTCTGCCAGGAAGTAAAGTGGATGCTGGCCATTCGTTAGCAGCTTTCAACACTCTCTGCGTTGGATTTGGACTGCGTACACCACCTTCCACACACTCTACTACACGGAAAGATACTTATAGTCTGCCAGAAGGGAATCAATGAATTCCAAATGCTCTGCGTCGGATTCAAAGCGCTGGAGATCATACTGCTCTGCTACGTTGTCCCTTGCTGATTGAATGAAATGGAATTTGATCTTATCGACTTGTACGCGAACCTGGTACCAGTTTGAGTGTGTTATATCCAACGTGGGTCGTTGCTTCAGCATATCCCTTTCAAGGTCTTCTTTGTGTGTACCTCAAATGCTATGGACCAAATGTTGTTTTGTTGCATTGAGGTGTTCCAGTACGTCTCAATTATCTACTAGTGTGGGGCTTCAGCTAATGCTTTTGCAACGCGTCACATTGCATAACTTACTGTCTCCAAGTCACTTGCACTTATAAACGGCCGTCTGTTCCACATGTAGAGCTCCAGGAGTCGGCCCATTGCAAATACAAGACGCGTCATGTCTGAGTGACCAACTCGATGGATGCTGCGACTGCCGAAGACCACTCATCAAGGCTTAGACACTTCCTGCAGTTGCAGTTGCCACGGCCTCTGTCTCTGATTCCGTTCTATAGCTCGCGTTTACAGTGGATTTGTAATGATCGCGAGGGCTTCTGGATTAGGGATGCGGGTAGGCAGGTTATCAAGACCACTGACAGGAGTGGGAGTGCTAGCAATGCTCGATGCCGGGCTGGATACAATGTGACGTGTTGAGTCAGTCTGTGAGGTTCCTCCGGGTGCTGGGGTAAATGGCTTGGCAGTTGGAGTATTTATTGACCGTCACTGTGTAGTAGACGGAGTGGAAGTCACGTGTTGAGTGATATCTGCAACGCGAGAATTGTTAAACGAAGATGAGGGTGTGGAGTTCTGACCTTGGAAGATAGAGGCTACAGATCTCCCTCCTTGAGAGGAATCTCAGTCACCAGCCAGTATAGAAACTCATCTCTTACCAGGAGGGAATTGAAAATTCCCTGAAGGCCCACGCTTTTGTTGATTCTGACGATTAGCAAAACATCAAACATTTCGTACGACTGGAGATGTGCCAGGGTGAGGGCTTTCGGAAGGCATCATCCGATATGGATGTTGCACATTTAGACGGTAGAAATAATTTTCTCTCCATGCATATTCAACGGCAGGCGAGGTAGACTCATATTTGAGCAACCATGGAGGGATTCGACAAAGAAGGGAGGCTCAGTGTAGATCACGCTGGACTCTAAACTGTGAAAATACTCGGGGATGAGATCCCTTGAAAAGCATTCAATTATGGGGTTAACTGTCATCAGATTGAACTCAGATTAAACTCAGCATTGATACTCACTGTTACAGCAATGTCTGAAGGTCTATTTGCACCGCTTGAAGGGTGTTTATGCCTTCTTGGTGCGATTATCATCGTATTGCACTCGTTCTTGGCACAATACTTTGAACCATCGATTGTGTATATTTTCAGCTTCCCGGTGGAAATCCCCATTTGGCAGAGCCAAAAGCATTGCAAAATGAACAATGACGTATTCTCTATCCTATAATATCAGTTGCGTGTGCTTTTTCCACTGCTAGGTGTTGGTAGCCATGTTGGATGGTTGCATAGTTCGGACAACTTGAGAACTACTCAGTTTGCTCCAAGATGTACGAGGTCTGAGCAGTAAAAGTGGTATGTGATGCTAATGCAACGCCCGCCGTCACAAACTGTCCTCATCGAGAGTACTAAATCTTGTCTCAAGGCTCCTCATTCATGAGGTTCCTTGTGGTTGTGCAAGATGAAGGCTCGGCCGTTTTGTATGCCTTAACTATCAAAACGCAGAAACATGAGTATATATATCCCTTCTTCCCGTGTACACCTCCATTCTCTTTTCCTCCCATATTAGACACACCACCATCATCCTGAACTATCTCAAGATCATGTGACTTGCACCAAAGAACGCCTCTGGTTCCAAAACACACCTGATAAAGTACACAACTTTGTATGTTCACTCTGGGGTTCCTTCCGCTATGTTCAACTGTATCATAATGCTAACTCCTTGGATGTCGATTCATTTTCAATTCGGATCGATGGCACCCAAGGGCTGCCACAAAGGAAAGGGGAAGGCAACTGCTACTGCAAATATGCTGACATCGGTTATAAATCGACGCCTGTCATTGGATCGGGTCCGTATACAGGGATTGATCTCAGAACACATCAGTGGAGTCATACAGGTATACAATGATTGCGGCATCAAGGATGAGACGGCCTGGGACCTCTTTTATAATATAATCTTTCTTGATCCAGTCACGACTCGCCACTTATTACAATTCAAGCTGATGTGGCCGCACCACAGGAGCAGGAGTTCATCTTTTTGAGAGTGGTGGGCAGCCTTCTGCTGAGATATGGGGCAAAAGGTTGACAAAACCCACGACCAAATGAACAATTGGTGGTGGGACAACCACCGTGCCTTCGGGGATCAACTCGATTGCTCCAATCCGCAGACAACCATCTCGGCAAAGGTTAAACGCACTGGCGAGTATTTCTCTTGGTACGCCAGCAATGATCCCAGGGCAAAGATTGACCCCCAAGGTGCCGGCAGTACAAGCCAGGTGACTTCCTGGCCGTTAGACCACTAAATTGGGATGAGATAATTGATGAGGATGATGATGATGAGAACTGGGCAGATGCCGGGGCACCGAGCGGTGGAAGGAGCCATCCTGGCGATGGCAATGACAAGGACGACAGTGAGGGTGAGGAGAACACTCAGGGCAGTGAGAAAGGGACCGGGAAAGGGATGGGATCAAAGGATGGGAAGGGGAAACAGAAGGCGACTGAGCACGGGAAGGGGAAAGTGAAGGGGAAGGGGAAGGGGAAGGGGAAGGGGAAGGGAAACGGTAAAGGGAAAGGTATTGTTAAGCAAACTGCAGGGGGAGATGATATCCCTTGTGCCATTGCTTTGCAGTTGAAGAAGGAAATGTCAGAGGCAGCCTTGGACTTGGAGGGCTAACTAGAGTGGGTATAATTAGAGACGGAAGCATTGCCCGCCGTGTGAATTTCCTCAGATGATGATACCGGCTCTACCGAGTCGGATGGCGAATATGACCCAGAACAGGATCCTGATGTGGATATGTGCATGGAGAATGATGTGGACGCACCAGACGGCGTTGATTTAGATGGCGATGTGGATTTGGAAAGGGAATGTGACGATAAAGAGGAGGAAGATGAAGAGGAGGAAGATGAGGAGGAGGAGGAGGAGGAGGAGGATAAGGATGAGGAGGATGAGGAGGAGGAGGAGGAGAAGGAGGAGGAGGATGAGGATGAGGATGAGAATGATGGCAAAAAACCTCGGACGAAGCCAGGGAGAGATGGTAAATACAACTGGTGATGATGTAGATACCATGGTAGACGATCAGGCAATTGTGCTATCTGAGCGAGGCCAGGAGACATGCGAGCATACCACATGGTCACAACCTCTAGCGTCTGCCCCACGGGTACTGACCCTGGAGCCTCGCGTACGACCACGAATGCTGGAGACCAATCCCCTCAGTGGAATGGAGGATTTGGGGCTGGTGACGTCGCGAAGACCTCGCCTGGCGGTGCGAAGTATGTGAGAAGCTGAGGCAGCCGGAAAGATCTCGGATGTGGAAGTGGATCAGCAGCTGTTCGGCGAATTGGCAGGTGGCGACAGTCTCCCCAACGTCTCTCTCCCTGATGTCGCCCTCCCTGAGGCGTGCCTGGATGGCTCTGTAGGCGCGGAGTGAACCAGTCCGCGGGTTGCAGAGAAGGCGATGTTTGTTGCGTTCGGGTTAGGGTCCCGTTCTTGTCTTGTTTGTTTCCTTTGTTCAAATCCATTTATCTCAGTCATTGATCATTACATGTGTCGCAAGGTTTTTGGATCGCTCAGGGTTTATTTTATTCAAAGTATTATGGGACATCACCCATGCTGCATTTTTGCAGCTCCTGGCGTGTAATAAACCTCCTTGTGATGGTGTTGAGACTGAATAAATCTCTGAAGTTAGCTGATAGTATCGTGAGCTTTCACACCAGGCTGCTCAGGCCCAGCACTAGTGTTAGCAACGGTTCCAAATCGCCGGGTCAGTTCCGGGTCCGGTTCCGATCCGGAACCGAACCGTTGCAACGGGTCTTACCACACGAAAACCCGGACCGTTGCCATTGGGCCGGTTTTACCACCAAAAAACCGGCATTACAAGTCCACAATTTTCGCTCCAATTAAGTATTTGAGTTCTGATCGTATCACAATATGATCAGTACGCAGATTGTGCAGTTTTAGCCTCTTTTTCACCTCCCACTCTCAGATTTGCGGTCGGACCAATATCCGTCGAGTCGCTATTGAAAACCCGGGAATTTCGCCCTAAATGTGATGTGATTTCACAGCGAATCAATGAATATTGGTCCAATCGCAAATCAGACAGCGGGAGGTGAAAGAGGGGCTAAAACTGCACAATCTGTGTACTGATCATATTGTGATACGATCAGAACTGAAATACTTAATTGGAGCGACAGTTGCCGGAACCGCAAATATGGATCCGCGGTCCGGGTTCAACCCGGCCAGAAGCCGCGGGTTTATGTCCGGTCCGGGTAACAAACCCGCCAAGCCAGAGCGGGTCGGGTTGCTTGGGGTTCCTGACCCGGACCAGGGCCTTCGGGTCGGTTCCAACCCGGACCGAAGCCGGGTAACCCGGAACCGTTGCTAACACTACCCAGCACCAACTTTCGTCCCTTTCTACACTGAATACTCCACTCCTCACGTGTCGTCGACAATACCAGAGAAGACCCCTTTCCATTACCCCGAATTTTCATGCCGAAAGAAGTTCACCTCTGACAGCTGGCAACTTAAACATATCAAATTACAGCATCCTGAACACCATCAAGTTGCATGCCAGGAGAATCTGAATATTCGCAGCGCGCCCCACCGGGTTGAACTTGCTCCCTGTCATGAATTCAACATTAACAAAGATTCAGTTCAAGACTGGGACACGTTTCCCTACCTCGAACACATTGAAAGCATCGCAGACTCTGAGTCTCAACCACCGCCACCTTCTCGGCCGGGGACGGAAACATATCCCGGCGCTGGTGCTCTGCCAAGCGATTCCATTGCTGAGCTATGGGATTACGACAATCAGGGTTGCCTTGAGACAAACCTACAGAACAATCCCTACTACCCGTTTGCAACACCTGAAGAGTACAAATATATCCAGTGTGGGATCAAGCAGAAGAGTATGAAGACGTACTATGACAACGTGCTGAAGGAAGAAAACTGCGCTCTGCGTTTGCCAAGCTTCAAAAATGGGGATGGTGTCTAGAAACTCGTGGCTTGAATTCCAGATGATCAGCCTCTCGGGGAGTGGGAACTACACACTCTCCAGCCTATGAGATGGAATGACAATCACCAATGCCCTATCAAATACTGCAGTCAAAACATCATCAAAAGCATGAGATGGTTGATACGGCAGCCAGCATACGCCGAGCATCTCATTTATGCCCCTCAGTGTTTCTTTAACAGCTATACGCCACCAAAACACCTCTATACTGCAATGCACACTGTGGACTGGTGGTGGGAGACAAAGGTAAGCAGTGATACTCGAGGATAATAACGTGATAATTGAGGTTAAGGCAACGCTCAGAATGGGGGATACACTGGTTCCCTTGATCATCATCTCCGACCGAACACATCTCTCGAATTTTGCTGGTGACAAGAACGAGTGGCCTGTATATATGACAATTTGTAATCTATCTTCGAAGATCTGCCAGATGCCCTCAATGCACACCGTCATAATGGTTGCTTTCCTGCCGATCCCAATCTAGACCCACACTATTCCTCAGAAGCGGCTGAATGAGCAGCAGCAAACATACCGAGAGGTGCTGAACGAAGTACTCTGGTGGGTACTCCAGCCTCTCAGATTTCAACATAATCCCAAAGCCGAGAGCGGGTACTACAACGTTCTCTGTGCAGATGGTAACTTCACGTGTTGCAAACCGGTTTTAGCAGCATGGCTTGCAGATTGGCCTGAGTATAGCAACCTACATCATCTCGAGTGGCAGGTCTGTTTTTGGTGCGAGTGTACAAAGAATGAACTTCGAAATTATATCCCTCCTGACAAGCAACACCCCCGGCAGGATCGCAACCTATATAGAACGCTCAGCGATGCCAACACCAAGACAGCCAATGGCGAACTCTTGTCGCGCCATGTTCACCGAGCATTCAACGTGTTTCAGCCTGTTCCCTGTATTGTGAGCCACCTCCCGAAGCCCGACCTTCCCCATACAATGCAGATTGGCATGCTTGCCCACCTCCAGAAGTGGATTTTCCATTTCATGAAGACGCACGACCGGCTTGACAAGCACAATGCAATCTGGTTATCCTTGCCTGCTTACCACGACCTCACACGAAAAAATAAGTCATATGAGGAAGTTTCTCAATGGAATGGGAAGAAGATGAAGGAAATGAGCCAGTACCTGCTTGGAGTTGTAATCCAGTCTATACGAGGTGGAAGCCCTGCTGAGTGTCCCTTATTCAATCACGCAATTGAGTGCACATGGGCATTGTTAGTATATGTATACTCAATATAACTCTCACGATGATGCAACTTTGAGCTATGTGGGGATTGCCTCATGTTGTTTTCACACCTTCAAAGATGTTTTCCTACTCGGGCGAGTCGGCAAAAATGCGAAGGCTGAAGCAAATATCCTGAGAACAGAACTTGTGAAGAAGCGAAAGGTAGACGAGGAAACAAATACTGAAACTTGGACGCCGTCGAAGAAGCGGCGCGAAAAGAACACCTGGCAGGATCATATCAGCCATGAGATAGATGTTTCCAAAGAGTTGGATGCCGACTTCAACTCTCCGATGATTCACTTGATGTCTCATTGGGTCGAACAGATTCGTCGATATGGAACCTTGAAACAGTATTCTGCTGAGAGACATGAACAACCACATAAAACGAACCTCAAGGACGGTTGGAACGCCTTCAATCACAATCTCAACCATCTGCCGCAAGTAATCACCTTTCAGCATCGCATTTTCTGCTTCGAAATCAGAGAGCTCAATCTGGAAGCCCTCCCTTAGTGTCGGAAGAACAGCACTGCCGCCGGCAAAGTCCTCCCTTCCAGTGCTAATTTGGCTGCCCCTCTGAGCTCCCAGGCATAAGCGAAGCCCGAATTCATGGGACCCCAAAACCGCCGTGATTGAAAGCATCCTGACACTATAATCCAAGACTTCAGAGCATTACTCAACAATACACAAGACGCATTGCACTGCGTGGCAATGTACAGCACCACTCGGGAGTTTATCAAGCATAAGAGTCGTAACATGACGTATATATCAGATGAACAACTGCATGCCATCGAGCTCTGTATTTACCATGGTATTAAGGTTCAAGTTGAGGGTTTAGATGGTGAACGCATATCTCAGATGTGTTGATGTACAGGAAGCCAGAGCTGGCGCGGAGGGGATCGATGGAACGACCAGCTGTGGGTAAAGCAATGCCCGAGGAGGTGTTATGGCGCGCTGAATGGGTGTCTCCCATGGCAACTGCAACGACTATTCAAAATCAAACTCCTGAACAAGGATGGAGCTTTCGTTAAGTACTGGTTAGCCCTGGCACTCACCACAATATCTGAACATTCGGGTAACTTGGATCCCGTCTCAAAATGTGTCCAAGTGAGAAAAGCACCGCCAGCCATTGCTTTGCAAGTTTTTAACATGGGAAACATTGTCGGCTGTGCACACGTCATTCCAGAGATAGCTACTAGTAGTAAGACAGCAGACGGACGGAACGAGCGATGAATTGTCAATAGCCACATAGATATGGCAACTTGGAATGATGTGTATAATTAGTAAAGAGAGAATTGCATTTTGCGCGCAGGTCGAAGGTATGTGAGAATAGATTTTCGCAGCGTCACCCATCGCATCGCAATCCCGATGCAAGTGCGTGCCCAATGAACCTATTCCGATGTATGGTCACAGTTGGCCACAATGCCAGCGTGATCGTTTAAAATAGGAGACCGACGGAACAAGAAGAAACGTTAAAACAGCGATTTGAGGGCGATATGGAACTCCACAGGTTGAATTGATGCCAGGTGCGAAGTAATCCGCCACCGGGATGTCTCTCATGGCTCTGACAAAGCGCATCCACTCCAACGGAGTCATTCTGCACGGAGAGAAATATTTTTTGCTGATGTCAGTCCTGACCGTTTGCTGCACCAAGAGTGATGAAGCTTCAAAAGAGGTAGCGTGAAGATGAAGTCTGTGGTGTGACCATGTACCAATTTATGATCGGATGCATTATGTTTGGGATGGCTACCACTCGGCCTGATAGTGCATATGCCACCAGACATCTTAGCTGGTACTTTCACAACCTGAGTAAAGAGTAAATAGTATCTCTCCAATGCGTGTTTGGTAGCTCAACAGCACAATGGAATGTTGACTGTGTTTCAGAGGAGCACTTGGAGGAGTGCTTGTAGATCGCACATTCTGATAAGAAGTTGAAGGCGCACATGGTTGTTATGTCAATTCGGACAATGAGAGATGCCAAGCTGATTTTTAATGGCCAGGTGCACAGGCCAGCACTGTCGGTGGAGTGCATGACTGGAGCTAAAGATCATCGAAGTCGACTGCCCAGTCCAAGACCGATATCAAATATTAGATGACTGGAGTAGGCTGTAACAGACCCAGACAGAACACAAATTTCTTGCGCAAGCTCGGCATCCAGACAATCTCTTAGGTGTTCTTCGATTCTGAGTTACTGATTGTGAGTATGAATTGCAGAATATACTGTGGAACTGCAGTTGCACCCATTCAAATCTATTCCTATCTAGGTGCACATATGGCTGGAGATAGGGAGATTGACTTCAGCTACATACCGACTGCAGAGATGCCGACCGACTGCTTCACAATAGCCCCGCAGAAGCCCACCCTCTTGATGGAGTGTATCGCAATTCGAATGATTGGAAACGGACTTGGGGATGGCCTCGGAAATGGCCTCGGAATTGTACATTGTACTGGAATTGGAAATGGTCTTGGGAATGGCCTCGGAAATGGTCATGGATATGGTACCGGAATTTCGGCTTGGAAGTCGCTTCTGGAATCCCTTCAGAAAGTGAATAGATTGAGCTTGTTTGTCAAGATGAGATTTATGATGTCTGATTGACCTCTGTTCTGTCTGGTTTGCTGTTTATGTTCCAAATGGAAGTGATAGCCAGTCTGGAGGAGTGTTAAGTTAATTGGGAGTATGAAAATCACCATGCAAAGGAGTATGATGCAACTTGCCCCATTGTGTAGTTAGCGACAGTAGTCATTGATTGACCTTATGGTGATATGACTTGTCTCGTTACAAGATACCATAGTCACAACTGCTCATACCCCCACAGACACACCTCCTTGAGTGCATGCCCTGGTACAATGGGTATTGAAACTATGACATTTCCCGTAAAGATGAAATAGTAGTATTGATATGCTGTATTCAACATGATTTTTCTGTCATCTAGCTATATTTCACTATTATATGGTGGCAGTGCACAAAGTATTGAAATCATCAACCTCTGTTATAGTTGTTGTGCACAGTTGATTTATGCTAACTAATATCAGTTACAATATTATGACAATAGCTGATTATTCAATAGATATATAAATATTATGTTATTCCATATTTAATACATGTTTAAATGATGAGCACTGGAAGAATCGGAAAGTAATTGTCTTTATATATTGTTACAGCTTTATAGATATTTGCAATTAGACTTGACACAGTTATTTGAAAATAGTAATAATACTCAGATAAATATTAAAGATACTAGATCACTATAAGCCAGTAACTGGGATTAGTTGTTATATCATAGTATTATTACAAACATAGTTGAAACTGGTTTACTTAGAGGGTGCTGATTGTAGTAGAATTCAGAATGATACAAATATGCAGAGTACATACTAATAGTTGAAGCTATTGAAATTTATTACAAAGAATATATATCAGATTGAATTGAATTTTAATGATGGATATCAATCAAATGAAATTAATATAATTCAGTCTTCATAGATATATTGCAGTTATCTGTACATTGTTCATTTTCTGACTCTTTTACCTAACATTACAAATCATCTGTTATACAAAAAATTGAAATGTAAGTTAATATCAAATATCTCTGAACTGGATATTTATATATCATTAAATTGTACTGATGTTGGCATGGATTTCTACATTAAATGCTATTCTCTCTGCAGTATAATATCTATAATTCCAATCTAATTTTCTATCTACTTCTGAGAACTGTATTCGATGCATAGTACTGTTCTCTAAACAATCAACTATTGTCAAATAGGTTACTATATGACAGCAATCAGGTGCTTATTAATAATTGTTTGTCGATTTCAATATACACTAGAATACTACCTATACAACCCCACTGTATTATCCGCTTGCTCTATCATTCACATATAAATTGTTCCAAGCGTTTTCAAGGTTGTTGTCTTTAATCATACTTGGCATGGTTTATAATATATACTATGTTAGCTTTTAATGTATTTAGACTTATTACAATTCTATTGAATTAAATATAGTGCCATACTTAGCAATACCTCAGATTACCTGAATGTGTACATAACTATACAGATATGATTAAAATCCAATCAAAATTAGTAATATTTTGAATTTTTCACTCCTTCAGAGTTTTTAACTTAAGTATACCGGTGGTAGCTGACTGATCCATTTGGTAACTGAAACTGGAGTTTATTGCATATACCTGATTACAGATTAAATATTAGAGCTGTAATTATACTGTTAGACTCAGCATTGCAATAATATTTAAAATTTTCATTTTACTTTCAGCAATACTCAGAGTAAATAACATTTTATTAAAAAAGTATAATAGATATCTATTATCTAATTATCAAAGATTCTGGTGAGGTATAATGTATATATCCTATTTGATTTAACAATTAGTATTTACTAAGTAAAACACATAACAAGAAGCACATAGAATGTACAGTTGCTGTGATAACTTCCTTTATTATGGTTACTGTAAATTTCATCAAATATTTACTTAGACTATAGCAGAGACAGTAATTTACTTAATGGCTATGTTAAACTTGAAGATGATTATTGAGTTACTATTAGCTAACTAATTATTGAATTCAATTAGTAGTTTTTAGTCACTTCCAACATCAAGATACATATTTCTGTGAAATCGTATTATACTCAGTTCGAAACTTTTCCCCTGAACTGTTCAAACTAATACCAAACCCCTAGAATTAATTGTAAATATAAGTTATACAGAAACTACTGTAGATATAGTGCAATTTGAATATATGTTATGAGCAATAAAGAATGATCTTTCATGGAGTGATGTTGTATATAATTTAAATATTGGATATTTGGTGTTTTGTGGCAAGTACAAAACTCATATCCATATGTGTCCAGGTAAAATTTAATTTGTATATTAATTCTGATAGCTAATGTTGTGTAATATTTTCTAACTTTTCAAATAAATCTGCTAATTAACATGTAGAATAGATATATACACAATATATTTCATAAGTAGTGATTAAATGACATTGATGGATGTAGCTATTAACTGTATTTTACTACTATTCTAGATTCATTTATTTCAAAGTAGCTATATTGCTATAATATTTCTAGTAATATACGCATTAGATATTATTGAATAGACTGTGTACTGCCAGCTTAGATCAATATTGGAATATGGTATTACTATTATTTTATTAATACTAAATAGTATGACTTAATGTTGGGGTAAATATTAATGTATGATATTGAAATAATCATAGAATTTGAGATTTCTCCAAGTGACTTTGTTAGATATTAATAGGATATTTTCCAATATATCTTGCAGTAGCAGGAGTTGAATAAGTAGCACTGAAATATATACATTAATAGAGCTATTTCAAAATGCAAAACATTATATTCGGGGAAATTATCACAATTGATTTTGTGATACATGTTTGTTTTTAGTAGAATGACCATGTACAATCCAGCAGAATAAGTACTATTTGCACAACTGTTAATTTATATCCTAATTAACAAAATACAGATAGTCCTATATATTTGTCATTATAATTACTAATTTAAACTCAGATAATTTGAATTTCATATTAATCACAAATATTAGATGTTGGGTTGTGTTAATTAGTTTATAAGTACTAATAGAAGAAGGTATTGAACAACATTTCAGAAGTTCTTCAATTGAATGGGACTAGTACTTTACAATACATACAATACTAAGGAATGATATTATACTGTACAGGTATGTATATCTGGAAAAACGTATTCTGTAAAGTAAAATCAACCATATGCCGTATGGCCTACTATACTCTTCATGAAAACTGATAATACTAAATAATTCAAACCACCCTAGAGCCATTTCCTGTAACCTCCAATAATACACCTTTAATTTGCTGAGTGCACAACTGATATTTTACTGTAATAGAACTGTAGCACATTGATTATATACTGCAATTCATCGAATATGCTATATATTCGTCACAATTACTCATTTATTTGCTACTCTGACATCTCCTTTTGCACCTTTAACTTGAACACTTTTAACCCTGATAAGCACACTTGGACGACTCTGACAAGTACACACCCTAGCTCTCATGACTTTCAGAAGTTTGCTTCCACAACTCTAACAAGTTCAATTTCACAACTCTGTCATGCTCGCTCACACACCTATGACATACTCAATCACACAATTCTTATACAATCACTTCCACAACTCTAACATACTTACTTTCTCACCTGATATGCTTGCTCTCAGAACTCTGACATACTCACTTTTAAAGCACTAACATGCTTGGCATCACCGCTCTGGCATGCTCACTTCCAGCTCCCTAATAATCTCGCTTTGTTGGAAGTAAGCTGGTAACAGTGGGGCTGTCAAGCTATTAGGGGTGAAACTGGCTTTGCTCATAGCAATGGAACAGGACTCGCTGGATGTATGCTGGCTAGTGTTAGCAACGGTTCCGTTTTTGGACCGGATGTAATGTAACGGTATCATGAAAACCTGGACGCTGATTATTCGGTCCCGGTTTACCCCAAACGGTTCCCTTAATCAAGTCATTGAATATTCATGCGACAATTTAGTGTTTGGCATATGAAATATGAAGGTTCAGACGGTGCATCTGTTGGTGTACTCCGATTTTTGATATCTTCAAAACTCAGCAAGCTGCTTTGAAATTATTGTTATTTTTGGCCAAAAATGGGGTTTTTGGGCTACAGCTTGCTGTGATTTAGAGATATCGAAAATCGGAGACTGCCAAAAGATGCGCCATGCTGAGCTGCATATTTTGCATAGCAAACAGTAAATGCTCAGATCAATATTTTTGGCCTTGAAGTGATGGTTCACTTAGAAAATCGTCGATTGTTGATGGGGTATGGCTGTTGCCACGCAGACCTATTCAACCGGCTGGGTTTAAAACTGGAACCATTGCTAACACTATTGCTGCGAATAAGATTTGGATATGGCCTTGCAGGCAGTAAACTGGTAGCGGTATATCTCGTCATTCTCCCACAACTCTGACATGCTCATGCTTGGTTTCACTGCTCTGACATGTTTACACTCACTTCTCTGACACACTGGCATTGCAGGAGGTCAGCTGGTAGCGGGGGATCTGGTTTCGCTGGTAGGGGTGAATCTGGCTTCAGTGGCAGCAGTGGAACTGTACTCACTGTAAATATGCTGGTAAGGGTGGATGTGGCTGTGTCAATATTAGAGAATATGTATGCACTATGAGCTATCAAAAAGTTTTGAATCTGGATTCGCTGGGAGTAGACTGGTAGGGGTGGATCTAGTCTCACTCATACTTTATCTCACCCCTTTCACATCCTCACACTCAACTATCTGACCATCTGGCCTCGCTGGGAGCAAGATTCAAGTAGTGTTAGCAATGGTTCCGGACCGCCACTTCAGGTATGGGTCCACGTTGGAACCGAACCATTGTCAAATACCCTGTCCAGGAATTGAATTCACCCAAATTGTCTATTCGGGTATGGTTAGATGGACAACTTCCAACACGTCCAAATTAGGTGGGTCGTCAGCGGGTTGCCCAGCGGGTCTGTATGTACATTCATATAATGCTCTGGCTTTTGCTGTTCGATAACTGTATTTGATCAAAATCGCTCAAGGAACATCCAATGATAGCTTTTTAAACACTTTACAGGTTGCGACATTGGCTATTTTGGAATCAATGTTTTTCCTTTTGTTTGTTATATTTAGCAGTAACAAGACAGTCAATAGTAATGTTATGAGCTCATATATCCACACGACGCCATGATTACCGACTATGCACAACCACAAATGGCTGATGCTCAGTTGACGCTCATTTTCAGAATGGGGCAATAACTGTGTTGCTCTCTTTTTCACCAATTAAGGCAGTCATTACACCCATTATGCCTAGCCACAACTAGATCACTTTGTAATTACCTGAATCAGGAGACTAGAAATGGTTGACGCTTGGTGGATGCTCATTTTCATCATGGGGTAACAAACAGCTCAGACATTCATTTGCTATGTTTCCTCTACTCCTGGGGATACTTATCACAAAATTCGTCACCGAAAATCCCAGAGGTGACAACATCATGATGTTCGATTTCATGCACTGTGCAGAGAAATACCTTCGATGACCATGTACGGTTTCCATTGCAGGTGGTGATACATTGGTCACGTAGTTCTCTATGTACACCCACTGCACATTTTATGGTTACTTGATGCCCGTTCACCACAGTATGGATATACTCATATCCAATTGCCTGCTGGTTCTTATTCTTGCTGCTTCTGGTCTTATGGACGATTTTGAAATGTGCATCCTGGGTTAGATGTTTGGTAGCTGCATTGGCAGCATCCCAGTAAACTATCCGGTGAATGCATTCTTGCTGCGTGCCATTGTATAACGAATCAGACGAAACGCCCATCGTTCGGCTGAAGTCTTATCCAGTCTCCCGTGGCTGTGGGGTATCCATGACTTAGTGGGGTGGAATAGGAAAGAACGATGATTACAAAAAGATGTGGAAAGTCCTGAGGAATGTATACTTAGGTTCATGTCAGAGTGGAATAAGTAGCAGCCAAGTTGTACCTTATACTGAAGTTGAATTCTGCTGTATATGGAGGCAAGTTGCAGGGGTTTCCCACCGTCCTGCAACTCACAATAAGTCGGTCCGATGTTCTTAGTTTGTTTCCAGGGATAAATTGCAGTGTACGACAGCCGAAATCACATGATTGTCAGATATAAACAGGACATTATTTGAGGGAAAGGATGTCTGCTGATGTTAGTCTCAGATAATCCCCGGGATAATACATGAAACTGACACTAACAATCATGTCATGTTGTATGGTTAGCCTAACTATTCCTGCTTTATTGACAGTCACAAGCCAGATTTGGCTGTGTTCAAGATGATTTAACATACCAACCTTGACATAAAAGATGCAGCTTGCGTCCATACTGTCCATACCTTGCAACATCCAACATCTTGCCCAACAACAATGTCAATACAAACTACAATGGTCAATGCTCAGAAAGAGAACTTTTTGCCACTTCCGGCTGGCAAATACGGCAAATCGACAAAGTGTTCCACACCAGGACGTCATTTAAGTGAATGAGGGCACAAGTGGCTTGGGAGCAGAAAGAGTCCGAGCCCTCGGGGCATTGAGCAGCTTGGGATTCAAAAAGAATCTTGCGGCAGAGAAACGAGGACAAATGCACTTCTTAAGTAATGAAGAGAAAGAGATATGGATTGAGGATTATGTTGAGAGAGAGACCGCTGGGGGAATCCAGCGAGTTGAAGATGCAGAGGCAGCGACTAGGCAGGAGCAGGCAGATACGGACACAGCTGAAAACGCGGAATTGACGACCAGCAAGCCCGAAAAAACGTTTCATGAGATGATGGTTGCTACCGGAGACAATATGAGCGACATTGCAAATACCGATGATGGGGAGGATGGAGAAGATGAGAATGATGAAGATAGAGACCCGGGAAAGCTGAGTGAGGATGACCAACCTGGCTGGGTGATGGGTACAATATCCAAAATGGTACAACAGTGCATGGAGAGGTTACGGCAAAAGCAGATAAAGATTGACGAATTGACACAACCCGGATCAGGTGACACAGCCAAATGCTTCCGTGAAAATGATAACATGTACGGCATATCTGATTTGAGGTTTCCGGCAGTCATTAAACCGCAAACAAATCAAGATGTAGCCGCACCTGATTCCACAACATTTGGAGAGCATTTGGAGCGTCTTGATATTGTCCCCTGAATATTGCAAATACCGCAAGGGACTTCTCAACCAGGAAGTCGTCATATGAAGATAGGTTCTGGGAAGCCCCAGTTGGACACAGGTATACCCGGTCTTGTGCCTGCGACGGAGCCCAATTCTTCATTTATGCTCAAAACGTAGCCTGTTGAGCCCATATGCTTTTACCGCTGCATTTTACCTCCTCAGGAAATCAGCATAGACATATAGGATTCGGACGAAGACATGGTGACGGCTCCTCCGCCAGCGGAGGAATAGATACACAAATTGACATTTTTGAAGTCATATCTCGGTGAAAAGCAATTTGTCTACCAATTTTGCTCTCTGTCAGCTTTTTCTGTGTTTTGGTGACCAAATTGCGAGACATGATAATTCGTCTATGCATGTGCCTGCGTCGAACTCACCATGCCAAAGTTCCAGAATTCAAATCAGGTTGCAAGATGGCGAATCAGCTCGATTTTTGTTCCCCCTTAGGGTTAAGTGAGAAAACGAAAGAAACATTTGTGATGAAATATACCAACAAAATGTAAGTGAGTGATGTCATACGAGCCATAGACTCATAGAAGAACCGGTTAGTGCTTAATACAAATCCGTCTGCATGACAACTGTCATGCGGTATTAATCCATATATCTCACAGCATAACTCTTCGCACAGACCTGGTGCACATGGCTCAGGTAGATTAAATTGCTTATGGTTTGTCATGGAAATGGAGGAGAAGCAGCTGGATGCGGAATGGTGAGGAAGTTGAGCTATATAAATCAATAATTAGGGAACTGATTTACATGCCATCAATTGCCGGCGGAGAGTGTAGGAATGTGATCGGGCCGTATGATCTCTCACTCACCTATCATGCATGGCGGTTGATCAGAAATCGAGAGGCCACAGCGATTCTGGATGCAAATGAGAATAATTTATAATGGAATACTGGATGTCATTAACAATTATATGATTTGTTGAACACAATGACTGAGTGTAGGAAGGCTGTTTGTCATTTCCCCAGCCTAGAATAAAAGTCAATGGAGCGTCAACGATTTGCAGTCTTTCACATTCGATAATTGAAGGGCTGCATCGGCACGTCATCTCAACGTAAGTGTATTGGTCGGCATTATAGGGCAAATGGTACAGGACATGCTCATTGCCTCATCCAAACAATGAGCCTCAATGGAATGTCATTGATTTCTTGTCTTACACATTTAATAATCAAAGGGCTGTGTTGTTACGTAACTCCAAAGTGAATGTCTTGGTTGGCGTTATAGCAGAAAAGGCAAATGACACGCTCATTGCCCCATCCTAAAAATGAGGGTCAACACAGCGTCATATATGTATAGTCTTACAAATTCGACAATCAATGGGTTGCGTAGTTATCTCCTCCGAAAGGTAATGTATTGGTCGGCATTATAGCTATAAAGTCAATTGACACACTCATTGCCCCATCCAAAAAATCAGCATCAACAGAGCCTGAACAATTGTTGGCTTTGCCTCTCGGAAAACCCAACTGCTATGCTGGAACTGCAATCCATACTTCAACTATCGGCCACCTTTCAAAGCAAAAACGCTTGCGACAACATCGCTAACGTATCCTAGATGTGTTCATCAACAGATCGTAAACGATTGTTGGCCTTTCATCTCGGCAAATTCAATTGTTGTACCCCTGTGGGGACGGATTTGAGTGCGGTCACCACGTGTGTTGGTTTAGGGCTGAGCGCGGCGGAGCCGCATGCACTTTGGTTCTTGTGTACGTGTCAATTAGACTTAGCGAGAGTCAGTGAGTTTAGGTCAATAGAAAGATTCAGGACACAGGACACCGGACACTGTACAACAGGTTATGAGCCCGGGCACCTCGCTGATTTTACGAACTCAACTCGAATTGCGGCATCATCGACACGGTCTCAGAGGTGTACAGATTGACAGACTCGACACGTGTACGGACAACAAGATGGCAGAATCTACAGCGATCTCGATTAAGAAGTTTGATGGTATGGACTACAAGAGCTGGAGTTTGGAAGTTGAAATACTCTTGGAGCAGAAGCAGGTTCTCGGCATTGTCGATGGTACAGAGGAAGCACCAGAATATGCGACAGAGCTCTAATGATGGAAGGAGCAGCACGGAATCGCGCGGTCGACCATTCTCCTCGCGATTGAGAGGTCATTGCAGCAGCAGTATGGCGTTCAGAAAGACGCGAAGGGGCTGTGGGATCAGCTGAAGGAGGACTACAAGTCAAAGGTGAAGCTCAATGTGTGGGCTTTGCGCGACGAGATGTCAGCGGTGAAGTTGAGCAATTGCGAGAATGTATAGGAGTACACATCGAAGATTCAGAGTTATGTGAACGACTTCTACCTCTGCGCCGACAGTTCGACTGGTAGTGGTACAATGCCGAAGAGCGAGCACAGCTACTACCTGATGAAGGGAATTCCTAAGGATGAAGATTGGCGGGTTTTCACCCAGTTGATGTACGACAAAATCGATACACTGGCCGACAAACTGGAGGAGGTAATTATGAAGATGAAAGCCCACGAAGCGCGGCAACAGCAGCAAGTCGACTTGGAAAGCATCGAACTGCTGGCACTGGCTATGACGCGGACGCAGAGCGAGAGGGGGAATTCAAAGCACTCTCGGAAGTCCCGGAAGCTCCGTGATAGCAGCAGTGAGAGCGATGGTAGTAGTTCGGAGAATGAGAAGCATGCAAGTCGCCGCACCAATTGGAGGCATACTCAGGAGTGCTACAGATGCCATATGGTGGGGCACATTGCACGGTATTGTCCAAGCACTGCACCGGTGGAGAGCGGAGCACCGACAGAGGCAGCGGCAGCAGCACCGACAGAGACAGCCGCAGCCGCAGCGATGACAATGACATCTATTGAGAACTATTGGATGACAGTTACGAATGGAGAGAGCCCATCGAAGGAGAGCTGTTACTTGGATTGTGCCACCACTTCTCACATTTGCGGAGATCGGCGAATGTTCGAACGGTACACGGAGTATACTAAAAGAGATGGACAGGAGATTCGTGACTTTGCGGGAAGGGTTGCGGGCAAGGCCATCGGGCACGGAGATGTTCGATTGAGGCTTCGACTACCTGGAGGCCGCCACCGCATACATGAGGTTGTTGTGAGAAACGTCTTGCATATCGAAGGAGCACACAACTCACTGTCACAATCGCGGCTTATGGATCAGGGATTGCAGATTGTGCCTGTCAACGGCTATGGGATCAAGATATATGACAAATTGCCGACAGACAGTGCTCAAAGTCAAAGTCGAGGTCGAGGTCGAGGAAATCTTGTGGGCGTGGCACGCCAGATTGGATGGTTATTGCGGCTGGATGTGAAGTCTGCAGGAAAGAGATATCGTACGAGAGGATAATTGTTTTGGAGGAGCTGCAGGCACGGTTAACTGCTTCGGAGGAGCTTCGGAGAAGCTGCAGGCACGGTTAATTGTTTGGGAGGAGCTTCAGGCAAGCTCTACATTTGTTTTCATGAGAGTTTAGCACTTACGGTCGTGATACTGCCCTGGAGGAGTGTGGGGACGGATTTGAGTGCGGTCATCACATGGGTTGGTTTAGTGTGGAGCGTGGCGGAGCCGCATGCACTTTAGTTCTTGTGTACGTGTCAATTAGACTTAGCGAGAGTCAGTGAGTTTAGGTCAATAGAGAGATTCAGGACACAGGACACCGGACACCGTACAACAATCCTGACATTAACCCATAATTGTACTACTGGCCACCTTTCGAGTCAAAAATGCTTGCGACAATATATTTACCATGTCTCGTGACATCACCCTAACGTAAATGTATTGGTAGTGGTTATAGCCCAAACGGTGCAGGACACATTCGGTGCCCCATCCTAACAATGAGCCTCAACAGAGCGTCAACGATTTTTTGTCTTACACATTCAATAATAGAAGGGCTGCATGGTCACGTAACTCCCAAGTGAATGTCTTGGTCGGCGTTATAGCAGGAAAAGCAAATGACACGCTGATTGCCCCATCATAAAAATAAGGGTCAATGAAGCGTCAACACAGCATCAACGATGTGTCAACGGAGCATCAACGATGTGTCCACGCAGCGTCAACGTAGCGTCAACAATTTATGGTCATGCAAGTTGCATAATCCAATGGCGCTGCATCAATATATACCCAATATCACCATATTGGCCACCTTTGTGGACCAGAATCCGACTAACAATTCCGCTACCACCTCACAGAAATATGTGTCAGAGGAGCTACAGCAGGTTTTGTGGGGTTCAGCAAGCTTCACAGCAACGAAATGCCTTGGGTCTTTTTTAAATGCCGTTCTTAACGGTCAGTCTTATCAGTATGGTCCTGTATACTACTTAACAACTATGCATGCAGTGTCTAACAGGTCTTACTATTGTCTTGCATGTAGCTCAAGAGTCAATATTTAATCACCAGTGTTCTACTCAACAATAATATCACTTTTGACAATCACTCAACCGGAATTACAAAGTCTCCAACTTCCAACAGCCATGTCCGATTCCCAATCTATGAATACCTAGTTGCTTGAGGTTATGACAACTTCCAAAAATGAATGAGTTTTTATTCGCTATTTGACTCACCTTACTGGGTGAATTATATTCGACGTTTGGTGGGGTTCAATGAATGTGGACTCAAAGCGTCTTACTTCTTGGAAAAATTCTAGACATGCCCCTTTCTGCCGCTTCTATTTTCACTGCAGAATTGAGGAGACTGGTAGTCCTGGCATCGTATGTGTTGTTGTCATCAAGTTCTTCGCCATCCATCAGAACATGGGATCAGCTCCATGGGCAAATACTTGCTGGCAAAAGCGCACATTGCAAAGTTAAATGAACTAACAGAGTCAGAAGTTTCTGAATTGACAAGCACAACCATTGATGAAGAAGCATTGGCCATATTGAAGAGACAAGACAGTCGTGGAATTACAATTGTAAGATTGCAAAAGTAATCTATATTGGACAGTTTGATATTATGTATATTTACATCATTGACAGACAGAACACTCTTCACTGGCAGTAAAGGACTTCCTAACTGCCGAATTTCAGCAAGATATCTGGAATCGCTACCTCATGTTAGGATTTGTTTCAGCTCACATTCCTTGAAACACTATCTCAAACCTCGAGCTACGACGGTCATATAATGCATTATGTAGCTAACTATTGCTTCCATCTGCCAGCACCCTTAGCAACCTATGCCGGAGGCAATACTCACTGACAGGTGATGCATTTAAGCAGCACATGCCGACAAGAAATAAAGTTGGCTTAGCTTGAAATGAGTGGACAACAATGAACAAGTTGGCGATAACATCGGTCGTAGCAAACTAGATGGATCATAATTGGGCATTGCGAGAAGTTCAACTCGCATTCGACAAGGTAAATAACCTGTTCATTCCCGATCTCGAATGCTAACAAAGATCACTAGGTCATGGGTCAACATACTGGAGTAAGGCTAGCCATACATTTAAAGAACATTCTGGATTGTTTTGAGCTTACCAACGGCTGTTTACTAGCAATTGCTACAGATAATGCTTCTTCAAATTACATGATGACTTGGAAACTGCAATAAAGCCCTTGATGCCTCCGGTATCCTGTGGCCTCCAATGGGAACCCACATACCATGGGTAGCGCACGTCATTTAGTTTGCTTGAGGTGCATTCATGAGCAGTCTAGGGGTCAAAGGCCGCACCATGTCTTGGGAAGCCCATCAGCGCAATCCGCAATTTGGAGAGAATGAAAGCACAGACATTGGAAAGAGTCGAAGACTGCGAAAAGACGGCAATACTAGAATCAACAAGATGTTGGCTATGCGGCTGGGTTTGGCAAAGATAATTGAGAAGGTACATATTTCAAGACATTGTGAATGACCTGAAACTGACATTCATATAGCAGAGAATGCTTGCTGTATTGATATACGCTGACACCTGGTCATCGAACCGAGTTTATTGACTGTTAAAAAGCCAAAGTACGAATTGGAGTACTACATATTATGGATGTGAAAACAGAGTGGAATTTGGTGCTGGAGTTGCTTGAGCGAGCCTACTGATTACAAGAATTCACCCACGAGTACCTCAAGAATCCTAAATACAGCCATTATCAGCAACATTTCACAACACAGGATGAATGGACCATCATCAAGTATGTCATGGAAGCTTTGAGACCATTCCAATACTGGACTCTGTGGATGTCGAAAATGCACACAGTTACTCTGCATCATGTCATCACTGTCTACAATGACATGTTCAATCTCATGGATGGCGTTATGCAAGCTTTGGTTAAGAAGGAGACACAATGGAACGAAGACTTATACTTCGCCATGAAGGTTGCACGCCAGAAGCTGTCTAAACATCATGCTGAAGTCACTCGGATGACCGGTCTTCTTCTCATGTCAGTGCGTATCCATGATCCTTTCCTGAAGTTGCAATCATTTAGGCTGTGGGACAAGGCGGTGGATATTCAGCCTGAGAACGAGATGTCATATACTACCCAAAACCCTGAGGCCTTTCAGAACTATGTGGAGAACGAATACAGAGCCAAACATCGATGAATGTCTGCCATGAAACCCAAAACTGTTCAGCATAGCCAAATCTTCCCCTCTCCAAAGGCTTCTGGATTTAGTAGATTGTCTTCTGATTCATTTGATTTGTCCAGCGATGATGACGAATACTTAACGCCTAAATGCATTGCAGAAACGACTCCCGGGTGAAGAGATGGTGTAGCACACTGATTGACTGCTGCAAGGCTTCATTTGGTTTCTCTGCACGAATCAACAAAGAACTGGTGGCAAGTTAATCCAAATGTCAATGATTATCACTCCAACCCCATGGAGATTACCAGTACATGTTGGTTTCCAGATATCCCTGACTGGTGGCGCCAATAAGAAGCAACGCACTCAAAGTACACCAATCTCACCAATGTGGCTCGCGACATATTCTCTATCATACCACCTGGTGTGGGAGTGGAGCTCAGATTTTCCCTTGAGTGAAATGTGGTTAGTTCGAGACAGTCTAAAACCACTGGTGAGATGCATCGGGAAAAAGTCGTTGTTAGGTACTTTCCTTGAGCAATTAACGGAATATTGGCAAGAGATTGTGCAGTACTAGATACCGTGGAAACTGAAAACAACTTGGAATTGAACAAACAGGTGGAGGAAAGAAAATTTCACAGAATGGACAAGGTCTACAACGTTTTGGAGATGTGGCAGGGCAGCCACAACCTATGTGCTACAAAGAAGGAATCTTGCGCTCAAAACAAGCAAATGACTTCCTTAAGATACATTTCAGATACCAAAGAGATCATCAATGAATCCAGGTCAAACTTTCAGCCTGATGGTGCAGCTGTATTTAAATTGTCAGAAAGCTCACCTTTGCCAGCAGTATTGTGTGCAAAGGACCTCCCTGGAGGATGAACTCAAGTATTAAACGCCCACTGAATCAGAAGAATGGACCATCATCAATCCGAATGTGATGAGGATAGCCCACCTGAAAGCATTTCTGACTCCGAAAATTGGGACACCTGGAATGGAGATTTGAATAATCCAAACAAGAGCGAAGACAACTGTGAGGCAGAAGATCAATCTGACCTAGTGCCAGGCAATGGCATCACTGCTTCGGAAGGCCGAGAGCACCACGTTGTCAGTGCCAAACTGAATGTTCCCGGATTGATTCGGCCAACACAGAGGCGAATGAAACAGACTGAGAAATGGTTGGTGACTGTCAGTGCAACGGAAACAAAGAGGAATAAGGGAAACAAGACACAGTAGGACAGATTGGGTCAATATGTGTTCACCAGGTTCTATATGTTGCATGACCGACAATGTCACTTAGAAATATATTACGGGAGAATACTGAGTAGTTAGATGTTGTTATTTGTTTATAAAGACGTCTATTGCTGGCAAAATGCAATATTCAAACAGATATATCCATTTTGGTAGAATGAGAGAGGTGCGTGCAAGGATATTTCTGGGCATGGCTTTACCAATGTGATGATTCTCAATCGGACAGAAAGGCAACAAAGAAGTTCAAATAATCATTTCTACTATTATCGATGGCAGCAGAAATTGACTATACAACACTTTTAAATGAGCGTCAACAGGGCGTTAATGATTTTCAGTCTTGCGTCCTGGGTAATCAGACTGCCGATTGATTGCAAAAAGTCGTAAAGGAATGTTTGGCCCCCTTTATTGGGAAAATGGATTACAGTACCCTCCCTGCATCATTTTGAAAATGAGTGTCACCGGCGCATCAACAATCATTGGCCATGTCTCTTGGGTAATGTAGGTGGCAACTGGTTGCAGACAGTCATAAACAACGTATTGGCTGCGTGTATTGGAAAAAGACAAAGTGACATGCTCCCTGCCCCATCTTGAAAATAAGCATCAACAGAACGTCAATGATTGTTCGCCTTGCATCATGGTTGATCACAGGGCGATGTAGTCGGTATTGTCAATATACGTTGTTTTGGCCAGGGTTGTAGGTCAAAATAATCACGAACACTTGGTGGTAGCTCATTCGCTGAAATAAGTTGTTACTGTTTGGGAGGATGCGGTGGAAATATCCCATACGTATCTGTCTAATCCGGCTGCAGTATCATTGTTTATGGATGCTTGCAATCAAGTGCCACAGATAGTACGGAAGAAGGAAGAGCAAAAATGGTTGATACTTGATTCACGCACATTTTCAAGAAGGTGTAGGGAGCGTCTAGCTTTTCGGTTGTCTAATACAGCGGCCAATATAATGTTTCTGACTACGTGGAACCTGTCATCCTCCAGATTACCCAACATACACGAACAACAATCGTTGACACTCCAATGATGCTCATCTTCAGGATATGGTAGGGCGTGTGTCTCTGTTTGTTTTGTTCATCATGGCAGCCAATCCATCCACAACTGACAGGTACGCACAAATGTCAGTATTTTGCGTTGAACAGTGGCATATCTGAATGCGACTATAAATAATGAAACCCGAATCACAAAACTGGAGATTGGAACCGACTGGTCTAGCAAAACCCGGCAAAGGCCGTTGGTTGATGGGTAGGGTTTCGGGTTTGGCCTGCCAAAAGGCAGTTGCTCAGGTACTTGGATGGGGCTGGAACCGAACCGACCTGTTTGTGTAGTCCGAAGCCGGACAGCTGTCAAGGTGCCCGCACTAATTGCTAACATGAGGTGCATGCGGTGGATCTGGCATGGCTTGTGGTTGCGGCTCTGGCATTCCTTGTACCAGTGGATCTCGCTGTGCCGATTGTGGTGAAATTGGGTTTGATGGCTGTTGTGGATCTTGATGGGCTGTACACATGTCAGACAAAGGGAATCTAGAAGATGTGGCATTTCTGGTACCAGTGGATCTGGGCTTGCTGGTATCAAAGAATTTGGCTTTGCTGGCAATAGTGAATCTGCATTTGCTAGAAAATCAGCAAAAAGAAATTCCATCCAGGAGCGATCCCTCTTTCAGAGTGGATGCGCTCTGTCGGAGCCGGCAGGGAAACCTCGGTGGTGCCATACTCCGCGCCTGGCATCAATACCATGCGTCGAGTCGCATATCACCCTTGTAATACCGTTTCATCATTTCTTCTCATTCAGTCCGTCTCCTGTCGTAATAGAACACTCTGGCATTGTGGACCACTGTGACCATTCGTTAGAATGGGTTGATTCGGTCTGTGCTTGCATCGGGATTGCAATGTGATGGGTGACACTGCAAAATCTTGTTTCTTGTTCCATCTACCTGCGCACAAAATGCAATTCTATTTTTACTAATCATAAACATCATTCCAAGTCACCAGATCTATATGGCTATTGACAATCCATTGCTTGTTCCGTCTGGCTCCTGTCATACCAATAGTAGCTATCTCTGGAATTATATGCATGTTGCGAAAGATGTTTTGCATGCTGAAATGATGAACGGTAACAGCAAGTGGTGGTTGTATCACTGGTACACATTTCAGGCTGGGATCGATGTTACCCGAGATTTCATGTATTGTGGTGAGCGTTAGGGGTAACCACTACTCAATGAAAGCTACATTATCGTTCAGGAGCATGATTGTTAATGGTCTTTGCAGTTACCTCGGGAGATGTCCATTCAGCGCGCCATCACACCTCCCCAGGTGTCACTTTACCCACACCAAGTCGTTCCATGGGTCCCCTCCGCACCAGCTCTGGCTTCCTTTGCTTTGACAAATATTAGTTATGTATTCACCTTTTAAACCGTCAACATGAACCTTCATAGAATGGTAAATACAGATGTGGCAGAGCAGCCAAAACCTACGTGCTACCCAGAAGGAATCTTGCGCTCAAAACAAGCATATGACTGGCACTGGATACACTTCAGACACCGAAGGGATTGTCAAAGCATCCTGGTCACTGTTTCAACATGATGGTGCAGCTGTATTTAAATTGTTAGAAAGATCTCCTTTGCCACCAGCTTTTTCTGCAAAGGACCTCCCTGGAGGACCAACTCAAATATCAAATGTTTGCCGAATCCGAAGAATCAACTGTCATCCAGTTGAAAGTGATGAGGACCGTGCACCTGAAAGCATTTCGGATACCGAAGATTGGCCTAACTGGAATGGTGACTTGGATAATCCAAATGACACCGAAGATAATTGCGCAGCAAACGTTGAATCGGACATCAAGCAAGGCAACGTCATTGAGGATCCGGAATGCCCATTGCAGCAGGATGTTAGTGCCACACACAATGTTCCCGGATTGATTCGACCTACACGGAAATTAAAAAGACAAGCTCAAAAGTTGTTGGTGACGGTCAATGCAATCGAAACGAGGAGGAATATGGGAGTGAAGAAAAAGTAGGACAGAATGTGTCAATGTTTCACCAGCTTCTTTATGTATCTTGACAGAGAGTTTTGGTTAGAGATATATTATTGCCAAATGGTGAGCAGTAGCTTGTGATTATCGGTTGATAATCAGATGTACAGCAGGCGCAAGGAAGCTTTTGGCAACATACATAGATTTTGTCGTGTGAGAGCGAACAGTGCAAGAATGTTACTGCACTCCTCTTTGCCACAGGGCCAAGTCTCAATTGGCCAGAAAGACTACCGATACATTCAAATCATGATGAGAACTATTATTGATGGCGGCAGATGTTGAATGAACAATACATTAAAATGAGCGTCAACGGAGCGTCAATGATTTGTGGTTTTGTAAGTACGGTAATAAAACTGGGATTAGGTCGCTGTCAAACCTAATTGGAGTATTGGCCGCCTTTATAGGCAGCATTATAATGACACGTTCCCTACCTCATCTTGAAAATGAGCGTTCACAGAGCGTCAAAGATTGTTGATCATGCGTCCTGGGAAATAACACTGCGGATAGGTTGCAGTCTGTCATGAAGCTATTTTTGGCCACCTTGAGAGGCAAAACAGATTGCAATACCCTCCCTGTCCCATCTTGAAAATGAGCGTCAACAGAGCGTCAACAATTTTTGGTCATCCATCCTGGGAAATCAGACCACTGATAGGTTTTTGTCAGTCATGAAGGAATTTCCGGCTGCCTTGATAGGCAAACCAGATCAGAATACCCTCCCTGCCGCATGATGAATATGAGCGTCAATGGTGCGTCAACAATTGATAGTTGTGTATCATGGGTAATCTGGGGGGCGACATGTTGCACATTGTCATAAACTGATTATTGGCTGCCTTTCTAGGCAAAAGTGAAAGTGAAATGCTCCCTGCCCCATCTTCAAAATGAGCGTCAACAGAGTGTCAATGATTGTTGGTTTTCCATCATGGTTAATCACAGCGCCATGTGGCCGATATAGTCTATATTCATCGTCTTGACTGTTATCATATACTAAATGGATCAAGAATTCTTAATAGTAGCTCTGGAAATGAAATAAGTTGTTACTGTCCTCGAGAATGTGGCGGGAATATCCCGTATATATCTGCCTAGAAATGCTGCCATATCCTTCTTTATAGATGCTTGTGATCAAGCGCCACTCATATTACCAAAGATGAAAGCACAAATATTGTTGACACTCAGTTGACGCTCATTTTCAGGATGTGGTAGGGTGCGTGAGTATGCTTGTTTTGCACATTAAGGCAGCTAATACGTCGAAAATAAACCGTGACATCCCAATGTCAATATTTTATGATTAACAGTAGCATATCTGAATGCGACCATAAATGTGAAACCCAATACACAGAACCAGAGATTGGAACTGACGGGTCTGTTCAAACCCAGCGAAACCTGCAGGTTGACGGTTACGGGCCCGGGTTTGGCCCACCAACAGTCACCGGGTCAGGTTTTTGGACGGGTCTCGAACTGAACTGACCCATATTTGCAGTCCAAACCCGGACCCATTGCTAACACTACTCGACCTCCTTGCCTCCAATTGAGTGGCACCATGCTTCAAGATCAATGAAGGGCCTAATATTCCGTCCTGAACTGCATCTACTCATTTGAAGTGATACCATGGAATCTCTCACCGCAGCTGATTCACACCATCGTCCGGATCAGGGATACTCCACATGGCTGGTTCAGTCTCAGCATCAGATTGACAGACCTGAAATTCCACACACTTGTGGCCTGTCAAGTTTGCTGCTCCACAAACCTCTTCTTCAGCAGCAGGCTTTATCTGAGCAAGTTTTTTGGCAGAAGTGCTTCTGGAACTGATTGCATTAGTGTCAACTTCTTGCAATGGTTGGTTGTATATAATGCTGGAATACTTTGTCGAAATGGTTGCTTTTGACAGGTGTCACTTTATGGATTTTGGATTCCTTATTGCATGATAGGTCTCTGTCTTCTTTCGCCAGAGCTGAGTCTCATATTGCCAGAGATGAGCATCATATGACGCGAGATTACTGTCGGCCTGAAGAGTCTATTCATAGATGTGTATGCACGCATTCACACTTGTACTCATATATATATGGCCTTGTCACACTCTTAGGTTATATACAATCAAACTTCTCTAGCATCAGTATTTGAACAGGTTATGAGCCCGGTGTCCGCTGCAATCTTTACTCCAAAATACTCTATTTATATCTTACAATTATGACCCTCAAAAAACCCTAACCCACTCACAACCATCCCTGCTCATCAGCAGCAACACCATCACCATCTATCACTCTACATCGTTACCTTCATAACCTCCTCCACTCTCAACATGTCAAACGAAACATTTAAGTCCGGTCACGGCTATGTGCCCAAGGTAACTGAGCAAAACTACTCTATATGGAAGCAAAAGATCCGCCAAGTGCGCATTGCCAGGAAAGCCTACATTATCGTCACCAATGTGGAACTCCTCCCTTCCGGTAACGGTGTCACTCCACATGCCCTGCAAGAAAGCTGCCATGACCAAGCCAATAACGCGATAGCACTAATACACCTTGGATGCTGTTACGAACTCCTTGCACTCATGGAAGATATCGACAACCCCGTGGATATGTGGGAAGCACTTAGAGACTGACTTGACAAATCCTCAATGAAACTTGGCCGCACCCAAGTCCTGCGGAAGTTCATCGCCTCTTGACCATCCGCAGACGAAATGGTCACCCAGTACTTCACCAAACCAATCGCCTTCTGTAAGAAGCTAATCAGCACCACCGAAAATATCACTGATGACGCCATGAAGACACATATCTTCACTACCCTATCTGATTCATATGCAACAACCATTCAAATCATTGAACAGCTAATTCCCGCTCCCACTGCACAGCAGTGTATGGATGCAATCCACGAATATGCCGAGCGAATGACCCAAACCCAAGAAATCCGAGATGCATCCACTGGAGCGGCCCTATACTCCCATGGTGGAAATTATGGCCTTGGCCATCGCCATGGTGGATGAAGTGGCGGATGCGGAGGTGGATGAGGAAACGGATGCCAGCAGCACACATGCACACACTGCAAAATGGACAATCATACAACTGAAACATGCAGAAAGAGAAAGCACGCTGAAAATGTCACAAACACTGGCGATACAAACACCTCCAGGAATGACAAACGGACTTGCTACCACTGCGGTCTCTCCCGACACTTCAATTCCAACTGCATCCACTTCCAAAGTGCCTGCGATCAACGTAAGGAAGTCTTCAAGGGCACCGCATCACTAGCCACAGCCGGAGATCATGACCTGATCTGACTGGCCAACAACACGACCGCTCTCACCGCAGCCTCTGCTGCAGCTGCATGGGTCATCGATTCCGGAGTATCTCACCATATGTGCAATAACCGCACCAGATTCAACTCAATAAAGAAACTTCGTCAGCCAATAGTCATTGAGCTCGGAGATATTAACAAAGTCACAGTAAGCCACCATGGACTCATTGACGTTTCACAGGAGTACGAAGTCAATGCTCTGTACACGCCTACATTCTGGCCCTCGCTTCTCTCCATCAATTAATTGGACAAAGCCGGGTACACATCCACATTTGGACGCGGCAAGTGCTCCATATCATCTCCATCAATCACCATCACAGTCAATCGGGTCAATGACCTCTATATCATATCTCCCGCAACTGCACTCACTTCAACAGTACCAAGCATGTCTCCGAAGTCCACTCCAAAAAGGAGAAAGAAGAAGAGAAAATGAGCATCATCGAGCGCACATATCACCATACAATCATCGAGTGCACATATCACCATACCTTCATGGAGCGCACATATCACCGTACCATCATCGAGGGCACATACCACTGTACCATCATCAAGCGCACATATCACTGTACCATCATCGAGTGCACACACCACCATACCATCAATCGCGCACTCCACCAAGCCTAGTACAATCCCACTCCACCAAGCCTACTATAATCCCACTCCACACCGCCTCTCCAAATGCAGCCAGCACTGTACCTCAAAGTCGACCCACCACGGTACTTATGAAGACCACTCGGAAGCCTCTCACAATCTCAGAATCCCAACTGTGGCATCGCCATGTAGCTCACATTAATCCTACTGCCCTACGATCTCTAATTGATGGATATACAAAAGATGACTCAATGTGCACCGCATACATCCAGGCCAAGCACAAGCAGAGGATCATCAATGTCAAGACCAAGCGCACTACAAAGCCAATTGAACTTGTACATTCAGATGTGTGTGGACTATTCTCCACGCCCACCTCCGCCGGCCATCACTACTGTATCCTATTCATCGACGATTACACATGCTACACCTCTGTTTCGGTCCTTCCAGATAAGAAGTCGAAAACATGCACCTGAGCCTACCAATCATTTCAGGCCCGAGTTGACTCCATGGGATACAAAGTGAAACGATTTTGGTGCTACAATTGCCGCGGAGAATACAACAACAAGACCTTCCGACAGGTGTTCGCTGCTTGTGGTACAACATAGGAACCATGCCCTCTGGACGCTCACCATAAGATTGGAATTGCCGAACACATGATCCAGTCCATCACCAAGAAAGCACGATCTATAATGATTGACTCCCAGGCGCCACTTGTTTTTTCGAGAAAAACAGTCAATTCTGCAGTCTACCTCCAACAGCAAACCCCAAACGAAGGCCTAACGAAAAGAAACGACCACAACAGCTATCAAGTACCATATCCAACTCCATACGAGATGCTGCAAGCATTCATCATGCTCTCTCACAACAATAACGGCAATGAAATCTCGTACAAAGCTCCTCTCCACCACCTTCTGCGATTCGGCTTCACCCCAGTCGACTTATCCCTGAGCTGCAACACTATGGAAAATTCAGCCCAAGATCCAAGCCATGTATGATGGTCCGTTACGTGCACAATTGGACTACACTTTGGAGTATATGGGACCCATCATTCTGAGTAGTAAGGTCACAGTCAAATGTCATTTTTCACAAGTAGAGGAATGCCCAGTCATCATGCCTACACGGAGACCAAACAGACATCTTTGAGCTACTAGAAGAGACAGATTATGTCAAGGAAATTGAAATGGGTGGAGATGGATTGCTCCATGACTACCCAAGAACCAGTTGAACAGGTGAAGGCCACGGAAGTGGTGATTATGACTGTACTGACGATGATACAACCCACAATCTGCCCAATGCTGACTACCGTCGAAGTCTCCCTGCAAGTACAGGTGTGAAATCATGTCCTCCCGACGGAGAGGACACAGCACCGGTGTCCAGAGAAACCATCGTCCACAATTGACATCTCCGCCGGGAAAACGACAAATCCTGCCGAACGGCGGCCATGACCAAGCAATCATGCCAACCACCACCACGCACGAATAGTGTCACAAGAAGTCAGGTTAAGATCTCCACAAATGCACTAATGATCATCACAGAGGCTCTCACATCGATATCCATCAACAGTGATCCATTCACATATGCGGAGGCCATGGACAGCCCACAATGAAACCACTGGAAACAAGCAACGGAAGAGGAATGCACATGGATCCTGCTCAATAACATATTTAGAACTATTAACTCCTGGGAAGCAAGGCAATTGCAAGTCAAGCCAATTGGCTCCAAATGGGTCTACAAGATGAAACACAATCCTGACGGCACTGTATAGTACAAAGCATGCCTAGTAATGAATGGCTATGAACAAACAGATTTAGGAGAAACTTATGCCCCTGTCGGAAAGCTCACCACTTTTCGGGATCTCATCTCTCTGGTTGGAAAACATGGCTGGAATATCGATCATTTGGATGTGGTTACCGCATCTTTCATTCCTGAGGTCAATGATGATGATATCTATATGACAGTGTCCGAAGGCTGGCCGGAAGACCTCAACACCCCTGCGATCGTTGTTTGACTACAGAAAGCACTTTACAGCCTCACATAAGTACCACGTCATTGGCACAATGATATTAACACCTTCTTGCTCTCTCTCAAGTTCCCACAGTCCCTGGCCGACCCCAACCTCTATCTCCGCAGTGATGGTATTTAGATAGTTTTGTACATCGACTACATATTAATGTTATACACGGAAGATGCTATCAAAGCTGCGATCCAAGTCAAGGCCAGGCTTTCGGAAAAATACAACATCACCAATCTCGGCCTTGCGCGGCAATTTTTTGGCATCGAAATCCAGAGCGAGGAAAACGGCACCGGCACCGGCATCAGTCTTGGCCAAACGGCCTTCATCACCAGGATTCTCAAACGATTTAATATGGAGAATATTCACAGTGCATCGACTCTAATCAATTCTAATGTGAAGCTAGATCTTGCCGAGTATCAGGGGAAGAAAGAACTAAACGATATCAAAGGCTTCCAGGCAATTGTCGGCTCATTGATCCATGCGGTACTTGCTGCTTGGCCCAATATCCCATTCGCAGTTGCTGCACTTTCCCGATACAATTGCCGTCCTTTCACCAGCCATTTTACTGCCATCAAAAGATTTCTCCAGTATCTCAAATCCACCGCCGACTTTCGACTCCATTTTAGCAGCAGCACTGGCAGCAATGCTCAACTCACTGGCTACATGGACTCGGATTGGGCCAATGATAGTGCCGACCGCGAATCTCAAGGCGGTCATATCTTTGTTCTTAGCAATGGAGCTGGCTCATGGCAGTCACGAAAGCAAGATCTCATCGCCATGTCGACCCTCAAAGCCGAATACATCGCTTGTTCTGAAGGCTCCCGTGAAGCGAAGTGGCTTCTTCAGCTCCACCGAGATATACACGGCAAAGTTGCATCGCTGCTCCCGATCAATTGCGAAAATCAGGGAGCACTTAGTCATTGCACAACAGGAATCATAAAAGCTCGCACAAAGAATATGGACATTTGCTATCACAATTGTCGAGATCTCCATGCCTGCAATGTAGTTGTCTACTCCTAGGTGCACACAAACAAGAATGTGGCAGACATACTAAACAAGGCCTTGATGAAGGATAAGCACGAGAAATTCACAAAAGCGATGGGGCTATGATAATAGATGTCGATTCAAGGTCGATGTAAGGTATGATTGTAGGTTGCATTGAAGGTTGCATTTAAGGTTGTTTCACTTTTCTTTGGGCATGCGGATTTCCATGTCTCTCTATGGATGGCCATCTTCAGACTGCGGTAGTACTCTTTCCCTGCACACTCTCGAAGGGTTTCAAGGAGGTTACTATGGGAATCAGTGTGTTTGTCAGTTTCATCTCTTCTTATCTGTTTTCTTGCTCCACGGTGTATAGCAAGAGGGGGAGTATTGCATGATAGGTCTCTGTCATCTGTGGCCAGAGATGAGTCTCGGATGGCCAGAGATGACCCTTGCAAGACCGGAGATTACTGTCGGCCTGAAGAGTCTATACATTGATGTGTACGCATGCATTCACACTTGTACTCATATATATATGGCCTTGTGGCACTCTTAGATTATATACAATCAAGCTTCTCTAGCATAACTATTTGAACATTTCTAACGCATTTTTGCACTCTGCTGATCAATATCTGACCATTAGGTTGCCCATTGTTGGGCTCTATTCAAGCACACCTGAAGATGCCTTCATTCGGTCGGTGTAACCATTTCACGGCTGTACACCTCAACCTCAATAGCTGTATGATCTTGATGAAACATTTGTACTCGCAACCAACCAGATTTTGTTGCCAATTGTTCATTCGCTTTGGCTGTCGCAGACTCTGACAGTCTCTGCTCTTAAGCAGCACTCTTCGGCTTGTAAAATCCCTCCAGTGCATCATATAGTGCTGCGAGGGATTGATCACAGTGATTTTGTTGGCTAACAGGAAGAGATAATTCACATAATGGCTGTACTGCTCCCATTTCCATTGCTTCAGAGGTTGTTTCCACCGCAGTTGTTTCCTCATCCTTGGAGCACTCAAAAATTGGAGCACAATTTACTATTACTGTTCTGATCATGCCCCAGATCTCATTTCCTCGCCAGGAGCTGCTTCTCAGGGTATCAAATGGTTTTGATAAGTGCTGGTGGCGCGGATACTGTAGTACCAATGTGAGTCGATTGTCAAATTGATCCTTCACAATTCTAGCTTTTACGTAATTTAGCAGCCAGTAGAGTATATCTGCCATTAGACCCAGGAGCAACTGATTCAATTCCTAAGGCTGCCAAAGCAGATAGACATTTCAGAGAGGGTATTGCCAGAACTGGTTTCGAATTGGATAAACACCATCAGTGCGCAGCACATTGATATAGTGTCGTCCAGAAGCTCCAATGAAACATCCTGCGCTGCTGAGTTATGTGTCGGTCGAAAAGTGGAATGGTGCATCGGTACACCGGTAAGAATTTCACACAGTAGGCATGAGCCATATGGGACTTAATGAACCATGATTCGTTGAGGATAATTCACAACCCAGGCTACCAAAAGAGCATAATATTGTCATTGGAATTAAACAGCACAATTGCATTTCAAGGGGGAACCAGTGAGGTCAAGATTCCGGAGTGGAGGCAGCACGTTTTCACCTGTAGACAGCCATCCCTCATCAGTCCCATTTGCACCATTCGGGGGTGTTGGGACCGGCCCGACAAGAATCCAGGCGCGCTTTGTAGGTGTCCTGCAAATATGATTTTGAATATTCCGAATTGTGAGATACACTGGCCAGGCATGTTTAACGCCCAAATAATTGGTCCAGTTAGTCCAGTTAGATGCACAAATGACTGGCACAATCATCGCTCTGGCAGGGAGCTATTCTTGTGTATGCCACCACCAATTACACATGTGAATCTCGCACATTATTCAGTGATTTTTTGAGTTGGCGAGGCTCACCGGTTCGAAATCGATGTGCACCTGAAATGGGAGTTTTGCCAAAGGGAACAGTATACATTTGAAGATATCCCTGTAGCAGAATGTTTCAATATTGTGTGAATGATCTTCAATTCAACTATCATGGCTGAGTCTGAAATCAATTTGAGAGAGGAGCATTGGCAGGGCATCTGCTAAATAGAATCATTCGATTTTGAAGTTGTCCAGTCTATGCCTCAGATGTTGGTCTATTCACAATTTGATTTGCTGGCTAACTGATTGAGCCTGTTGAAAGTCATATGCTGAATAAAATCAATGCCATGGATTCCATTGTTCTGAGTACTTGTAATACTTGTTGAACAATCCCGTAGCTTTGCCATATCCTTTCCATCATGTATTGTCCACTCCAACTATGTGTCTATGAGCCCTAGTCTTTGTTTCATCAGGGGTTCATGTCATGTCAGGCTTCTGGCGGTCTATAGTATCCTTGTCGGGGGTATCGTCAGGTGGTGGCACACCAGGTATATTGTCAATGGTTAGATCGTAATTTGAATTGCTCATTGACGGCTATTCAGGTGCCTTGACTGAAGTTAAACCAGGATGGTTGGAGTTGGTCCCAGCCTGTAGAAGGCTGAGTTCCATTATGTAATAGCTAATCATGTATCGATATTGGGTGACACTGTTGATAGTACCCCTCGAGTCTGTTCTTCTCAAAAAATTCAATTTTTCAAATACAGCAGTTAACATTATCCTGGCAAGTGTTTACTATATTCAAGGAATGGTCAGTGAGCACGTATCCAGATGACTGTTATCGATACTTCAGGGGTTGATTTGGATCCGCAGTGATATTTGTTTGAAAGCAAGATATCTCAAGTTAGCGTATCACAGCCGCATTGCAACCTGCCTAATGTGGGAGAGGGGTAAAATCAAGTCACCTTACAATCAGCATTCTTTATAAACCAGGATACATATATCGTATCCCACACAATGACAATACACATTGTCAGTTGAATCTTGTTAGCAGAGATGAGATGGTCTCTTTTGTCATCACTGCAATCACCGCAAGGTGCTTATACTATGTCATAGTAGTATTGTGGGTTATACCTACACTCGAACCTCTGAGCAGCTGCTCGCAAGGATACATTGTCTTAATAAAATCAATTGGTGAGCTTCTGAGGTAGTGGTATGCTTGCACAATAATCATCGAGAACTGTTAGGATGGTTGCTTCCGTAATAATCCTTGACTGCAGCATGGATCATGAAGAGAACAATGATGTTTAGACAAGGAGCTCAATAGGAAGCAAGCACTGTTGCTGCTCAACACACAGGGCTCCTATTGAATGAGGTTGTAAGGTCGTACACCCACAACTTATGCATCATACTCCTAGTTGTGCTAACCTTCATACTGGATATAGTTCTTGTTGGGTTCCTCAAAGTGTTATGTCATATCGCTTCTATGCCCTTTGTGGTCATGGCAATGTACTAATTTAGCCGGCTATCCAATATCGTCGTATCGGAATTCTTGCATCTAACAAAGATAGGCAGGATTAATGTGATTAAAGATTCTTTTTCTCAGCCAGGTCAGTTTCATGGATCAAAGGTGGAGTGACACACCACCAGATGGTGGCAGCAGAATGGGATATAAGAAGCCCTTCATTCCGCCAAAGGTCACTGCTGCTTGCAATATACTCAACCATTCTCCCATGTATTTTACATCATATCTTGCATCTATCATAGTTTACCCCAATCTGTATTCACAGATCATGTAGATGTACGGATCTCCTCCAAAGACAGCGAATATGGCTGCACAGGGTGGGTTATTTGGCATGCAACAATGGCATGAAGACAATCTAGAATCATCGAAGAAAGGTTCACAAACCACCAAAGGCAAAGACAGTGAATTTGGGAAACAACTCAATCAATATCATCTGCCGCATGGGTATGGTTTCTTGCCTTCAGAGCAGTAATATCGAGGTACTTCGCAGTTTTATCACCATTTTATATTCAACAAGAAATACAGTTTGCATCCAACCACCAGTGCAAGCCAAGCATTTACCTGTTATGGGCCACAGGGGCAAGGATATGATCACAACCAAGATGGTTTTGGCGGGTCTCTTCCCCCCTACACAGATTCCAGGACAGGGGCCATCATCACCAGGTGCACCAAGTGTAGCTCTAGACCTATCTAACTACCCAGCTAACATCTTCCAGCTTTAATGCTCCACCTGGAGCTCCTTCCGACGCACCTGGGTGACCCCCGAATAGTCTCCCAACCAACAGAGTGCAGCCACCTGGAGTCCCACTGAAACCAGATGTCGCAGGGATGGCAGATTTGGCTCCATCGCTGGAGAATTCCTATGACAATGATAATTCAAATTATGAGTGCGACAATTTGTCAGACTTGGGGTATGCACAAGGCAAACGTCCAATCAGCCTGAACCCAACTGAGTTCTCCTCGAAGCAATTTGCTGAAAGAATAGGGCAGGCCAACTACAGTGTGTTCAACAAGTGACAAAAAGTACTGGTGGCTGAGTGTCTGGAGAAGAAGTATCGGTCCAGTAGCCAGGCGCACAACAGTTTAAACCGTCTTCGAGATAGACCACTGGACTGTGAGATGGTGAGTAATGATGTTTTGGTGACATTCAAGAACTGGCTGCAGTTCGATAATGTTCATAATTCTTTCTAGATTCAGTGGCCATGGGTTGTGATGATGTTGAATAAATGTGCAAGTCAAATCTGGGAGGGGAGGAAAAGGGGAAGGAGGGGTCAATAGACAGTGGCGAGGGATTTGGGTGAACATGTGAGCAAATCGGTGGGAAGTACCCTCTCCAAGTTGGCAAATCCAATATTCATGATTGTGATTCACTGGGTGTTGAATGTCAACAATAGGGTTGTTGCGCCCAAACTAGTTGAAGCCTCGAATACTAATGTGAGCCACATCGAGGAGCTAATTATGTTTGGGAACAAATCCGGAGGACTGAATGCCCAATGAATAACAACATCGAGGTTCAAGTACATCTTCGAGTACGAGACATTGGATGAAGAGTGTATGGGATTAAGTACACAAAGGCTAGCGATAATTAACCCCATATATGGCCAGATTTGGTACAACTGTTGCCATTGAAATTCTTTCAAGTCAAAACTTACACATAATCGGAAAATATTCTCAGATGAAATTGAGAGAACTCAAAGGCATACGATTGCAAAGCATGTAATTAACCCATTGATGGTACTTCCAGCTAGCCATGTTAAAGCTAGATGTGGGCAACTGCTAATCATTATGCATTATTACGCATTTGGTATTACATTTATAGATTTCCAGGATCCTACAGAATCACTTGACGATCAGAATATAGATGCTTGATCCGACATCACAAATTATCACTCGGATTGGCGATTTCAATCAACCTTCCGGCTGTTTTCATCTGTTACTCATACTTTTATTACCCAACCATGATATTAATGGATCCACGATTACTGCGAAGCCCAGTGCAAATAAGATATGTCTCAGCTGTGGATATGTAATGGGCGTGGGTTCTCAATTCTCAAATGGTAATTCCTTCTGGGTAGGATACGTTATTCCCAGTCCCAGAACAAACAACAATTGAACTGATGCTCCAATTGTTCATTCCAGATGTGATGAGGTGTCATCGAGAACAGACCACCATGACATCTCAACATATGCAGAGTCATATAGAAGATAAGCTTTCAACCAGTAATTGATATATTTGAGCCTTATCAACTGAGTGCACTTATACAAATCAACTCTTACTTCGACAGCACTTTGTAGGTCTTGGGCAAATAAGACTTGATATTTATCCGTTCTAAGTGGTGTGAGATACTGTCCATTCAATATATGGCAAAACAGCTACGTCACAGAATGATGTATATTTGGCTCCAATACAGTGTAGTCAACCTAAGGGTTTTGTTATTTGCTGCTACTGTCAAACCGTTACATACCTGGTGGGTATATGAGAGGGGACTATCACTGGCACTTGGTGACACAAACCTATTTGTTGATAATTGGCTTCAGTTAAGCACATATCCATGCAAATTATCACCAATTGCAATTGTATGCCAATACGAGCAGATTACCTTGATAACATAGTTAATACTCCTGGAAGTTAGGACTTGACTATTGATGGTAGAAGGCAAGAATGATGAGGCAGTTACATATGCGAACACAAAACCAGGATTTGGCAGTCTTACTATTGCTAAAGGTGAGGATCATCTGGTATATATCAGAGATACCGATGTGGATGAAGGCCAAGGATACTAAAGTCTCAAACAAACAATCTACATTAAGATTTACCTACGAATACCTATTGATCTTCCCGATTGGGAGGTTAAGCCTTGGCTTTATTCCTTTGTATTAGCCATTAGTTCTGTATGATTGTCAACGACGATAGTTTTCTCTTGAAGTCCAGAGTTGTACCTTTACTCTTCAGTTCTATATCAAGGATTCATCGATCACGCTTTATACATGGTTGTTCATATTCTCATTGTTGAAGCACATTGTTGATCAGAAAGAGTGCAAGATGATACACATGAGTCCGACGGAAGTCCGAGGCAAACCGGATAGCATGGTGGTGCAGAGGATACTACTGTTAGTATACTCTTGAGTTGGCACTACTCCTTCTGCTGCAGCGAATCTACTTTGCTACATTTTATATGACAGGTTGATATTTAGAGTCTTCGTGCTTGACAACAGTTGGTCCTAGCATATACGTGGTAGATGCTGGGAAAATACACTTGAGTCTGAACGGTGTCTGAGGACTAGCATGATAGTGTGTTACTTCAGAGGATCTTCTGACTAGAAAACTCTGGATTTGTGTACATCAGTATACTGATAGCATAAGACGATACTCTTTAGTCAATACTATCCATTGGGAGCAAAGAATGGCACAGTTACCTTGTGTCTCCTTGGTTGGTAATCCTTATGCGCATCCTCAGTGAAGCCTTATCATTCTTCTTGGTTATCAGTCCGGATGTCATCAGGAGCATCTAATGATAAGGACTTCGAGTGGATCTCCCAGTGTTACATACATAGATATTGCAAGGTTCTGAAGAGGGTGGAAGTGAGAAAGGAGAGCAGGATGCTGGGTAAGAGAATGATACTTGTATTAATCTAAGTTGTAATTGAAAGAACAGAATTGATTGTATTCCATCCAGATATATTCCGTCCAATGGGTGTGTGTCTGTGAGATACCTAACACTGTGATGACGATCAGAAGTGCTCGAATATAAGCCCATCTGCCCAGCTTTCATCACCGCAACCGGAAGAGGTCATTGAGGATGAACAGAACACAGCCAAAGTTCCAAGGGAGTTTCAGCAGCAAGCAGACAATGGTGAGGAAGTCCTTGATTGAGAAAATACCAGTTCAGTATTGAATCAGGTTGTGATTACGACCAACATCAAATTCGAATACAAGTTTCTTGATGAGGCCTTAAGTCAGCTGACCCACCCTGCGATTTGCATATCAACCGACAATCTTGTTCCTCTCCACAAGTATTCAATTCCAGGTCTGCCTGGATCCCACTGTCTGGGGAATCAGGTTTGGGCCATATGGTTTATTGTGTGAAGGTGGGTTTGGGATTGTGATATGCCAGGAGTGATGGTGGCAGATGAAATGGGTCTTCGCTAGTGTTAACAATGGGTCCGGGTAATCTGCCAGCTGTCCGGGTTTGACCGACAAAAATGGGTCAGTTCGGTTCCAGACCCGGCGAAAAACCTGACCCTATGACTCATGCAGGGCCAAACCCTGACACGTACCCATCAACCCGCAGATTTCACTGGGTTTGGCTAGACCCGTCGGTTCCAATCTCCAGTTCCACATTTTGGATTTCACATTTGTGGTGACATTCAGATAAGCTACTGTTGTTCGGAAATTATTGACAGTGGTACATCACAGTCCATTTTCGATGTATTGGCCGCCTTCATGATTAAAACAAATAGACACACGCACCCTACCACATCCTGAAAATGAGTGTCAATGAAGCATCAACAATTGTTGGTCGTGTATCTTGGGTAATCTGGCGGTGCAACTGGTCAAATACAGTCAAAAACAAAGTATTGGCCGCCTTTATTGCACACAAAGAAAGCAAAACGCTCCCTCCTCCATCTTGAAAATGAGCGTCAACAGAGCATCAACAATTTTGGGTCTTACATCTTCAGTAATATGCATGGCGCTTAATCACCAGCATCCATAAACAAGGATATGGCAATCTTTATTGGCAGACGTGTATGGAATATTCCCACCACATTCTCCGGGACAGTAACAACTCATTTCATTTACAGAGCTACTACTAAGTATTCTTGAGCCTTTTAGCATACAAAAACATTCAAAACCATGTATACAGACAATAATGGCCACATCGCGCTGTAATTAACCATAATGGAAGGCCAACAATCGTTCACACTCTGTTGATGTTCATTTTCATGATCGGGCAGGGAGCATTTCACTTTCCCTTTTGCATATAAAGGCAGCCAATACTTTGTTTATGACTATGTGCAACCTATCGCCCCACAGATTGCCAATGATACATGACCAAGAATTGTTAATCCTCCGTTGACGCTCATTTTCATGATGGGGCAGATAGCGTTTCACTTTCTGTTTTGCCAAGAAAGGCAGCCAATACTTCGTGTATGACTATTTGCGACCTGTCGCCCCCCAGATTACCGAAAATACATGACCAAGAATGGTTGACGCTCCATTGACGCTCATTGTCATGATGGGGCAGGGAGTGTTTCACTTTCTCTTTTGTCTATAAAGGCAGCCAGTACATCGTTTATGACTAGTTGCAACCTATCGTCCCCCAGATTACTCAAGATACATGACCAGGAATCGTGGACGCTCCGTTGACGCTCATTTTGCCATCGGTGTATCCACAATATGGAATCATTTGATTTGGCGTAGTCCATCATTCACGTTGATTGGACAGCCTTTCAAGTGTTTTCATTAACTTTCTTCTTGATCACTACATTGTTCTTTAATAATACAAATCAATATACCCTTTAAAATATACTTTACAGTATCCACGAAATCAGGATAATAATAATCTCCAAAATGCCGTGCCATGCGATCAATGCTAGTCATCGCTGCCAGGTTCGCTCAATAGGCTGCTCTGGTCTTCAAAATGAATGTTAGCTGCATTACCACACAGCAGATAGTGTACTAACCAGTGGATGTTCCTTCATCAGGCGGCATATCTGGATCAAAATCTGGGTTGTGCTCGCTATCCTGGGCATATGTATCGAGGGTACAAGATTCAGCACAGGGAATAGATGAATGTGAGTACATATATCTGGCCGGCAAGTTGGTGATTTCGAGACATTGACCACCAGAAGTGGTACCAGTTGAGGCTGGTGGTGTTCCGGGAAGAGGTGGTGTCAGCTCTGGAGTTTGCTGTCTGTGTGGGTTAGGCGGAGGTACACCTGTTCCGTTGCATCTCCAGTGTGTCTGCGGATTTCATGCAATGCCAAGTGGGCAAGGAAGGCATCCAGGTGTGTGGCTATGATGAAGCATAGCCGGGTGTCTTTCTATTGCAGCTTTCACCGTTTTATGGCAAGGAAACTCAACACCACTTTTCTTCTCTTCTCGGACCTCCGTGTGAGGTTTCTTGATTGGATATTGTATTTCCTCTATTGCAGCCCTCCAAAACCATCCTTTGGCCATTCTTGCCATGTTCAAGGCCAGGCGCATGTCGGACTGTTCCAGCTGTACATGACCTCCCTGCCTTGCCATCGTAGCAGTCATGTTGAATACCTACCACAAATCAGTTGCTGCTTCAAACAATGAGATACGGTTGATTCGTCACCCATATACGCTTCCATAGACTCCTCTAAGGTTATTCAAACCCGTTTCCGCCACTCTCGGGGATGCTTCTCAGGAAATTCATGCGTGGAAATCCAAGTGCTTACAACACCATGATGTTTGATTTCACAGACTGTGCAGACAAATGCCTTGGTCCACCATGGAGGCTTCCCATTACGGGCAGCAATAAATTGGTCACCTAGCTCTCAGTGTACACCTGCTGTATGGTAAACGGTTTTTTGACCGCCGTTGACCCTAGTATGGATATACTTACATCCAACTGCATGCTGCTTCTTATTCGTGCTGCTTCCAGTCTTGCAGACGATTTTCAAATGTACATCAGGGGTCATATTTGTGATGGCTGCATTGGCAGTGTTGTGGTGGACTAACCGGTGTCAACATTCTTGCTGTGTGCCAATACGTGTCGTATTTGATGAAGCGCCTGCCAATCGGCTGGATTTGGATCAGTTCAGACCCGGCTGGGGTGGTTGTGTATCCGTGATGTGCAGGTGTGGAATAGCAGAGGAAGATGATAATGAAAAGAAGTGGGAAGTCCTGAGGATTATTTAGTTAGCTTCATGTCTGAATGGAATAATTAGTTGCCAACATGTTCGGTATACTCAGGATGAATTCTTCTGCGTAGAGATGTAAGTTGCAGGGGTTTACCACAACCCCGAGATATAGACTATGTCGGTCTATAGTTGTTTGTTTGTTAACAGGGATGAATTGCGCTGTATGACAGCGGAAATCGCATGATTGTTAATTATAAATTGCACAATGTTCAAGGGAAATGACATCTGCTGATGTTTGTCTCAAAGAATCCCCGGGATAATACATCAAACTGATGCTAACAATCAAGTCATGTTGTATGGTTAGCCTAACTATTCCCGATTTATTGGCAGTTAAAAGGGAGGTTGTACTTTGTTCTAGATGAGTAAACATACTAACCTTGACATAAAAGACGCAGCTTGCCTCCATATTGTCTATATCTTGCAACATCCATCATCTCGCCCAACATCAAAGTCAGCACAAACCATAATGGTCAAAGCTCCGAAAAAGAACTTTTCGCCACTTCAGGCGGAATGTTAAGGCAAATTGACAAAGCGGTCTACCTAATGACGTCATCAACCGAATGAAGGCAAGAGGCACTGGCAGGCAGAAACAGTCTGAGCGCATGAGGTATTGCGCAGCTTGAGATCCAAAAAGAAGCTTGCGGCAGAGAAACGACGAGAAACGGACTTCTTAAGCAATAAAGTGATGGAGAAATGGATTGAGGATTATGTTGAGAGAGAAACCACAGGGGTAAGAAAGTGAGTTGAAGACGCAGAGGCAGCAGTTCAGCAGGAGCAGGAAGATATGAAGCATGCTGGAATCGCGGAATTGACGACCACAGAGCTCGAAAAGACTTTTGAAGAGATCATGGTTGCTGTCGGCGATAGTCTGAGAGATTTTGCACATTCCGACAATTGGGACGATGGGGAAGATGATGATGATGAAGAGACAGAGCATGGCAAGCTGAGCGAAGATGACAAACCCTGCTGGGTGATGGGTACAATAACCAAAATGGTACAGCAGTGCATGGATTGGTTTCAGAAGAAGGAAATAAAGCTTGACGAATTGACACAACTTGTATTGGAGGATGGAGCCGACTACTTCTGTGAAAGAGATAAGAAGTATGGCACATCTGAATTGAGGGTTCATGCCATCGTTCAACCGCAAACGGATGATATCGCTGCAGCACTTGCACCGACAACATTTGGGGAGCATATGGAGTCTCTTGTGATTACGCCTGGAATATCGCAAATGCCGCAAGATACTTATCGACCAGGAAGTAGTCATATTATGCTCGGTTCGGTGAAGCCGCAGTTTAACACCTGCCTATCTGGTCTTTAGCCCGCTGCAGAGCGCGATACGTCACCGTTGCAGAAAGTGAAGCCTATTGAACCAGTAAGCTTTTACCCCTGGATATAGCCTCCAGCTAATCACCATATAGATTTCGGATTCGGAAAAAGACATGGTGTCGGCTCCTGCGTCAGCAGAGGAATGGATAGGCAAAGTTTAATTTTTGACGTCAGATCGGGGTAAAAAGCAAGTTAATTACGAATTTTGCTATGTGTCAGATTCTTCTTGATCTCAGTGACCCAGTTGTGAGACATTATTATTCGTCTGTGCATGTTTAAGGGTCGAACACACCATGTGAAAGTTCAAGAATTCAAATCAGAAGGAAAAACGGCCAAAATATTCAATTTCCATCTGCAAGTAACTGTTGAGCGACAAATCAAAAGCTATATTAGTGATGAAATATACTAACAAAATTTAAGTGAGTGATGTCATACTTGCCATAGAATAAGCGGTCAGTGCTCATGACGAATCTGTCTGAACGACGATCGTCATGCCGCATTCAACCAGCTATCCAACCACATAACTCTGCGCACAGACCTCGTGCAGATGTTTGAGATATTTGAAATTGCTTATGGGGAATGTTGGAAATTGAGGAGAAGTAGCGATAAGGAAAGGTGAGGAAGTCGATCTATATGTACCAAAAACTAGTGAAATGATCTACATACGGTAAATTGCCGGCCAAAAGTGCAGGAATGTGATAGTGCCATTGTATGTCTCACCCAGATAGCATGGATAGCAGTTGATCAGAAATTGAGAGGTAACAAAACTCCTGGATGCAAGCGATAATACATCCAAATGCAATTTTGGATGTCAATAATGTGTATGTGATTTGTTGCATACAAATATTGACTGTGCAAAGGCTGTTTCGATGTGATTAATGTGGGCATCAACAGAGTGTCAACCATTTTTAGTCTTACACATTCAGCAATCTATCGGCGGCAATGTCACATCCTTCCAAAGTGAATGTATTGGTCGGTGTTATAGCGAAAAAGGTGAACGACACGCTTGTTGCCACATCCTAAAACTGATTCTCAACGATTTTGGGCATTGCATCATGGAAAATCCAGAGGGTTGCGCGGTGACATTAACTCATAGTCGCACTCTCGGCCGCCTTTCTAGACAAACATGATTATAGCAACATCGCTATTATATTGTAAAAATGAATGTCAACAGTGCGTCAATGACTTTTGGCCTTGCATAATAGAAAATGTGAGGGCTGTGCAGCAATGTTAATCTATAATTGAACTATCAGCCGCCACTCTAGGCAAACATTGTTAGGACAACATCGCTACTATGCCCTAAAAATGAACGTCAATGGAGCGTGATCAACTTTTGGCCATGCATCTTGGAAAATTGAAGGGCTGTGCGGCGACATTAAGCTATAATCAAACTATTGGCCGCCTTTCTATGCAGAAATAGTTGTGACAACATCGCTACTATGTCCTAAAAATGAATGTCAATGGAGCATCAATGACTTTTGGCCTTGGATTCTGGAAAATGCAAGGGCTGTGCAGCAACATTAAGTCATAATCATACTATCAGCCGTCTTTCTAGGCGCAAATCATTGTGAGAACATCGCTACTATGTCCTTAAAATGAGTGTCCACATTACGTCAACGATTTTTGGCCTTGCATCATCAAAAATGCAAGGGCCATGCGGCAACATTAAGCCATAGTCGAAGTATTGGCCACGTTTCTAGGCCAAAATAGTTGCAACGACATCGTTACTATGTTCCAAAAATGAATGTCAATGCAGCATCCACAACTTTTGGCCTTGCATCGTGCATAATGCAAGGGCTGTCCTGCGACATTAAGCCATAATCGAACTATCGGCCGCCTTTGTACGCAACAAAGCTTTCGACGACATTGTCACTATGCTCGAGACATGAGCGTCAACGGAGCGTGAATAATTTCATGCCTTGCATCATGGAAAATCAAGGTGCTGTGCGACTTTATTGATCCATAATCAAACATTCTGCTGCCATATTAGGCAAAAGGGCTTGCGACAAGATCATAACCCTGTCCCGAAATAAGTGTCAATGGAGCATCAACAATTTTTGATCTTGCATCTCCGATAATCCAATGGCAATAGAACGCAGATAATCCTTAATTCACCTATCGGCAGTCTTTGTTGGCAAAAATATTAGTGACCATATCCCATCTGCCTCCTACAATTGAGTGCCTACAGAGCGTCAACAGTTTGGTGGAGGCTCAGAACACTATGCAGGAATGAACTGCATTGTACTGGTCTTAAATTGAGTTTTACACGGTCAGTCTTTGCAAGCTGTCCTTGTATACAACTTCACAAATATGCATGCTGTGTCTTACAGATCTGATTTTTATGCTTGTAGCTGTAGAGTCAATAGTTAAGAACACGCAGTCTGCTATAGTGTAACATTACTTTCGGCAGTCTTTCGAGTCGGAATACCCATCCTTGAAAATCATACCGTGATGTCGGATTCAAAATCGTTGAATACCTCATCGATCCATGTAATGATCTCTTCCAAAAAGGAAAGTGTCTTTATTTGTGATTTGAGCGACCTTAGGTTACCAATCATCTTCGATGCTTGGTGGGGTTCAATGAATGTCGGCCTGAAGCGGCCTATTGCCTGGAATAATTCTAGACATGGTCCGTCGCGGCGATTCTATTTCCACTGTGGAAGTAAGGAGACTGGCAGCGCTGGCATCATATGTATCATTTTTCATTAAGTTCTATGCCGTCCATCAGCACATGGGACCAGCTCAATGGGGAAACACTTGGTGACAAAACCTCACATCGCAAAGTTAAACGAATTAACAGAGTCGAAGGTTACTGAATTGAGTAGTTCGATAGTTGATGAAATATGTTTGGTGATTGTGAAGAGGCAAGAAAGTCGAGGAATCACAATAGTAAGTTTGCAGAGTCAAATCATATTTGACATCCAGGTTACTCCATATTGACCGAAATGACAGGCAAAACGTTCCAAACTGGCAGGTAAGGAGTTTCGAACTTGCGAATTTCACCAAGACATGTGAAATCGCTACCTCATGTTAGGATTTGTTGCGGCTCACATTCCATGGAACCCAATATCAACCCTGGAGCTACGATGGTCATATCAGGCAGTACGCGATAACATAGTGCTGCCATCCGCTAAGACTCTTAGCAACATATCCAGAAGGAATATGCACGGACCGTCGATGCGATTAAGTAGCAGTTGCCATCACGAAATATAGTTACTTAAGCTTTGGACGGATGGACATCACCAAACAAACTAGCCATAACGTCGGTCATTGCTTAATATATGCATTGAAATTGGGCATTGCGTGAAGTTCAACTCGCTTTCGATGAGGTGGATTGCCTATTCTTTTCAACTTTCAAATGCTAATCAACGATGATAGGTCAAGGGCCAACATACTGGAGCAAGACTAGCCGTACATTTGAAGGATGTGCTTGATTGTTTTGAGCATACTGATGGCCATTTGCTTGGTAATACGACTGATAATGCTTTGTCAAATTACTCGATGACATGCGAGCTGCAATTGACACTTGAGGCCTCTGGAATCGAGTGGCCTACATTGAGGAACCATATACCATGCATGGCGCGTGTCATACAACTAGCTTTAGGTGCATTCATGAGCAGTCTCGGTGTGAAAGGCCGCACCAAGTCTTGGGAAGCCCATGAGAGCGATTAGTAATATTGAGAGAATGAAAGCATAGATATCGGGAAGAGTCAAAGACTGGAAAAGAGGGCAATGCTAGAATCAACAAGGTGTCGACCATGGGACCAGGTTTAGCAAAGATAATTGAGAAAGTAAGTATTTCATGATATTTTGAATGTCGTGAAACTAACTTTCGTATAGCGGAGAATGCTTGGGGTATTCGTTATGCTGACAGCTGGTCACCGAAACGAGTTCATTGTCTGTCAAAAAGCCAAAGTCCGGATAGCAGTACTTCCAACTGTGGATTTGAAGACACGTTGAAACTCAATACTGGAGTTGGTGCAGCGCGCCTACCGATCATGGGAATGTACATGCAAGTGGCTCTAAAATCTAAAATACACTGATTACCAGCCACTTTTCACAACTCAAGATGAATGGACCATTGCGAAGTATGAAATGGAAGTATTGAGGCCATTTCAATATTGGACCCGCTGGATGTCAAAGAGGCATACATTCCCATTGCATAACGTTATCACAGTGTACAATGACTTGTTCGATTATTTGGATGGCGTGATGTGAGCTTTGGCTCAGAAGAAGATTCCTTGGAAGGAAGACTTGATCTTCGCTGTGAAGTTAGCTCGACAGATGCTGTCCAAATCCTACGCTGAAGTGACTCCTACAATGGGCATGCTTCTCATTTCTGAACCTATCCTTGATCCTTTCCAGAAGTTGCGATCGTTTAGAAAGTGGGACAAGGGAATGAATATTAATCCTGAGAACGAGATATCCTATACTACCCAATACCAAAAGGCATTTCTGAAGTACGTGGAGAATGAATACTGTGAGAAACCTCAATGTGTGGCAGTCAATAAACCCCAAAGCTTACTGACCAGCAAACTTGTCCCCTCTGCAATGGCGGCAGGATACGGTCAATCATCCGGTGATCCATATGATTTGTCCAGTAACGATGAATGATACTTAATGCCTAACAATTGGGCCAAGACGACACCCAGACGAAGTGATCTGGTAGCACACTTATCGACCGCTGCCAGGCTCTAATTGAATTCCCCGCCTGAACCACCAAAGAACTGGGGGCAAATTAATCGAAATCTGAATGATTACCACTCTGACCCAATGGGAATTAGCAGTACATTTAGGATACCAGACATAACTGACTGGTGGCCCCAACAAGAGGAAATGCACTCAAAGTACACCAATCTCTTCAATGTGGCACGCGACATATTCTCTATCATACCACATGTTGTTGCAGTAGAGGCCAGTTTTTCCCTTGGCCGAGATGTTATCGGCTGGAGGCAGTCAAACACCACAGGCAAGACCGTTTGCGAAAAAGTTGTTGCAAGGCAGTTTGCTTGCTCGAAGAACGGCTTTTTGGCAGGCGATAACGCAGGATCGGGTACGCCGAATACAGAAAATAATTCAGAAACAAAGAAAGAGGCGGAGGAAAGAAAATTGCATAGAATGTTCAAGGTTTGGGAATTTTTGGAGATGTGGCAGGGCAGCCAGAACCTACGTGCTACACAGAAGAAACCTCACGCTCAAAACAAGCAGATGGCAGCCATAGGATACATTTCAGACACGGAAGAGATTGTCAAAGTGTCCTCATCACTCTTTCAACATGATGGTGCAGCTGCATTTAAATTGTCTGAAAGATCACCTTTGCCACCAGCTTTGTCTGCAAAGGACCTCCCTGGAGGACGAACTGACATCTTTAATGTCCACCTGATCCGGAGAATCAACCGTCACCCAGTCAAAAGTGATGCAGATAGGGCACCTGAAAGCATTTCGGTCACCGGAAATTGGCTACACTGGAATGCCGACCTGGATAATCCAAATGACAATGAAGACGATTGGGCGGCAGAGGGTGAATCCGATATAGAGCTCAGCAATGCTGTCGAGGATCCGGAATGCCCAGAGCAGCAGGATGTGAGTGCCACACCAATTGTTCCCAGATTGGTTCGGCCAACATGGAAGCAAAAGACGCAGGCCAAAAAGGTGTTTGTGATAGTCAATGCAATAGAAACAAGGAGAAATAAAGGAGTGCAGAAAAAGTTGGACGGAATGCGTCAATGGTTCACCAGCTTCTTTATGTAGCTTAACCGAGAGTTTTAGTTAGAGATATATTATGGGCGAATGATGAGAAGTAGCTTGTGAATGTCGGTTGATAAACAGATGTATAGCAGGTGCAATGGATGTTCTGGCGAAATACATCATTTTAGTCGTGTAAGAGTGCACAGTACAAGAATATTACACCGCTTGGGTTTGCCACAGGGCCGAGTCTCAATTGGACCGAAAGACAACCAATGAGGTGAAGGCATGATGAAAACAATTATCGACGGCAGCAGATGTCGAATGGACTATACATTAAAATGAGCGTCAACAGAGCTTCAATGATTTGTGGTCTTGTAAGTACGGTAATTCACCAGTGACTTGGTCATTGTTATTCATAACGGACTCAGTGGCAGCTCATATAGGCGACAGGGATAGCAACACGGTCACCACCTCATTTTTAGACTGAGCATCAATGGAGCGTCAACGATTTGCAGCTTTGCATCTTGTGTAATTTATGTTCCAGTTGGTTGTAGACATCAATTTATCAGATATTGGCAGCCTTTAATGGCAAAAACAACAGCAACATGCTCCCTGCAGCATCCTGAAAATGAGCATCAACGGAGTATCAACAGTTTTAGTTCTTGCATAATTCGTAATCAACGCATCGCGCGCATCATTGCAAGCATAACTGTATCATTGACTACCTTGATAGGTAAAAATACCATATATCAAAGGTGAAACACAGATACCAAATAAACCGATTTTGCAAACTGCACAACCACACCTCATTATTGGTTGCTGACAATGCGATTTTGATAAGATACTATTAACAAACTGCAAATTGAAGAGCCTCATATTGATCTATACCTGGACCCGCTGGGCGACTTGCTGACAACCCGTCCAATTCAGATGGGTTGGGAGTTTACCATCGAACCGTACCCAAGTGGACGGGTCGGGTTTATTGACGACCCGGACTGCGAATTTGATAACGGTCCGGTTTGGACCTCGACCTGGACCCAAAGTGACGGTCCGGAACTGTTGCTCACACTAGTTGTGGCAACAATTTCACCTAAGTGGCAGCATCAATAATATGCTAATTGCCAACTGAGAAAGGTGGAATGGGGTTACTGCTGTTGATTTTGTACGGGAATTCTATTGATGAGTGGGTGACTATGACACCGAACGATGTTCCCGGGATTCTCGGTGACGACCAGGAATGCGATCTATTCCAGAGACACCATTCATTACCCCGCCATCTTTGAGTAATCCAAAATACACCCCCTCTGGGGCATCCAACACTTCGGTCATCTCATGAATCAATGTCAGTAGTCACAATTGCCAGAGTGGAAGAGTCATTTGAGAGTGTTATCGACAGGTTGACTTATGGACCCAATTTCAAACTCATTATGCTGTTGCACACAGAAAATGTGAATCTCACCTACAAGGATCTGAACACCAGTACAGAGAAGCCGGAAAACTGATGGAATATCCACCTTGTGTCATATGATACCATAACATCTGCACTGGAACCACTAAGTAATGGCCAACTCTCCCATTGTACATGGAGTTTTTGGGATTTTCGATAAATCCCATTACTTCAAGAATATAATCAGTGTGGGCTGGCAAATTGCAATGAAAGCACCAATTGGATTCAAACATCAATTTACAGCTAGTCCGGGATTCCATTTACTCTATCACTAGTGTTATCAGGTGATGTGATTGTTTTCACGTGCATCTGAGATCCAGAGAGTGATACTGTGATGGAAAAGTATGATCCAGGCACATTGTATTGTGCTGTGAAGAGGTTGATACATGTTATCTAGCCTGAAGCAGAAGAAGCTCAACAGGAAGTGGTGTGCCGGATCATACAAATTGCAAAGCCCTGGAGGATCATGCGGCATTCAGAATTGAAAGTAGCCAATGGAAAACTGCTCATTTGGATACTAAAGGAAAATGCACCACTCCTTGATCTGGAGTGGTCTGGGAACAAGCTAGCAAAACTGAATATTCTGGTGGAGTGACAAACTTCACATGGTGCTTCAGGTGTATGGAGGGTGCAAGGATGGCAGCTAGCATGTTTCTCGTTAGTATTGGGTGCAGTGTTAGCAACGGGTCCAAATTGCCAGTTCGGTTCAGGGTCCAGTTCCACCCAAATCTGGACCGTGGCAATGGGTCTCACCACACGAAAAACCTGCACCATTGGAAATGGGCCGGTTTTACCACCAAAAACCCGGCATTTCAAGTTCACCATCTTGGCTCCAACTAAGTGATTGAGTTCTGATCGTATCACAACACGATCAATATGTAGATTGTGCAGTTTTAGTCTCTTTTTCCCCTGCCGCTTTCAGATTTGCGATCTGACAAGTATTCGTTGAGTCGCGATTGAAAACCAGCCAATTTCGCTTACAATCTGCCATTTTATCACAACCACTCAACAAATATCAGTCAGATTGCATATTTGAATCCAGGACGTGAAAGAGCGGCAAAAGCTGAACAATTTACGTATTGACCATGTCATGATACGATCAAAACTCAAATACTTAATTGGAGCCCAAGCTGCAGGGACTGTATATTTGGAACCGTAGTCCGGTTCTAACCCAGTCAAATACCCACGGTTCTATGTCTGGTCCGGGTAAGAAACCCGCCAAGGCAACGCAGGTCGGATGTTTGGCCGGGTCTGGAACCAAACCGAACCAAACCACTGGTCATGACCCGGACCACTGGTGGGTTACCCGGACTCATTGGTAACACTAATTGGGTGAGACTGAAAACCACAATGATGTTGCTGGCCATTGGGACGATGTGTGACCCCTTGATAGTTGTGTGGATTCTCCAATCTTCTTATGGGTGAGTGAAACATATCTTCCAATGGTGGTAAATGAACCTGGGAAGTATCTCGAGGCTGATTAGGACAACGAATCAAGAGAGGCCCTTCTTCCGACACAAGACAGAAATGAATATGCACTCCCTGGTGCACCTCCTCCACACATGACAGTTATATTTTGTCCTCTTTCTGGCCAAGTTCATCATTTCAAATAGTGGCTAACCAAGTACTTTGTTGATCATGTGGATATATTCCACATGTATGTAGATATGAGCAATGATGATGACACAGAAATGCAACTAAATTTCCAGGATTCATGAAATCCCTCTCCATGTGCAATGATACCCACTATGAGTGGGACAGGCACATATCTCACAGCAGTAAACCATGCAGTAATAATTGTGAAGCTCTGGGTATTACATGAGGAGCAGCAGGCATATGCACGAGTTGTCTGGCTATGGCAAAACTGAGTGCCATGTACCTGGTAACTGAATATGGGCCCTGGTTGCTATTATACCTACGTGAGTGATCTTTCCCAACAATTTGTTGTTGTGGAACATAGTGCCCCGCATGGATTGATGAGTCGATCAAATATGACAATCACGATGATTTCCTGGATTCTGGAGTCTAGTGAGAACCCTAGAAAGTGGATGAGAGACAATTGTGATCTGTTGCAGTCAGATGAACCATCATCTCGCATTGATAGAACGCTTCATCATCGTATGCCTCTTTTGACAATCAACCAACAAAAACCATTTAACTGATACAAATAGTTAGAAAGGGCATTTTTATAATACACTATACTGCACAAAGATTTCCTTTCTCTGTCATTTTGAAGCAAATCAAAGATATGATGTTGGAAATGTTAGAGGGAATGTGCATGGGCATTCTCGGTTATTAATGATTGTGGAATTGTTCGAGGAGCAATTCCTTCGCTTTCTTGAGTATTAATTATGAGGAATATGAGATGATTTCGATTGATATGCTACATTACACATTCCTGGCTGGACAATCTCATAATAAATGCTAAACATCAAGTGTCGAGCATGATAAAGCAGAGGCCTTCGAATCATTTGTCACTTAGAAATTTGATGTACACCAGAAACCTGATGCCAAATCTGCATTTCGAATTTACCAGAATGAAACTATTATAATCCAACCACTTTCAGATACATCAGGGAGTCATTGGGATCTGTCAGGAGCTTTGTTAGAACAGATCGTGTGCTGCATACTTGCCAATCCCATTGGGTAATATAGTCAGTTGAAGGGATATTGAGCTGCAGTGTCAGAATACGAGCCACTGCCTCGCAAATTCATAGCAATGCCTCATCATTTGCAGTCATATACTCAACTTTCCGGTGCACCGGAGGATCCTCAAAATGTCTCTTGAGTCGCGTTATGATATAACCAGCACAGCATATTTGCGAATCGCATTTTGCACTGTGCCACTCTAGGTGATGTTAAGTGCATGGGTCAGAATATAAGATACTGCTTCCAAATTTGCAGCAAAGCCACGGACTTTGTTGACAGTTGATTGATGTTCAGCTGCAGCGGAAACCCTTGAGTACATATTGATATGGCCAATCGATCACTACATATTTGCCAATCCCAGTGCCAATAATTGAAGTCTAGGCAATTATGGGTACATGTGTCCAAATATGAGACACAGGCTCATTCATTCTTGGGAAAGACGATGCTATGGCAGGCCTATGATCGAAGTTCCGGTGCTCCAGAGAATCCTGGGAATATCGCTTCGTCAGATCCAGCAAAGCATGTTTGCCCATCCAATTTAGTAATGCAGTCAGTGAATGCAATGTTGAGAACTTTTGTCCGAATATGAGACATGGGCACACATATATGAAGTAAAGTCTCAGCGTTTGCTGGCATATCATTGAAGATCAGACACACCTCACAATCCACATCCCAGAGTGTTGGATACAGAGTCATGGCTCGGGTATTCATGGCTTAGCTGCTTCTTTTGCTCCCAGGGCGTTCCTGGCCTACAATTGAACTTCTGATGCAACTGTGATCTGTAATCCAGACTGGAATGGGATTCTTGGATGTGTATAAAGGCAACTTTGACAAGCTGTGACTCATTATGAAAGTATCATACCAGCACAGGCACACCGTGACAGCGACAAATATGCCACCAAAGCACAAGTATTCTAGTTTGTTGTTCATTGTATATGACAGTTTGCTTCATTCTGATGATGGTTTCTGTGAATTTGAATCAGTGGACTCTGTACACACAGATTGACATCTATCAATGCACTGCACATCTATGTGCAGGTAGCTTATCCAGCTTGGTCTTTGCGAACATATGAATCTATGCTTGATCATGATCTGAAGGCTGCCTCAAATATGCATTGAAGTGTCAGCTCTGTGTCAACTTGTCCAATGGAGTAAGGTTGCCCTGTACAACTAAACCATAAATGCACAGACCTGGCAAATTAGTAACCTCACTTGACATGAGATTGACAAAGTAGTATGCATGGACCTATGCTTCGAAATCCTACAATAGCTGCTGCATCTTTAGTGCGAGAATCTCAAAAGACAGAGTTTGCTCAATGACTCTCCATAATGGCCAGCAACTCCCGCTCACACATGTACTGCACTTACTCAATCTGGCCTAAGTTCTCAATGCTTTGAATGTAGACTTTACTTGGTTCTGACTAACTGTATGTTTGGCCACCAAAACCCGTAATGGAAAATGGATCATGCAAACAGATTTCCATCAAGAGTCTAGTTTGAAGAGAGAGAATCTTGAAAGTGCAGGTTGAGAAATATCAGCTTCGAAGAGTGTAATTCACTGTCAGAGTAAGGTGAGCTTTGTATCCGCAGCCATTGAATCGAACCATAGACATTGAAAATTTGGTGCACATTAATTTCCCAAAATGCATCCATGCAATTATCGTTCCACTGTTTGTCATGAGATGACCTCTGACGATGCATTCATACCATTGTAGCATATAGCGCTCAACCGCAGCATTAATTGAAGTTAACATTGTAGTGGTGAGACTCATGATGAATATGGAATTTAATGGTGTGCAACATACTAGATATTAGGCACAAAATCAGAATGTGAGTAAGTATTGTTTACCCATTTGTTAGGAATCTTGGCAGTGCCAAGTGCTTAAATAAATATGATTACCCCAGAATCATCAATCCCACCTTACTATTCTTTCTCCATGTCTGTAGCTCTCATTTGTTGACCACATTCTCTCTATCCTCCAAATTTTCCAACATTGTTTTACAGGATATTCTGCTGACAAGGCTCAAATAAACCCATGAAAGTAAAGTTATGTTTATGATATTGCCTTACCAACCACCAACTTTGCTGCCGCATTCTACTCGGTCCCATACTGTGCAAATATGGTTTTGGTTTGGCCGGATATACTTCCTACGAAGCTGGTCATTTGTCAGAGATTGATAAGAAACGCAGAATGAACCTTGCAACTCCACCATCACTTTCAATGTTCCAAATCATGTGTTTTCAGCAGATTCCAAATGCTGCACCAATTCTATGCGATGCAGTCACCTCAAATGCTCAAACATTCACACATAAATACTAAGTTTAGAGAGTCATATACAGGGGCACTTGTTTTCATTCAGGTTCCCTGTGTGCCATTTGGCCAGCACCAAGGGTTGGTTAATGTACCCAGTTTTCTTCCAGTGCATCAGGTTCTATTCTATCTGCGTTGGAGTTTTCCAAACTCCACTTCATGTACACATACAAAGTGTTGTGAATTGGAGTTGGTACTATTTAGAATTCGAAATCCATTATTTCTGACGCACCAATCAAGGCATCCCTCGATTATGGTGCACCTGACAACATCATAAATTGGAATACTGGATCTCTGTCCTCAATATGAATATGAACCATACAAGTCATCTTGCCTAAACACTTGAAGGCACGACTCGAATTCCACTGTTCTAGACAATGTGCAACTGGGTGCTCAATTCTTCCCATCATACTATTGCACTTAATTTTATACTTGTTAGTCCAAGCCCTTTCAGAGTACATCATCACGTGGTTGTGGGTTAGGGCTGGCAGCTGCTATATAGGCTATGTGTCATCTTAGACTTAGACTCAATCAATCAATCATCTCGGTTCATCACAACAGGTTAAGAGACCAGGTGCGACCATGATCTGGACACCATTTTTGACAACTACCCCTCATAGAAAACAGTAGAATCGCGAACCGTCACACATGCGTGGGCGCAGGGTCCCACATGCATAGGAAACACATCCTGGATAAGGACACCTTAGAGACTAAGGACAAAAGTTCAACGATGCAAGGGACTCAGCTGCCTCCTCTTGACGAATTCTCGCTCAATCGCTTAGAGAGCTGCGATGGCTGCGATGGCCGTGATGGATGCGATGGCCATGATGGCTGTGATGGCCGTTATGGCTGCGATGGCCATGATGGGTGCGATGGCCGTGATGGCTGCGATGGCTGCGATGGCTGTGATGGCTGTGATGGCTGTGATGGCTGCGATAACTGCAATGGGTGTGTTGCCTGCAATGGCTGCGATGGCGATGGTGTTGTGTTCAACAGTTATACGAGAGTACGGCAACTGAACGACACATTGACATGACACATTCGGGACAAGTATGGAGAGCAGTTTGACGGGAGTGCAGGATGAGTTCGGGTGAACATTTTATCAACACCCTCAGAGGACCTTGCATCAACACTCCCAGAGGAGCTCAGGTCAACACCAATTGAGAAGTTGGGTTGATATCAGGATCTGTTCGAACTGATTTTGTAACAGGTCAACCGGTGTGCAGCCAGCTAGATCAACATAGAGTATGCTATTTGAACAGTCCAGAAAAAGTGGGCTAGTAATCGACCACAGATACTTGGGAGATGTTGGCAAACACACATGAAACCCCCAGGGAGCATGGCGGTTGATCTGCTACAGTGTGCTGGGTATTTGATTCGTGACAGACTCGAGAGACCAGTGGTGGCAATTGTGGCCATGAATCCATGAAGTCTGTGGACTGCTCCACTGTGGGGACGAGGAAGCTTTGTTAGCTGTACAGTGTGTACCTTCACCCCAAACCTTCAATGATGACAACCCCGATCCTCCACCTGGGAGGCCATGTACTGAGATCCACAACCTATGGGAATGAGTTTCCTAGGGCTAGACGTGAAAGAGTGACCAACGGAGATGGGTCACCAATCCGAATTGCAGCTATAGAGATGCATCTCCAAATTTGACACTGACACTGACACTGACACTGACACTGACACTGACACTGACAGTGACACATACTCGACTACACAAGCATCCGCAACTAAGCATCAGGCTAACATCAACACTTCCACTTCATTTGTCAAGTGGATATCAACATCGCCAAGGAGAAGCATCTCCAATTTTGCTACATACGACATACACACCTTCGCTCACGGATGCACATATGTTTCACTGTACAACAAGTTATCAGTCATTGAGTTTACAAGGGAAACTACAATCAACACTTCCACTTCATTTGTCGAGTGGACATCAACATCGCCACAGAGAAGCATCTCTACTTTCAACACCTACACCGACACCGACAGCACAATCCATGATTGGGACCAATGGCTGCGTATAGAAATCAACGATACTACAGCTGCGATCACAATACAACAGGACAGTGTAACATCTTTGGAGGAGTGGTTGACCGCAGGTCAAGGCAGTTGAAGCCGCCAACACAATCAACCACCGAGTCTAGGTGCAGGCCTGCAGTTGGCACCTCAAAATATGAATGTTTGGGAGGAGGTCTGGGTATGGCATTTCGGAGGAGCACTGGCATGGTTTATTGCTTGGTAAGAGCTCAGGGCATGGCACAGTGTGGCAACTGCATTCTATTTGTTTTCGGTTTATTATTTCAATGACTTAGTGTTTAATCGACATGATAACTTCCTCGAGAAGTGTCAGTGGGAATCTTAGTATAGTGCATCATCACGCAGCTGTGGGTTAGGGCTGGCGGCTACTTTGTAGACTCCATGTCATCTTAGACTAAGGCAAAATTGATCAATTGTCTCAACAGGTTTGTCACAACATTATATACTACTTATTTATTCTCCCCCACATTCCCCAACATTCTATCTTCATTACCGCGAATTGAACCTGTGCCCAGCCAGTTGAGGAATCACTATTCACAGAAGAAGCAACACGCACACCATGAGAGCGTACTGGCATTCAAGCAAACAGAGATTTTTTGTTGTCCATCGAATGTTTGCCTTCCAAATATCTCCCATTCAGCATAGCGTCACGGACAACTAATGTCCCCGATATCATCAGTCAAGCTGGACTAGTAAATTGATCAGGACATAACTGATCACGAATGTAATGACTCTCGAAATTCCACATCATCATGCGGGATTGACTAAGATGATGTGAATCAGCAACAGGAGGTCCTGCTTCTAACCCACGCATGCTGGGACGAGGCATTACGAAGAACAAGGAATTCATGGTGAAAGGAACAGAGCCATGCTGATACTGTCATTTCATGGCCTTCGCTTCCAAACACCCAATATCCAGCTGGGGGAATAGCAGCATCACTGATCAAACAACAAATGGCAACCCTCCTTGACAATGTGTCCAAGTCTGACCATGCACCATCCAGCCAGGCGCTGCCCCTCTGCATGTCCAGTGGTGACCAGACTGTTCCACAACCCACGGCCAGTCCTGATCAGAACATTCCCCAAAACCAAGAGGCGACTTTGGATCTAGCAAAATGGTTCATGGAGGCAATCGTATTCAGAAAGACTCCTTGGCCAATATCATACAATGATATGTACTTGATGGTTGAAGAAGCTTGAAAAGTTGCCTTTGAAGCTCAGAATTATCAGTGGGCAGTAGCAGGTGCTCCTGTAGGTATGCCATATGTGTGTCAATTGCCTGGCAGTCCATCTTGCAAAATAGATCCACAACAGAAGAAGCAGGAAGTCTTGGTCTCTGTTTAATGCTCCTCTCTCATATTTCGGATATTGGCTATGCCGCAAAATATATATAGTTAAAACTGAACATATGTACCATTTGAGGACATTTAGGAGATGGAGTATGTCGAACAGTAGTCTGTAGTGATCTGTTGGATGTGGGCTCTGGGACTGAGCGTCATACCCAGGTTGAGGAGCTCCTATTTGACAATGGATATCTCTCCAAAGACATTGATGCTAAGGAGTCACAGTTCACCGAAATGGATGTTCTTGAACTAATTTACAATCAATTTTTCTTCACTGGCAATAGCTTGGGGTGCTAGCCAACAACATCCTAGTATTTCCAACCTTTCATTCCGTAGACATGAGTACTAGCAGCTGCAGCTAATCAATGGATACTGTCTGAATATGCCAGTGGAAAGAAGGCCGCAGTAATGTTGTCACAAGATGAATATTGAGGTACGTTTTGCCCATCCCCAGTGATAAACATTACACCAGAAGCCACTGCACTCATCGATCACATATTAGTGCATGGCCTAATACCCCCCTTGCAACGCAACACCACTAGGATAGATGCTTCACCATCCTCATTCACGCTCCTCAGTGTCGATTAGTTCTAGCAGGGTTCCCAACCCAGTAGTTGTGTTCCGGGCTAGAGTTGGGACTGAACCCGGACCATGGTCGCAATTTGTACCACATTAAACACCTGGACCGAAGCATTTGGGCTGTTTTCCACACAATCCCACCTCTGGACATTCCAAATGTCTCAGTGTAATTACGTTTTTGAATTCTCATCATATAACAACATAAGCTATACGAGAAATATGCAGCTGAAGGTGCGCTTTCACCTCCCGTTGTCCAAATTACGATCCGATTGATATTCGTTGAGTTGCTGCGGAAAACCTGCAATTTTTAATTGATTTTCGGCTTATTTTCACAGCGAGTCAATGAATATTTATCCAATTGCAATTTGCACAATGGGAGCTGAAAGAGCACCTAAAACTGCACATTTCACATATACATCATCCCGTAATATGTACAGACCACAGATACTTAATTCCAATGGATTATGTATAAACCGTAAAATCGAACTGCGGTCCTATTTCAACCTGGCTAAAAACCCGCAGGTTAATATCCGGTCCATGTATCAACCCGGCACTAGATAACCGGGTCTGGTAACTTGGCTGTTGATGACCAGGACCAGGGTGTTCAGGTCGGATCCAATCTGGCCTGAAGCTGGGTAAACCAGACTATTTGTGAATAGTGGCCTCGATTGACACGCTTCCATTTCATTCCATACTCCATTCCCCCATATTCACACTCTATAGTTTAGAATGGGAGCTGCTCACTTCCCACTGCGGCACCTCGGTCAGGATTGTCACTCGTGAATAGAATTTGGCACGCTTGACTCCCGCCCACCCCTTCAGTGCTCCTGCACTGGTATGAGTGCTCCTCAGTCCCTTTCGGCGCTCCTCAATCTTCATTTTACACTCATTTCCATTTTGTGCTCCTGGAATAGCTTCTGTGTGATGCTCTCTTGCACACAGCACTCTCCATCTGGCCCGTTCCTTTTCCTCGTGGTCGCTCCACTTCTTTATCCGAATTATCATTGGCTTTTAAATGTCCACTTAGATTCGCAGCTAGCTGACATCTCATTACAGCTTTGTTAGATATCACAAATCTAGGCAAATGACATTGCAATTACATTCCATGCACTCGCCAGGTATGAATAATCAGCAAATACATGGAGAGCCTCATGTATCTTTATGCCATTGATGAATTGTTGGTGTCTGCTTTTGTTGGCGCTGATGAGATGGGAGATGGTGTGCATGACATTGACAACATCTTTGACTGATATGATGCAATAGGTTAGTCCGGATATTGTTTCGGTGTACCTTGGTGTGTCTTTTAACAACTCACCTTGGGCGTTGATTCCCTAATATCACTAGGCGAAAAATACAATGTTGAGGACGATGATACCAAGTATGACTCCGTAGTGATAAGAAGCAATAATCCACAATGCATATTTGCGATTGAGGGAAATCAATCGCTCATCTACATCTGGAGGGTCTCAGATCATGCCTGCAGTCCTGTGAATGACTACCTATAAGAACCCTGGCATTTCACAAAGTTTGCATGTGATTTCTGTGTTGGTTCAGCGAAACTCCGAGAAGCACCCAGAGATCTGTCACGCGCTCCAACATGTTCCCGAATATTTCACAGTTACTCCAATGGTACTTCTGTACAAGTTATCTGGAATCCCAGTTACTACCAAGGCCGGTGTGGTGAAATGGTGGAGCAAGATATCAGAGAGCCCATCATCAACACTCCGCCGCACCTCTCGCAGTAGCCAAAAGGCAATCGTGAGAAACAGAGGTTCTGGCTCAAGGACCTTAGGAAGAGGGTGAGAAGGTATGATACTACTCGGCGCTGAGGATGCATGCAATTGCGTGGAACCACACAGAGTCTCAGAAAGACCGAGCGGGATCAAACAATCAGAAAAGATAGAGCGCATAATTTGTTGTGTGATGAGATGATATGAGATGAGATGATGCGAGACTAGATACAAGATGCGATCTATCTACCACAAGGTTTTCCGAATATATACTCCCCATTGCTCCGTCCATCTCCGTTACCCCTGTATATCTATACACCCACTGCCACCCAGTTCACATCCATCATCTCTGTATTTCTGTACACCTGCTGTTGCTCAGTCCTCTGCCAAGCTGAGTGGTGGTGGTAGTGAAAAACAGATTTTCCCGCCACAACTTCTCCCTGGCCATTTGTGCGAAGCACACCTCTTCTCCTCTGTAAAACCATATACACACACCCAAAAAGGCATAAGAATAACATACACCCAAATGAACAACACAAACAGAGACCCAAAGGAAAATCATAAACCCAAATGAAAAACATAAAGACTCTCACTCCTTGCGCACCTGCTTTCACCGACCACCCTTTTTGTCTGCCTTCCTATTTCCTTGACCAATTGCGAAGTACGAGATGTTTCCAAGCCAAGTATCGAATCCCACTATCGCCTCACGCATCACATACATGGCTGCCATGATTTGTGCCCAGGCCTCTACACACAACTCGGGGTCTTCGTTCACTGCCTGTTGGAAGATAGGTACAGCTTTGTTCCTGATTCTTCTCTCGTGGTGTGCCAACATCTTCGTCTCATCGTCCAATATTCTCTTGCAGTCATGGTCGAGGCTGAACCAATCAAGGAAGCAGCTCATGAATTCTTCATCCTCAGTACCGTCGTCATTGTCAGAACTGCTACTTTCGCTACCGCGAGAGGCAGGCTGGTTGGGCATTGGGGTACCATTCCGCTTAGGATCAATAAGCTTCTCTGGGGTTGTACCGGCCGCTCTTCCAGTTGGCAGGACTGTACGAGCTTCTTTCTACCCAGCTGTTGGCAGAATCGTACCAGTCACTTTCTCGGTGGGCGCTGGTGTGGTCGTACTGGCCTCCTTGTCAGTGGGAGTGCTGGTTCCACCCTCAGATCTATCAAAGACCAAATGCATCAAAAGCCCTGCAAAGTTACTGCCATCGTTCTCCTTTGCCTTTCCGGGTATCACATGGTCGGCAGCCGGTACTGATGGTGCGGAGGTATAAAGTTGGTTGGCATTATTGCGGTCATCCATGCCAGGGTAATATCCAGATTGCATTACTAACCCCCAGTACCATTTCAGGCCCATAGCTGCATAGTCGATTCCTTCTCCTAGCTGAGGGCAGCTATCATCTGACAATTTTTTAGCTTCCTGGAAGTCACCGGAAGTATACCACTTGTTTGCGTTTGACTTGTGGTTGCGCTTGGTAAGACAGTCGACATGTGCACAATTCAGGCATCTCTTCGCTAACTCGGGATCTGTTGATATTTGGTTGGTGCTCGCGGTTAATCGAATTCACTTCTCACTTCCGCTGGACTTGCTTAGGATTTCTTGGAGTTTGGGATAGTATTGCCAGAGGTTCCCAGCATCTTTGTTGCCTGTGTCCTCTGGTGCTGTACAGAGTGATGTTGCTTTATCATTTCCCTAACCCTGCCGGAGCTGTCAAGGGCCTAACGGAAGTCATTGTATCATTTGTACTTCAATATCTTCCAGTCAAGGTTTCTCTCCGCGAAGTTCGACAGTGAAGCGAACTGGGTGTTGGTGGCATAGGTAATGTCACAAAACCGATCATAGATCTCCTGCATGGAATTTGCAAGGTTGTGGGGTGAGAGCTCTTGAGCGGCAACCTCCACAGCTTCTTGTAGTGATCCGACAGGTCTATTGGAAAAGGATTCCCTGCTGAGGTGTGATAGTGTCTCTGACAAAAGGGTTACTGGAGAGGGGTTGCAAGCAATAGTAGAGATATTTGACGAGAAAGTATATGTAGTAGCGGCGGTTGTAGTTTGCTGCCGCAGTGGTAGAGTCAAGGCTCATTGCGGCGGTGTTAGTACTGGCTGCAGTGGTGGTTGTGGTGGCTGCAGTGGTGGTGGCTGCTGCGGTGGTGGAGTCAAGGCTCATAGCAGTGGTTGTGGCTGCGGTGGTGGTGGCTGCGGTGGCGGTAGCTGCTGCGGTGGTGGAGTCGAGACTTGTAGCGGCAGTGGTAGCGACGGTGGTGGTGGCTGCGGTGGTGGTGGCTGCTGTGGTGGCTGTTGTGGTGGTGGCTACTGCGGTGGCTCCTGTGGTGGTGGTGGTGGTTGTGGTGGTGATGACAGCTGCCGTGGTGGTTGAGTCGAGGTTTGTAGCGGTGCTGGTGGTGGTGATTACGGACGCTTCGAAATCCAAGGCGTCACTGAGTATTGCTGCTATGTCGTTGATGGATGTAAAAGTCATGTTGGTTGTTGGCTGTCAGTTATGGTTGAGACGGCGATATTTGATGCAGTCATCTTTGTGTAGAGTGAAATGAACGGTACAGTACAGTGGCTGTCTTTCCTTAGAAACGTGGGAGGGGAGAGCTCTTCGGATACCTGGAGGGGTACTTAGTGCCAGATCCTTCTCTTTCTAGTCTCTATGTGGTTTCTGGTTTACCTAGTATGCTATTCTCATATCTCTCCACAACGTCTCTGCTTCTTTCTGTCCAGTGTCCCCACTTGTACTGGGTGGTTGGGCATATCTTGCTCATCGTCCCTGTTCTGGGTTGTGAATCATCTATCCAATCCTGCAGTAGTTATCGTCTCTCTTGTCTCGAGGTCACTAGAGGGTTAGGGGAGAATGGTACGAACTGTTAGTGTGATGCGGGTGTAACTCAGTTAATAGGAATATTTCTTCCCCATCCATCTTGCAAATCCACACAATTGTGGATTTGTGTGGATCTAATATTCTCCCTGCATGTCACAAGTGCACGCAATTGTGTGGATTTGTGTGCATTCGATATTCTCCCTCTATCTCTCAACTGCACTCAATGGTGTGGCTTCGGTATCTTTGACTCTTTTCGTTATGGTCCATGCTATGGATCTCGATCCTTCCGCTCTCTCTTCCCCCCCAGTCATTGGCATCATTGGTTGGAGGGGTGGTCTGCCGGCACTGGATTTGTGAATCTCAGCTCCGGAGCAATGCTATTGTTAGAAACTCACACCAATGTCATCGTTTCTCTCGCGGTTAACCTCCTTTCATTCATCAGAGCCTCCTCCGCTGCCATCCTCTGCTACAATCCTCTTACCCAACTGGCCAACTATCAGTCCTTCCTCCTCTTCTCACTCATCCTCCTGTTTTCCTACTTCCTTGAATGATCCCTCCTCTTTCCCATTGTATATGCCTTCCACTCTCCATGCATACGCTCTCTTCCTACCAATTGACTTCTTCTCCTTCTCTTCTACTCTATTTGGTCCCTTCTCTTTCCACTCTTTTCTCTCAGTAAACTTCAACCTTTCTCCTTCATAGTGTTGGGCCCTATCCTTCGCAGTCACCCCTACTTTAACTAGGCATATAAGTTTCCTGCGCAGCTGGCACTCTGAAACAGCTGAGATCTTGCAACATGCTGCGGCTGAGGTGCCGCCGTGGTCAGGACTACTTGCCCTCGCTGCTGACCATGCTGAGGTACTTGTCGGGTTCGCTTGCGCATTAACAAATAAAAACTCCTTTCCGGTTGACATACAGATATCTGTACTCCATTTCCTCTCTGGCTTGCGCTGATGCTGGGTTTTCTTCATAATGAATTGCCAGGAGGTTTACCACTACTGGCATCTGTAGGAGCGGGACTCCAGTTGGGACTGAATAAGGAGAGACTCCCGGTGCCATACAGGCTACTGCCGAATCCAGGAGGGCAAGGGCATCAGTTGTCACACATTTGCCACGGACATGCGTTCAGAGTTTGTCGTGTTTGAACAGCGATGGGTCTTTGGAATCTTGTTTCAGTTTCATTACGGGATTTTTCCTCACCTTTCTTGGGAGAGCTCTGTGTAGCATTTCCACCTGTGAGTACGCAGCCAAGGCTCCCTTGTAGATCATAATGCGGCTGATGTTGTCATAGGTGAGAATAAAAGCTTTATTGCTGACATTCCTGCGTTCCCGCTGGTCCTTGCATAGTCAGTCCAAGGATGATGTCGTATACATATACCTTTGGGTATCGCATGAGCAAAATCTAAATCAGTTCTAAAGCCACACGCAAACCTCCCAGACACTCCGCTAGCCCTAACTAGTGCTTCTCAGTACTTCCAGATGCTCCCAGGCCCCCCTGGAGCGTTGCAAAGTGCTCTCAGACTCTGCCAAAGTATTTTCAGGTGCTCCTGAAAGCACCTGCAGTTGTGGATGTGCATTCAGGACGCTACGAGATTAGACTATTTGGATGGCAAAATTTTGAAGTGGGGTAGACCTCTGTACAGGTCTGTGAGAGATTTCGAGAGCAGCTCTGCGGGAGACTTGGTGCCATATGCTGAACTCAGTAGTTCATTCCGTTCCAGAAGCACAAGGCATGTCGTCTATCATATTCGTCGGGGTTACAGTCACAATATTTGGTATCTCATATTATGGCATACATTATTTAAGTATCTCAATATATATACATATGGTCAATCTGGCCACAGATGGTAGTCGAGCATAATTGGAGGAGTACCAGCGGATGCCTATTGATAGAACCTAGAGATACACCACTTGGAGGCCGTTGTGGTGAAACAATGGAGCTAGAACGCAGAGAGCCCACCATCAACATTCTGCCACACTGCTCGCAACATCCACCCGGAATTCCTGAGGGAGACCAGTTCTAGCTTGTGGATTGAACAAAGAAGGTGAGAATATGCGATACTACCTGGCCGTGAGGATCCATGAAATCCCGGAAAGAGCAAGTGAGACCAAAAGTTGGGAATGATAGAGGGTGTATTTTTGTTGTATGACAAGATGAGATGAAAATTAGATGATTTCAATCTACCCTGTTACCCCTGTATCTGCGTATACCCACCATCGCGCCTTAGCGATGTACTTGGAAGCCGTAATCCATCGAGTTTTGAGATGCACTTGTAGGCCAAGATCGAGTGATCCAAGAAATGCACTTGGACGCCGCGATCCAGCGAGTTCGGAGATGCACTTGACAGCCAGGCTCGAGTGAACTCAGAGATACACTGTAAGGCCATGATCGAGTGAGTTTTTATATGCAAATGGAGACCGAGATTGAGTGAACTCGGAGATACGATCTGAGGCCATGATCGAGTGAGTTTGGAGATATAGTTGGAGACCCACATTGAAGCAACTCAGAGATGCACTTGGAGGCCATGATCGAGTGAGTTTGGAGATGCACTCGGGAGGACATGACCGACGGAGTTTGGAGATGCACTTGGAGGCAGAGGTCGAGGGAACTCTGAGATGCACTTGGAGGTTATGGTCGAGTGAGTTTGGAGCTGCAGTTGGAGGCCAAGATTGAGTGAAATCATAGATGCATTGGGAGGCCATGATTGAGCGAGTTTGGACATGCACTTGGAGGCCGGGATCCAGTGAACTCAGAGATGCACTCTGAGGCTGTGATTGAGCGAGTTTGGAGATGCACTTGGAGGCTGTGATCAAGTGGAATTGGAGCAGTACTTGGAGGCGGTCGATTTGGAGGTAGGCATGACGGCAGCTGAGACTGTAATCATGTTGAGCTGATTGGAAGTACGGATATCACTATGCCAAGGACTATGATGTAACTTACCTCCTTTGTAGTTAGCACAATTAGTCATCGATCAACCTGATGTTCATGCGACATGTCTCATTACACGATACAATCGACACACCTTCGCATACGCCAGCACACACTCGACTACTCGAGCACACGCCACCGTACAACAGGATATGAGCCCTTGCGTTCACAAAGGGAACCGACAATCAATACTTCCGTTTTCATTTGTCGATTGGAAGTCAACATCGTCACGGAGAAGCCTCTCCACAAGCTAAGCATTTACCCCGCACCCCGCCTATTTCTGACAGCGGCTCCTGGACGTCAGCCATACATACAGAGTGTGTGACTACGATAACTGATGATTGCGATACACGATGAGTTTGACTACAATCACCATCACCATGTTCAATGGCACCAACTATTCACAATGGGCTACCGAGATGGCCCTACTTCTCAAACAGAAGCAAGTGTATGGTATCATCAAAAGATACGATGACAAGCCGGAAGAGCCAGCAGCAAACGCGTCTGATACAATGAAGGCCGCTTTCAAGGACTGGATGAATCGGCATGGTGTGCCAGACCAACTTTCCTGCTCGGCATAGAAACAAGGATACAAGCGGAATACACAATCGTCGACGATGCGAAGATGCTTTGTAAGAAGCTAGCATCATCCTACAAGTCAAAGGTAAAGCTCAACATCTTCGAGATTAGGGAAGACCTTTGGAGCATCAAGCTACAGGACTGCGGAGATGTCCACAATTACGCATCGCGGATCGATCGGAAAGTCAAGGATTGCAATCTCTGTGCAGGACCGACAACACCATCAACCACTGACACGGATGCTATCGATACGGACTCTGCAAAGACAATCGCCAAGATGAGTGAGGAATAGCACATCTTCTACCTCCTTCCCGGAATCCCAAGGAAGGACGAGTGGAATGTCTTCCTGGAGCTCATGATGGACAAAAACGCCATGATGACCGCCACGCCCGATGAGATTGTCACCAAGCTTGTCGAACTGGAAGCTGCAATCAAGAGAGAGAATGGGCTCGCTCCAGAAGCTCTGCTCCTTGCAAAGAAGGGTGGCAAAGCCGGGACTGGTGGTAATGGCGGTAAAGCCGGAAAAGGTGGCAGAAGTCCAAAGAGGGATAAGAGAGATAATAAGGACGATAGCAAAGAGAAGGATTTCCGGAAGTGCATTCATTGCCTGTGGCGAGGGCATACCACCGAGAACTGCTTGAGCCAGCAACTCGGCGATCCTCCAAAGGCTGCCAATACCGCAGCAAAAGCATTAGCTGAGACTACTTCGACTCTCACCACTTCGATCGAGAACTATTGGATGGTGGCCAACTCAAGTGCTTTATCCAGCGATTGGTTCATCGATTGCGGACGCACGACTCACATCTCTGGCCATTGATCAATGTTGGTCACCTATACCAAATATTCTCCGAATACGAAGAAGGTGAAGGGATACAATGGGGACACATCGTTCGCATCTGGATATGGGAGTGTTATGTTGATTTGCCAGCTGCCAGATGGAAAGACGGAAACGATCATACTTGAAGAAGTGGTGCATTTGCCAGGGTCGTTCAATCTCATCTCACAATCTCAGACCATGGACAAGAACGTCAAAGTTGAACCAGTGAATCAGTACGGTCTCAACCTCTACAATCGCTATTGCAAGTTGATTGCCACTGCACATCAGGTAGATGGGCTTTTGATTCTGGATGCAGTTCTGGACCGCCCTCCGGAATCGACCGAATACACAGATATTGACGACAGCTGTGTTGAGCTGATTGGGAGTACGGAAATCACTGTGCGAAGGACTATGATGTAACTTGCCTCTTTTGTAGTTACCACCGTTAGTCATCGATCGACCTTATGTCGAGGCAACATGTCTCGCTACATGATACAATACACACACCTTCGCATACGCCCATGCAAACTCGACTACTCGAGCATACACCACCGTACAACAGGTTATGAGACCTTGCGTTGAAAAAGGGCACCGACGATCAGCAGTTCCATTTTCATTTATTGAGTGGAGGTCAACATGGTCCCAGAGAAGCGTCTCCACAAGCTAAGCAATTAACCTGCATTTCCGCTGTGTTTCTGACGGCGGCTGCTGTACGTCACCCGTACAGTCTGAGAGACTATGATAACTGACAATTGCGATACAAGATTAGGATCATTCAAGATGAGTTCGACTACGATCACAATCACCAAGTTCAATGGCACGAACTATGCACAATGGGCAACCGAGATGGCACTACTTCTCGAGCAGAAGCAAATGTATGGTATCATCAAAGGATACGACGACAAGCCGGAAGAGCCAGCAGCAAACGCGATCGCTACAGAGAAGGCCGGTTTCAAAGATTGGATGAATCGTCATGGTGTTGCCAGATCGACTATCCTACTCGGCATGGAACCGAGGATACAGGCGGAATATACGGTTGTCGACGATGGGAAGACGCTTTGGGAGAAGCTAGCATCAGCCTACAAGTCAAAGCTAAAGCTCAACATCTTCGAGAATAGGGAAGACCTTTGGAGCATCAAGCTACGGGACTGCGGAGATGTCGACAACTACGCATCGCGGATCGATCAGAAAGTCAAGGATTACAATCTCTGCACAGGACTGACAGCACCATCGACCACTGACACTGATGCCGATACAGACACTGCAAAGACAATTGCCAAGATGAGCGAGCAGGAAAACATCTTCTACCTGCTTTGCGGGATCCCAAAGAACGACAAGTGGAAAGTCTTCCTGGAGCTCATGATGGACAAAAACGCCACGATGACCACCACCCCCGATGAGATCGTCACCAAGCTCATTGAAAAGATAGCTGCAATCAAGAGAGAGAAAGGGCTCGCTCCAGAAGCTCTGCTCTTTGCAAAGAAAGGTGATGGTAATGGCGGTAAAGCCGGTAAAGGCGGCAAAAGTCCAAGGAGGGATAAGAGAGATAATAAGGGAGACAACGATAGGAAAGAGAAGGATTTCCGGAAGTGCTTTCATTGCCAGCGGCGAGGGCATACCACCGTGAACTGCTTGAGTAAGCAACACGGCGATCCTCCTTAGTCTTCGGACACTGCAGCAAAAGCATCAACTGAAGCATCGGCTACTTCGACTCTCACCACTTCAATCGAAAACTATTGGATGGTGGCCAGCTCAACTGCTTCATCCAGTGATTGATTCATCGATTGCGGATGCACGACTCACATCTCCGGCCGTCAATCAATGTTCATCACCTACACCGAGTATCATCTGAATCTGAAGCAGAAGAAGGGATACAATGGGGTCACATCGTTTGCATCCGGATGTGGGAGTGTTAGGTTGACTTGCCAGCTGCCAGATGCAAAGACGGAAAACATCATTCTTCAAGAAGTTGTCCATTTGCCAGGGTCGTTCAATTTCATCTCAAAATCCGAGATAGTGGACAAGGACGTCAAAGTCGAACCGGTGAATCACTACAGTCTCAACCTCTACAATCGCCATGGCAAGTTGATTGCCACTGCACCTCAGGTCGATTGGCTCTTCGGTCTGAATCGCGTTCTGGAACGGGAATCGACCGAATACACTGATATCAATGACAGCTGCCTGCTGGCACTTAAGACGACTGGGCATGCATCTCGGCACGAGGCAGAGAAGCGGATGTTATGGCACCGCCGCCAGGCACATGTCGGTCTGAAGGCTTTGGAGATTTTGCCGACGTTCACCGATGCTCCGAAGATAACCGGGAACTGCGATTGCGACAGCTGCATCAAATGCAAATTAGCTCGAAAGCCCTTTACTCCGAATACAACCTCCCGTGCCACTGAGCCTCTGCAGCTCGTGCACTCGGACATATGTGGTCCCATGGAAACAGCCATCGGAGATAGTCAATATATGCTGCTCTTCATCGACGACCCCACGCGGCATACGTATTAGTACATATTGAAGTACAAGTCGGAAGCCCTAGAGAGATTCAAAGAATGGAAGGCTCTTAGAGAAAAGGAGTCGGGCAAGCAAGTGAAGCGATTTCGTACTGATGGAGTCGGTGAGTATACCTCCAAGAAATTCACAGAATACCTAAAATCAGAAGGGATCTTAAAGGAAACGACTACGCCCTACACTCCTCAGTCTAATGAAGTCGTCGAACAGACGAACTACACGATCATGGAGCGCATACGATGTATGCTGGACGATGCCGGACTTTCGAAGAAGTATTGGGCTTTCGCAGTCTCAGTGGTGGTCTCTGTCAAGAACCGCACTCCGACGCAATCAGTAGTCGGCAAGACTCCGTATGAGGCCTGGCATGGGAGAAAGCCATCTTTGAAATATCTCCGTGTGTTCGGATGTTTGGCTTTCGTCCACGTTCCGAAACAAAAACGAAAGAAGCTGGATTACAGAGCCACTCCCGGCATATTTATTGGGTACAGCATATCGAATAAACAGTACTTCGTATACGATCTATTGGCCAGGACGCTTCACCGCTCCCGAGATGTGGTATTCAGAGAAGGAAAGCGGTACAAAGCACCAAATGTTGCAGAGGAAGCGATCTTGAACGAGCATTTCTACAGAGATGTCATCGTGGAACCCACACCCACTAAGAAGCAATCTGTAACCTCACAGCCAATCGAGAAGCAACCATCCAAATGTCAAATGGAGAAGCCATTGGACGACGATTCACCTCCGGATCCTCCGAAGCCAAAGAGGAAGTCGCGAGAATTGGCTGGCCTTGAGACGTCACTTGGAGATGCATGGAAGCCGCTGGCCGAAGGTAGTCGCCGAAACCGCGCTGGCAAGTTGGCAGAGTCTGCACAATTCGCTCTTGAAGATGAGGAATTCGAGGATATGATTCCCATCTACGCTCCAGCTGCGATATCCGACGATCACGAGGATGCGATCGATCCAAAGTCTGACAAAGTAGCGACCGAGTCTCCGCTTGCCGACAAATGGGATACGGCGATGAAAGCAGAGTTAGATGCAATTGGTCAGCATCAAGTCTTTGGAGATTTCGTGGAGTTTCCGGAAGGGAGAAAAGCTTTGCCAAGTCACTGCGTATACAAGATCAAGCGCGATGGAGCAGGCAATCTGCAGCGGTACAAGGCCAGGCTAGTCTGTGGAGGAAATCACGAAATTGAAGGCATCGACTACCAGGCTACGTATGCACCGACTGCTCGCTTGGGCCAAGTTAGGCTGGCACTCGCCATCGCCGCCATGTACGATCTCGAGATCCATCAAATGAATGTATGCACGGCTTTCTTGGGAGTTGACTTGGAGGAAGAGATCTATATGCACCCACACCAGGGATACTTTCGTTCGCTCCAAACTGGGAGCCGATACAACGATCCAAGGTCAAAGACTTCGTGGAAGATGGTACTCAGCTTGAGAAAGTCTCTTCATGGCCTGAAACAGTCTTCACACGTTAGTTACAGCACTTTAAAGGACTTCGTGATCTCGATTGGATTCGTGGCATCACGTGTCGACGCAGGACTATTGATACTCCATGATAAGGATTATGACATTGTCGCAGCAGTCGTGCTGTATGTCGATGATCTCCTCATCATTGCTAACAAAGGCTTGATTGGGCAGATGAAGGACCAGATGAAGAAGAGGTTCCGGATGCATAATCTCGGGAGTGTGTCCTTCTATCTCGGCATGAACATCGAACGCAATCGGATGCATCACACGATCGACATCCATCAGCACAGCTACATTCAGACAATCTTGGCGAAGTTCAGAATGGACGAGTCCAGGCCAGTTGCCACGCCAATGCCAATGAAGCTTCACAGGATGAAGCCAGATGAGGAAGCCTGCAATCTGACCATATACCAATCGATGATCGGAAGCCTTATGTACGCGATGACCGCCACTCGGCCCGATATCGCATATGCCATCGGAGTCCTTAGCCGGTACAATCACGACCCTAGCAATGAGCATATGGTAGCTCTCAAGCGCGTCTTTCGGTACCTCAACGGCATGAAGGACTGGCGACTGCATTTCGGAGGAGAAGAGGAAGGTGCATTTAGATGTTATGACGATTCGGACTATGCTGGATGCCCGGGTGACTATAAACCGTCAAGTGGACTGGTCATCACCTTCGGAGGAGCCGTCTACGGGAGATCGAGAAAACAGAAGTCGACTGCCCAGTCCACAACCGATGCCGAATACTATACCTTCGGAGTAGGCTGCATGAGACTCACACAGGTATCGTATCTCTTGAACGAGCTCGGCATCCAGACTATCCCTCACGTGTTCTCCGATTCACAGTTACTGATTGCCAGCATCAAGAACAGAATCTACCGCGGTACTCCAGTTGCACACATTGCGACCAAGTAATATCTTGCTGCAGATATGGCTAGAGATGGAGAGATCGACTTGAGCTACGTACCGACTGCTGAGATGCTCGCCGATGGCTTCACAAAGCCACTGCTGAAGCCCGCCTTCTTGAAGCAGTGTGCTGCAATGGGAATGATCAGGATAGGAATTGGGAATGGCCTCGGAAATGGCCTCGGTACAATCAGAAATGGTCTCGGGAATGGTCACTGAAATGGTATTGGAACTGGAAAAGGCATCCGGAATGCCTTCGGAAAGCAAATTGATTGGACACGCTTGTTTCGAGGAGATCCACATTGTTTGATTGGCTCCTCTTCTCCATTTTTTATTGTTTTTTGTTTCCAACGGACGTGATAGCCGTGCTGGAGGAGTGTTGAGCTGATTGGGAGGACGGATATCACTATGCGAAGGACTATGATGTAACTTGCCTCTTTTGTAGTTAGCACCATTAGTCATTGATCGACCTTATGTCGATGCGACATGTCTTGCTATATGATACGATATGCACGGCGTCGCATACGCCCGCGTACACTCGACTACTCGAGCACACGCCACCGTACAACAAGCTGCCTTCTGGAACTTAACACCACTGGACATGCATCTCGGCACGATGCAGAGGGGCGGATGTTATGGCACCGCAGCCTGGCACACGTCGGACTAAAAGCTTTGGATATCTTGCCGAAGGTCGTTGCCAACGCCCCGAAGATGACCGGCAAGCGCGATTGTGAGTGCTTCATCAAGTGGCAGTTAGCTCGATAGCCCTTTACTCCCACGACCTTCCGCGCCACTGAGCCACTGCAGCTCGTGCACTCGGGCATATGCGGTCCCCTGGAAATAGCCATCTGAGGAGGTCGATATATGCCGCTCTTCATCGACGATGCCACGAGGCATATGGATAAGTTCCTGTTGAAGTTCAAGTCGGAAGCACTAGAGAAATTGAAAGAATGGAAGGCTCTTGCAGAAAAGGAGTTGAGCACGCAAGTGAAGCGATTTCGTACAGACGGAGGCGGTAAGTACACCTCTGAGAATTTCGCAGAATACCTAAAATCAGAGGGCATATTAAAGGAAATGACTACGCACTACACTCCTCATTTTAATGGAGTTGTCGAACGGGCGAACTCCACGATCATGGAGCGCGTACAATGCTTGCTGGACGATGCCGGACTTTCGAAGAACCACTGGGCATTTGTAGTCTCAGTGGCGGTCAATCACACGAACCGCACCCTGACGCGATCGGCAGTCAGCAGGACTCCGTACGAGGTCTGGCACGGATCCGGAAAAAAGCTATCTGTGAAGCATCTCTGTGTGTTCGGATGCTTGGCTTTCATGCACGTTCCGAAAGAGAAACGGAAGAAGCTGGATTTCAGAGCCACTCCCGGCATATTGATTGGGTACAGCATATCGACTACACAGTACTTCGTATACGACCCATTGGCCAAGACGCTTCACCACTCCTGAGATGTGGTATTCAGAGAAGGAAAGCGGTACACAGCACCGAATGCTGCAGACGATGCGATTTTGAAAGCGCACTTCTACAGAGATGTCATTGAGGAACCCAAACCCACAGAGAAGCAGCCAACCAGAGATGAAAGTTCTGAATGTCAAACGGAGGAGCCATTGGATGACGATTCACCTGCTGATCCTCCGAAGCCAAAGACAAAGAAGTCACGAGAATTGGCTGGCCTTGAGATGTCACTTGGAGATACATGGATGCCACCGGCCTAAGGTAGTCACCGAAACCGCGCTGGGAAGGATATGTTGGCAGAGTCTGGACAATTGGCTCTCAAAGATGAGGAATTCGAGGATATGATTCCCATCTACGCTGCAGCTGCGATCTCCAATAATCACGATCACAAGGATGGCATTGACGTTCGAAAGTCTTACAAAGCAGCAACCTAGTCTCCACTCGCTGAGAAATGGGATATGGTGATGAAAGAAGAGCTAGATGCAATCCATCAGCATCAAGTCTTTGCTGATTTCGTGGAGCTTCCGGCAGGGAGAAAGGCTTTGCCAAGTCACTGGGTATACAAGATCAAGTGCGATGGAGCAGGCAATGTGCAGCAGTTCAAGGCCAGGTTAGTCTGTGGAGGAAATAACCAAATCGAAGGCATCGACTACCACGCTACATATTCACCGACTCCTTGCTTGGGCCACGTTAGGCTGGCACCCGCCATCGCCGCCAAGTACGATCTCGAAATCCATCAAATGGACGTATGCATGGCTTTCTTGGGAGTAGACTTGCAAGAAGTGATCTATATGCTCCCTCCACAGGGATACTTTCGTTTGGTATCTGGGAGCCGATACTATGATCCAAGGTCAAAGAGTTTGGGGAAGATGGTACTCTACTTGAGACAGTCTCTTCATCGCCTGAGGCAGTCCTCGCACGTTTGGTACTGCACTTTTAAGGACTTTGTGATCTCGATTGGATTCGTGGCATCACGTCTCGATGCAAGACTATTCGTGCTTGACAATCACGGCATACTCATGGCCGCACTCGTTCTGTATGTCGATGATCTCCTCATCATTGCTACTGCGGGCTTGAGTGGGCAAATCAAGGACCAGATAAAGAAGAGGTTCTGGATGCATGATCTCGGGAGTGTCTCATTCTATCTCGGCATGAACATCAAACGCAATTGGGAGCATTACACGATCGACATCCATCAGCACAGCTATATTTAGATGATCTTGGCGATGTTCGGAATGGATGAGTCCAGACCAGTTGCCACGCCAATGGCAATCAAGCATCACAAGTGGAAGCCCGACGATGAGGCCTGCGATCCGACTATATACCAATCGATAATGGGAAGTCTTATGTACGCGATGACCGCCACTCGGCCCGTTATCGCATATGCCGTCGGAGTTCTCAGCCAGTACAATCACGCCCAGAGCAATGAGCATATGATAGCTCTCAAATGCGTGATTCGGTACCTCAACGGCACAAAGGACTGGTGACTGCGTTTCGAAGGAGAAGAAGAAGATGCACTTAGAGGTTATGTCGATTCGGACTATGCCAGATGCCTGGATGACTATACATCGACAAGTGGACTGGTCATCACCTTTTGAGGAGCGGTCAATTGCCAATTGAGAAAACAGAAATCAACTGCCCAGTCCATGACCGATGCTGAATACTATGCCTTTGGAGTAGGCTGCATGTGACTCACACAGATCTCGCATCTCTTGAACAAGCTCGGCATCCCGACTATCCCCCACATGTTCTCTGATTCACAGTCACTGATCGCAAGCAGCAAGAACAGAATCTACCGCGGGACTGCAGTTGCACACATTGCGACCAAGTACTATCTTGCTGAAGATATGGCTCGAGATGGAGAGATCGACTTGAGCCACGTACCGACTGCTGAGATGCTCGCCGAATGCTTCACCAAGTCACTGCCGAAGCCCGCCTTCTTGAAGCAGTGTGCTGCAGTGGGAATGATTGCAATTGGACACGGAAATGGTCTCGGGATTGGAATTGGGAATAACCTCGGAAATGGCCCGGTACAATCGGAAATGGTCTCGGGAATTGTCTGGGAAATGCTCTCGGAACGGGAAAAGCCATTGGGAATGCCGTCGGAATGCAAATTGATTCATTGGGCACGTTTGTTTCGAGGAGATCCACGTTGTTTGATTGGCTCCTCTTATGTTTTGTTTACTGTTTTGTTTGAAACGGATGTGAAAGCCGTCCTGGAGAAGTGTTGAGCTCATTGGAAGTATGGATATCACTATGCCAAGGACTATGATGTAACTTGCCTCTTTTGTAGTTAGCACCATTAGTCATCAATTGACCTTATGTTGATGCAACATGTCTCGTTACACGATACAATAGACACACCTTCGCATATGCCCTCACACACTCGACTACTCGAGCACACCCCATCGTACAACAAATGATTGGTTCATTTGAAATTGTGCGAACGTAGAGAGTCGAGTACAACAACATCCACCGAGAGATGAGAAACTGGCTGGGAGCGGGAGACTGTCGATCTTGGGATGATGCTGTACTTGGTGTATGCTGTACATGGTGTATGCTGTACTTGGTGTTAACTGATGATGGTAGAGTTGTGCACAACAAAGAGAGAGATCAGAGGAGATGGGGGAGATCATCATCAAAACCACGGACTTAAGAGAATTTCAGGTGAGCGTAAATTGACCATCCCCAATACGGCAGGTACCAGTCCTAATTCGGCTTATAATAACACTGATACAAGGTATTCTAAACACAATTAGGCAAGTTGTACTCCGGATTTCTCAGAGCCGCTCGTATCCTCCATGTCATTCTCATCTTCATCCCCGATCTCTCTCTTTTTTGTCCACAACTCTACCATCATTGCAAGAACAGAAAGTGAAGTCGACCCTCTCTATGTCTCCAGGCTATTATCATGAGTCAACACTGAGTGCAGCATACACCTAACAATATCTGTCATCCCTTCATTCTCACGATTTTGAGTTGACCCTTGAATGTAGTTTCACCTTCCCGCGTTCCTCCCTACCAATTGACCACAACCAGCCCCTTCTCCATAAGAGCTTGAAAAGTAAAGTCACCTTGTCACATTCTCACGGTTTTGAGTTAACTAACCAATGAATAGAGTCTCAGTACATGGTGCACCTCTCATTGAGCGCCTCCAGATCAACCACCTCCATGTACTCCTTCAATCCCACTCGATGATAGCCTGCTATATGAGCATCTCCAAACTTACTCGATCACTGCCTCAGAGTGCATCTCTGTGTTTACTCGATCATTGCCTACATGTGTTTCTCCAAACTCGCTCAAGCACGGCCACAGAGTGTATCTCTGGGTTGACAAAATCTCGGTCTCCAACTGCATCTCCAGAACTCGCTCCATCACGGCCTCCTAGTTTATCTGCAAACTCACTCGATCAGAGCCTCCCAGCGCCACTCGGAGTTTACTCAATCTCGGTCTCCAATTCCATCACCAAACTTGCTCAATCACGGGCTCAAAGTGAATCTCTAAGTTTACTCAACCTCGGCCTACAAGTTCATCTGCAATCTCACTCGGTCACAGCCCCCCTGTGCATCTCCAAACTCGTTCGATCGCAGCCTCCAACTGCATCTCTCAGTTCACTCCACCTCGGTCTCCAATTGCATCTTCAAACTCGCTCGATCCTGGCCTCAAAGTGCATCTCTGAGTCCACTCGATCAAGGCTTCCCAGTGCATCTCCATACTCGCTGCATCACGGCTTCCCAGTGCATCTCTCATTTCACTCAATCTCAATCTCCAATTGCATCACCAACCTCGCTCGATCATGGCCTCGGAGTGTATCTCTGAGCTCACTCAATCGTCATTATCAGGCACACCACGAATTTCTCTCAAGCACCGCCCTCAGCCAGTCCAGATATACCATGTGTAGATGGGTAGCTGTGTAGATACATAGATACATAGATGAGAATACAAACTGAATACTTAAAACCGTTGAAAGATAAGCAGTAGCTATGATTTCTAGGAGCACCAACAGCGTTCCCAAAGAAGATGTTATTTGTCCCAGACTGCTCTACTGTGATTCAAGGTGCTCCCAGACATCTCGCCGGCGCTCCCAGGTGCTCCCAGGCTTGTCGTCCGCCCTTCCAGGCTTGTCGCCGGCGCTCCCAGTTACTCTGAAGGCCGGCAGGGATGCGCTCTTAGGGTCTGATACTCTCCCGAAATTGATGAATCTAAGTTTGCACTCCAAATCCTCTCAGACACTCCTGGAGGCTTCAAGTGACTAAAATACATTGTGCTGATTCGGCATGGTGAAGGATCTGGCATGGCTTGATGGTTCCACACTGCAAGAACCGGTAGGGCCACTGGAACCGGCGGTGGAAGTAGATTGAGTGTGTTAAGTTGACATCCTGGTACAGTTTGTAGCGGGTTGGAGATGGGATGGCGGATTAGGTGGTGAATTGGCAGTAATTGGTGATCTAAGGTTGATTGCTAGTTTGTGAGTTTTATGAAGGGGGTTTGGGTCAATTGCCACTCTTTGTTTTTGAGGTGAGCTCTTTGTTTCATTCTTCTCTTAGTCCAGCTTCAACACCACTCACAGTGTTCTCTCTTAGCTTCCTGCCAAGTTGTCCATTGTGTTCTATTCCCTGTGACTTCCTCCCACGACCAGCAGTATCCACATTAGTGCTCTTCAAAATCTTTCCAGCATCGTTGATTACATTTCTTTGCATTCCTTCGGATTGTTGTCGTCCTTAGTATACGGTGTAGTCCATTTTCTTTGGCCTGTTCTGTTTCGACCCGGTATAATGTCAGTGCCTCTCATTCCCGTGTTAGATTAGCGCCTGTCATTCCGTCTGCGTGGTCGGTGTGTGTCATCCCGGTTCAAGTTCAGTGCCTTTCGTCGGAGTGTTAAATTGGTGCCCGTTGTCTCGTCTGTGAGGTCGGTGCCCCTCCTCCCAATGTTGGGTTTATGGCGGTTGTTCCATGTGCAAGGCCAGTACCTGTCATCTCGGTATCAGGTCAGTGCCTATCGTCCCAGTGTTAGATTGGTGCCGCTTGTAAAGCTGAAAGGTCGGTCCCTGTTGTCCCGGTATTAGGTCAGTGCGTTTGTCTCGGTCTTCTTCGCAGTATAATGTCGGCGCCTGTTGTCCGGTGTCAGTTCAGCAGTAGTTCCTTGCTGTTCATGCCGGTATAAAGTGGGTGCCTTGTGTTCAGTGTTAGTTCGGTGCCAATTCCTTAGTATTCGTCCAGGTATATGGTCCGTCCGTTTCATCCAGTGTTAATTCGACAACATTTCCTTGCTGTTCAGGCTGGTACAAGGTCAGTGCCTTTTGTCCGGTGTAGGTTTGGCGCCATTTCCTCAGTGTTTACCTCTGTAGAAGGTCGGTGCCTTTCATCCCGTGTCAGTTTAGTGTATTTTTCCTGATGTTCGTCCCAGTATAAGATAGGTGCATTTCTTCTGTTGTTAGTTGGGGCTATTTCTTTGGTATTCGTCCTAGTATAAGGTAGGTTGGTTTTGTCCCGAAGTGAGTGTGGCACTAGTTCCTCAGTACTCGTCCCGGTATAAGGTCAGTTCCTTTTGAGTTATAAACATCAATGTACCCAGCTTATGGCATCCCAATCCGAATCCGACATTGTTGGTATCGTCTCTAGGAAGGACGTTATTTCTTTGGCATTGTGCTCTGCTCGCAGAGTAGGTATCATTGATTAGTTGCTTCTCTCCATATTTACCTGTATTAGCTAGTGGGGGTCTTTCCCACCATTCCGTACTCAGCTTTCCAAACCAGAATCCGCATTTCGGCTCCATTTGTGGTGAAACAGCGGAGCTATATGACAGAGAGTGCATCATCAACACTCTGCTGGACCTCGCACAGCATTCTGAAGAAATTCGTGAGATAGAGAAGTTCTGACTCGAGGTGCATAGGAAGAGGGTGAGACGGTATGATACTAACAGGCTGTGAGGATCCACGCAATTGCGTCGATCCACATGGAGTCTCGGCAAGTGCGAATGAAATTGATAGATGGAAAGAGACAAAATGTGTAATTCATTGTATGATAAGATGATATGAGATGAAATGATGCGAGACGAGATACAAGATGCGATATATCTACAGCAGGGTCTCCCAAAAATATACTCCCCGTCACTTTGTATATCTCCGTTACCCCTGGATCACCATGCACTCAGTGCCCCCAGTTCATCCCTATCATCTCTGTATCTCCATTCACCCACCATCACTCAGTCTTCCACCAAGCTGACTGGCGGTGGTGGTGAGAAATGGATTTTCCCGCCACGCTGGCCGGAATGCCCTCCTAGGGTCCGTCTCTCTCCTGATATTGAAGCTTCTAAGTTTACTCTCCACATTCCCTCAGATACCGCTGGCGGCGTCCTGTGACTAAAATACATTTGGCTGATGTTCAGGCGCACCTAGAATTGCTCTCAAGCACCTCCAGCAGCCAGTCCAGATATACTGTACATTGATATGTAGGTATATAGATACATGGATATATAGTAAAATAGATACATGTATGCACAGATGAGAATACAAACTGAATACAGGAGTTTTGAAAATCTTTGAATGATAAGTAGTAGCTATGACTTCCTGGCGAAACAGCTGCATTCCCGAGGGTGATGTTGTTTTTTCCATACTTCACTACCGTGATTCAAGGTGCTCTCAGTCATGTTGCCGGTACTTCCAGCTGCTGCCAGGCATGTTGCTGTTACTCCCAGATGCTCACAGGTTTCTAGTCAGTGCTCCCCACCATGTCACTGTCGCTCCCAGCCGCTCTGAGGTGCACTCACAGTTCTCTGCAGCGCTACAAGATTTTCTCAAACGTGTCACAATCACTTCCATGGTACTCCTGAACTGGTCATTAGAGATTCCATTTCCTCTAAAGGCTGGCCGGAACACCCTCCAAGGGTCTGATACTTTCCTGAAATTGATGCATTTAAGTTTACAGTTCACATCCTCTCAGACCCTCCTGGAGGCTCGCCGTGACCAAAATACCTTTTGCTGATGTTTGCATGTTTTGGTTGATTTGGCTTTGGTGGAACTTTACAGGGGGGGTTTGACACACATCGAATGGAGTGATGTTTAACAAGTTAAATGCCCAGTTGGAGTGATGATGATGGGCAAGATGGCCATGGTGGCCGAGGTGGTGGTGTTTTTGATAACGGTGATGGTGATGAGGGGGATAGTAGAGATTTAAAAAACGGGGTTGATGAAAGGGTATACAGCATGAGAAATACACATTATTGTGCAAATGGTTTTCACCCATGGTAATGTATGATAACACTCTCATAACACTCCCATAATGGAACAAACATACCGTACGGCACTATGATCAGGGGAAGGGCAACTGTAATTCAGAGGTAATGGTTATGGTAAATTGCAGAGATTTTCAAATAGGAGCTTCTCCTGAATTAAGTCTATGCTATGCAGTAGTTATATAGTTTTATGGTACAGTTGCACGTGAAAGTGAGTCAGTTGGATTTGGGAACATCATTGTAAGATATATAATTCCGATCAATGAGCAGTAGTGGAATCCAGTACATAGTTGTACTTACCCAGCCCAGGGTGACTTGTCCCAATTACATTATCCCACTCTTTCAGAGCAGCCCTTCTGGGGTAACCAAACCAGCATTTCAGAAAAGACAGAAAGGAAAACAGAGAATTAATTATTCATCCTTCATATGGAATCATATCAATCTACATATCCCACACCTGGTCGGTTCATTTGAATAGCGACCTTTGAGCACATCAAGTACATGGGGAATATCGACATTAATTGAAAGGGGGTGAAATCCCACTCTGGTCCATTTTCAGCCGGGCGGACTTCAAATGCAGAAAAGAAGAGTAGAGAGAAACCAGAACCATGAAACAATAATCCTATTTCCATATCGTGACTACTTGATCCAGATTTCAATGAGCATTATTCCCGGCCCTTTTGTATGTCAGCCTGGTCAATATTCAGAATTCAGCAGAGTGGTGAATCAGTAATTGAGTAATCAATAGTAATGGAAACATTCGCTGCTACCATCGGATGTAGCTATTGGCAATCATCAATCATGTACATTAGTTGAATGATTTCTTGTTTGTCAATGCCGAATGCCAATGTTTCCCTATAACAGTTGTACATACCCAAAAGAATTTTGTCAGTGCTCTCTTGAGCCTCGGTGCTGTGTTGATATGTTCCCAGGTGAGGCATCCCATAGAGCCCCTACATTTCAGGAATAGATATTGACTCGTAGATGCTAGTTTGTTCAGTCATCATTATATAAAGTGTGCTTCAGTGACTATCAGGTCGACTCTGCAGATTCACTCCTGGAAAGTGAATTGATTTCAATCATAATTGGCACTTTGAACATTCGCAGCCAACTGATAGGTAGATATCTTGGCCAACATCTCAGTCTGTGCCTTAGTGGACTGCCTCCTTGTGGGCTTCCAATTTGTCGGCTGAACTTTGCTGTATTGATACAGCAATCTTCTCTTTGTGAATGTTCATGGCTCTGCCACAACCTGTAACAAAAATCGGTTATTGATTGCCAATCAGGCTTGGCACGGTTATGACTGGCACTGAACCTTTGGAGATCCCCTTCAGTACATCTCTTCATCGAATGACATGGCATCTGGCTAACTGTCCATCAGGATTTCCGAGAGCATCAAATTTTGATATTATTGACCTTGTATCCCATATCACTGGTCTCTGTTTACTTGCTTTGGCTTGCATCAGTTGCTTCATCTCAAATATCCAGAAGATTTGCATTCTGATTGTGACTGACTTTGGTCATTAAGTTGGTTTGTAGTTCAAGTTTTATCGCATTTTGACATGCTTTATTCCTGAGCCTTTATTGTATTCTTGTACTTTTTGATTTCTCCTGCTCTGTCATTAGCTTCTCTCACGTCAGGCTTTGGCTGTGTGATGATGTCATTAGAGGGTACTTACAAATACTTTCAAGCTGAGCAGGATGATCATTCTATAGATCATCTCGCAGTGATGTCCATATTTGGGTGTATAATCTTCTGAATGCTAGGTTTGCATATTGATTCTTCCCAAGGTATACTTATTCCTACTCCCTGGGTATAAATATTACCACTGGACTTCTTTGTGTGCAAGTGCACAGTGATCCTTCCATGCCAGCATGTCTGGCAGGGTAGTTGTATATATCTGATTGTCCAAGCAGGAAGGAATATCTCTATCTTCACAGGTCAATACTCTGCAGACATCTTATCTCATCCAACTGGTTGTGTTGCTTTGCTGTATGGTAGTGCATGATCCATTATGTATCTGAGAAATACTTGCTATTGTATATGGTGTAATGGAATTGCAAGAAAGCTGTATAGCTGGCTATCATATTGGGTCACTGGTGTGCCACTGTAGTCATCTGACTGTAGTTCTAATCCATAATACGGATATCTGGCCTTGTTCAAGCTTATATTTTGCGGCCACCACTATAGGTTATTTGTTGGTTGCACTGGTTGCTACATCAATTATTTGGCAGCATAGTACGTTGCAAGTAAGCTTCAAATATCTGTCTAGTTGTGATGGTAATCATGGTGGTATTAGTCTGTCATTGATTATAGTCAGTGTGACAGATCGAAACCTAACTGACTATGATTATTGTTCCGAATACTGTGTGCACACTTCGCTGCCTATTTGGTGCTGATTTGTGTACTTGAATGCCTATTTGGTTCTCCTAAGTATATTTGACTCCATACTCAGTTGTTTGATATCTGTTTGACTGCCTATTCAGTGCTTCTAAGTCTGCTCTATATTGTTAGTTAAGTTCAAGGGAAAAGGTGGAAAAAACAGTAGTAAGAAGGGGAATCAAGGAGATTTGGATTAAGCAGTATGCACACGAACCGGCAAATTCCTGCTAGTCCAGCAAACATAACTTCATGTTCCACATGAGATGCCACTTTTCACAATTACAGCTGTGTTTCCCACACCACAGGAGCAGATGTTCGCCTTTCCGGGAGTGGTGGGCAGCCTTCCACTGATAACTGGGGCAAATTTTTGACAAAACCCAAGACCAAATGAACAATAGGAGCTGGGATAACCCCCGGGCTGTAGGGAATCAACTCGAAATCGTTAATCGGCAGCCAACCAGATCGGCGAAGATTGAACGTACTTGCCAGTATTAGTCTTTGTATGGTAGCAGTGATCGCAGGGCAAAGATTGAGCCAACAAGCTGCCGGCAGTACAACCCAGGCGACTTCCTGGGCATCAGATCACTGTATTGGAATGTGATAATTGACAAAGATGGTGATGATGAGAACTGGGCAAACTATGGAGCACCGAGTGGTGGAAAGAGTCTTGGGGGAGATTGTAATGACAATGACAACAACGAGGGTGTGGAGGACGCAGAGCACAGTCAGAATAATACTTGACAAGGGACAGGAACAACAGAGAGAATGGCGAAAGGTAAGGTGACTGAGGACGGGCAGAGGAAAGGGAAGGGGAAGGTGAAGGCACCTGTGGAGAGGCAGGGGAAGGGGAAGCGGAATAGTAAAGGGAATGGTATAGGTTAACACACCCCAGGGGTAGATGATATCTCTCATGCCGTTGAATTGCAGTTGCAGAAGGCAATGTATATGGCTGACTTCGACACGGACGGATAACGACAGCAGGTATATTCAGAGCCAGAAGCATCGCCTGTAGTGTCAATTTCCTGAGATGATGATACCGACACTACTGGGGAGTCATATGGTGTCTCTGACTCAAAACATTATACCAATTTGGATTTGTGCATGGAGAATGATGTAGACGCACCGGACAGCGTTGATTTAGATGGCGATGTGAATATGGAAATGGATGGTGCCAATAGTGAGAAGGAATATGAAAAGAAGTAAAATCAGAAGGAGGACAATGCGGATGAGGAGAATGCGGATGAGGCTGAGGAGGAGAAAGAGGAGGTGGTGCAGTAGGAGGATGAGAATGTTAGCAAAGAACCTCAAATGATTGGCCAAGGAGAGATGTTGAATACACCTGCTGTCAATGTAGATACTACGATAGATAATCAGCCAGTTGTGCTACCTGAGCCAGGCCAAGAGATGTTCGAGTACACCCCATGGCCACCACCTCCAGCGGCTGCCCCAGGGCCACATACCTCAGAGCCTCACCCACAACCATGAACACTGGAGAATAATCCCCTCGGTGGGATCCACATTCCAGGACTTCTAACACCACAAGAACCTAGCCCAACGGTGCCAACTCTCTGAGAAACTGAGGCCACTGTCCACACCTCAGATGTGCATTTGAATCTGTAGCTGCTTCGCAAATCGGTAGGAGACTACGATCTACCTTACGTATCTCACCCCACTGTCCGTCACCCTGATGTCCCTCTCCCTGATGTTACTCTCCCTAAGGTCCGTGTCGATGGCTCAGTAGGCGAGAAGTGATCTAGTCTTCACGGTTACAGAGGAGACAATGATTGATGCGTTTTGGTTGCAGTCGGGTGGTTGTCTAGTTTGATTTGTTTATTTGTATCAATTTCTCTCAGGCATTGAACTTTACCCTTGTTGCAAGCTTTTTGGATCGCTCAGGGTATATTTTATATCAGGGGTTTGTATTGGCTTTATGTTATTTATAGTATTATGGGACATCGCGCATGCAGTGTTTTTGCAACTCCTGGAGTGTAAGCATCCTCCTTGTGATGGTGTTGATGCTGAATAAATCACTCATGTTGGCTGAAAGCATCGTGAACTTACACCATCAGAAGACTGCTCAGACCCAGTACACACTTTCCTCCCATTCTACAGTGTATGCCCCACTGGTCGCGCATAATAGGCAATGGCACCGAATATTTCTCTCTGTTGCCCCGAATAATCAGGCCGAAAGAAGTTCACATCAGATAGCTGGCGACTTTCGCCTTTCATGTTACCCCATTCTGAACCCCTTCAAGCTGCTCTCCTGAACAATCTCACTAGTTTCAGCATGCCCCAACATGCTGAACCTGCTCAGCATCTTGATATCAACTCAACCAACAATTTAGTCAGAGATTTGGATGTGTATCCCTACCTCAAACGCGTGGAAAGCATTGCGGACTGGCAGTCACAACCACTGTCAGCTCATCCGCCACAGGCTGAATCATATCCCAGCATAGGCGCTCCATTAAGCGAATACTGTGCTGAGCCATGGGAATGTGACGCACATGGTTGCCTTTTGACGAAGCAATAATACTATCTCCACTACACTTCCATGACACATGGAGAGTACAAATATACCCAGCGTGGAAACAAGGAGACGGGCATGAAGACATACTATGACAAGGTGCTGAAGGAAGAAGACACCGCTCTGCATTTCCAAAGGTTCCACATTGTGGATGGCATCCAGAAGCTCGTGGATAGTATGACAGAATATCAGGCTCTCTGGAAGTGGGAACTACACACCCTCGAGGATATGAGATGGAATGACAATCGCCAACGCCCTGCCAAATGCTGGAGTTGAGACGTCATCAAAAGCATGAGATGGTTGATGCAGCAGCCAGCAGATGCTGTGCATCTCATTTCCACCTTTAAGAGTTGGTTTAACAGCAATACGCCACCGAAATGCCTCCATGCTGAAATACACCGTGCTGGCTGGTGGTGGGAGATGTATTTTTGGAGTGATACTCGAGAATAATAATGTGCTAATTGATGTTAAGCAACGTTCAAACTGTGGAATGCATCAGTTTCCTTAATCTTAATGTCTAACGGAACGCATCTCTTGAATTTTGCTACCCACAAGATAGTGTGGCATGTGTCAATCAGAATTGGGACTGTATCATCCAAGATCTGCCTGATGCCATCAACGCACAATGTTGTAATGATTGCTGTCCTGCGGAGTCAAATCAAGCCCCGCAATAGTTCCCAGCACAGGCTGGAGGAGTGGCAGCAATCAAACTGGAAGGTGGTGAACCAGTAACTCTCGTGGGTACTCCAGCCTCCCACCTTTAAACACAATGCCTGTGCCGAGAGTGGGTATTACAATGTTCTCTGTTCAGATGGCAACTTCAGGGGTTGCAACCTGGTGTCGGCAGCATGGCTTGCAGATTGCACAGAGTATAGCAACCTACATGCTCTTGAGCTACATGTCTGTGTTTCGTGCGAGTATCCAAAGAATGAAGTTGGAAATTATATCCCTCCTGCCAAGCAACACTGCCGGTGGGATCACAATCTATATAGAATGTACTGCGATGCCAATACCAAGGCAGCCAATGCTGGACTCTCGTCGCGCCATGTTTACCCACTATATATCATATGTCAACGTATTTCATGTATCCGGAGCAGCCTCCCAAAGTCCAACCCCCTCCATACCTTGGAGTTCAGTATGCTTGACCACCTGCAGTTGTGGATTTTCCACTTCCTGAAGACACACAAACGGCTTGACAAGTACAATGGAATCTGCTTATCTGTGCCTGCTGAACCGGATGTTACACAAGAAAATCAGTCAACTGAAGAAGTTTTTCAATGCAATGGGAAAGAGATGAAGGACATGAGCCAGTACCAGCTTGGAGTTGTATCACGGTCTGTATGAGGTGGAAGCCCTGCTCAGCTTCCCATATAGATTTATTCAATTGTGAGCTGACAGGCATTGTCAGAATTCTGTATATATGCTTGATATAAAGCTCACGATAATGCAACATTGAGCTACATGGAGGGCACTTTGCGTTATATTCCATCCTCCAAAGATGTTTTCTTACTAGGGCTAGCCGGCAAAAAGGCAAAGGTTAAAGCCCATGGTTTCAGAACATCCCTCCTGAAGAAGCAGATAGTAGCCGACAAAACAAGTTATGATAGTTGGAAGCCATCCATGAAGCAGCGAGAAACAAATGCCTGGTGGGATTATATCAGTCACCAGATAGATGTTTCCAAGGAGTTAGATGCTGATGTTGTCTTTCCGAAGATCCAGGTGATGTCTCATTGGGTCCAACAGATTCGTAAATATGGAGCCTTGCAATAGTATTCTGCCGGGAGTGATGATCAAGCACATGAAACAAATTTGAAGGATGGTTGGAACGTCTCCAATCGCAATCCCAACTACTTGTGGCAAATGATTTCCATTCAGCATTGCATTTTCTGCTTTGAAATTAGAGAGCCCACTGCCCAAGCCCTCACTCCGCGTCGGGAGAATTGTCCAACCTGCTGCAATGTCCTCCGTTTTGGTGCTGGTCTCGCTGCTCGCCTGCTCTTCCAGTCATGTGGGAAGCCTGAATTCATCAGACCCCAGAACTGCTCTGATAGACAGTATCCTGACACTATGATCAAAGACGTTAGAAGATTACTCGACAATACACAAGAGGCAATGCACCACATCACATTATACAATGGCATGCATGAGTGTATCAAGCCTACAAGTAACGTAATTCTCGGTCTAACCGCCCACGACCTAGCAACCGATCACGTCATAAAGCACGTAATAAAGCTTGGCTGCACATCTACTTACCCCGCTCAAGTGTCAAATTTTCACCCCACCTCCACAAGTCGACCACGATGGGTAGAGTAAATCTCAGAGTACCTGCACGCGAGCGCGAAAACAACCTCCAAAATGCACGTAAAGATTATATCAATGGAGTTGAACCCTCTATTCGTTCAGCTGCATCTACTTATGGTGTTCCTTATGGAACTTTGCGTGACAGACTCCAGGGTGCTCAATCCAGAGTAGAGGCTCACCAGTCTGAGCAGATACTTTCAGTAGAGGAAGAAAAATCAATTGTGAGGTTCTGTGAGGCTCTTGATGATTTGGGTCATCCTTTAAAAGGGAAGATGGTAAAAGCATTTGCGATGGCATTGCTTCCTCCAGCTCGGCGACGACAACTAGGCAAACATTGGCTTACACGGTTCCTCAATCGAAATCCTTCCCTTACATCGAAGTTTAGTCAGCGTCTTGACCGCCAGAGAGCAAATGCCAATAACCCTGCAATTCTCAAGGACTTTTACCGCAAGGTATATAAATTTCAATAGCATGTAATGATACCTACTAATTAATACAAATAGTTAGGAAAGCTTATGCGCCGTCTCAAGATACGTTCTGAAAACATCTACAACATGGATGAGAAGGGATTTCTATTAGGCCAAGCTTTGAAAGTAAAGGTAATCTGCCGTAAAGGACGCAAAAATCCCCGCTATAGCCAGGATGGAAATCGTGAAATGGTTACTGTAATTGAATGTGTATCTGCAGATGGTAGAGTGATACCACCTATGTATATTTACAAGGGAACAATGCACTTGATGGGCTGGCATGCTGGTGTTACATCTCAACAGAAAGCAACATTTGCATGGTCCAAAAAAGGGTGGACTGACCGAGAATTGGGACTGGAATGGATAAAAGCAAACTTTCAAGAATATACCAAGGATATGTATGTACCACCAAATTGATGCTCAATATATACTGACTCCTCTAGTGCTAAGGGTGAACCTCGAATTCTAATACTTGATGGCCATGACTCGCATTTGACTTGGGAGTTTTTTGACTACTGTTTGAAAAATAACATTCACCCAATGTGTCTGCCATCTCACTCAACACACATTCTTCAGCCATTGGATGTTGGTCTGTTTGGTCCCCTACAGCGTGCTTATTCAGAGGAACTGGATACATGGATGAGAAAGGGAGGAAATACAATTAAGAAGGGGCAGTTTCACAAGTACTGTTCCATTAAAGATACTACTATCAACAGGAAACTAACAGTATACTAGTCTTGTAACACGAGCGAGAGGTACAGCATATACTACCAAGAACATCCGGAGTGCATTTGAAGCAACCGGTATCTGGCCTTTCAACCAACGTAAGATTTTTGTCCGCCAGGCACGAGATATCACTCGCGCCGAGACACCTCCTACTCTCTACTCAGACCCTCCTACCGCTACCCCTAGACAATCCAGAGCTGTTGGCAGACTAGCACGCAGTGCTTGCCTTCTTATCACCCGCCAGACACCTTCTTCTCTCAAGTTGAAAAGCTTTATTGGCCAGCTGGACAGAGCTGCACAGGGTGCTCTTGCAGATAAGGAATTGGGGGTGGAAATGATCAGAAATTTGCGTTCTGGAGCCAAAGACACCTCTGCAGCAGCAGCAAAAGATCGACGCCACCTTACAAAAGCAAGAGTAATTACTGCTGAGGATGTGGTACATCTGCGAGAGGAGCGAGAAGCAATTGTGGCTAAAAAAGCGGCAAAATCAAAAAAGTGGTTGGAGGCTGCTGCAGCAAAGGTGGCAGGTTCTAGTGGCCCTAAAAGCACAGGAAAGAAGGCAACAAGGGTAAAGAAAGTGCCTGTAATTGTCAGTTGTGATGGGGAGGAAGAGCAAGAGGAGGAGTGGGAATCTAGTAGTGAGTTTGAGGGGGATAAGGAGGAGGGAACAAACAACTTTGTAGATACAGAAGGAGAGCAGGATTCAGAAAGTACTGGGAGCAGTGGAAAGAAGGGCAAGGACGTTGCAAAGCAACCCCTAGTTGTTACAAGGTCTGGGAGGGTAGTCAAAGTTGGTCATTTGAGAGAATAGATTGTATCCGCGGGTGGTCGGTTTCCCGGTCATGGTCGGTCACCCGGTAAATTACGTTAGTAACAAGATGTATATATCAGATAAACAACTGCAAGTAATGGAACTCTGTATTGACGATGGTATTAAGGTTCATGTTGAGGATTTAGAAGGTGAACGCATATCTCAGATGTGTCAATGCACACAAAGCCATAGCTGGCACAGAGGAGTCCAACAGAATGACTAAGTGTGGGTAAATCAATGTCCTGGGAGGTGTTTTGGCATGCTGAATGGGCATCTCCCATGGGAGCTGCAACAATTATTCAAAATCATGCTCCAGAATAAGGATGATGGAGCTATCCTGGGGTACTGGTTAGCCCTGGCAATCACCAACATACCTGAAAACTCGGGTAACATTGATCCTGTCTGGAATTTTGTACAAGGGAGAAACGCACCAACAGCCGTTGCCTTGCAAGTTTGCTGAGTGGGATACACGTAATTCCAGTGACAACAACTACTAGTAACAAAGGAGATGGACAGAATGAGTGATGGATTGTCAATAGCCACATTGAACTGGTGACTTCAAATCATGTGTCTGATTATTCCAGAGGGAATTGCATTATGTGCGCAGGTAGAAGGAAGGGGAGGAGAGATTTTGGCAGTGTTATCCATTGCATTGCAATCCCAATGACAGGGCATATAGAGTAAACCCATTCCGATATATGGTCACAGTTGGCAGCAATGGCAGAGTGTTTGTTTAAACTTGTAGACCAACCGAGCAAGAACAAATGGCAACACTGTGATTGGTGGAGGATATGGAATGCGACGAGTCGTATTGATGTCAGCCGCTGAGTATGCCGTCACTGGGGTATCTTTGTCAGTTCTGACGGAGACGTATCCACCCTGACAAAGCAATTCTGTCTGGATGGAATTTGTTTTGCTGATATCCATGCAGTATTCTACAGAGATATTTTCAAATTGATGCATTTGGTTTTCGCACATGTCCTATTTCAGGCACACATTGATTGTGAACAGGCATACCGTACAGACCCTGAGCAATGTCGAAAATATAGCAATATAATTAGAGGCAATTAGCTGTGGAACATGCTGCATCCACTTTCTACTGGGGTAATGATAGTGTCAGTCATTTGTGCCCCTGCCAGATTACACTGGATACATTGCTTTGACAATTAGCTTATGAGAATACTGTCAGTCATAGTTTATAACGATTGTAAAGATATCTGCAAGATACCTAAATAGTACACCAAGATTCTCATTGAGCTCATTGCATGTACCATGAACAGAGCCAAGTTTACTGACAAACTATGGTCTATTCCGGTTGGTACTATACTTTCCACAGTCAGTCATTGTGACATAACTAGTTCCAGCTTATTGTGGGATTGTACTGATGGATTCTGGAAATAATTTTACCCTGTGTTGGGTGCCTGGGTTCTGGATTATCCGGAACAATTCATGTTCATTCAAGTCTCGAATCCCTCATACCGACTGCGTGAAGTACTGTGAGCTGCTGCCAACCAACACATTGTATCAACCACTTGATTTTACAAGGGATCAGAATATTTACTCTGTGCTTCTGGAGATAGCTTGTAATGATGCTATCCACACTCTAAGTATTCACCAAATCTGCAACCAGTTTCTGCAATACCCCCTCTGCAATTACAATTGGCTTTAGCAGTTTGATGAGATTCATTAGCCACATCAAATGAACATGAAGAATTGACTGAACTGGCTGCATACATATCTGAAAGCTAGCAGTACCAAAGATCATTTAGATGATTGAGCAACATCAGTCCATTGTGATCCAGTCCTCCAGCTGGCTTCATTATTATTTGAGTTATTGACAGTCGGCTTCAAGAATGGCAATGAGATTGACAGCCTGATCAGACCAGTGGGAGTGAATTGCTCATTAATTCTTTTCAAATCCAATGAATATGGCAACAGTGCAGCCGACTGAGCCAATGATAAAATGGTGATGGGAGCAATGTAGACATTATGTGAATTCTCTCTACTGTGTAGCCAACAAAATCACTCTGATCAATGTCTGAAATCATTGGACAGTGAATGTAAATAATTATGCCAAAAGAGCGAAGTGTGTGGAGAACAGAGAATGTCAAAGTCTGCAAATTCTGAAGTCTGTTGTCAGTTGGCAATAGAGTCTGAGCATGTATGACCAAAAATACTTCATGATCCTCATACAGCAATGGAGGTACCTGTGTATGGGACTAGCATCATCACTACAACCCACAGTAGGCTAGGAAATATATGCTGAAATTGTGTGTGATATACAACAACCGTATGGTTAGTCAATTATTTGCGCACAACATATGACACTTTGGAGCATAAATACTATATGGTGACACTTGTCCAATACCAGCTTCAGTATGGATTATTCCAGCATCAAGTATGACAATTATTTTCATATGTTAGAACCATGACTACAGGTGCCACAACAATATGTGCCATAAACCTCACTTAACTGAAGACCGCTTCTGAAGAATAGATTAATGAAGTGGCAAATATGACCACTAACAAGTATATTGAATATCAGGTGAGTCTATCCAATTGTGAGAATAACATCAGCCAATTTTATTTTAGTCACTGGAAGCCTCCAGGAGATGTGGAGTGTAAACTTAGATGCATCTATTTCAGGAGAATATCAAACCCTAGGAGGGCATTCTTGCTGACCTTCAGAGGACCTGGGAACTCTGATGACTGGTACCGGAGTACCATGCAAGTGATTGTGATAGGTTTGGGAACATCTCTGAGGGCTAGAGCGAACTTTGGGTGCACCGGCAATCGCCTGGGAGCAACAGCGACAAGGGTGGGAGTGCCAGGTACAAGTCTGGGAGCCCCTCAAATCACAGTACAGCAGTCTGGGAAAAACGACATCTTCTTTGGCAATGCTGCTGGGGGGCTTGCAAATTATACCTACTATATATTGTTGAACAATTTTAAAATCTCATGGCTTCAGTGTGTATTTTCAAATATGTATCTATATAGCTACCCATCTACACACGATATATCTGGACTGACTGCAGGTGGTGTGTCAGAGCAATCACAGATATGCCAGACAATAACGATTCAGTAAACTCAGCAATTTGCTCTGAGGCCGTGTCCGAGCAGGTTTGGACATTCATTTGTACGCGGTACTTGAACATAGTTGGAGATACACTTGGAGGTGGTGATCTAGTGGGTTTAGAGATCCACTCTCAGATCGTAATGGAGCGAAGTTGGAGATGCACTTGGATGCCATAGTCGAGGGAGTTTGGAGATACACTTGGAGGTCATAATGGAGCAAACTTGGAGGCCGAAATTGTGCCACTTTGCCGATACAGTTGGAGGCCATGATCATGCGAAGTTGGTGGCTGTTATCGAATCAGCTTGCATGAGTGCTTGGGGGTGGTGGATAGATGGCGCACTGGATCCTGATGCTCTAATCGTCAGTTAGTTTATGTGCAACTGTGGGAATGTGACAAGGCGACCTGACTTTTGTGCTTTCATGCAGAGCTTGCTGATGGCGGTCGATTGTGCACAGAGGCACGCCAAACACTGAATGCCATGCGCCATGCATGGTATGCGGTGTCTCAATGCGGGCCACTCGATTGGGGAGGCCAGAAGCGTAGTTTGTAATTTGGAAGTCATCAAATAATTTGAGGAAGTGTTATCAGTTGTAATTCCAAATAAACTGCCATTAGTCAGTGCCAAACAATCCAGAACTTCCTTCAAATGTCCGGCCAGCCCTGCTCCCGTATGTTGACCCTTCACCTGTAATCCTTAATGAGCTTTGAAAAAGGGAAAGAATAGGCTATCAACCTCATCGAATGGGAGTTGTACTTCTCGTAAGACCCAATTTCAACCCATATAATACGCAATGACTGATGTTATTGCTAATTTGTTCATTGATGTCCATCTGTTTAAAGCTAAACTAACTTTGTTTCTTGATGGCAATTACTTCTTAGTTGCATCCACTGTCAGCGTGTATTCTGTCCAGCAAATATTCCCCTGAGTGCTGGCTGACGGTAACACCAACTTGCTTGGTAATGCATTTTATGAATGTCAAAGCTCAAGGTTTGGTGTTGCATTCCATGGAATATGAGCCGAAACAAATACTAAGATGAGGTAGCGATTCCAGGTGTCTTGGTGAATCTCGGCACTTTGAAAGTCCTTTGCTGCCAGTTTAGAGCATTTTGTTAGTCAATAGAGTAAGCATACTTAAAACCTTTGAATTTCCTGTGCGAACTTACAATCGGAATACCTCAACTTCCTGGCCTTATGAGTATGGCCAAAGCTGGTTCATTGACCGTTGAAGAAGTCAATTCGGTTACTTCTGACACTGTTAATTTGTTGAACTTTGCGATTTGAGCTTTTGCCACCAAGTGTTTGCCCATTGAGCTGGTCCCATGTTCTGATGGATGGTGAAGAACTTGATAACAAATGGTACATATGATGCCAGTGCTGCCGGTCTCCTCAGTTCCGCAGTGTGAATAGCATCTCCACAAAGGTGCATGTCTAGAATTTTTCCAAGCAATAGGGCGCATCAGGCCTACATAGATTGAAGCCCACCAAGCATCAAAGATAATTTGTAAAGTAAGGTCACTTAAATCACGAATCATGACACGTTCTTTTTTGAACATATCATAACCTCTAGCAACAAGGTATTTAAAGATGTTGTATGTGACATCTCGGTAGAATATTGAAGTCTGGGTAATTCGACCTGAGTAACTGTGAAAAGATACATTATAATCTGGTAAAACCCTGGTTCTTAAATATTGAAGTTAGAGCTACAAACAAGAAAAATGTCGGACCGGTGAGACATGACTAGCATATTTCTAAAGTTGAATACAAGGAGATACAAAGATGAGGCAGTTGTGAATCGTAACTACCATTTTTGCCCATCAAGGCAACCGATAGTATGATTATGGGACAATGCCAATGCATCGCTGTCTGATTATCCAAGATGCAAGCTCAAAAATCATTGACGCTATGTTGACGCACATGTTTAGGAGGTAGAAGCGATATCATCACTAGCATTTTTGCCTATCAAGTTGGCCAATATTGTGATTATGGGTGTATACCGTTGCACAGCCCTTGAATTATCCAAAATACAAGACCAGAAATCGTTGACGCTCCATTGACGCTCATTTTTAGGAGGTGGTAGTGATATTGTTGCTGGCCTTTGTGCCCATAAAGGCGGCCAATACTGTCATTATGGCTTGATGCCATCGCACAGCCCAGTGATTATCCAAGATGCAAGACCAGAAGTGAGTAATGCTCTGTTGACGCTCATTTCTAAAATAAGACAACGAGCATGTCGCAAACCATTTTACGTCTAAAGCTGGCCAATATGTGCTCGTTGGATTGAAGTGACTTTGCAACCCTGTGATTTCCGAAAAGATCAAACTAAAATCGTTGACCCTCCATCGACGCTCATCTTAGTGACATACTAACAATTATTTGGTGACCAATTATTTTGCTCAAAATTCAAAAACATCATTATTGACAGCGAATATACCGTTTCTAGGCATAATCATTTGCGTCCAAAAGCATTCAGGCCTCGCAGTTTCTGAGCAACCACTATTCACGTTATCAGTGTCCTAAATGACGTAGCTCCGTCGCATTTTAGCCCTTTCACCTGGTATATTAAGGCATACAAATCCATCTACTAATTTTAGACATATTGAGCCTGACTTCCTGTCCATTCTTTTTCCATCTTGTTTTCCTTGATTTCCATGACATACCATAAGTAATTTTCAAAATCTCAACCATGTGCAGCAGGTCTGAGCGGAGAGTTATGCAGTTTGATGTATGGACTGATTCAGCATGACAGCTGCCATTCACCCGGATTCAGACTGCACACTCACCGCTCGTCTTAGGTCTAGTATGACATCACTGACTTGAATCTTGGTTGATACATTTTGTCTCTATTTTACGGTTTGCATTCTAATGTAACCGTAACAGGCAAGTCGATATCAAGTTTGCTGGCTGTCTATCAACCAGATTTGGAATCTAGAACTTTCGCTTGGCCCGTACAACCCTTGCTCACACACTGAGGAAATATCATGTCTCACAATGTTGTCACTGACAACTAGAAAAAGCTGACATGTAGCAAAATAGGTACACATATTACTTTTACAAGAGATAGATCATCAAAATGAACCATTTGGCTATCAATTGCTCCATCAACGTGGGAGCCGCCACTATAACTTCGTCCATGTCCAATTTCTATATAGTACTGTACAAGGGATGCTGTAAGCAGGGGTAATTGATTATGGGTTCAACAGGCATCCCATCCTTAATTGGTGTCGAATCGGGAGCCGCGTCGCGGGAGAGAACCTGTATGAATCTTTGTGACTGTAGTTTGTCTGAACCCAGCCTCAGTTGACTTCATTCTGGTCGAGATTTCACTGCTGGCATTTCCGATTGTCTGCTGAAGATATCAAGAGTCTACATATGCTCTTCAAATGTTGTCGGGGATGGTGTGGCTGCAGTCGTGTCTATTTCAGGCTTGATAACTGCCGGAACCTTCAACTCGGTAGTCCCATACTTCAAATCTCTCTCGCAGTAGTAGTTGGCTGCGTCCCCCCATCCCGGTTGGGTCAATTCGTCAAGCCTCATCTGCTTCTGCTGAAAACTCCCCATGCTGTGCTGTACTGTTTTGGAGATTGTGCCCAACCCCCTGCCAGGTTCATTATAATCACTCAGATTGCTAAGATCTGTATTTTCTTCATCATCATCCTCGTCTTCCCCATCCTGCTCTTCGTAGGAACTCACAAGAGAGCTCAGACTATCTCCAATAGCATTCAACATGTCTTCAAATGTTGTTTCGGGCTTTCTGGTTGTCACCCCCGCATTTTCAGCTGTAGTCACATCATTCAGCTCTTGCATAATTACTGTCTCTGCGTCTTGAACTCGCTTTCTTGCCACAGCAGTCTCTCTCTCAACATAATCCTCAATCGATTTTTCATTCTCCTCATTGCTGTAAATGTGCATTACCCATCTTTTCTCCACCGAATGCTTCAGTTGAGATCTTAATTTGCGCAATGCTCCAAATGCTCAGTCCCTTTCTACCTCGGAGCCGATCTTACCCCAATTGGCTTGCTGACGTCGGTGGGTTGACTGCTTTGTCTATTGGGCGTATTTCCCCGCTGGAAGTGGAGAACAGTTCATTTTCAAACGATTGACCATTGTATCCTGTGTTGACCATGTTGTTGGGCAAGATGATTGATGGTGCAAGCTATGGACCGCACGGAGGCAAGCTGAGTCTTTTATGTCAAGGTTAGTACGTTTGATCAACTTCAATAAAGCAAAATCCGCGTTTTCACCATCATTTCATTCAAAATAGTAACGCTAACCTGACATTATGACCTGATGGTAATCCTGTGTTTCATGTATCATCCGGGCGATGTATTGAGACAAACATCACCAGACGACCTTTCTGTTGAAGAATTTGTTTTATATATCTATTAAACATGAGATATCAGCTGTCGTTTACTTCAATGTATCCCTGCTAGGGTTAGCAACAAGTCCAAATTCCCGGGTCGGATCCGGTTCCGGTTCGACCCGAAACCGGACCGCGGCAACGGGTCTTACCTCACGAAAAACCAGGCCCACTGGAAATGGGCCGGTTTGACCCCAAAAACCCAGCATTTCAATATCACAACTTTGTCTCCAATTAAGTATTTGAGTTCTGATCGTATCATGACATGATCAGTACGTAGATTGTGCAGTTCTATCCGCTCTTTCACATCCTGATCTGAGATATGTGATACGACCAATATTCGTTGAGTCGCTATTGAATACCCGCCAATTTCGCTTCAAACAGCCCCTTTTTTCATAGCCACTCAACCAATGTCAGTCGGATCGCAAATCGGACAGCGGGAGGTGAAACAGCGGCGAGAACTGCACAATCTACGTACTGATCATGTCACGATACAATGAGAGCTCAAATACTTAATTGGAGGCAAAGGTGTCGCAACCATAAAGTTGGAATCGCGGTCCGGTTCTAACCTGGCTAAAAACCTGCGGGTTTATCTCCGGTCCGGGTAACAAACCTGCCACGACATCATGGGTCGGGTTTTTGGCCAGCTAATGACCCAAACCAAACCGAACCGCCAGCCAAAAACCGGACTGCTGGTGGGTTACCCGGACATGTTTCTAACACTAATTCCTGCCAACAACCAATCAACATTGGTCTGACATGCTGCAAATTGCAGGACTGTTGGAATCACCTGCAACTTGCAGCTATACGCAGCAGGATATCTCTTGACTAGAACATGCAAGTTGACTGTCATTCATTCCATTGTGACTAGTAGCTTCCTGTATATTCCCCAGGACTTTCCACTTTTCGTTATCATCTTGCTCACCTTTTCCACAACAGCAAGTCATGGCTCCTGAAACACTGCAGCCAGGTGTGATTGAAGCCGCAGCGAGCCGAACAATGGGTGGTTCATCGAATGCGCCCCTGGCTGAGACACAGCAGCAACACTAACACCAGTTAGTCCACCGCGACGCTGCAATTGCAGCTAGTGAAAATATTACCCAGGACGGACATTTGAAAAGAGTATGTAAAACCGGACGCAGCAATAATAGGATGTAGCATGCAAGCGGATGTGAGTAGCACTATAACAATATAGAACGTGGTCAACAAGCGATATAATGTACAGCTGGTGTATGTAGAGAGCTCGATGACAAATTAATCGCGGCCTGCAATGGCAAAGTTCCATGGTAGACAAACATATTTGTCTGTGAAATCAAAGATCATCATGCCGACAGCTCTGGGATTTTCGCAGACGAAGTTCGTGATCAACATCCCAGTCAGTGGATAAAACAGGCTTTAAAGACCTTAGAAGAGGCTACGCAGTCGTATATGGTTGAGGTAAAAGCCGAATATTCCTTTTAGAAGTAGCAACTGATTTCTTGTAGGTTTTCTACATGTCTGCTACTATGGCGAGGTGAGGAGGTCAGGTACAGCTAGAACAGTCCAACATGCACCTGGCATTGCATATGGCCAAAATGGCCAAAGGAGGGTTTTCGCATGCCGCAATAGAGAAAACGCAACTACTCATCATGAAACCTCACGCTGAAGTCTGAGAAGAGAAGATGCGAAAAGATCAGTTTCCTGGGCATAAATAGGTGAAGGTAGAGATAGAAAGACACCTCACAATGCTTTTTAAAAATCATACAGACAGCTGCATTCCCGGCCAAAATATAACACCAAAGAATCTTCAGACATGCAGCAGGCGCAAAGAATCCGGCACACCTCCACTAGAACCAGCGGCACCTCTGCCAGGAAAGCCACCTCTGTGTAGAATGCCACATCTGCCCAGAATGCCACCTCTGCCCAGAATGCCACATTTGCCCAGAATGCCACCTCTGCCCAGAACGCCACCTGCGCCACCAGATGACCGTGACTGACATGAAAGTTATGAAATAGAAGGTATGCCATCCAGTTGTGTGTATATACATTCTCCGCTTCCCAACACTCAATTTTTCAATCACAATGCATATACCAAGGTTAGCCAGCATGATAAATATTTTGTTGAGCTGATTGGAAGTACGAATATCACTATGCCAAGGACTATGATGTAACTTGCCTCTGTTGTAGTTAGTACCATTAGTCATTGATCGACCTTATGTCGGTGCAACATGTCTCATTACACGATACAATAGACCCAGCTTCGCATATACCTTCACACACTCGACTACTGGAGCGCACGCCACCATAGAACAGGTTACGAGCCCTTGCGTTTGAAAAGGGCACCGACGATCAATACTTCCACTTTCGTTTGTCGAGTGGACGTCAATATCGTCATGGAGAAGAGTCTCCACAAGCTAAGCAATAACCCTGCACTCTGCCGTGATTCTGACGGTGTCTGCTGGACGTCACCCGTAATGTACAGTCTGAGAGACTACGATTACTGACGATTGCGATACAGGATAAGTTCGACCACGATTACCATCACCAAGTTCAATGGCACAAACTATGCACAATGGGGAACCGAGATGGCCCTACTTCTCGAGCAGAAGCAAATGAATGGTATCATCAAAGGATACGACGACAAGCTAGAAGAGCCAGCAGCAAACGCAACCGCTACAGAGAAGGCCGCTTTCAAAGACTGGATGAATCGCCACGGTGTTGCAAGATCGACTATCCTGATCGGTATGGAACCGAGGATACAAGCAGAATACACGGTCGTCGACGATGCGAAGACGCTTTGGGAGAAGCTAGCATCAGCCTACAAGTCAAAGCTAAAGCTCAACATCTTCCAGAATATGGAAGACCTTTGGAGCATCAAGCTACAGGACTGCGGAGATGTCGACAATTACACATCACGGATTGATCGGAAAGTCAAGGATTACAATGTCTGCGCAGGACCTACAACACCATTAAACATTGACACGGATGCTACCATTACGGACTCTGCAAAGACAATTACCAGGATGAGTGAGCAAGAGCGCATCTTCCACCTGCTTCGTGGAATCCCAAGGAACGACGAGTGGAACATCTTCCTGGAGCTTGTGATGGACAAAAACGCCACGATGACCGGCACACCTGACGAGATCGTCACCAAGCTCGGCGAAAAGGAAGCTGCAATTGAGAGAGAGAATGGGCTCGCTCCAGATGCTCTGCTCTTTGCAAAGAAGGGTGACAAAGGCAGTACTGGTGGTAATGGCGGTAAAGCCGGTAAAGGTGGCAGAAGTCCAAAGAGGGATAAGAGAGATAATAAGGATGATAGGAAAGAGAAGAATTTCCGGAAGTGCTTTCATTGCCAGCAGCAATGGCACACCACCGAGAACTGCTTGAGCAACCAACGTGGCGATCCTCCAAAGGCTGCTGACACTGCGGTAAAAGCATCAACTGAGACTACTTCGACTCTCACCACATCCATCAGCAAAAAACATTTCCGTCCGGGTGGAATGGCTGCGTCAGAGTGGATGCGCTCCGTCAGAGCCGTCAGAGACACCCTGGTGGCGGAATACTCCGCGCCCGGCGTCAATACGACGCGTTGCATTGCATATCGCCCTTCGATTACCATTTCGCCGTTTCTTCTCGCTCTGTCGGTCTCCTATATTAAACAAACACTCTGGCGTTGTGGCCAACTGTGACCATACGTCGGAATGGGTTCATTGGGTACACGCTTGCATCGGGATTGCAATGGGTGACACTGCGAAAATCTCTCCTCACGTTCCTTCTACATTAAGCTTAAGGAGCGTAGGAAGTTGAGAAGATATGATACTACAGGGCCTTGAGGATCCACACAATTGCATGGATCCACGAAATCTCGGAAAGAGCGAGTGAGAACAAAAGTTGGGAAAGATAGAGTGTGTATTTTCGTTGTATGACAAGATGAGATGAAAATGAGATGCTGTCTATCTACTCCAGGGTCTCCCAAATATATACTCCGCGTCGCTCATTCCACCTGTATCTCCGTACACCCACCGTTGCTCCTTAACTATATAGTTGGAGGCCGTGATCGAGCTAGTTTGGAGATGCACTTGGAGGCCGAGATGGAGTGAACTGAGAGATGCACTTGCAGGCCGTGATCGAGCGAGTTTGGAGATGCACTTGGAAGCTGAGATCGAGTGATCTGGGAGCTGCACTTGGAGGCCGTGATCGAGCGAGTTTAGAGATGCACTTGGAGGCCGAGATCGAGTGAACTGAGAGCTGCACTTGGAGGCCGTGATCGATCGAGTTTGGAGATGCACTGAAAGGCAGTGATCGAGTGAGTTTGGAGATGCACTTGGAGGCCGAGGTCGAGTGAACTGAGAGATGCACCTGGAGGCTGTGATTGATCGAGTTTGGAGGCCGTGATCGAGCGAGTTTGGAGATGCACTGGGAGGCCGTGATCGAGCGAGTTTGGAGATTGTACTCGGTGTTAACTCATGATTATGGCATGGAGAGATAGAGAGGGATGACTTAACTTCTTGTTCTTAGGTGATGGTAGAGTTGAGCACAAGAAAGAGAGAGATCAGAGGAGATGGGGGAAATCATCATGAGAAACTGGGACTTGAGAGAATTTCGTATGCGAGTCAATTGACCATCCCCGATACGGTAGGTACGAGTCCTGATCCGGCGTGTAATAACACCGATACGAGGTCTTCTAAACCCAATCAGGCCTCTTCTAAACCCAATCAGGCAAGTCGTACTCCTGATTTCTCATAGCCGCTCGTATTCTTCATATCGCTCTCATCTTCATCCCCCATCTCTCTCTGTCTTGTCCACAACTCTACCATCATTGCAAGAACACAAAGTTAAGTCATCCCTCTCTATCTCTCCATGCCATCATCATGAGTTAACACTGAGTGCAGCATACACCGAGTACAGCATACACCTAAGATTGTCTGTCATCCCTTCATTCTCACGATTTCGAGTTGACCCCTGAATGTTGCTAATAGAGTCCCAGCACCTGGCGCGCCTCCCATCGACCGCCTCCAGATCGATCACCTCCAAGTACTCCTCCAATCTCGCTCGATCATAGCCTGCAAGTGGATCTCCAAACTCGCTCGGTCACAGCCTCAGAGTGCATCTCTGAGTTCACTCGATCTCTGCCTACAAGAGCATGTCCAAACTCGCTCAATCACGGCCTCCAAGTGCATCTCCAAACTCGATCGATCACGGCCTCCAAGTGCAGCTCTCCGTTCACTCGATGTCGGCCTCCAAGTGCATCTCCAAACTCGCTCTATCACGGCCTCCAAGTGCATCTCTCAATTCACTCGATCTCGGGCTCTAAGTGCATCTCCAAATTCGCTCTATCACGGCGTCCAAGTGCATCTCTCAGTGCACTCGATCTCGGCCTCCAAGTGCATCTCCAAACACGATCGATCACGGCCTCCAAGTGCAGCTCTCAGTTCACTCAATCTCAGCCTCCAAGTGCATCTCCAAACTCGCTCGATCACGGCCTCCAAGTGCAGCTCTCAGTTCACTCGATCTCGGCCTCCAAGTGCATCTCCAAACTCGCTCGATCACCGCCTCAGAGTGTATCTCTGAGTTGTAGATCGGTAGCTATATAGATACATAGATACATAGATGAGAATACAATGTGAATACATGAGTTTTAAAAAGCGTTGCACGATTAGTAGTAGCTATGAGTTCCAGGCGCACCAGCAGCGTTCCCAAAGAAGTTGTTGTTTTTCCCAGAATGCTCTACTGTTATTCGAGGTGCTCCCAGACGCTCCCAGGTTTGTCGCCGGCGCTCCCAGACGCTCTGCTATGCAACGCGACCCGTCGCCTGGGTGACGGGAAGCGTGTAATTCTCCGTCAGAGGGTACGAGGTTCCGTCAGAGCTGTCAGAGCCGTCCGGTACACCCAGGTGTTTCAGACAGAAACTACGGTTGTTGCTGATGTCAATCGAGAACTATTGGATGGTGGCCATTTCAAGTGCATCATCCAGCGATTGGTTCATTGATTGCAGATGCACGACTCACATCTCCGGCCATCGATGAATGTTCATCACCTACAGCGAGTATCCTCTGAATTCGAAGAAGGAGAAAGGATTCAATGGGGTCACATTGTTTGCATCTGGATATGGGAGTGTTGAGTTGATTTACCAGCTGCCAGATGGAAAGACGGAAACGATCATACTTGAAGAAGCGGTGCATTTACCGGGGTTGTTCAATCTCATCTCACAATCTCAGATCATGGACAAGGACGTCAAAGTTGAACCGGTGAATCACTACAGTCTCAACCTCTACAATCACTCTGGCAAGTTAAGAGCCACTGCACCTCAAGTCAATGAGCTTTTCGATCTCGATCGAGTTCTGGATCGCGCTCCGGAATTGACCGAATACACCGATATCGACGACAGATACCTGCTGGCACTTAAGACGACTGGGCATGGATTTCGGCACAATGCAGGGAAGCGGATGTTATGGCACCGCCAGCTGCCACACCTCGGTCTGAAAGCTTTGGAGATCATGCCAAAGGTCGTTGTTGACGCTCCGAAGATAACCGGCAAGTGCGATTGCGAGAGCTGCATCAAGTGCAAGTTAGCTTGATAGCCCTTTACTCCCACGACCTCCCGTGCCACTGAGCCACTGCAACTCGTACACTTGGACATATGCGGTCTGCTGGAAACAGCCATCGGAGGAGATCGATATATGCTGCTCTTCATGGACGACGCCATGAGGCATATGGATCAGTACATATTGAAGTACAAGTTGGAAGCCCTTGAAAAATTCAAAGAATGGAAGGCTCTTAGAAAAAAGGAGTTGGGCAAGCAAGTGAAGCGATTTAGTACAGATAGAGGCAGTGAGTACACCTCCGAGAAATTTGCAGAATACCTAAAATCAGAGGGCATATTACTGGAAACAACTACGCCCTACACTCCTCAGTTTAATGGAGTTATCGAACGGGCGAACCGCACGATCATGGAGCGCATACGATGCATGCTGGACGATGCCGGACTTTCGAAGAAGTACTGGGCATTTGCAGTCTCAGTGGCAGTCAATCTCAAGAACCGCACCCCAACACGATCGGTAGTCAGCAGGACTCCGTACGAGTCCTGGCATCGAGCCGGAAGGAAGCCATCTTTGAAGCAACCCCGTGTGTTCAGATGCTTGGCTATCGTGCACGTTCCAAAAGGGAAAAAAAAGAAGCTGGATTACACAGCCACTCCCGGCATATTCGTTGGGTACAGCATATCAACTAAGCAGCACTTCGTATATAACCCATTGGCCAAGACGCTTCACTGCTCCAGAGATGTGGTATTCAGAGAAGGAAAGCGGTACACAGCACCGAATGCTGCAGACGATGCGATCTTGAACGAGCACTTGTACAGAGATGTCATCGAGGAACACAAACCCAAACCCATAGAGAAGCAAACAACAGAACGTCAAACGGAGGAGCCATTGGACGATTCACCTCCGGATCCTCCGAAGCCGAAAAACAAGTCAAGAGAATTGGCTGGCCTTGAGACATAACTTCGAGATGCATGGAAGCCACCGGCCGAAAATAGTCGCTGAAACTGCACTGGTCAGTTGGCCGAGTCTGCACAATTGGCTCTTGAAGATGAGGATTTCGATGATATGATTCCCATCTATGCTGCAGCTGCGATCTCTGACGATCATGATGATGGCATCGACGATCCAAAGTCTTACAAAGCAGCAACCTAGTCTCTGCTCGCCGAGAAATGGGATACAGCAATGAATGAAGAGTTAGATGCAATTGGTCACCATCAAGTCTTTGAAGATTTCGTGGAGCTTTCTGAGGGGAGAAAGGCTGTGCCAAGTCACTGGGTATACAAGATCAAGCACGATGGGGCAGGCAATGTGCAGTGGTTCCAGGCCAGGCTAGTCTTTAGAGGAAATCACCAAATCGAAGGCATCGACTACCAGGCTACATATGCACTGACTGCTCGCTTGGGCCACGGTAGGCTGGCACTCGCGATTGTCTCCAAGTACAATCTCGAGATCCATCAAAGGGATGTATGCACGGCTTTCCTGTGAGTTGACTTGGAGGAAGAGATCTATATACCCCCGCCACAGGGATATTTTCGTTTGGTCCAAACAGGGAGATTGACAAACACTTCGCGGAAGATGGTACTCCGCATGAGAAAGTCTCTTTATGGCCTGACGCAGTCCTCTCACATTTGGTATGGCACTTTTCAGGACTTCGTGATCTCGATTGGATTTGTGGCATCATGTGTCGATGGAGGACTGTTCGTGCTCCATGACAAGACAAATCACGGAATAGTAGTTGCCGCAGTCGTTCTGTACGTCGATGATCTCCTTATCATTGCTAACGAGGGCTTGATTGTGCAGATCAAGGATCAGATGAAGAAGAGATTCCGGATGCATGATCTCGGGAATGTCTCCTTCTATCTCCGCATGAACATAGAACGCAATCGGGAGCATCACACGATCGACATCCATCAGCAATGCTACATTCGGACAATCTTGGCGAAGTTCAGAATGGAGGAGTCCAGGCCAGTTGCCATGCCAATGGCGATGAAGCTTCACAAGAGGAAGCCCGACAAAGAAGCCGACAATCCAACCATATACCAATCGATGATCGGAGGCCTCATGTACGCGATGACTGCCACTCGGCCCGATATCGCATATGCAATCGGAGTTCTCAGCCGGTACAATCAGGACCCGAGCAATGAGCATATGATAGCTCTCAAGTGCGTGTTTCGGTACCTCAACCGGACGAAGGACTGGAGACTGCATTTCTGAGGAGCACTCGGAGGAGCACTCGGAAGAGCACTCGGAGGAGCACTCGGAGGAGCACTCGGAGGAGCACTTGAAGGAGCACTCGGAGGAGCACTTGGAGGAGCACTTGGAGGAGCACTCGGAGGAGCAATTGGAGGAGCACTTGGAGGAGCACTTGGAGGAGCACTCAGAGTAGCACTCGGAGGAGCACTCGGCGGAGCACATGGAGAATGTACACTCGGAGGAGGAGCAGAAGGTGCACTTAGATGTTATGTCGATTCGGACTTTGCTGGATGCCCGGATGACAATACATCGTCAAGGGGACTGGTCATCACCTTCGGAGGAGTGGCCAACTGGAGATCGACAAAGCAGAAGTCGACTGCCCAGTCCACGACTGATGCCGAATACTATGCCTTTGGAGTAGGCTGCATCAGACTCACACAGATCTCGCATCTCTTGAACGAGCTCGGCATCCCGACAATCCCTCACGTGTTCTCTGATTCAAAGTCACTGATCGTGAGTATCAAGAACAGAATCTACCGCGGAACTGCAGTTGCACACATTGCAACCAAGTACTATCTTGGTGCAGATATGTCTAGAGATAGAGAGATCGAGTGGAGCTACGTACCGACTACTGAGATGCTCGCTGACTGCTTCACAAAGCCACTGCCGAAGCCCGCCTTCTCGAAGCAGTTTGCTGCGATGGGAATGATCGGGATTGGACTTGGAAATGGTCTCGAGATTGTAGTTAGGAATGGCCTCGGAAATGGCCTCGGTACGCTCGGAAATGGTCGCGGGAATAGTTTCGCAATTGGACATCGATATGCCATCGCCAATGCCATCGGAAAGCAAATTGATTGATTGGGCACGTTTGTTTCGAGGAGATCCACAAAGTTTGATTGCCTTCTCTTCTTCTTTGTTTACTGTTTTTGTTTGAAACAGATGTGACAGCCGTTCTGGAGGAGTGTTGAGCTGATTGGAAGTATGGATATCACTATGCCAAGGACTATGATGTAACTTGCCTCTTTTGTAGTTAGCACCATTAGTCATCGATGGACCTTATGTCGATGCGACATGTCTCGTTACACGATACAATGGACACACCTTTGCATATGCCTGCACACACTCAACTACTCGAGCGCACACCACCGTACAACAGATATTATTCCAGATTTGCTGAGTACACCATATGCTGCCAGGAAATAATGCTGATATTGTTTATGAAGACGAGTGCAGCCTTTTGAGTGAAATAGATGGTGAACAAGAGGATTGATTGAAAGGAATGGGATTTTTGAGTATTATCATTATCTACAATTAGTGGACACTGTAAATCAGATTTTAAAAGATATTTCTTCATGTACAATGAAAGAACAATGTAGTGATAAAGGAAAATGCACATGAAGAGGATAGAACAACTGCCAAAACACAGTTACTAATGTTCTATGCCAATGTGAATGGTTGCAAAATGCTGATACGCCTGAGGCGAAATGAGCGTCAACGGAACATTAACAATTTTTCATCCTGTAAGTCACATTATTAAAACGTCAATTAGTCGTTGTAATCTATAATCATTGTATTGGCCGCCTTTTTAGGCAAAAGAGAATGCTACACTCTCCCTGCCCCATCTTGTCAATGAGCGTCAACAGAGTAACAATGAATTTTGGCTTTGAATCTTGGGTAAGCTTGGTGGCAAATGATCACTAACATCTATAAACAAGGTTTTGGCATCCTTCAGAGGCTGATAAGCAACAGATGTTGCTGCGACAGCCTCCTGGACAATCACAACTTAATTCTTTTTGTATGCTGCAACTCAGTGATTGTGAACGTTTTAGTCTATAAAACTGGTCAAAACTCGATATATAAACATTAGCTGCCATCTCGAGCTTTGATTCACCGTCATGCAAGGCTAAAAATTGTTGAAGCTTCATTGATGCTCATTTTCAAGATCAGGCAGGGAGCTTGTCACTGTCTCTTTGGCGTTTAAAGGCAGCCAATAATTCGCTTATGCATAACAAAGAACATATCTCTCTTCAACTATCTAACTTACAAGACTAAACATCGTTGATGCTCCGTTGACACTCATTTTCAGAATGGGGCACGGAGTGCGTCACTGTTTCTTTTGCTTTAAAATGCCGCCAATACTTCATTTATGATCATCTGCATCCACTCGCCACCTAGATTACCCTTGATGCAAGTCCAAAAATCATTGACGCGCCATTGACTATCAGGTTCAGAATGGGGCAGGAAGCGTGTCTCTCTTGTTTTCAGTTATAATGGCGGCCGATTGATCTGTAAATGACAATCGGGTACCAAAGGTAATATTTTACCATTAGCAGTAAGATGTCATATTTGCGACTCTAAATAGGAAAACCCGAAACACAGAACCGGAGATTGAAACCTGACGGGTCTAGCCAAGCCCTGTAAAACCCAAGTGTTGACAGCTCCGGGTGCGGGTTTGTCACGCCAAGACGCAGCAGGTCAGGCATTTGGACTGTTCCGGAACCTAACTGAACTATTTTTGTGGTCCGAATCCGGTCAGCTGGTGGGTTACCCAGAGCTGTTGCTAACACTATGTATCATATGTGGACAACATCTGGCTTGCAAACTCCACAGGAATGTATAAGTCTTGCTTCCATTGAGTATTCTTATTAGCTAAAATTAGCAAAACACGATCAATATGAACAAACAAGTCATTGTAGACAGTGATAACATGATACAGAGTAACTGTATACGTTTTCAACATTCACAGCATTCAGTACCAGAATAGCCTTCAATCTTCTGGAACAGACTTGAGTTTAGTCCTTTCATCCTGTGTGGTGAAGAGTTGCCTGTAATCACTGGATTTTGCTTTGTTGGGACACTTGCGAGTGAATTCTCATAGCTGGTAAAGCGGTTCAAGCAACTCCAGTTTTGAATTATACGTAGTACCACAATTTGTAGTTGGGCTTCTTGATATTCAATGTACTCATTTCGATTACCAGCTGTCAGCATAATCAATATGGGAAGCATTCTCTGCTTGATGATGGTCAGTTTCTGGACTATTAAAATATGTTGAAATACATACTGTCTCAACTATCTTTGCTAAACCTGGTCTCATGGCAGACACGTTGCTGATTCTAGCATTGCCTTCCATTTGAACTCTTTGTCATTTCACCATTGTGAGACCGAGTCTATGTAGAGTAGGTCATCACGTGGCTGTGGGTTGGTGCTGGCAGCTACTAAGTGGACTACGTGTCATGTTAGACAGAGACTCAAGAAATCAGTTGTCTCGGCAGGTTTGTCACGTCAGATTGTGAGCCCGGGTGCAACCATAATTCAGACACCATTTTCGATAACTATCAAGCGGAGATAACTGTCAAATTGCAAATCATCATACAGGCAAGGCCACAGGGTCCCGGATGTATTGCGAACATATCACAGCTCAAGACACTTTACAGACTCAGCACAACTGTTCACCAGGGTAAACAATATCTCCTCACGACGAAATCTCACACTCAACTGCTGAGAGGACTGCAATGGCGGCAATGGCCGCGATGGCTACGATGGCTACGATGGCCGCTGTGTTGAGTGCTACAGGTATACAAGATTATGGCAACAGAACTACACCTTGACAGGACATGATCGGGATGAGTAGAGAGAGCATTTTCGCAGCAGTGCAGTATTAGTTCGAACCAACATCCTGTCAACACTGTCAGAAGCGCTCGGCTTAACACCCAGGGAGGAGTTCGGGTCAAAATCGACATCATCAGGATATGTTCGATGGGATTTTGCAACAGGTCAACTGCTGCCCATCCGACCAGATCGACATCCAGTGTGGGATTGGGATAGTCTACAGGAAGTGGGCAGGTAATGGACCACGGATACTTGGAAGATGTCAGCAGACACACACAATACACCCAGGGAGCGCCGCAGTTAGTCTGCCAGAGGAACGCGCTGGGTATGTGATTTGCAAAAACAGACTCGAAAAACCTGAGGTGGAAATTGTGTCCATGAATCCAATGAGTTTGTGGATTCCTCCACTGTGAGGACGACGAAGCTTTGTTAGGTGTACAGTGTGTACCTTCACCCTAAACATTGAATGGCGACAACCCCACTCGTCCACCTGGGAGGCCGCATAGGGAGATCCATGATCTACGGGAATGAGTTTCCTATGGTTAGATAAGATGGAAGAGCGACCTAGGCAGAAGCAGCTCCAATTTCGACACCGACACCGACACCGACACATACTCAACTAAGCGAGTATCTGCCACTGAACAACCACCTATGAGCCCATGTGTTTAACTGTGAATTGACCATCTTCCGCTTTATTTGTCGAGCGGAATCAACATCGCCATGGAGCTGAGTCTCCAATTTCAACACCAACTCGGACTCACATTCTCATATGCAGGCACACACTCGACTGCTCGAGCATCCTCCACCGTACAACAGGTTATGCGCACTCAAGTTTTAAAAGAAGATGACAATCAACAGTTCCACTTTGTTTGTCGAACGGAATTCAACATCACCTTGGAGAAGCGTCTCCAATTTCGACACGCCATGTACAACAGGTGATGCCAATTTCAACACCACCAGCACAACGCATGATTGGGACCGAGAGGCTGCATATGGGAATCAACGATGCCTCTGCAGGTTGCAGCAGTACCTGCCATACAGTTCTTCAATGCAATACTGATCATGATACAACAGGACTGTGTGTCACCTTTGGAGGGATAGTTGACATGAAGTCAAGATAGTTGAAGCAGACACCACAATCGACTACCGAGTTTAGTCATAGGCCCATGATTGATGCCTCCAATGGCATGAGTGGTTGTTTGGGTGGAGCTCAAAGCATGGCATGGTTTGGCTTCTGTCTTCTGTCTTGTGTCTTGTGTTTGTTTTCTGGGTGTTTTTTCAATGGCTTAGTGTTTGACAGACATGAAAATGCCCTGGAGGAGTGTTAGACCGAGTCTTTGCAGAGTACGTCATCACGTGGCTGTGGGTTGGGGCTGGCGGCTACTATATAGGCTATGTGTTATCTCAGACTTAGACAAAATGAATCAATCATCTTGACAGGTTCATCACAACACCAATGTCTCCGCTTTCATTCTCTGCAAATTGCTGATTGCGCTCATAGGCTTCCCAAGACTTGGTGCCACCCTTTACATCCAGCCTTGTCATGAATGCACTGAGAGCAAGCTGAATGACGTGCGCCATGAATGGTACATTATATCTAAATACAGCCCACTCCATTGCTGAGGCTTTTTAGGTTGATTGTAAGTCGCAAGTCATCCAGTATTTTGAGAAAGCATTATCAGTTGAAATTCCAAGTAAACAGCCATCAGTAAGCTCAAAACGATCAAGAACTTCCTTCAAATGTACAGCTAGCCGTGCTCCAATATGTTGATACTTGACTCATCATCCATAATTGATATTGGAACACGGAGATGAATAGACTATCTACCTCATCGAATGCGAGTGGTACTTCTCTCAATTCCCAGTATTGATGTATGTAGTATGCAATAACCAACGTTATGGGAAGTTTGTTCTAGAATGTCGATCTATTACACAATAAACTAACTTTCTTTCGTGACAGCAAATGCTTTTTAATTGCATCCACTGCCAGCGTATACTCCCTTGGGCAAACGTTGCTCACCGTGCTGACGGATGGCTGCACCAACTCACTTCAAAGTGCATTGTGTAACTGGAATGGCTCTGAGTTTGATATAGCATTCCATGGAATGTGAGGTGAAACTGATCATAATATGAGGTAGCAATTCGAGGTGTCATGGTGAAATTCGGCAGTTTCAAAGTCCTTTACTGCCAGTTTGAAGGGATTGGTCTGTCAATTCAGTCGATATAAATAAATCCTGAATATCAAATGTGAATTTCCATTGCGAACTTACCGTTGGTATTCTTCAACTTCCTTCTCTCTTCAGTACGGTGAAAGCTGTTTAATTCACTGTTGAACAAGTCAATTCAGTAACTTCCGGCTCTGTTGATTTGCTTTACATTGCGATGTGCGCTTTTGAAAGCAAGTAATTCATCATCGAGCTGGCCTCATATTCGGATGGATGGCGAAGCACTTGATGACAAACAACAAATATGATGCCAGCTCTGCCAGTCTCCTGTATTCCGCAGAGTATATAGAATTGCCATGATGGCGCATATTTAGAATTATTCCATGCCATCAGACGCTTCAAGCCTGTATTGATAGATGTCCACCAAGCATAAAAAAGATGAATTGTCACATAAGGTCACTCAAATCAGAAATAGAGACACATTTATCTTTGGATTATAACATAACGTCTAGCAACAAGGTACTAAAAGATATTGAATACAACATCGCGGTAGAAAATTAAATACTAGGCAATTCAACTTGAATGGATCTCAAACGTTACTTTATAGTTAAGTAAAAAATTGATTCTTAAATATTGTCATCAGAGCTACCAGCAAGACAAAAGTCAGACCTGTGAGACATGGTATGCCTAATTGTGAAGCTCAATACAGCAACATACAGAGAAGACTGAGTGTTAATGACTGCATGTTGGAACAATGCAATGCAGTTTATTTTACTGCAGCTGACTGAGCCCCCAGCAAAAAACAGTTCATGCACCGTTGACGCTCATATTAAGGAGCCAGTTGTGATATCATCCGGAGCATTTTATCCCATAAAGGCTGCAGATAGTTGGATTATGGGTTAACACCGTTGCATAGCCCTTTGATTATCCATGATGCCAGACCGAATATTATTTACACTCTGTTGAGGCTCATTTTTCGGAGGGAGTGACCATCTGGTCGCTAGCATTTTTGCTCGTAAAGGCAGCAACAATTTTCAGTATGGGATACCAACTCTGCATAGCCATATGATTATCCAAGATGCAAGACCCAAAAACATTGCTGCTCCATTGATGCTCAGTTGTAAAATCACCATGCGATACCTTTGGTACCATTCTGGCCTCTGACGATAGCTGATAGGTTGATTAAGGGATAACGCCGTGCCATAGCTCTTAGATGATCCAAGATGCAAGACCAGCAATCATTGATGGAGCATTGACAGTGATGTTTAGGAGGTAGTAGCGATGTCGTCACTAGCATTTTTGCCTGTAACGGCAGCCAGTACTGTGGTTATGAGTAAATGCTATTCCACACCCCAGGGATTATCCAACATACAAGACCAAAAATCGTTGACACTCCAATGACACTTATATCTAGTATACGGCATGGAGCATGTCACATGCCTCTTTACCTATACACACAACGAATACTTCTGCATTGAATGAATGTGACTATGTACCCCTGTAGTGACTTCCTGGGTACGACAATTAATCGTTGATGCTCAGTTGACTCTCACCTTACAGCTCACCTTAGAGCCATACCAACAGTCATTGGGTGCTCAACAATTTCACACAAAGCGCATCCAGTCATTATGGACAGCCAATATATCGTCACTATGTATAATGATTTGCATCCAAAAGTTTTGAACCCTCTCAGTATCTGAGCCACCAGTATACACGTCCTGTGAATGCTGAATGACGTATGTCAATCATGTTTTTACGCTTTCAGCTGGGAATTAATAGCAAAATATATCATCCACTAGTTTCAGATATATATAGCCCGACATCCTCACCATTCCTTATAAAGCTGAATCACCTCAATTTCCATGACAGATTATATGTCATGATGATAGTCTGAACCATCCGCAAGTTGTCTGAGCAGAGAGATGTGCAGCTGGATGCATGGATTGATGCCACATGACAGTGGTCATTCACTCGGGTTCAGGTTGCGCATTCACCGCTCTGTCTATGAGTGGTATTAGATTTCTGTCATAAAGTGTGTCAGACCATTTCGTCTCAAATGTAGGTTTTACTTTCTCATTCAGCCATAAAAGGTATGACAATACTATGTTTGACTGATATCTATCAAACTGATTTGGTGTGTAGAACTTACGCATGGCCCGTACAACCGTTGCACACACACTGACAAATTATCATTGCTTACAATTGGGTTACTGAAATCCAGACAAAGCTGACATATACCAAAATAGGTAAACAAATTGCGTTTACTAGAGATATGTCATCAAAATTAATGATTTGCCTATCCATTCTCCCGGCAACACAGGAGCCATCACCATGTCATCATCCAGATCTGATTTCTATATGTTAATAACCGAAGGATGCTATATGCAGGGGTAAAAGCTTCTGGGTTCAACAGGCTTTGCATTCTCCATGCGTAACCAATCTGACATCAGATTTGGAAAGAGAGAGGCTATTTGTTTGTGTGACTGTGGTTTCTCCCAACCCAGGTTCATTTGACTATGTCCTGGTCGAGAAGACACTTGTGGCATTGGTGATTGTTAAGGGACAATATCACGAATCTGCTTAAGCTCTCCAAACGTTGTCGGTGATGGTGTGGCTGCAGGGGTGTCTCTTTTGGGCATCACAACTGCCAGAACCTTCCATTTTGCTGTCCCGTACTTCATTTCTCTCTCGAGGATATTGTCAACTCTATCCCCCCATCTGGGTTGTGTCAGTCCGTCAAGCATCATATTCTTCTACCGGAAACTCTCCATATGATACTGTACTGTTTTGGAGACTGTACCTATCACCAAGCAGGCTTCATCATCTTCAGTCACCTTGCCAAGCTCAGTATCTTCTTCATCATCCTCCTCAACTTCCGTATTGTCTTCATCGTTGGAACATGCAAGATCGATAACACTGTCTCCGATAGAATTCAATATCTCTTACCATGTTTGTTCAGGCTGTCTGGTTGTCGATCGTGCCTTCTAAGCATTTCTCATATGTTTCTGCTATTGCATTATCGCTGTCTCTGCATCTCCAACTCACATTGTTGCCACAGTGGTCTCTGTATCCACATTATCCTCAATCCATTTCACTTCCACTTTGTTGCTTATACAGTGCGTTTCCCGCATGTTCTCTACCACAAGCTTCTATTTGGATGGTAGGCTGCTCAATACTTCCAATGTTGGAACTCTTTCTTCCTCCAAGACACTGTTGCCTTCTTCCGCTTGATGAGGTTGTCGTGTGGATTGGTTGGTCAATTTGTCGTATTTGCCTGCCAGAAGTGGTGACAGGTTATTATTCAGAGTATAGACTATTGTATCCTGTGTTGACCTTGTTGTTGGGTGAGATGTTGGATGTTGTAAGATATGGACCACATGGAGGCAAGCTGTCTCTTTTATGTCAATGTTAGAAGGTTTGATCAACTCAAACAAAGCAAAATCTGCATTCTGACAGTCACTTCAGTGGCAATACTGATGTTTACCATATATCATGACTTCACAGTTACCGTGTGATTTCTATATGATACTGGCAATGTCTTGAGAGAAACATTACCAGACATCCTTTCCATCGAAGTATGTCCTTTTTATATCTATCAAATCTAAGATTTAAACTGTTCATCATGATGTATCCCTCTAAACATACAACCAACATTGCTCCGATTAATACTAAATCGATGAAACGATTGCATACCCTGCAGCGATACACGGTAGGATCCATCTTGAACTCAATATGGAAGTTCGCTGGCACTCATTCCATTTTGACTTGTAGCTATTTATATATTCCTCCAGACTTCCCACTTCGTTGTGTTATCATCGTTCTCACCTTGCCACAACAGCAAGACATGGCTTCACAATCACCTCAGCCAGATGCAATTGGATCTGCATCGAGCCGAATGACATGAACTTCATCCAATTCGCCACCTACTGAAACACTGTAGCAACGCCGATACCAGTCACTCCACAGCGACGCTGCAATTGCACCCAGCAAGAATATGATCTAGGATCAGTATTAGAATATTGTACATAAACGAAGACACAGCAAGAACAAGTAGCACCATGCGATCAGATGTGATTATATTCTTATTGAAGTAGAAGGTGGTCAGCTGCCAATATATGGTTCAGGTAGCATGCAGTGAGAGCTCCGTGACCAATTCATCGCTGCCCGGAATACGAAACCTCCATGGTCCACCAAAGCATTTGTCGACACAGTCCGCAACAGCAAGCGTCAGAAAGTTGTCACCTCTTGCATTCTGGCGGAGGAATTTCGTGATAAACGTCCCTGGGAGTGGACAAAACAGGCTTGAAAGGTTTTAGAGAAGACTACAGAGTTGTATATGTTGAAGGTAATAGCCGGATCTCACTTTAGATGCAGCAACTGATTTCTTGTAGGTTTTGAACATATCAGCTAATATGGCAAGGCATTGAGGTCGAGTACAGCTAGAACAGTCCAACAGGTGCCTTGCTGTGGATATAGCCATTATGGCCAAAGGGGGGTTTTCGCATGCTGCAATAGAGAAAATGTGACAATGAATCAAGAAACATCATGCCTCAGTCTGAGATGACATAAGCTGGGGTGTGTAGTTTCCTGCCCATCAAGCCATGAAGACTGCAGTGGAGAGACAACTTGAAATAGTTTGTGAAAATCAAATGGATGGCTGCCTTCCTTGTAAAAATGGCAAAGCAAGTATCCATAGACATGCTGGAGGTGCAAATAATGAGGTACACCTCCACCACAACTGGTGCCACCTCCGCTCAGGTCGCCACGTGCTCCACCTGGTGACAGTGAACAAAGTGAATCCTTTGAAATCGAGGATGTGCCACCCGGGTATGTTTATCAACATACTTATCTTCCAAGTATTCAATGCTTCACTCATGATGCATATGCCAAAGATCCCAACCAAGAGAAAGATTTGTTTCCAGCTTTGCTAACCAATGAACAACCATACACTGGATAGTACACTATCTGCTACGTAGCAATGCAGCTGACATCCATTTTGCAGATGAAAGCAGCCTTTTGACTGAATCGGATGGTGAAGCTGAGAATTGATAGAAACGAATGGGATTGTTGGGTGTTATCATTATCTACAATTTGCAAACACTTTCAAGTATATTTTAAAGGATATATTTTTATGCATTATTAAAGAACAATGTTGTGATACAGGAGAACTTACATGAACAGGATAGAATTGCTGCCACAAGACCATTACTAATATACTATGCCGAAGTGAATTGTTGCACAGTGCGGATAGGCCCGTGGCTAAATCAGCATCGATAGAGCGACAACGATGCTTTGTCCTTCAAGTCAGGTAATTACAAAGTGAATTAGACATTGTAATACATAATGAAACTATTGGCTGCCATTATAGGCAAGAGAGAGAGCTACACACTCCCTGCCCCATCTTGACAATGCGCATCAATGGAGTGACAACGATTTTTAGTTTCGCAGATTGGGTGTTTTAAGTGCCGAATGATCGCAGACATCTATAAACCGGAAGTTGGCAGTCTTTATAGACAGATAAGCAAGTGATGTTCCCATGACAGCTTTCCGGACATTCACAATTGAATTCGTTTTCAAAGCTGCAGCCTCCTGATCCTGAGTATTTTTGCCTATACAACCGATTACAACTTTGTATATAGTCATCAACAGCCACATTGTACTTTGATTGACCATTATGCAATGCCAAAAATCGTTGACGCTCCTTTGACACTCATTTTCAAGAGCAGGTAGAGAGCATGTCGCTCCCTCTTTGGCCTACAATGGCGGCCTGTACAGTGCTTATGTATAACAATAACAAAGTCACTCTGTAGTTACCTGACTTACCTGCCTAAAAATCATCGACACAGCATTGATGCTTATTTCCACGATTGGACAGGGAGCGTATCGCTTCCTCTTTTGGCAATACAGCCGGCTTGTACCATGCTGATGTATAACAATGACCAAGTCACTGTTTAATTACATGACTTATAAGACTAAAAATCATTAACACTCCCTTGACGCTCATTTTCACCAGATATTAGCGATGTCATAGATCAATTTCAGAATCAGGCAAAAATCGTGAAACTTTCTCTTTTGTCTATAAATACAGCGTATACAGCATTTATGAATGTCTGCAACCAATCACCACACAGATTAACCATGATGCAAGGCCAAACATTGTTTACACTCGATTGACTCTCATTTTCAGAATGCAGCAGGAGTGTGTCGCTTTCTATTGTGCATATCAATGTGGCCTTATCTCATTAATGAACATCTGCATCCAATTGGCACTCAGAATCCCCAAGATGCAAAACCAATAATCATTACCTTGCCATTAACTCTCATTTTCAGGATGGGGCAGAGAGCGTGTCACTCCTGATCTTGATTTTAAAGGCAGCCAATACATTTGAAAGGACAATGACATATTAAAGTCAATGTTTTGCGATTAGCAGTTGGATATCAGAATGTGACCATAAATAGAAAATCCGAAAACCACATCTGCAGGATGGAACAGACGGGTCGAGACTAACCTGGCAAAACCCTCGGATTGACAAGTACAGATCCGGGTGTGGTCGACCAAGAAGTAAAGGGTCTGGTTTTTGGACAGGTTGGGAATCCAACTAAATAGATTTAGTAGTCTGGACCCGCAATCCTGGCAGGTTACTCCAACATGTTTCTATGAAAAGGCTGACGCCTGTGTATGGCCTCGTAAGAAGATATATCAGTAGATACAGTTGCAAACATAGATGTCAATATTGTGGAGTAGTATAAACGTAAGATTATCACTAGAGATCAAAGGCTCATGGTGAGCCGACGATATATAGAGCTGGTGTTACCAGGCCCGAGACATGTCATGTGCAGTTGCACTGTTACATGCTCGCATTACAAAGCATCAACCGACTCTCCGATTACAGAGAATTGGAATCCAGCACTGCAGGGGGAGTTAGATGCAGTTGGTCAGCATCAAGTTTTGCGAGATTTTGTGGAGCTTCTGGAAGGGAGTATTGCTTTGCCAGGATATTTGGTATACAAGTAATAGCGCGATGGAGTAGGTAATGTGTAGCTGTTCAGGGCAAGGCTAGTCTGTGGAGGAAATCAACAAATAAAATTCATCCACCTACCAGTAGTGTTAGCTACAGTTCCGAAGTGGCGTGTCCATTCCATGTCTGGTTCCGACCTGGAACTGTACTGTTACAATGGGTTTAACCGCACAGTAACCCGGACAGTTGCCATTGGACCGGTTTTACCACATGACCCAGCATTTCAACCTCACATCATTGGCTCCAATCAACTATCTGAGTTCTGATTCAATCGTGATATGATCAATATGTAGCTTGTGCAGATTTTGCTGCTCATTCTCCTCCCACATTCTGAATTGCAATCCGACCAATATATAATGAGTCCCTATTGGAAACCGGTGAATTCTGCATCATCATTGCCATTATATCACAACGATTCAACGAATATTCAGCAGATTGAAAATCTGAAAGCCGGATATGGAAGAGCTGCTAATACTGCAAAATATATATATTGATCATGTCACGATATGATTGGAACTGAAAAACATTCTTGCGGCCAAAATTCAGCAACAGTTGTTGGAACCGTGAAATGGAACTGCAGTCCAGGTACCGGCCCCGCAAAAGTTACCCATTCCTGGGTTCTTGGCGGCTGAAGACTTCGACCAGGGCATCGGGTTCGGTTTTTACCTGAACTGCAGCTGGGTAACCAGGAATCATTCCAAATACTAACTACCAGCCAACTTATTCATCAACTGCTCGCTTGGGCCACCTTTGGCTGCCACTCGCGATAACTGCCAAGTCCAATCTCAAGATCAAACAAATGGGGGTATGTATGTTTTTCTTACGAGTTGGCATGGAAGAACAGATCAATATGGACCAGCAGCAGTGAGATTTTCGTTTGGACCGAACTGGAAACCAACACAACAATCCAAGAATAAGAATAACTTCGCACAGGTTGGATCATTTCTTGTGAACGTCTCTTTATAGCCTGGAATTGACTTCAGATGTTTGGTACCGGACTGTAAAGGATTTTGTGATCTCGATTGGATTTGAGCCACCAGGTGTCAACGGAGATAGGTGCATGCTTAAGCATCAAGGCCCATTGGTGGCCGCAGTCATTGCGTATGTCAATAATCTCCCCATCATTGCTAACAAGGGCTTTGATGGGCAGATGAAAAATCAGATTAAGAAGGTGTTCTGGTGGGATAATCTCGACAGTGTCTTCCCCTATCTCGGCAGGAATATCTAATGCAATAGGGAGCATTAGAAGATCTACATCTATCAGCACTACAACATTCAGACGATTGTGGTGAAGTTCAAAATGGATCAGTCCAGACGAGTTGCCACACAATCGATTACGAAGCATCAAAAGAGAAAGCCAGATGAAGAAGACTGTGATTCTACCGTATACCAAGCACTGATCAGAAGCAACATTTACACAATTTCCGGTAGGTAGCTCACTCATACCTCTGCTATTGGAGTCCTCAACTTGTACAATCGCAAACTGAGCAATGCACCTATACTAGCTCTCAAGCGCATCGCTCGGTACCTCAACAGCTGGAATGACTGGCAGCTGCAATTTGGAGGAGCACTGGGAGGAATTCTCGGAGGAGCAATTGAAGGCACACATGGATGTTATGCCGGTTTGGACTATACTGGATGCCCAGATGACAATAAATTGACAAGTGTACTTGTTATCACCTTCAGAGGATTGGTCAACTGGAGATTGAGAAAGCAGAAGTCGACTTTGCAGTCTACAATGGACACAGAATTCTACGCCTTTGGAGTAGGCTGCCTGAGACTCAGACACATCCCACATCTCTGGAACATGCTTCGTATCCTGACTATCCCTCATGTGTACTCTGATTCCCTGTAACCGATTCTGAGCATCAGGAACAGAATCTACCACATATCTGCAGTTGCACACATTGCAACCTACAACTATCCTGCTGTAGACATGACGAGAGATGGAATGATCGACTTGAGCTATGTACTGACTGCTGAGGTGCTCGCTGACTACTTCCCAAATCGACTGCAGTAGTGAGCCTTGGTATTGCAGTCTACTGAGGTTGGAATGATCAGAAATGGTTTTGGGATATGATTTGGAAATGGTCTCCGACATGGCAGTGGTATAGTCAGAACTGGTCACAGGTATGGTATCGGCACTGGCAATGGCATCTGAACTGGAAACGCTGTTGGGAATGCCATTTGAAATTATCTTTATTGAGCATGTTGATTTCGAGAAGATCTGCAATGTTTGATTGGCTCCACTTCTCTGATGTTTGTTGTCTATGTTTGAAACAGATGTGATAGCCATCTTGGAGGAGTGTCAAGCTGATGGGAAGTACAGATATCACAAAGTCAAGGACTATAATGTAACTTGGCTCTGTTGTAGTAAGCATCATTAGTTGTGGATTGACCTCATATTGAGGCGACATTCCTCATAATATAATACAATAGAAATTCTTTCTCATATACCCACACACACTTGACTACTCAAGCACACTCCAGGGCACAACAAGGAGAAGAATACTACTATGCGGACCAAAATGTTGAACAGTAACAGCTGTCCATGTGTTATCAATACTACGAAACTAGATGCCATATACAGTGAGGAAGAGTGCATGTAGTTCCTCTAATGTTGAATCTCCTGGAATAACACTTACAAAGTCCTTCTTGAGTCCATAATTAGCTAGAATTCACATACAACTGACACACCTATTGAGATTATTACAAAGCACTATGAAAGGGAAACTTCAATCAAGAGACAGAAGAGACTAGCTGTGGAAGCTCAGCTCGCTGCAACATTGGCTTGCAACAGTGGCAAAGAACCAAAGAAGGATAACTCCAATTAATAGGGGAAGAATAACCGGAGATACGATTGTTGTGAACAGAGACTGTATGTTACAGAAATGTCTTTGATCAGGCAATGTGGCATTCATTTGACTGCTACCTGTACTATGGCAATTGCATTGACGGAAACCACTTCCACCCTCACTACTTCAATTCATAACCATCTGAATGGTGGCTAGCTCCATTATCTGATCCAGAAATTGCAGTATTATTAGTAGCTATAGGGCTGACATCCTATCTAGATAACAATATTAATTATCTATACTAAATATTCTCCATATACATAGGTAGTGAAGGGGAAAACATGAAGGCATATATTCTGGAGCTGGATACGTATCCTTTTGGTTGTTATCTCAGCTGCCGGACAAGGAGAAGACAATGATTATGCTTGAACAAGTGGTACATTTGCCAGAATTATTCAGTCAGCTCCTAAAATGACACATAAATACTAGGATATTGATGTTGAACAGGTGTGTTACTATGCTCTCAATCTTTATAATAGCCATGACAGGTTGATAACAATTGTACATCTAGTTAAATATTCAACATAATCTGACAGATATTGTGATTGCTAGTTTATATCAACTCCAATACCTGAAATCCACATTACTAGCTACCTTCTTGCATGTTGAATAACTGAGTATGTCACAATACCTAAATATGATTATTGCTGCTATGTACCATAGTACACATTACTGCCAGAGCCTTGGAGAGCTTGTTAAAGAAGAAATGTCAAAACTTACAACACTGTCTTGGGATATATTTCAGTTATTATCTTTCCCTTGGATTGTCATTATGATAGCTTAGGTACTACCACATGGAGATATCTCAAAAGTCAACAGGACTGCACTTAAAACAACTGTAATGAATAAAATCAAAGTACATTGAAATAATACAAAGCAGTACAGAAGACAGATGTAATTCTCTGTAGTATACTGGTTAACTTACTAGTCCATGAAAGCAAATCCAGCTGCTCTCAGACCCCTCTGAATCTTTGTAAAGTACTCTTCAATGCTGTACATGTAATCCAAGGTGTGTCAAAGAGCTTCTGTAGTGGTAGAGATATATACAAGACATAACAATATTTAACTTGTAGAATCCTCCAGTAATCAGTATCACAAAGACCAGTATGCTAGTCTTTAGAAGCACATTTTGTGTGGTACTGTATTCTTTCAGCAGATATTCATAGAGTTCCATCACCTCATGTGATTTCATGTATTAAATTTATCTTTAGTGTGCTGTTATTTGTTCTGATCATATTATGTACTACATTATGATGTAGTATATATTTGACATATATGTCCTGCTGTAAATATTTTGTTGGTTCAACTGGCTGCAGATAGTCAAAAGATGTATTTGGAGGGGCATCTGGAGATGCAAATTGCCTAAAAGAACAACTGGTATAAAAAGCAATAAGTATGCAAACTGGACCGTAAGTATTGAGTCAAGGTAATGATCCACTTATTGGTTACTGTGGTGTTAGTTTCAAGATAAGACTGAAGCTTTTCATAATGCAAAATTTGAAATTTGCATGCTTGCTGTGGTTGACAAAACATGGAAATGCATTTGCAGGTTACACTTAGAGGGGTGAGATAACACACCTTGCTGCAAAAAATCAAGTACCTTATGTGTGAAGTGGAGACTGTAATGACGCTTGTATGCAGATATACTTAAATGCCATGTGAGAGTAAACTAGAAGTTATATATTGAGATAGTTATTCTGGGAATTACCATTCACTATGAAATTGATGCAATTGGAAATGAATTATCCTAGCCAAATATTTCGAAATGGAATTGAGAGCAAAATATTCAAATGTGTACGGTGAGATTGCTTATATAATACAAGCAGTTAGTAGGTAACAGTTGGTCTGGAGTGTAATAATACATTTCAATGGAAGATAGAAATTGTTACAGCGAAGCAGGTGAGTGATTACAGGTGATGTATATAAGAAAGGTTTTTGGGGAAGCGGGAAGGAAGTGGTGTTACAGAATGGCACGACCATTTGGAGATGTATAGAAGGTGTGAAAAAGTGGCAAGATGATGTCAGTGTAATGTGATACGATAAGAATGTGGCCTGAGGTGTTGCGATGTTGGATGATGTGGCGTGACTGTATTGACAAGAGTTGTGCTGGTGGTGGGTACAATCATAGGAAAAGATTACAATGGTACATCGGATCATCAGAGATGATTCAAGGGTGGCATAGGAACTGTATATACAGAGTGGTTGTTTGGTGTTGGAGGATTGTCATTTGTTCTCTCTTTACTCGCTCTTTTGAATAGCAAAGCAAGTTATGACCTTCATAGAGCATCCATTGATGTTCTGTATTGATCCCTCGAAATGAACCTTGAGCGCCTTTGTTTGGTTTGTGATATCTCAATAGGTGTTACAAATATCACCAACCATTCACCATGCCCGTTACACTAGAATAAGTCCCCACACAATCCACCAGATATTGAATGTGCCCACATCCCGCTACAGGGTGTAAGTATTGTCTCAAACCTTGCTCAGTCACCTGTGAGGTTAACATAATACCAAATCACCATTATGTATACGACAGTGATGATTCCACTGACAAGTTACTATGACCTACCAGATTTGATATTCATCATTACCCTCATCAATCACCAATGTCAAACACAACAGTACAATAGCAACTGTACTTCCCGAACGAATTGGTTATATCTTGCCCGACTCCCTTGGACTGTTTTCGAACCAGTATTATTTGACACCTTTCAGAGTATTAAAGCAAATTTTATAGCAACTTTCGAGGAAGAACCCTTGAAAGTATACTTTTGAGAACAGTCTGACATCCCATCCCCTGCGAGTATGTATTGGACAGACTCAGCAAGGAAGTTGGAGGTCCGTACATTAACGAACCTGTGTTTCTACAATGCAGATTTAAGTACAGGTGACTTCATTTCGGGATTTTTAAGGGTTGCCACTTGGAGGAACCCTGTGATTGTGATGGACATAACTGTGTAGAATCGCAGTCAACTGTTGAACACGCAGCAGTAGCACCAACAACGGCTATGTCTGAGGGAATCCAGCTTGTTGTTGTAGTACCACAAACCCCGACCCCTTCCAGGATTGACTCACGTAATAGGCGACGGTATATGTACTTGATTTGTTGCAATTTCAGGATCATACCAGCACAACCAGGTACCGCTGGTGACCATGGATGACCAGGCCATCATAGGAGGACTCGTCAACAGAAATATACTGGAGATAGACTATATGGACAGGCAGACAATGCTACAAATTGCACAGGAGGTGCTGAGGAGAGCAGCAGAATACACTGACCCCGCAAGCACAGTACAGTGAGTGTGCGCTCACCAATTGCAACTCATTGCCCCGCAGGCAGACATCACGAACCTGATGGCACAGCCCTTCTCACTGCCCGAGTGCAATCATACCAAACTCGTGAACACAATCAGGACCCTCACAGATCACCAGAATGAAACCTACAGGAGGCCTACGGCCGACCAATGTACGAGAACCTACGGAATGAACGGGCAGTGAAGACCCGAGATGCAAAACAATCTGAAGAGGAGGTCCGATGTTTGAGGCCGCTGTTAGCCAATGCGGTGGCATCAGCAGCCAGGGTGTCTCTGGCTGCTCCCCTGGCTCTGGAACACAGAGGCCAGAAATTTCCCGACACCCCGGAATATTCAGGATCAGATTGAACACAGATAAGTGGCTGGATTGCTCGACTGCAGATGGTAATTTAACATGAGCCTGCCAGCTTTCCCAATGAACATTCAAAGATGCGGTATACATCTAACTGCCTGAGGGGTGTCACTTTGGACCAGATCTGTCCACACCTCAGGGAGGACAGAACAATAGGGCTGAAAGACCAACAAGCTCCTATACAACTCCTGAAAGCAGCATTTGGGAACCCAGACCAGGTAGGCACCACTGAACAGAAGCTGCAGGAAATTAAACGAAAGAACCGTCAGTTCTCTCAGTATTAAGGTGTGTTCCAGGATATCGCCGCCAATCTTTAGTGGAATCCTTCAGCCCTTTGAATGCCCTTTGAATGGGGCTATCTGAGGAAATAATGGACTGCCTCAACTATAGTGATAGGGTATGAGAAACTCCCTGTGTTCATGACGGTTTGCCAGACGAGTCTCAATCATAATTGGCAATGGCATGCGCAGAAAACCACACAATGTCAGGGAGAAGGGAAAGTTTTCACCCTATCCGCCAGACCACTGGCTTCCCTGAAAGATCCCACAATGACTTCTACAGCCAATATTGCTAGATATACCCCACCTGCAGCGAATGATCTTTGCGCCGGCAACAGAAAGATCACTGCGAAGAAGAGGGTAAAGAAACTTGCAGATGGATGCAGTTTGTACTGTGCTGGGTTCAACCACAGGGAGGAAGATTGTGCGGCAATGAAAAAAGCTCAGACAGTTGATGTTGCTGGGATGACGACCAAGAAAGAAGGGACCGGGACAGATTCAGAACAATCGGGAAAAGATTAACTCTGTCAATGATAAATTTCTCTTTGATTGAGGAGAAAAGTTATACTTTGAGTGCTGCGATATATTTTGGAATTTCGCGTCATTCAGTCACCAGGGTGGAGGTATTGGACAGATCGATGGAAGGGTAACATTTCGTTATGACCTGTACATTAACAGTGAACAACTAGCAAATACCAACTGATGCACCAATCCCCTGTGGGGCTACTGGCAGTGCATTTATGGATCACGATGTCGCTCGCCATAATCAACTACCACTCTAAGAGTTATGTGTCAAAACACAAGTTGAGGTTATGAGCATGAGACCCATTGAATCAGAGGACATTGCACATATCACCAAAGTGGGTTTGAGAATACAGGATCATAAGGAACAACTGCAGATGGTTGTCACAAAGTTAGGATATTATCCAATTCTCCTTGGAAATCCCTCGCTTTAATCACACAACCTAGCCATGCATTTTGCATGAAATACTGTCACGTTTGGCTTACAATATTGGACCATTCATTGTCATGATGCGCCAGTCAGAGGCCAAGTAGTTACAGATGAACCTCCAGAACCAGTCTATTGGGTCAAGGGAGATATATGCAATCTACAGATACAACTGTAGAGACCATTCTGGGGAAATGTCATAATACTCAACAGAGCATCATTCTTCCCTACCATGGAGAGAAGTACACTTGTAGTCAGTCAAGCCTCTCTATGTAATATTAATAAGGCTATTGAAGGGAGAACTCCAGAAGAATGACCCATGGAGGAAAATATTCCGGAACACTATCATGAATTACTCCCAGTATTGATTCAGGATTTACCTAATCATCTTCCATTACATCGACCAGGAATTGATCATGAGGTAAGATTGAAAGAAGGCGAAGTACAAAGTTAGGGACCTCTTCATTCAATGTCGAGGGCGGAACTGGTGGTTTCTATGGAATGGCTGGAAGACAATAGGTCAAAGGTATTTGTATGTCAGTAATTGTCACCATTTGCGGCACCTGTCCTGATCTTGAAACAACTAGATAGGGGGTTACAATTTTGCATTGGTTACCGCGATGTACACATTAAAACTAGTAAGAATCAATATCCATTGCCCCTCATACAGAAACCTTTGAACTTACATCAAGGGGCTAAGATATATCTCAAGCGTGATGTCCATGGAGCCTATAACATTTTCAGGGCTAAAGATGGGGATGACTCTAAGTTATCCATCCGGACATGGTATGGGCTATTTGAACCTACAGTTATGCAATTTGGAAATACAAATGCTCCCTCAGATTTCATGGAATATATTAATAATACAATTAGGGAAGCCTGTGATGATTTTGTGTCTGCTAATTTGGATGCTATATTCAAATATAGTAATTCAGAGGAGGAACATGAGGAACATGTTCAGTGAATTATGCAATGTTTGTCGTAAGCTGGACTTTATTTACAGCCTTAACAATGTAAGTTCCATATGGAAACCGTGAGATATCTGGGTGTGAGTATATCAACACAAAGAATGTCAATAAATCAGAACAATGTTGAGACAATGATGAATTGGAGCCATGAGAAGAAAATGAATGATATCAGGCTGCATAATGTATTTGAAGTACAACAATTCCTTGCCGTTTGAAACTATTACTGACGCTTCATTCTGAAATATTCCGAAAAAACAGAACCCTTCAGAAGATTGATCAAGAACGATGAACCATTTGAGTGGGAATTAGAACAACAGTTGCCTTTTCATACAATGGTGCATACTTGCACAAAAGCACGAGTCCTCCGGCATTTGGACCATGAAGAAGAATTGATTATCAAATCAGATGCCTCCAATTATGATTTCGCAGAGGTTTCATCTAAGTATGATGATGAGAGGGTATTACATCCTGTGGCATACAGTTCAAAAAAACATACACCTGCCCAGTGCAACTATGATATATATGATAAGAAACTTATGGGATTTATTGAAGCATTCGAAAAATGGACACCCAGATGTGATGGGGCCACATACACCCTTCAGTTGCTAAATGACCATAAAAATCTTGAATATTTTATAACAAAGAATCTTTTGAATCAAAACCAGATACAATGATCAGAGCATTTCACTCGATTTGACTAGCAGAGAGTTTATAGACCGCGATGGTCAAATCGACCAGCGGATGCTCTGATGAGATGGCCAGGAGACTCCCTTGACAGGGGCAGTTAGAGATTGAAAAACATGGAGCAGGTGGTGCTGAAGCCCAGAACCTACCGGAACAATTGCATTTGTTCGCGGACAGTCCAGCCACTCAGGCCCATCCGTCTATTCCTGATCATATGGCAGAAGTATATTCGACAGACCCACTACCAGAGACAAATATGGAATCAATTTACATGAGGAGCCGGTTGAAGGATATTACCATAGTAGAATTAATAGAAGAGAATCTGAGAACATTGTATAGAGCGAATCTGTCTGTGCTGGAGAATGACACCTTTTGTGTCCAGATGATACAAGAACATTACGATACAGTGCTGGCAGTTCATCCAGGACAAGCGAAGCCAATTGACTTTGTGAAACGGTTGTATTCTGGAAAGCAATGCGGAAGGATGTTGCTCAGTTTGCATGGAATTGCCATAATTGCCAACCATCTCACAGTTCTTGACACTCAACATTAGGAGTCCTTTGACCACTGCCAGTTCCTAATCAACCATCAAAAGATGTTTCGATGGATTTTATGGTGCGGATACCACAGTGCAAAGGGTGTAATGCAATGTGGGTAGTGGTGGATAGACTTTCGAAATTGTGACAATTTATTCCTTGTCATACGACTATAAATGGTTTGGGATTGGCAGAGCTGTATTTATAAGAGGTAGTATGCCTCCATAGCCTTCCATTACCACTTGTCTCAGACTGAGGATCACAGTTTGCATCAACCTTTCGGTGTCAGATATGCAGTTGTGGAGCAATTGATCGTAGGATGTTGACAGCATTTCACCCACAGATGGATGGTCAGACGGAACGAAGGAATAATAGTATGGAGCAGTACTATTGGGTGTTTTTCTACCATCAACATGATGACTGGGTAAAGCGGGTTCCTGTTGCTGAGTTTGCTGCGAATACTGGGATATCTGAGTGGACACAGTGTACCCCGTGTTTGCAAATGAAGGCCCTGATCCCAGAATGTTATTTGTAGGAGAACTGACAACTGAGCTGGATCAACAATGCCTGCATGCTGACCAGGTCCAGGTAGCTATGGTGCAGTTTCATAAGCACCTCTGAGTATAGGTGAAACGAACTCAAGCAGCACAGGAAGAGGGGACAAATCAAGAACGAATTCATGCCCCCAAAGTTCAGGATGGTTCATTGCTAAGATTGAATGCCCAACATGTTGGCACAACAAGACTTACCCAAAAGCAAGATTGGAAGCAGTTGGGACCATTTGCTGTGGTCCGCTGGATATCCTCTTATGCTGATGAGCTGGAGCTACCTGCATCCACACAAATACACCGAGTACAACCTGTCTCACTTTTGGATCCTGTGGCCAATGACCCATTGGTAAGACAGCTTGTTAGCCCAGCACCACTGGTGGAGGTCGATGGAGACATAAAGTATCAGGTTTTGAATGTTGATGACAGTTGGTTGAGTCGTAATCATGTACAGTATCATATATGTTGGACCGGGTATAATTCATTAACCTGGGACCCTGCCAAGTTCGTGGATTACCTTCAAGTGGTGGAGGAGTATCATAAACAATATCCCACAAAGCTGAGACCTTTGGAAGTCTTCAGAGGACCGCTTTCCTAAGGGGGGAAACTGTCAAGGCGCAGCTGGTGAGTGATAACAGGGGATGTAAAAAGGAATGGTGTCGGGGAAAGCTGGAAGGAAGTGGTGTTACGGAATGGCAAAGATGTTGAGGGATGTGGAGAGCATGTGAAAACGCCACAAGATGGTGGTGGTATAATTAGTTACAAGAACCAAGTTGCTTGAAATGTTGTGACGTCGGATGATATGGCGTGATTCTGTTGACAGGAGTTGTGCTGGTGGTGTACACAATCATTGAAAACAATTAGAATGGTACAATGCATCATTAGGGATGATTCCAGGGTGGCATATGAACTGTGTGTAAAGACATGTTTTTTGGTATTGGAAGATTTTCTTTTCTTTTCTCTTTACTCGATCGCTTGTATAGCAAGGCAAGGTACAACTTTGACAGAGCTTCGACTCTTGTTCTGTCTTTATCCCTCCAAACAAACCTTGAGCACCTTTGTTTGGTTTACAATATCACATTATTTGTTACCAATATCACCTATGCCTGACCCTGCCAATTACAGAAATACACAATATTCAATTGTATGGGATACATGGATAAGTTGCAAAACGAAGTGACAAATACACTTGAACAACAGAAGTAATAGTTTGAATACCTCTGATAGTTGCACTCATATTACATACGTGATTTCTTTTCCGATCATTTGTGTTGTTGAATTTTCAAATACTTCATGGAAAGAGACTTCAAGCTCCCCTTGGTAGCAATGTGTGTAATGCTTAGTTACTGCAACAGAAATAAATTTTACTGGAATAAAAAATTATTTGCAGAGGAATTTCACAAGGTATTTATACAAAACAATTGATTGATTTGATTTATAATCTTACTCTATATGTAGATATTCAGGTATAAGTAATGAACTAATAACACAAATATTACAAATCTTAAATTTCTTGTTACTACATAAACTATACATGTTGTCTAACATTAATATATGTTATTTAGTATACTATATAATGAAGTATAAATGTAGTATGTACTATACTTATCAAGAAATCAACAATAGCTATTGAGAAGTTTTGTAATACAATGACAGAAGATGATGTACATTCCAAAATAGCTGACAATTAAATGAAAATAAAATACACAGATTATGGAGATCAAAATAGTTGAATATCAATGTAATTTGACATCTAACGATATTGACAATTGCATGTAGTTCAGATATAGTAACATACTATTATATTACTTTGTCTACATTTTAGAATTCTTATAGCTAAAGTCACAGTCACATATATATGTGCTGTGTATATCTATATATATTACTTCTAGTATAGTGTTATTTAATATCATTGTATATTACTTATTAGCAATATATAAAATGAATATTATATCTTTCAACATTTTACATTTAATTTCTTATACTTTCAATTGAAATTGGATCTGGTCTATAGTCTAGTATTCCAAAATGGAGATCATATTTCAAATCACACAACTCATTCTGACTATCATATCTATACCAATCATTCTAGAAAATTGTAGAATACTACACTATCCAAAAAAATTCACTATTCTGGTTTAACTGTAGAATGGACATATTCACATTGATATATTAAAAGCATAGTTTCTGTATATAGAAAACAATCAAGTTACAAAATGTCATTGCGACTCTAATATAAATTTATACTTTCTACATGGATACTACAGTATATTCCAAATATGGTAAATTATATAGTAAAGAGAAGTACTTGCTTGAATTCAATTAGTTTTTATATCAACTTTCGGGTATAACTGCTAATCTGGATTGTTGTGTAACTGCAGCTGAATCTTGTGATGATTCTGAATAATATATACATTTAGAATATTTATAAATTAACACACATGATGTTGTATAAAAATATACAGATTAGTATACAATGATAACTACAGCAATATAAATAAAACCAGTAACAGTAGCAGCAGAAGCTGAAGTAATAGTAAATTCAACAAGTATAAGATAAAGAATTATTGAAATAACAGCTATAGTATAAGCTTTCACGGTAGTATTATTATGCATTATCAAAAGTTCGAAGTTAAAGTTGAACTATATTCCATCCAATTATCAAAATCCATTATGCTCAGACAGTATAGATTATACCAAGATGAAACTTAATAAGTGATATACCTTGAATATATTGCCAGTCATCTTACAGTCTCAACTCTGTACTTTAGAACGTATCTATCAGATACATTATATATCACCCAGTATATATTATTTCAACTCCGCAATGCTATCTATTCTTATATATAGATTAAGCTAAATGTAGATTTCATCTGTTTGAATATTATAACCACTGATAAAGCTAATACACCCAGTATATAGTACATGATTGTTATTATTTTTATTATAGAGGCTTCTATTCAAATACTACAATTACTTAGAAATACAGTATCTAACAGTCTTTCATTACTTCTTCTTTGTATTCAGTTCATTTTCCATTCACTATCATCTGTTATACTGATTTTATTGTACTCAATTCTATATCTGCTACTATCCAGTTATATATAACTAACAAAGTTTATAGTATACCTACTTCGACAATGTATAGGTTCGATATAACTGTTGGGGATCTATATATTGCCCCTTTTATAAACACTATTTTGTATCTAGTACAACTTAACAATTTAAACACATTTTCAAACTTTATTTTTAATTGTTTTCCTAGTCTCTGCTCGGGATACTTATTCTGAGGTTTTAGTCACTCTGCTATTGGTGAAAGTGTAATAGATATTTGAAAACTTTGAATCTCGTAACATAGTATTACCAGAAGGCCATTCTGACATACACTGTGGTGAAAGAGCAGTGCTGGAAGGCAGAGGAACTGTTGCCAACACCTTACCACACCACTTGCATAATCCAAACTGAATTGATGAGAAAAGCAGTTCTGGCTCGAGGAGTATGAAAACAGGGTGAGACTATATAATCTGGTATTTAGCTGTATAAAATTTCCCAAATTGCATTAATCTATTAAATCTTGGTAAGAGTGAGTAAGACCAAGAGCCCAGAATGATAGAGTGTGTATTGTATTGTAAGATAAGATGAGGACTGTCTACTCTGGGGTCTACCAAATATCCACTCCCTGGCACTTGGCCCATCTCTGTTGTCACTGTATCTCCATAAACATCCCTATACCTCAGTTCATTTCCCTCATCCGATCAACTCAGTATACACCCTGCCAGCTTTCCCCAGCCATTCAGAGGGGTAGAAGTAGTGAAAAACAGAGTTTCCCACCGCAATAGCGCACATTGCAATAAGGAGGTATATCAATAGTGATCAATTGAATTTCATCATATAATATTGAAATAGTACACATTTATATGTGTCAATTTTGATATCCTGATACAAATTAATACTACATCCCAGTGACATTCTAACACAATACTAAATTTCAGACTTAATATTATCATTTCAGGGTAATTTATCCAAAGCCAGTGTTCAAACCCCGACTTTGGTTTCTCTTGTTGTATGATAATCAACTACAATGGGCAAATAATTCATATCAATCGATTTTACTAAATATTCATATACTTTTCATGGTCCTATTTGTGCATTGAATATTTATCCAAGCATTGATTCCAAAATGCAAGTCAAGTTAATATTTTGAACTAAATATAAGTATTCAGATAAATAGGAAATAGCTCAACCTTGTGTACATTTTGTACTAAATATTAGTATGCAGATAAATAGTATATTGTTCAACCTTATTAGTGTTAGCAACGGTTCTGGGTTACCCGGCTGCGGTCCGGGTTTGGAACCGGACCGGATGGTCCAGTCCGGGTTGTTACCCGGAAAACAGCGGTATCCACCGGGTTCGGAGATGGGTTGGAACCGGACCCCGGTTCCATTTTAGGGTTCCTCCAACTTTGGCTCCAATTAAGTATTTCAGTTCTGATCGTATTGCAACATGATCTATACGTGAAATGTGCAGATTGATGCCCTATTTCATCTCCTATTCTCAGATTTGTGATCGGATCAATATTCATTGAGTCGCTGTGAAATTAAGCCGAAAATCACCCCAAAAGGACCGGGTTTTCATCGCGACCCAATGACAATTGGTCCGATTGCAAATCGGAGAACGGGAGATGAAAGAGGGCATCAAAGTGCATATTTCACGTATAGATTATGTCCTGATACGATCAGAACTCAAATACTTAATTGGAGCAAGAAATGTTGACTTTTGAGGAGCGGGTTTTGTGTGGAAACCCGTTGCAACGGTCCGGTTCCGGACCCGGAACCGAACCGGGAATTTGGACCCGTTGCTAACACTAAACCTTATGTACATTGCATCAAATTATTAGCTTTATATGGTAACCTTTAGTTCCAGAAGTTTATAAACTAATGAAAATGGTAAGTCTAATCTAAATTGGAATTGTAAATAAAAGTACAGTGGAAGAGCCTGTAGATATAACCCTACCAAAAATTTGAAATACCCCTTCAAAGCTGAGCTTTTGAAGGGTATTAGTCCTTATCTTTATTAGTTAATACCTAGTTTGTTATAATAAATTCAACCGCAGTAGCAGTTACTGCTGCCTTGATTTGAAGCTAATCTGGAATATATTCAGACTATTACCACCTACTTGCAGTCAATCATCTCACTTTATAGATAATGGTTTTTATGGCTTACTTAAGGCCCCATACATACTTTTTTCCCAACTTCACACTTCTCTTCCAATTCAAATCCGGCAAAAATTCATGGTGAGGAGATTTTCGCCTGGTCAATGAGATGCTGATCCTGTTGACCCATAAACCTCTGTGTGCAGTGAAGTCTCCAAGCTCTCCCACACCTTCCTTACCCCTGCCACTCTATTACCTTTTTATCTCTTCCACTTTCAACTTAGTGCATGCCACACAAATATACATTTGAGAGCCTGATTAGAGGCCGCCGAATTATATCATAGCATTTTCAACTTTGCACAACTCGGCCAAAAATCGTAGTTTCTGCCCTGATGTGTACCACACTCCGAGACTACGATGTCACCATCGCAAACCTCACTAGTCTGGTTTAGCTGCATTGCCCGCCACCCTGGACCATCAGAATCAGCGCTGATGGAATCCTCCGCTCCCATGTTATCGTCAACGTTCAGGGTAGTTCCGCTCAAGCGTTAGATCATGGTGGATACCTCGGTAGATTCTCAGAACCATAAGACCTTTACACGAGTGCTCTATTCCAGTATACTTTACTTGTATTTGAGTAGATAGGAGTATTACAGAGGAGAATGGGTATAAGACAATTTTTATAACAATCCGGTATACTTGTCGCGGGTTGCGAGCACTTTCTTTGCGCTTGGTGACATAGCGCAACGGCAGCACGTTTCGCTCTCCTGCAAGGTGGGAAGTTTAATTCTATCTCCTTTGCCAGGACTGAGGCATCAACTGCCCTTCGTAACGCATCTCACGTCTTGGCCATACGTTGGATGGCGCGGGAGAGGTTGTCTTTGACCAGGCAAGCGCTCTTGTCGCATCTTGGATGGATACAAAAACAAGCAATTATCGCTAGAGAACATTGGAGCGACTCAACGAAACGATATCAATTGCATTACTACACTTTGATATTCTCCCCTTCCCTAGGCACTCAAACAATCATCAAGTTCCCACCTCCCACTGCAAGCACCTGCCCACTGACCCAGCCCGCCTGATCACTGGCCAAAAACGCCACCACTCCCGCAACATCTTCCATCCCGCCGATCCGCGGTTGTACGGGAGTCTCCTTCGACTTCTCCGCCCAGTATGCCTTCCTAGCCTCCGGCAATCCTCTCCATAGGTCCGTTTCTATCATCCCCAAGGCGAGTGCATTCACCGTCAATCCTCCATACTCGTGACCCAGTTCCTTTGCCCACGTGCGCGTCATACTCTCGAGGGCCGCCTTGCTCGCCGAGTATGCAGTTGTATTTGCACGGCCAAGGTGGGATCCTTCGGAGGTAATATTAATGATGCGTCCTGTGCCAGACTTGCTAAAGTAGGGAAGAAGTGCTTGAACTAGGAGCGCAGGGTAGATACAGTTCGCGATAAAGACTTCGGAAAGTAAGTCGACCGAGAGACTGGAGATTGGGCCGAGAGGAGCTATCGCCGCATTGTTGACTAGAATATCTACAGTCTTTCCTGGGAACTCTCTTTCTAGCGTGGCGGCGATAATTGGGACAGATGTGGATGGGAAGCGGATGTCTGCCTGCACTGCCACGAATTTGGTGGGTGCGACTTCAGACAGCAACGTGGGGTCAGTTTTCAGGCAGGTACCGATGATCGAACAGCCGTGCGAGGCGAGTGTGAGAGTTATTTCCAAGCCTGAAGAATTAGATGCGTAGAAACAGGAAGAGAGGGTGGGGGCACCAATGCCGCGGGTACATCCTCTGCCGGGACGAGGGTCAGCGTTGTTACAGAAGGACGAGGGAGTGAGCGAAATACGTTACTATAGCCAATCTCCCTGCTAGGGATTGAGGGATGTTGGTGGCGTTAATGCGGAAAGCGGGGTCCGAAATGTCGCGGCCTTGGTAACTCATTGTTGCTGGTGATTAAGGAGCTGATCAGCTGGAGGAGAGAGCTACGTTATATTCCCGTCTCTGTCTCATTGAGACGGGGCACATAAAAGCGGGGAAACATCCATCTGCATGCAGGTGTTAGCTGGCGGCTTGTAATCGACGGACGAGTCCGAAACGGATTTCGAAATGAATGAATATAGCTTTGGCCAGTTGCATGTGAAATTTCAGGACTGTGATGACAGCTGACGATGTAGGACAAAAAATGGCCTAGGTATCTCGAATTATATACGAGTAGCCGTCGCTTTACAATGGCTTCGCACTCATCGATGTTTACACGTATAACATTTAAGCGCTTCCGAGGTCGATCCTAAATTATCCCTTCCGCAAGTGTAGGCGCACGGGGAGTATTCCTGCTTACGATAACATCTAACACCTGTGAGGGTTGTACGGCAAGTTGATCACTGCACTCTCCGATTTGAATAAATCAGTCAGTTCCACCAGTCAAGTCACATTGCTTCTATTACATGACAGAATATATACCTCCCAATCAATGACTAGTACCATAACATCATAGTCTGACAGAAGTAGGGGTATTCAAAGTAAGCGAATATGGAAGCATATGTGACAATGAATCAAGGTTCACGGATTCTGCAAAGATTGACCGCCACACCACTACATGCATCTATATATACTTAAAATTATAAACAGGACCCCCGGTGTTTATTCTAACAATCTTTATATGAAGATAACACCTAATATCTATTATCGATTCTTTTGTAAGCCGCTACTACTCACCACCAACACTACATTTGTGTAAGGGCGCATATGCCTGCCCTCAGCTAGGTAAGGCAATTGTAGAGATACGGTTGCACACGTGGATCAGAGTGAGAGTATATGTATGAGTAAGTGGTAAGGTTCTCGACGGTTATCCAAGAGCCGTGGTGAAGTCTAAGTAAGGTTGCGCTTACCCTGCCAATCACGTGTGCCGCAGCAACCCTTGCAACTTGCTCAAGACCTCCACCATGATAATTTGCTACAATACTCACAATCAATTTCACAATCACTCCACTTATCTTTTCTTCTCTGTTAGTTTCAAACTTTGTTCTCTAGCTCAAATAGTCCAACATAGGACTGATGCTATAGAATTACTTTCTACCTTTAATAGATAAAGTACAATTTTAATGTATATAACTGGATGTATTATACTACATATCGCTTAAGTGGTTCTTCCATTGAGCCATGTTGATGCAGATTGATATGTAGAGTACGTACAGAATCGTCACAGTGTGAGTTACGAGTGAGAGTAGGGTACTAAGAAGCCAGAGCTTACAGATGTAATGGGAAGTAGATAATCTATGCAAATAAAGAAATGATATGAGAATAGACTATCCTGCTGGTGAGATTGTTTATTTTGATAAGGAAGTAGTCTGATGTATTATGATGTAGAATAATGTGGTGTGGCTGAGTTGATCAGCATTTGGTTGTTGGTGCATATCATTATGAGTGAAAATTCCAACACAGGATGGAACATGGTTCCAGGGGATCATAAAAACAGCCTACAAAGCGAGGTTTTTGATATTGGAGAATTTCTATCGATTCATTTAATATTTGTTCTTTTGTATAGCCAAGAAATAGGCAACATAAAATAAATCTCTTCAATTGTGGGCTTCTATGTATATGTATACTTTATTTCCTTGACACAATCTCTGATATTTTATATTCTTACCAATATCACCTGTACTTGACACCACCTGATACACTAGAACAAGTCATATACAATACACCTAAAATTGAATGATCCTATTCCCCACCACTGGGTATAAGGGTTCTTTGGAACCTTATTCAGTGTCTTCTTGGGCTTACCTAGAATCAAACTCACACTGAATACATATTTGTGACAATTGTATTAACATCCAGTTACTGCTTCCCACATTTAACATTCCCCAGCACCCCAATTGCTCTCCATACTCAAATGCAAAGGTGCGACAGTGGGTATTGTATTCAGATGGATTGGTTTTACTTTGGTGGAGGCACTTGGTTGTATGTTTGACTTGAACTCTTGAACATTTTGCAGAGTGTTCATACCATACTATCTGTTGCCACAGAAATGCTTGAAGTGTGATTGTAGGAACAATCAGACATTGCCTGTTCTGCAAATGAAGTAGTCTCAACATGTTCACAGAATAAGTATTAATGACTTGGTGATTGGATAACAATGGACCAGAGCACAAAATGGGTTTCCATGTGATCTGGAGGAGCCCTGCAACTGTGATGAATAAAACTGTGCCAGAACCTATTTGAATATGGAACATGCATTAGCATCAGCAACCAGAATAAAGACTGCTGCGACTCTACTAATCATGGTACTACCTCGGATATCTACCCTTTCTGATACCAACTGGTATGTTTGGTACTGGTAGACATGTCTGCTTGGTGGTAATATTAAAATCAAACAACCTTCAGAGGGTGGCACTGTTTTCAAGGAACTATCAAAAAATGAGAAGTGATCTGTTGGCAATGGAAAAAGACATCTTCAAATTCATAGTGCAAAATGACCAGTCCATAGAATGTCAGGTAGTGGTCCTATGGGTGATGAAATACATGCCACTGGCCAAAGCAGTACAATGGGTGTGCAATCACCTCTCCCAGATCATACCATTACAGAAGAAAGTCACCAACATGAATGCAGAACACTTTCCACTCCCAAGCTACTATTATACAATAATTGATAACAAGATTCACAGCTTGCAGGACACGCTCGAAGAGGCCAGACAAGGACTCTGGAATACTCAACCACAGGAGGACGCCCAACAGGGGCTGGAAGAATAATCAGAAATGTGCAACAATCTGGAAAGGAGGGCCGGATTTTTGGCATGCAGTGAGTCAGTGTGCTAACATCAGCAGCACAAGCGAGTCTGGCAGTTGTCTATCGCCAGGTATGCGAAAGGTAGAAATTTTCCAACTTCCCAGACATTTGAGGGTAAGATAGACCTCTGGTGTGATATTGGATAATACTGAGTCAGATGATTACCTGACAGACCACTGGGGGTATTCTGAATAAACAGCTGAAAATGCAGTTCACATTCAACCAGCCAAGTGGAGTAGCCTTAAAGCAGATCTCGCCGATCATCCAGGTATACAGATTGATATGTTTGGAATACCTGCCATGCTGTGTTAAATACTGGAAAGCCCGTATTAGGGACTCTGAACAGTTAGCCACTGCAGAATACAAAATATGTGAAATTATACGACAGAACTATTCATTTTTTCGGTAGTATATTGTGTTTCTATGTAAAGCTGCATCCAATGATTTGAACCTTTTAGCACTCCAGAATACCATGTGTCTGGTATCATTACACGTCATGCACAATTGCTTCCAATCTAACGATCCAACCAATACACTGCCCACTTTCAATGCAATAGGCAATACGCAGCACAATGTGATTCTTCAGTAATGAGACAGGATGGTGGTAGAAATGTACAGCTCAGCTATTGATGTCGCAACTTCTCCCATACATACAATACACCCAAAGAATACTGGGGCAACAGTGGCTGAAATGGTTGCCAGACATCTCGAACTGGTATACATCGATCTGAGTACAAGATGGAAGACTTTACCAGCAATGGAGAGAGCAAAGAGATTTGCTGTAGGATGGTATATATATTGATGAGGGTTCAACAACAGGACAACAGACTGCTTAGCAAGGAAACAAGTTCGAATAGTTGGGGAGAAGTACGTGGTGTAAAAGGATGTCGGAAATGAGCAATGTTCCATCATATTGTAAAAGAACTAAATCAGTCACTGAGCAATGGCTCCTAGATTGACAGATAATATATTGATTTAAATGGAATAAATGTATTGGAGTTTCATGATTTTCAATAAGCAAGGTGGATGTATCAGAACAATCGATGGAGTGAAAACATTTAGATATAACCAGTACATTGACCATAAATAAGCAGGGGTTACTGACAAATGCATTGATTGACTGCAAGACTTCAGGCATTGCACTGATTGTTCATTACTTCCCTTTCAATCAACATATACGTTTCCCCGGATTGCAAAAAATGGGATATGTCACAGTATCCGATGGAACGTCTATCGAATCAGATAATTGTTCACCTCTTGCAACAGTACAGATGACCACAAGAAACCATTATGATTAGATACCAAAGTATGTCACAAAGTTAGGGAATTACTTGATGGTACTCAAATGTCCCAGGTTACAATTAAACAATATTGTGATACAGTTTTGATCTAACACTTTCACATTTGGATTGTGATCATGCCCCAGACAATGTCATGATGCACCTGTAATAGACCAGGGAGTGACAGAGAAACCCCCAAAACTGTTTGTTGGTTCTGAACTGGAAATCTTTAAATCAACTGCTTAACTACGATAACCTATCTATAGTGTTAGCAATGGTTTAGGGGTACCCGGGTTCGGTCTGGGTTAGAACTGGAACTAAGACCCCGGGCCGGGATTGGAATCAGCCAAGCAACCCGACCTGCTGTGACTTTGCGGGGTTGTTACCCGGACCCGACATAGCTCCATGGGTTTTTGGCCGGGTTGGAATGGGATCGTGGTTCCAACTGTAAGATTCTGACAGCTTTGGTTCCAATTAAGTATATGAGTTCCGATCATATAGTAACATGATCCATATGCAGACTGTGCTGTTTTCGCCACTTGATTACCTCCTGCATTCAAATTGGTGATCCGACTGATATTCGTTGAGCGGTTTAGAAATTATGGCAGATTTGAAGCGAAATCGCAAGGTTTTCAATCGCGACTCAACGAATACTTGTCCGATCACACATCGGAAAGTGGGACGTGAAAGAGTGACCGAATTTGAGCAATCTACGTATTGATCATGTCATGATACAATGAAAACTCAAATACTTAATTGGAGCCATAGTTGTAAAGTTGATATGCTGGGTTTTTGGTAGTAAAACCGACCCAATAGCAATGGTCCAGGTTGTCGTGTGGTAAGAACCGGTGCCACGGTGCGGTTCCAGTTCCAACCCTAATACGGAACTGTTCCAGCTGGTTGGAATCGTTGCTAATACTACCTATATACGATAGTTTTGTTAGAGTGAATAGATTCCCGTTCTTGTAGGCTGTGAAGAAAGAGAAGTTGACGATCATTTAAGGAATAATGGTATAGCAATAAGAAGGCCATATAAACAAATGATATTGAGAAACTACCGCTGAAGAAAGATGTTGTAGTATAGTATCACACATTCCTAGAATTTTGTAGTACAATTCTGACAAATCAGCATCCACTATATCAACCAGGGATGGATTATAAGGCATAACTGAAAGACTGCGGCATGCCAACATGGGGACTAGTAGATTGCAAGCAAAGGGCAGAATATGTCATTCTGAAAGAGTGGCAGGAAAATAATATATCAAAGAGAGCTATCTGAAAATTCTTATCACTGATAACAGCACTTGTATTATGTACTAACAGTGCAAATAGGGGATTATGATGTGCTTGGATTATCGAGATAGAGAGTGTAATACAGTACAAAATAAGTACCATTTGCCTTTGATAGGTGAAAACAGTCCATGATGGATTTCTGCTTCGCTAGAAGGAAAGACAATGTGTATGGTCCGAGGTGAGCCATGTATAATTTGAGATTCTGCTCTTCCTCAAAAGTCCATATATCGATACATATGCACCCATTCACACTTGGTCTCTCATATATACATTGGCTTGAGGCACTCTAAAATATTATACAATGATGCTTCTGTATGATCACTATATCAACAGAGTATGAGCCCAGCGCCCACTACAATCATTACTATGAATACCCAATTAGTATCTTACGATCAAGAGTCTCAAATCACTGAAACTGCCCATGACCATCCCTGTTTATTGCCATAGCAGCAGCCACACAGTAACACGCCAATACTTAACAACATTGCCACCATCACCATCTCCTTCATATATCCACCATGTCCACATTTACCATGTTTACCGAAACCTGCAGGAACGATTACAGTGTCAGTGCAAATTTTACCTCAGCTTTGTCCATTTGATTTCCTGCAATGAACATGTACCCGTCAGATACCACCCCACCATCTGGGGCAGCATATATGAGCTATGACCACCTATATGAACACACTTATATCCATATCAGCGAGTGCTGGTAACCTTACATGAAAGATTGCCATCATTATGGGATTCACTACAATGACTTGAAATGCGACTACCATTAGTGTTAGCAACAAGTCGAGGTATCCTTCCAGAAGTTGGGGTTCAGACCGCAAAATGGTACAGTTCAGCTCCACAGCTGCCCATAAACGGAACCCGCAGGCTCTTTGTAGGGCAAACCCATACCTGTACCTGACAATTCGGGGGTTGTGCCAGGTTTTGGTAGACCTGCTGGTTCATATCCCCGGTTCTGCTTTTCTGGTTGTTTTACTTATAGTTGCATTTAGAAATTCAAATGTTGATAGCAAAATATTGACTCTGGTATGTCATTGTCTTTTTCGATGTATTGGCTGCCTTTATTATCAATAATGTAGATCCACACTTCCTGCCCCATCCTGGAACTGAATATACACAGAGCATCAACGATTTTTGTTGTTGCATCTTGCGTAATCTGAGTAGTAATTGGTGGTGGACATTTATAACCGAGGTATTGGCCTCCTGAATAAGCAAGATAGAATGGAATACGCTCCCAGGCTCATTCTGACAATGAGCATCAACAGAGTGTGAATGATTCTTGATCTTGTGAGTCAGGCAATTGAAATGTAACTTGGTCAATGTTAGACATAATCATGGTATTGGCCACCTTCATAGGCTCAAGGGGAATCTACATGGTCCCTGTCCCATTATGAAAGTGAGTGTCAACAGACTGTCAACAAGTTTTGTCCTTACATCATTGTTAATCAGAGCACGATGTGGCCGTTATTGTTACTATACGAAGTTTTCACCGTTTACATTGACTGACCAGCTCATTGAGACTTAGGGTTGGGTTTGGAAATAAAATAACTTGTTACTGTCCGGGAGGCTGTCATGGGAATATCTTTTGCTCATCTGGCTTGAAAAGCTACCAACCCCTGGTTGATAGATGTCTGCAAGCAAGCGCCACTAGGATTAGCCAAGATGTGAGACCAAAAATTGTTGATGCTGGATTCACACTCATTATCAGGATCAGGCAGAGAGTGTGTTAGTTCCTCTTTTGCCAGGAAAGGGGGTCAATACTTTGATTGTGTATATGAACGACCAAATCACTTTTTAAATTTCTAACTTACATGACAAAAACTTGTTGACGCTCCATTGACGCTCATTTTGCCATGGGTGTATCTGCAATTTGCAATCATTTGATTTGGCATAGTATATCATTAATGGTATTTTGGCAGCCTTTCTATTATCTTCATGTACACTCTCTTTTACCACTACATTGTTCTTTAAAAATACATATAACCAAATTCTTTAAAATATACTATAACATGTCCACTAATTGTAGATAAAAAGATACTCAAAAATCCAGTTCATTTCTATCAATGCTTGTTTCAACTTTTGGTTCGCTCAACAGGCTGCTGACATCTGCACAATGGATGTCAGCTGCATTACCGTGCAGCACGTAGTGTAGAAACCAGTGGATGTTCTTTGATCAGCCAGCAAATCTGTAATACAATCAATATCGCACCTGCATTCATTGTTATATGTATCAACATTGAATAATCGAGCGTTGGGAAGAGGAGTATGTGGACACACATCCTCGATTTGAGAATTCTGAGCTTCATCATTGTCACCAGGTGGCGCTGGTGCAGTTCCAGGAAGAGGTGGCATCAGTTCTGGTGTCGGCTGTTGGAGTTAGTCTGGTGTTAGTGTACTTCTGCCTTTGCACCTCCACCCTGTCTGCAGATACATTTCTGTGCCATTTGGCTAACAAAGAAAGCCGTCTATTTGATATTCACCAAACATAGCCAGGTGACTTTCTATCACAGTTTTCACATTTCTATACCCAGGAAATGCAGCTCACAACTTCCTATGTTTCCGGACTTTAGCTCGAGGCTTTTTGATAAGTTTTAGAGTTTCCCCAATTCTGGTGCTCGAAAACCCTCCTTTGGCCATTTTGGCCATATTCAAGGAAAGGCACATGTCAGAATATTCAAGCTGCACCTGACCTCCTTGCCTTGCCATTGTAGCAGACAAGTTGACAACCCAGAAGATATTAGTTGCTGCTTCAAAATATGAGATATAGCGTTTACCTCTACCATATATGCTTCTGTAGCATCTTCGGAAAGGTTCTTAGCCTGTTTTGTCCACTCTCGGGGATGCTTATGACAAAATCATTCCAAGGATATCCCAATGCTGACAGCATTGTGAGCTTCGAATTCATGGACTGTGCGGACACATGCCTTGCTAGACGATGGAGGATGGCTATTATGGGTAGCTATACATTGGTTACACAGTCCTCGACATACCACAGCAGTATAATATAATGTTAGTTGACCACCATCTAACTTGATATGGATTACCTCACATCATATCGAATGCTGCTTCTGATTCTTGTTGCTGACAGTTGGATAGACCATTTTTACATTTGCGTCCTGGGTAATATTTTCAGTGGCTGTAGTGGCAGCATTGTGGTGCATTAACTGGTGTCTGCATTGCTGCTGTGTCTCAGCGATGTTGTACGGTGGCGTGCGCTCGAGTAGTCGAGTGTGTGCGGGCGTATGCGAAGGTGTGTCTATTGTATCGTGTAGCGAGACATGTCGCATCGACATAAGGTCGATCGATGACTAATGGTGCTAACTACAAAAGAGGCAAGTTACATCATAGTCCTTGGCATAGTGATATCCGTACTTCCAATCAGCTCAACACTCCTCCAGGACGGCTATCACATCCGTTTCAAACAAAACAGTAAACAAAAGAGAAGAGGAGCCAATCAAACAACGTGGATCTCCTCGAAACAAACGTGCCCAATCAATCAATTTGCTTTCCGACGGCATTCCCGATGCCATTTCCATGTCCAATTCCGATACCATTTCCGTGACCATTTCCGCGGCCATTCCCGAGGCCATTCCCGATTGTACCGAGGCCATTTCCGAGGCCATTCCCGAGTCCGTTCCCGAGTCCAATTCCGATCATTCCCATCGCAGCACACTGCTTCAAGAAGGCGGGCTTCGGCAGTGGCTTTGTGAAGCAGTCGGCGAGCATCTCAGCAGTCGGTACGTAGCTCAAGTCGATCTCTCCGTCTCTAGCCATATC